>JAABUU010001413.1_pt1 | contig 40733 bp, 38 predicted proteins | sample 5559301 | NCBI WGS metagenome assembly JAABUU01 (sample SAMN10711884, study PRJNA513360) | rock metagenome | isolation source: Antarctica rocks | place: Antarctica: Victoria Land, Richard Nunatak white | reverse complement strand
GCCGCCTTCCGCTCCGTCGTCAGCACCGCCAAGGTCAACGGCCGCTCCGTCCTCGGTGACCTCCGCAACGCCCTCGCAACAGCATCAATCAGCGACACCGTCGCGCAGCCGGGGTGAGCAATTACGCTGCCGGAGCCGCGTTGGTTCCCGTTATTGGCAGCCTCGCTCGTCCGGCTTACGCGCAAGAGACTGTCATGGCCGACGGCTACTCGGCGATGGCTGCCGATGAGCGCTTCACCACCTGGATCCGCCTGATCGACGCCGGCGGCCTGCAGAGCTACGCCCGCGCGCCGACGCCATACACCGTGTTTGCGGTGACCGAGACCGGCTGGAAGAAATACCCGCAGATCGCGGCCGGCCTGCTCGCCTACCAGCAGCAGTCCGGCAGCCACAACGACGCCAACGCGTTTCCGGACACCTCGAAGATCGTGGCCCTGGTGCGCAGCCACACCGTCAACGGCAAGCACCGGGCGGTCGAGGTGATGGGTAAGAAGCTCACCGTCACGTCGCTGGCCGGAACCCCGATCGACGTCGACGGCACCGCGACGCCGGTGACCATCACGTGGAAGAGCCAAGCCGGCGCCGGCACCATTATCGCCCCTGTGGCGGATACGCCGATCATCGCCATCAACGCAGTCATCTATCCGATCGACGACCTCGGCCCCTTGATGATGTAACGCCAAGCCTATCCGCTGTTGCTGAGACTGGCGTGGAGCATTTCCACGCCAGTTTTTACAAATCCGGCACGCTGGCATCGCCGTGCCGACAGTATTTGGCGTCACCCAATGCTGCGGATTGAAGTCCACGATCTCCATTCGTGGAAATCGCTGTTTCGCACCACGCGCGGTTCAGTCAGCGTGCTGTTCGTCGCCGCGATGTCGCTGGTGCTGCCGGCGCAGACCGGCGATGAACTGGTCGCGTTGGAGCAGATCAAGGTCGGCGCTGTCCCGGGCCTGTTTATCTTGCAATTTGCCCTGGGATTCCTTGCTGTCAGCGCGTGGTATTGGTCGCGAGCGGCGCTTGCGGCGCGGTTCGGCGTGGATGATGCGTTGGAGTCGCGCAGAGGCATAAAAAGATGCAGCCGCACCGCCTTCGACGCGATCCCAAGGATCTCGTTTGGCTGCGGCGTCGTGCTGAGCCTGGCGCTCGTCTGGCGCAGCCCCAGTTGGCTGCACGCGGGCTCGGTGGCGGCGTGGAGCATTCCCGCCTTCCTGCTCATCCGGGTGAGACTTGCCATTGCCTCGCCGAGGCGGCGCAGCGAGTTCGTCAACCTTGCCGTGCTTCGCAGCAGGCGGCACATGCGGCCCTGGCTGCGGGTGATCTTCCCACGCCTGCGGGCGCTGCTGATGTTGGCGCCGTTCGGACCATGGGTCTCGACGCCGCTTCTCGGCCTCGGCCTCGGCGTCATCGGCTTCGGATGGGGTGCGGCGGAGGGCTTCGTGTCATGGGGAGGCAATTACCCGGGCCTGCCAGCCTTGGCCGCGCGGCTGTTCCCTGGCCCTTCGGTCGCACTGGTCTGCTTCGCATTGATGATGGGGCCGCTCACGGCCCTCGTCTTCGTCATGGACGGACTGCGGATGGAGGGGAACCTGTTCGGGCGGCGTATCGGTCTGAGCCGGCCCCCTGTCATCCTTGGGCTGCTGGGTTGGTCGCTCTTGGCTCCCGTCGTGTTCAACCTGCATTCGATCCGTGTCCTTCCGCCGGCGCGTCGGGTGGTGGCGGTCGACCAGCGTGTCGCGCTCGAAAGCTTCTTCTTAACCTGGGCCAAGGCGTGTGCGCCCGACGCTACCCAACCGGCGCGGCCGATCATCGTCGCCATCTCGGGCGGCGCGGCGCGGGCGGGCATCTGGGGCGCGCAAGTGCTGGCTGCGGTCGATGCGGCAACCGGGCAGGGCGACGCATCGGTTTTCGCAGTCAGCAGCGTATCCGGCGGCTCGCTGGGCGCCGCGGCCTACATGGCCATGATGAAGGCAACCAACGCACAATGCCGCCAGCCGGAGGGAACCCCGTCGCGCGTTCGAGAATTGCTCGACAAGGTGAACAACGAGGATCTCGGCGGAGATGCGCTGGGGCCGTTGCTCGCCGGCGCGCTGTTGAGCGATGCGCCGCGCGCGCTGTTCAGTCCGGCGGCGGCGCTGGTGCGGCTCGTAGCCAACATCCAGCCACACGGCGGCGACCGCGCCGAAGCCCTTGAACGCGCGTTCGAGGCTTCATGGTCCAACGACCTGCGCCGAGCCAAGCTGGCAACCATCGGCGTCCCGCTGTTCTCGGCAGCCTACCTGTCGTTGGTTTATAAACAGGGCCTGCCGCAACCCGGTATGCCGGTCTGGATTGTCAACGGCACCGACCTCACGACTGGCGAGCGCATGTTGACGGTCCCGTTCGGGAGTATGCGCACGATGCAATGGCCGTTTCGCGCGGCGGGCGACGTGCTTGGGCTGCTCGGCGCCGACGTGCCGATCTCGACTGCGATCAACAATGGCGCACGCTTTCCCTATCTCGAGCCGTCGGGAGAGCTGATGTCGGTCAAGGACAAACCGAAGCAGTTCAGGGATGCAAGTCCCGAGCTTCTGGATGGTGGATATTTCGACAACGAGGGGCTGCTGACCGCGCTTGAACTCGCGGATTGGCTAAAAGCGCAGATGTGGAACGGCCGCCCGGTCGAGCCGATCATTGTGCAGGCGACCGCCAACGCGGACATCGACGCGGAAGTCAGGGCCTCGGTCGTGAGATGCCCGGACAGCCCAATCGACCAGCCGACCGTGCGGGCATCCGCCGGGCGGACGTTGGAGATGCTGGTGCCGGTGATCGGACTTTACAATGTGCGTGAGGCTCATGCGGCCGTCCTCCTGCGCGAAGTGCGTGACCAGTATTGCGGCTCGAATGGTCGGCGGTCGTTCTTCCATTTCTACCTCTTCAACTCTCCCGATCACGACATCCCGCTCAACTGGCTGCTTTCTCCTGCCATCGTGCAGACCATTCGCCGCCAGCTTACCGCCGGCGGAGTTGCGGCGAATACGATGTACAGCGCCAACGACGCCGAATACCGAAACCTGCTCGACGCAACGCACCCTGCCGCATCGGCCCACGCGCCGGTTGCGGATAGAGCAGGGACAGACTGAACCGATGTCGCCATATTCCAATTTCACGAGCATTCAGGTAATGCACCTGACTGCGGCACGAAGTCGGTCGGCGCGTTGCATGATGGGGAGATAGCGTGCCAGCCAAATCGCCAGCAGCGTCAATTCCACACGCAATCACGCGCGGCGCCCGCGTCTTCGTCGCGTTGCGCCGGGCAGGGCATCTCCGTGCCGACCGATCGCCCATCTACCACGCCGTGACACCTTACTGCCGGCCCGCTCTTTGCGCGAGTGAGCCCGGAGCAGGGTCGGGCTGGGCTGAGGAACCGCCGGCAAAAGCGGTCACCTGCCCGGTATGTTTGAGGCGTCTCAACCGGCTGCTATGACGCGGCTCGGCAGCTAAATCGCCGCGGCAGCCAGGTCCCGAGTCAGAGTGCCACTGGCGTCAGCGCGCCCTTGCCGGAAAACCACGCCGTCAGGTTGCCGACGACGCACTCGCCCATCGCCTGCATCGTCTCCTCGGTGGCGCTGGCGACATGCGGTGTCAGCACCACGTGGTCAAGCGTCAGCAGTTCCGCCGGCACCACCGGCTCCGCATCGAAGACGTCGAGGCCCGCGGCGCCGAGGCGGCCTTCCCGCAGTGCCGCGACCAGTTCCACCTCGTCCACGACCCAGCCGCGGGAGACGTTGACGAACACGCCGCGCGGCCCGAGCGCGTCCAGGACTGCGCGCCCGACGATTGGCGGCCGGCTGCCCTTGGCCCCTCCCGCGGCGCAGAGGAACAGGATGTCGCTGTTGGCGGCCAGGTCTTCGACGCCCGCGTAATGCTTGTAACGGTCGTCGCGCACCATCGGGTCGGCGTAGCCGATATGGGTCTTGAACCCAGTCAACCGGGCGGCCACCTCGCTGCCGATGTGGCCGAGGCCGACGATTCCGGCGCGCATCCCGGTCAGCTTCCGGCCGAGCGGCAGGCGTTGCGCGCCCCATTGCCCACTGCGCACGAAGCGGTCGCCGTGGCTGATGCGCCGGCACGCCGCCAACGCCAGGGCAATGGCCAGGTCGGCCACATCGTCGTACAGCACCGGAGCGGTCGCCACGGTGATGCCGCGTGCCCGGCAGGCGTCGAGATCGGTCGTCTCCAGTCCCACGCCGTTGATCGCCACGATCTCCAGCCTTGGCATCAACTCGATCTGCGCCCGCGACAGCCCCGCCATGCCGTGCGAAGCGGCGCCGCGGATGTTTGCCCCCACGTCGCGCAAGGCGGCCAGCAGGTCGGGCGCGTCGCACACCGGATGCACGGTGAAGGCGGCGTTCAGCGCTGCCAGCACCTCGGGGCGCTGGACGCCGATCAGCGCGATCTCCGGCTTTGCGGCGCTCATTGCGCCAGGCTCGGGGTACAACGGGCGGCGACCGGAGTCGTGACATCAAGGCGAGATTTCAGCGTTGCCTCCAACCATCCCATTCCTTGGCAGGACAGCAAAACACTGACATGCTACATGCCAGCATGCAAGGTGGCCAGCATGCAAGGTGGCCAGCGTGCAAGGTGACCAGCGTGCAAGGTGGGTGGCAGAGCCGTGACCGAGGACGTGTGCAAGGCTGACGAGCGGATTACGCGCATTCACCGGCCGCGGTCGTTGACCTCGATTGTCACCGATCAAATCCGCGACCTCATCGTCACCGGCAGGCTGGCGCTCGGCGAGGCGTTGTCGGAGGGAATGTTGTCGGAGCAGCTTGGCGTCAGCCGCGCGCCGGTGCGGGCCGCTTTCGCGCTGCTGCAATCCGAACGCCTCCTGGAGGTCCTGCCGCAGCGTGGCACCTTCGTGTTCCAATACGACGACATCGAACTGCGCGAAATATGCGAGCTGCGCGATGTGCTGGAGGCCGGAGCGCTGCGCATCGCCATGGCGCGACGCCGCGCTGCGCTCATTGCCGCGTTGCGCGACCAGGTGATGGCCGCCGATGCGGCGCGCCCCGACACTTCGGCCAAATACCAGCCGTTCGACGCCGCCTACCACGATGCCCTGGTGCGCGCCGCGGACAACTCGGAGTTGGTGGAAGCCTACACGAAGATCTCGGGCCGCATCCGCGCCATCCGCTTCCGCCTGGCGCAGACGATGGCGCAGGTGGCAGGGTCGCAAGCTCATCACTGGCAGATCGTGAGCCATCTCGAAGCCGGCGAGGATGACGCCGCGAAGGCCTTGCTCAGTCACCACATGTATAACAGCTATCGCCTGTTCACCCAGGCGGCGGCGGCAATGCAGCAGATACAAAGATAAGAAGTTCATGGCAAATACCGAAGCGGCATTGGGCGCGTCAATGTTTGACCTCACGGGCCGGAGGGCGTTGGTGACGGGTGGACGGCGTGGCATTGGCCGGGCCATCGCCTTGGCTTTCGCCGCACGTGGGGCGCAAGTCGCGATCCATCATTCCGGGACAGAGGACGAATCGCGCGACGCCCGTGCCGTCGTTCAGGAGATCGAACGACAGGGCGGCGCAAGCCAGGCATTTCCAGCCGATTTTTCCGACAGCGGAACGGGCGCGCGGCTTGCCGAACGTGTTGCCAGCCAGTTCGGACCTATCGACATTCTGGTTCTAAATGCCTCCATCGAGATCCTTGAGGATTATGAGAGCATCTCCGAGGAGACGTTTGATCGGCAGATAGCGATCAACCTTCGCGCTCCAATGGAGCTCATACAGGGTCTTCTGCCGGGAATGAAGGCGAGGGGTTGGGGGCGCGTCCTGGCTATCGGCAGCATTCAGCAACTCAAGCCGCATCCACAGATGCTGATCTACGCCAGCACCAAGTCCGCACAACTGAACTGGGTGCGCAACCTCGCGCGCCATGTCGGCGGAGGGGGAGTGACCGTAAACAACCTCGCGCCCGGCGCCATCTGGACGGCCCGGAACGACAGCCAACTGTCCGACCCCGACACGAGAAGTCGAATAGAGCAGCGTATCCCGCTTGGCCGCCTCGGAAAACCGGAAGACCTCGTGGGAGCGGCACTGTTGCTTTGTTCCGAGGCCGGTAGCTACATCAATGGCGCCGATCTTCTCGTGGATGGCGGCTTGGGCGTAACTTAGCCGGAACGTGCAATGCTTATGAGATCCGAAATAAATCGGACCGGAACAGGGAGGCCGCTCATGACAAGAAGACTCGCTTGTGCTTTCATTTCATTTCTGGCCGTCAGCGGCCTGGTTGCAGGCAGCGCAAATGCGGCCGGCAAAAGGCTTACGATTGCACTCGTTCCGGGCATCACGACCGACGCATTCTACATAACCATGCGAAGGGGCGCACAGGCGGCCGCCGACGCATTGGGAGATACTCTAGTCTACCAGGGTCCGTCTGATGCTGACGTTGTCAGTCAGGTGTCCGTACTCGGTGCCGTCATCGCGCGGCATCCCGACGCCATCCTTATCGCACCAGCCGATAAGGTGCAGTTGGTGCAACCACTCAAGAGGGCTGCGGAAGCAGGTATCAGGGTGATAACGCTCGACACCTTCATTGGAGCCGGCAGCTACCAGACTGGAAGCGGCGTGGCTGATTTCCCGCTCTCCTACATAGCCTCCGACAACATCGTGGGGGGTCAGATCGCCGCCCGTGCGCTGGCCCGGTCCATTGGCAACAAAGGCAAGGTCTATGTCTCCAACGTTCGGCCCGGCGTGTCCACCACGGACCAGCGCGAGCAGGGCTTCCGGTCTGAAATGAAAAGTCATCCCGCCATCGTCGTGCTGGAGACGCAGTTCAACGACAACGACGCCAACAAGGCGGCGAGTCAGTTGCAGGCGATGCTGGCGCGCAACCCTGACTTGGCGGGTGTGTTCGGCGCCAACATTTTCTCGGCCCTCGGCTCCGCCAACGGGGTGAAGCAGGCCGGCGCGTCCGGCAAAGTGAAGGTCGTCTCGTTCGATGCGCCGAAGACGATGGTTGACCAATTGAAGACCGGCCTTATCGACATCGCGATCGCGCAGCATCCCGCCGAGATCGGCTATTTCGGTGTCGTCTCGGCGCACGCTTCCCTGAACGGCCAGTCGGTTCCCACGGCAATCGGCACCGGCTTCAGCGTGATGACGAAGGACAACGTCAGCAATCCCGCCATCAGCCAATTCCTGTATTCCGGTTGAAGGAACCCACGCCGAACAGTCTATATAGCGGTTGTGGAATATGTGAGCAGGCGGTTAAATACTTCATGCTCGTCGGGAGAGAAAACTATGCAGCTTAGATCGCCGTTGGCTGGCTTGGTCGCGGTTGCCGCAGTGGCGGCCGCATCGGCGATGCCAGTCCATCGCGCGCACGCGCAAACACCAACCAAGGTGACGCTGAACGTCGGCGGCCTGGAAAAGCAGATCTACCTGCCGGCCAGGCTTGCGGAGGCGCTCGGCTACTACAAGGACGAAGGTCTCGAGGTGACACTGGAGAACGAGGCGGCGGGTGTCGAGGGCGCCGACGCGCTGGTGGCGGGCGAGGTGCAGGGCGTGGTGGGTTTCTACGACCACACGGTCGACCTGGCGAGCAAGGGCAAGCGGACGGAAAGCATCGTGCAGTTCAGCCGCGCGCCGGGCGAGGTGGAACTGGTCAGCACCCGCATCGCCGATAAGGTGAAGTCGTTCGCCGACCTGAAAGGCCATGCCGTCGGCGTGACCGGCCTTGGCTCCTCCACCAACTTCCTGACCCAGTATATGACGGTTCGCAACGGACTTCCGGTCAGCGCGGTGACCTCGATCGCGGTTGGCGCCGGCGGCACGTTCCTGGCAGCGATGAAGCAGGGCGCAATCGATGGCGGCATGACCACCGAGCCGACGGTGTCGCGCTCGCTGGACACCGGCCTCGCCAAGATCCTCGTCGACATGCGGACCGTCGAGGGCACCCGGACGGCGCTCGGCGGAACCTACCCGGCCGCCTGCCTCTACATGTCGACCAGCTACGTGCAGAAGCATCCTGACGTTACGCAAAAGCTTGCGAACGTTTTTGTAAAGACGCTCAAGTGGATCAACACCCATAGCGGCGCCGAAATCGCCGCGAAGATGCCGCACGACTACTACGCCGGCAACGAGGCGCAATACATCAAGGCAATGGATGCCGGAAAGGCGATGTTCACGGCGGATGGCCTGATGCCCGAGGACGGCCCGGCCACGGTGCTCAAGGTGCTCACGACGTTCTCGCCCACCATGAAAGGCAAGACCGTCGACGTGTCGCAGACCTTCACCACCGCCTTCGTGAAAAAGGCGCTCGGCCAATAGCCGCCATGAGCCAGGCGACAGCGGCTTTGCCCGGCGCGACCGCTATCCGCATGGAGGCGGTGGCCCGGCGGTTCCCGACTTCGGACGGCGGCTGGCTCAGCGCGCTCGAGGACTTCAGCCTCGATATCGCGCCTGGCGAGTTCTGCGCGATTGTCGGCCCCACCGGTTGCGGCAAGTCGACCACACTCGGCCTGGTCGCCGGGCTGGCGCAGCCGCAGGCAGGGCGCGTCGAGTTGTTCGGCCAGCGAGTGGGCGGGATCGACCGGCGCGTCGGCTACGTGTTCCAGCAGGATGCGTTGCTGCCGTGGCGCACAGTCATGGGCAACGTCGTGGCCGGACCCAGCTTTCGCGGCGCTTCCCGGGCGGAGGGCGAGGCGCGGGCGCGGGACTGGCTGGCCCGCGTCGGACTGACGGCCTTCGAGAAGTCCTATCCGCACCAACTCTCGGGCGGTATGCGGAAGCGTGTCGCGTTGGCGCAGACCTTCGTCAATAGCCCCGAAGTGCTGCTGATGGACGAACCGTTCTCGGCGCTCGACGTGCAGACCCGCGAGTTGATGCAGGAGGAACTGCTGGGCCTGTGGTCGCAGAACCGTGCCGCGGTGCTGTTCGTCACGCACGACCTGGACGAGGCTATCCTGCTGGCCGACAGGGTCGCGGTGCTGACTGCCCGCCCGGCCCGCGTGAAGTCGATCTACCGGATCGACATTCCGCGTCCGCGCCCCATTGCCGAGTTGCGGTATGAACCCGCATTCATCGCCATTGCCCGCCAGCTTTCGGATGATCTGCGAGAAGAAGTCATTAAGGCGCGCAGACTTTGAGCGAAGCTGCCCTGCCCGCGGTGACATCGGTCGGGCGCGACCTGTCGCTGGCCGCGCGCGTGCAGCGTCGCAGGCGTCTGGTCATCGCCATGCGCCTGCTGGTGTTCGTGGTGATTTTCGGCGGTTGGGAAGGCGCGGTACGGCTCGATTGGCTCGACCCGTTCTTCTTCGGCCAGCCGACGGGGATCGTCGGGCGACTCTATACCTGGACCACCGAGGGCACCTCGATCGGGCCTTTGTGGGAGCAGGTCTGGGTGACCATGTACGAGGCGGGGCTCGGCTTCACCATTGGTGCGGCGCTGGGCATCGTGTGCGGCATCGGCTTGGGCCGCAACGCGCTGCTTGCGGACATCTTCTCGATCTACATCAAGATCGGCAATTCCATCCCGCGCGTGGTGCTAGGTTCGATCTTCATCGTGTCCCTCGGCCTCGGCCTATGGTCGAAAGTGGCCCTGGCGGTGGTGATGGTGTTCTTCGTGGTGTTTGGCAACGCCTTCCAGGGCGTCAGGGAAGTGGACGGCAACATCATCGCCAACGCGCGCATCCTCGGCGCCAGCCACTGGCAGATAACGCGCCATGTGGTCATCCCGTCAGCGCTGTCATGGATCCTGGCCAGCCTGCACGTGAGCTTCGGCTTCGCGCTGATCGGCGCCATCGTCGGCGAGTTTCTGGGAGCACGCAAAGGCATGGGCCTGCTGATCGCCACCGCACAGGGCTCGTTCGACAGCAACGGGGTGTTCGCGGCGATGATCCTGGTGGCGGTCGTGGCGCTGGCGGCCGAGGGACTGCTGACGTTTGTGGAAAAGCGCCTGGTGGCATGGCGGCCTGAGCAACTGCGGGTAGACTGAGCGTTATTCACGCTAGGCGAGACAGACCCTTCTAGTACAATCCAAAATGACGGAAGCTACCCCATCCTAAAAAGTAGATGCGCTGGAGGCCGTGCTGTCCGTTCCTGACGATCGGTTGCGGATCGAAGGCCTTCGCAGCGCCCGGCTTGGTCCATTTGCGCTGAGCGTGGCCGCCGGTGAATGCATCGTCATCACAGGCCGCTCCGGCGCGGGGAAAAGCCTGCTGCTCCGCATGATTGCCGATCTTGACCTGAACGAAGGGGAAGCGTGGCTGGATGGCCATGCCCGCTCCGCCATGACGGGTCCGCAATGGCGGCGCCAGGTCGTCTATTGCGCCGCGGAGTCGGGCTGGTGGCATGTCGACGTGGGCGCCCATTTCGCATCGCCGCCGCCTCTGGCTCTGGCTCAGGCGTTCGATCTCGCGCCTGCCATTTTCGGTCAGCAGGTGCGGCTGTGCTCGACTGGCGAAAGACAGCGGCTGTCACTTGTCAGGGTCCTGGCTCTGGAGTCCCCTGTGGTGTTGCTGGACGAGCCGACCGGCCCGTTGGACCCGGAGAGTGTCGGGCGCGTCGAGACGCTGCTGCGTGAACGGCTTCAAGGGGGCGCCGCCATCGTCATGGTCACGCACGACCCAGCGCAGGCCGACCGCATCGCGGACCGGCGCTTCGTCATGGCGGACGGGCGGATGACCGCCGCATGACCCCTATTCTGCTTACGCCCGGGGATCTCGCGGTCGCCGCCCTGCTGATCGTGGTCGATGGGCTGCTGTCGCTGGCTCTCCGGCTGCAACTGCACCGTCAGATCGCCGTGGCCACGCTGCGCATGATCGTGCAGCTTCTGCTGGTGGGCTACGTGCTGCGCGTGGTCTTCGCGCTGGGCTCGCCCGTCGTCACGCTGCTGATCGTGGTGCTCATGGCCTCAATCGCGGCCCGCGAGGTCGGCGCGCGGCCGGAGCGGCGACTCGAGCACTTCGGCAACTATGCCATTGCGGCTGCCGTCGTGACCGCCGCGACAGGGGTGACAGCGGCGCTGGCGCTGACGACGGCGATACAGCCGCATCCCTGGTGGAACCCGCATTACGCCATCCCGCTTGCCGGCATCATTCTTGGCAGCGTGCTGAATGCCGGGAGCCTTTCGCTCGACAGCATGTTGGACGGCGTGACTCGCGACCGGATGGCGATCGAGGCGCAGTTGGCCATTGGGGCGAGCTACCGGGAGGCGTTGCGGCCGCTCATTCGCGCCTCCGCGCGACGCGGGTTGGTACCCATCATCAACCAGATGTCGGCGGCCGGCATCATCACCTTGCCGGGGATTATGACGGGGCAGATCCTGGCCGGCATGGATCCGGTGGAGGCGGTGAAATACCAAATCCTGCTCATGTTCCTGCTGGCTGGCAGCAGCGGCCTGACCGTCGTGGGCGTTTCATTCCTGGCAGCGTGGCGGCTGACGGACGCGCGCCAGAGATTGAGGCTCGACCGGCTTTCCGGGTGACCGTCGTGCTATGGATGAGTTCCATGTAAGGGGGATAAGACGATGCGCGCCTTGACCACCATCCTGGCGGCAGCCATGGCGCTGATAGCCGGTCCTGTATGCGCGCAGGTGGCTTCCTACCGTCTCGCCTTCGAGGCCAGGCTGCCCGGCGACAACGGCTGGGATTACGTCAGCTTCGACGCCAGGCGAAAGCTCGTGTTCATCGGGCGTCCCGATGGCGTCTTGGCTGTGGATGCCGACAACGGCAAATTGGTCGGCCGCATCGGCTCCAACCAAGGCAACCACGGCGCCGAGGCCGCCGACGATCTCAACCGCGTCTTCACCAGCGAAAGCGGCGCATCCAGCATCGGCGTCTATGACCTCTCGACGCTGCGACGGCTCGGGACGGTGAAGCTGGAAGTCCAGCCTGACGCGCTGCTGTATGACGCGCCACGCAAATGGCTGGTGGTGATGAGTCGCCAGGGCGGCAGCCTCACCGTCATTGACGCTCCAACGCATCGTGTGCTGCGGACCATTCCTATGGGCGGACCCGTGGAGGCGGCCGCCATAGACGAAAACGGCCAGCTTTTCGTCGATCTGCCGAGCAGCGGCGAGGTCGCGCGCGTGGATCTGGCTGGCGGCGTCACGGCCCGATGGGCGGTGGCGCCATGCCAAGATCCAAGCTCCCTTTCGCTCGACCGTGCAACACACCGCCTGTTTGTCGGCTGCAGGAACAAGCTGATGGCATTTGTCGATGCGGAGTCCGGGGCGGTCCTGAGCACAGTCCCGATCGGCGCCGGGACCGACAGCATGGTCTTCGATGCCAACCGCCGCATGGCGATCAGTTCCAACGGCGACGGGACCATAAGCCTGGTGCCCGAACGCTCGTCCGCGCAGTTGGGGCCGCCCACGACGGTCGTGACCGCAAAAGCAGCGCGCACGATGGCGGAGGACCCGGTTTCAGGCCGCCTGTTCTTGGTAACGGCCGACATCGCGTCGGTGGACCCGCTACGTCCCGGGCAGGAACGACCAACGGTCCACTACGCGCCAGGCACGTTCCGCCTCCTTGTCTATGGCCCATCCTGACGCTGGTCAGAGCCGCTCGGCGACCGCCGGTTGCAGGGGCGCGGCCTGATTGTAGGCGAAGCCCGCAGCTTTGACCGCGCCTTCGAGCAGCAGCACGAAAGCAGCGCCGCCGCCCGCCCCCTCGGTCACCTGCACCGTTCCGCCATGGGCATTCGCGATCTCCGCCACAATCGCCAAACCCAGCCCGGCGCCACCCTCGTGGGGAGCGGGGCCGCGCTCGAAGCGCTCGAATATTCGCCGTCGATGCGCCAGTGCCACTCCCGGGCCTCGGTCCGTCACGGCGATGCTGGCGGGCCTGGTGACGGCGACTTCGACGGCGCTTCTGGCCGGCGCATACGATAGCGCGTTCTCGATCAGGTTGGTGACCGCGAGCACCAGGGCCGTATGGTTGCCCCTCACGAAGATGTCCAACGGACCCTCCAGCAGGGCAATGTCCACGCCGCCCTGGAGCGCCAGGGGAACCAGGTCGGTGATTGCCTCCACCGCCACCGCATGGAGGTCCACGCACTGCGTCACATCGAGTGGAGCGCCCTCAAGGCGTGCCATGCGGAGCAACTGGCCCACCAGCCGCGCCATCCGATCGACGTCATGGCGCAGTTCCCCCGGGGTGGAGTGCTCGTCCAGCATGTCCAGCCGTGCCGTCAGCACAGCCAACGGGGTGCGCAGCGAGTGTGCCGCATCTGCCATGAAGCGGCGTTGGACGATCAGCGCCTGCTCCATCCGGGTAAGCGCCTGATTGACCGCGTACACCAGCGGGGCGACCTCCACCGGCAGCGTCGCGAGCGGCAGCCTTGCCGCGGGCTGGGCGGGGCCGACCAAAGCCGCCGCGGCCGACACCTCCCGCAACGGCCGCAGCCCTCGACGCAGCGTAAGCACGCCCACCAACGTGGTGGCCGCGCCGATCGGTACCAGCAACCAAAGCGATGCCACCAGAAAATTGCCGGCAAGACTGCTAATCAAGACGGCTGTCTGCTCCCGTCCCTGCAGCACCACGACCTGCCAAGGCCCGGTGTCCGCTGTCAGCCCGACCATCCCATGCTTATGGCCGGGCATTCCCGGCAGACGTAGGAACTCGGGGCGCAGGGGGTGAGACAGTAACGGCAGCAGTTGCGTCGCCGCCTCGGCGTCGGACGTGGCGACCAACCGATTGTCGGCAAACACCATGAAGATGTTGTCGCCGTCGGACGCTGTGAACGGGGCAACCAAGCCCTCGGGCAAATTGACCCGCCCGCTGCCGTCCACACTGGTTGGAAGCCGGGCCGCAATCAGCCGTGCCTGGTCCTGCAAAGCGGAGTCGTCGATTTCATGCACGGTCTCGATGGCCCGCCATGCCATTGCCGCGGCAGCCAGCAGGATGGCGGCCAGCATCACAGCCGCCAACCGCCAGCCGAGCCGCGCCGCCAATGACCACTGCCGGGGTGCCGCCTTGTCCGTCATTCCACCGTGGCCAGCAGGTAGCCCACGCCGCGCACAGTGTGGACGGACAAGGTGGCTGCGGCATCCGTCAGCTTGCGGCGCAGCCGGTGCACCAGCACTTCCATCGCGTTCGAGCCAAGCTGGGCGTCGAAGCTGTACAAACCCTGTTCGAGCACCTCCCGCGTGACGACGGTGTTTTGCCGCCGCAGCAACAGTTCCAGCATGGCCGTCTCGCGCACCGAAAGCCCGATGTCGCTGCCGTTCACGCTTGTTTGGCGTGTCGCGGTGTCGAGCACGAGGTTTCCTAGACTCAGCGTCACGCCGAGCACCGCGCCGGGCCGGCGCAGCAACGCGCGCACCCGCGCCAGCAGCTCCGGCATATGGAACGGCTTGACGAGGTAGTCGTCGGCGCCGGCATCCAGTCCGATCACCCGGTCTTCAGGCCCGTCACGAGCAGTCAGCACCAGCACAGGCAGCGCCGAGCCGCCGCTCCGAAGACGCCGCAGCAGCGACAAGCCATCGCCATCGGGAAGGGCCAGATCGAGAACCACGGTGTCATAGCGGGCAACCGCCAGATGCTCCTCGCTCTCGGCGAGGTTTGGAGCCAGGTCCACCGCAAAACCGCCGCGCTCGAACGCGACCTGCATCAGTGCCCCCAATTCCCCCTCATCCTCGATAACCAGAAGGCGCATGGCTCGATACCCACCGCAGCACGACATCCTGCGGCCGCATCCTTACGCCACCCTTACAGGCTTGTTTGCGCGCCGCAAGCTGTCGGTCAGGTCCGTGTAAGGTCGTCCGCGTAAAGCCGTAGACGACACCGGCTGATTACCAAGGAGTGTCCTTGCGTGAGATCTGTTTTAACTCAAGTTGGCTTGGTCGTTGCGGTTCTCGGTGTTCCGGTTCTCGGAGTGGCAGCTTCCGGGCTGAGCGGGACCATGCATCAGTGGCGTGAGGATGCTCGGGCGATGAACAAGGCACTCTCCACAACGGCTCCGGACACGGGAGCGATCCGCCAAGCCCTGCAGGGTTACGCGGCCGATGGCAAGCGCATCTCGGTCCAGTTTACGGGACAGAGCAGGTCGGCACGCGATCTCAGGCAGCGTTTTGCCGCCTTCAGCGCCGACGCACAGAAGGCGTTGGCCGATCTTGGCCGCCCTCCGGCGCTCAAAGCCGACTTCTCGAAAATCAGCTTGGACTGTCAATCCTGCCACGACACCTACAATTAGCTGAAATCGCATGAACATGTTCACGACGGCTGCCAATAAGTCTGACCACACGTTGAGGAGTGATGGCGCCACGCCCGACCCTGTGTCGTTTCCGCCCGCCAACCTCATGCGATCCGCAACCACCCGTGTGATCCACCTGCTGCTGCTGCTTGTAGTGCTGCATCAGCTCATCAGCAGTGAGTTCATGGACACCCCGCTGCCGGGCGAGCCGCTTGGCTGGACGTCCAGCTTTCACGAGTATGCCGGATTGGTTTCCCTCGCCATCGTCGGCGCCTTCTGGGTCTGGAGCCTGATCCGTCGCGGCGAGACGCAGCTCGGACGCTTGCTGCCCTGGTTTTCGCTCGCCCGCATCGGCAATGTCCTGGCCGACTTGACCGGGCAGCTTCGCCGCCTCGCGCATGGCCGCGCTCCCGACGATGAGGATGGGGCGTTTGCGAGCGCGGTCCATGGACTCGGGCTGCTCGCGGTAACGGCGATGGCCTTGACGGGCACCGTGTTCTTTGTGGCCGAGGGCACGCCGTTTGCGCATACCGCACTTGGACTGCACCGGCTGATCGCAAACTTCGTCTGGGCCTATCTTTTTGTCCATACAGGCGTTGCCGTTCTTCATCATCTGCTGGGCAGCAACATCTTCTCGCGCATGTTCCGCGTCGGGCGGCGCGTCCCGGTCGACCAGGGCAGGCAGTCCGCGGCAGAATGAACCGTCGATCATCCCTTGCGTGGTTTGCGAACCGGCAAGCCTCGGACACCGAAACTTTCAGGATGTTGTTCCGGCTGCTCCTGGGGTTTGCCGCTGGCATGATATCGACCGTGACCTTCCACGCAGCGGCGTGGGAGGCGCTGTACAGCATTCACCTGATGTCCGCGCCGCCTTATTCGATGGCCTTGACCAAATACGGCACGCCTGTCCTGCTGAGTCTCTCGATATCGCGAGGGCTTTGGGGCGCGGCCTTCGGCTTTGCATTTCCTCGGACAGGTTTGCCGGCTTGGCTGAGTGGACTCCTGCTCGGCATGGCCTGCGGAGGCTTCGAGTGGCTCAGCGCCTTTGCCGGCAACGCGCACTGGACCATGACCGACTCCTGGGCGCTGTATCTGATGCAGGCAATCCTCATCAATGCTTGCTGGGGCATGGGCGTCGGGCTGATCTTTTGGTTTTCATATCGACCGATTGATAACCATGCCCGCAGTCGATGAGGCTCGATCATGTCTCGCCTTCAGGGCGGCAACATTTAAGCAAGGCCGCAGCAACCGCTGAAGCGGTCTCCGGATTTGTCACATCACTTTTTATTTATAGATCGCTTGGACCCCAAATGCTTGCATCAACTTTTGGTTTCCGACGATAAACTATCGCTAACGCGCAATGTCTCGCAACGAGGAGGTTGACGTGCAAGTGTCGTCGATGTTCGGTGCCTCACGCACCACGCGGTCCAAGGACTGGCAGATCACGATGGCGGCCTGGCTTCTGTTGACGTTGCTGGTCTGCGTGGCGCTGGACACGATCCATCTCGGCCAAGCCTCGCTGTGGAGCGATGAAATCTTCTCCCGCTACTACTATGAAGTGTTCGGTCCCGGCTTCATGTTCGGCGAGGGCCTGCGGGTGGAGCCGACCCCGCCGACCTACTGGATTGTGCTGCAAGGATGGATGCTGCTGTTCGGCGACAGCGAGGCTGCTTTGCGTTCGTTGTCCGTCGTTTGCGATGTGGCCGCCCTTCCGCTGGTGTTCCTGCTGTCGCGTGAGCTGATCGGCCGCCGGGAGGCCGCGTTGGCGGGATTGCTGTTCGCGCTATGTCCAGCCGGCCTTTATTACGCCCAGGAAGCGCGGGTCTACGCGATGACGCTGCCGCCGGCCGCCCTGGCGCTGTTCGCGGTCGCCGCCTACCTGCGCGACCCACGGTCCCGGACCGCGGCCGTTGCCTACGTGTTCGGCGCAACATTATGCCTCTATCTCCACACCACTTTGCTGTTCATGGTCGCCTCATGCGCGCTGGTCATCACGCTGGCCCTGCTGGCGACGCGCAACATGGTGGCTGTCCGGCCGGCTGTGCTGCGCTGGGTGGCGCTCAACATCGCCGTGCTTGTGCTGGCGCTGCCGTATCTCGTGCATGTCCTGGGCGCGAGCCAGAGCGGCGGGTTGGACTGGATCGGCCCGCTGCAACTGCGCGATGTCGTCAGCTCGGTTGCGGCAGTGACCGACGGGTTGCTGACGCCGTTCCCCTGGCCGGGTGCGCCGATTGCAACGATGTTCCTGCTAACCCTGGCGGCCTCGGTGCTGGTGCATCGCCCGACGGCGCGCGCCATGGCGGTGCTGGTGTTCATCCCCGGGGTGTTCCTCGCCGAGCTGATCCTGGTCAGCCTGTTTCGCCCCATCCTGCTGCCCCGTGTGCTGTGCTGGACCATCGTCCCGCTCTGCGTCCTGACCAGCCGGCAAATCCTCTGCGCTGGCCGGTTGCGGTTCGCTGTGGCGGCGGCGGCCGTGATTGCCTTCGGCAGCGGGCTTGTCGCGCAGGAGACGGCGCGCAACGCCAACAAGGAACCATGGCGGGACGTGTTCGCCCAACTGGGGCCGGAACTGAACCAAGCCGATCTGGTCGTCCTCAGTCCCCGCTTCGATCCGATGATCCTGAAATATTACGCTCCCACGGCGGTGCGCTCACTGCGGATGTGGGACGAGCAACTACGGCCGACCGTGATGACGACCGCGGCGCAACGGATGCAAATCCCCAGCATCGGACGGGCGCAGATCATCGGCGACATCGCTGCGGGCAAAGTGGTCTGGGTGCTGTCGAACTCGGTCGACATACCCTACCTGAAGCTGCTGGCCGGGCACCGCCCAGCCGAGCGGACGCTGACGTGGGATTGTGGCCCATGGCCCTGCATCGAGGCCGAACGGTATGCAGGCGCCAAGTAGAGGGATAGCGCGTTCCGCACGCTTTTTAAGTCGAGCGGACAGCCCGTCAGGCGGCCGTGCCGATCAGGCTTTCGAGGGCGATCGGAAACTGACGGACGCGGATACCGGTCGCGTGCCACACAGCGTTGGCAATCGCGCCCGCCGTCCCGGTGACCCCAATTTCGCCCACACCCTTGATCCCGAGGGCGTTGACGTGCAGGTCGCGCTCCTCGACGAGGATGGCTTCGAGCGATGGCACGTCGGCGTTCACCGGCACATGGTACTCGGCAAGGTTCGGGTTCATCGGGCGGCCTGAGCGCGGGTCCATGATGGCGTGCTCGTGCAGTGCGAACGACACCCCCCAGATCATGCCGCCATAGTATTGGCTGCGCACCAGCCGCGGATTGATGATCGTGCCGGCCGCGAAAGCGCCGACCAGGCGAGTGACGCGGATTTGCCCAAAGTCGGGATCGACCTTCACCTCGGCAAACACCGCGCCGTGCGCGTGCATGGCATAGGCGGACTGCGCGACCGGATCGGCTGCGCCACTTCCGCGTTCCTCGATCTCCGTCACCCCGGCGCGGATGAGGATGTCTGCGTAGCTCTCGCTGCGGCTTGCATCGTCGCGACGGGACAGCCGACCGTCGCGTGCGACCACGCCGGCGTTCCCGGCCCCGAACAGCGGCGAGCGTTCATCGCCGGTGGCAAGGTCCGCCAGCTTGGCGACGACGTTAGCGCCGGCACTGTGGATCGCCATGCCGGCGGTCGCGGTATGGGCGGAGCCGCCGGCGATCCCCGCATCCGGCAGGTCGGACGAGCCAGCCCTGAACTCGACCTTATCGAGGTCGAGGCCCATCCCGTCGGCGGCGATCTGGGCCAGCGCGGTCCAGGCGCCCTGGCCCATGTCGTGTGCTCCGGTCTCCATCACGCCGGTGCCGTCGTTGCGGAGAACCGCCCTGGCCTTAGCCTGGAACATCAGCGCCGGGAATGTCGCGGTGCCCATGCCCCAGCCGACCAGCAGCCCGGCGGCGTCGCGCATCTGCCGCGGCGCAAGCGGGCGCGACGCCCAGCCGAAGCGCTCGGAGCCTTGGGCGTAGCACGCGCGCAAAGCCTTCGAGGAGAACGGCTTGCCGGAAATCGGCTCCGCCTCGGCGTAGTTCTTGAGACGGAATGCCAAAGGGTCCATCCCGCAGGCCTGCGCCATCTCGTCAATGGCGCTCTCGAGCGCGATGCTGCCGGTCGCCTCGCCGGGCGCGCGCATGAACAGCGGCGTCCCCGTATCGAGCCGCACGGCCTCATACGACGTGGCGATCGCCGGGCTCGCGTACAGCGTGTGCGAGACGCCGTCGGCCGGCTCGAAAAAATCGTCGAAGGTGCTCGACGTGGTTTTGACGTGGTGATCGATCGCCGTCAGCGCGCCCGCGCTGTCCGCGCCCAGGCGAAGGGTCTGCCGCGTCGGCGCCCGGTGGCCGACCGGGCCATACATCTGCTCCCGCCGAAGCGCCAGCTTGACCGGCCGGCCGACCAGGCGGGCCGCCATGATGCCCAAAACCTGTGGCCCGGACAGCAGGCCCTTGGAGCCGAAGCCGCCACCCAGGAACGGACTGCGAATGTGGATGTTCTCCGGCGGGATGCCGAACAGCCCGGCAATCCGCCCTTGCGCCATGGCCAGGCCCTGGGTCGGCGTGTCGATCGAAAGCCTTTCGCCGTCCCAGGCCACCACGATGGCGTGCGGCTCCATGGCGTTGTGGTACTGGGACGCTGTTTGATAGGTCGCGTCGACCCGCATTGTCGCCGCAGCCAGGCCCGCCTCGACGTCGCCGTGACGCATCTTGGGCGGGTTGCCGACACCCACGCTCGGCGGGATGAAGCTGTCGTTGGAGTCGAGGCCGACCCGCGCCGGCTCGACCTCGTAGCGCGGCGCCAGCAACGCGGCGCCTTCGGTCGCAGCTTCGAGCGTTTCGGCGATCACCACGGCGATCGGCTGGTTCGCGTAGCGCACGCGGTCGTTCTGCAGGAGATCGAGCCGGAACATGAACGGATTCGTCTTCGCGTCCGGGTCCTGCGCCAGCGGGGGCTTGTTCGCGGGCGTCATGACCTCGACCACGCCGGAGTGCGCTTTTGCCGCCTGAACATCCAGGCCGGCGACGCGGCCACGCGCGATGCCGCTCACCGCCAGGACGGCATAGAGCATTCCGGGCGGGTGATTGTCGGCTGCAAAGCGGGCATTGCCGGTGACCTTCAGGAAGCCGTCGCGCCGGGTCAGCGGCTGACCGATGCTGGAGCCTTGCCGAAGATGCGCCGGAGCCTGGGTGAGAGCGATAGCCTGGGTGATAGCGATGTCAGACATGGAGGAGAACTCCAGGAACGAGTGCAAACGGCGAGGCGGGCAGGGCGGGCACGCGCTCCGGCGTACCGGCTACGGCCAGCATGAAAGCCCGCGCGACGATCCGCCGCGCGAGTTCGATCTTGAACGCATTGTCGCCGGAGGGCCTGGCGTCCGCGAGCGCCATCTCGGCTGCCCGGCGGAAGGCCGCTTCGTCCGGCATCGCGCCCGCGAGAGTCTCCTCCGCCGCACGGACCCGCCAGGGCTTCAACGCAACCCCGCCCAACGCGAGCCGCGCGTGAACGATTCTACCGCCTTCAACCTGCAAGGCCGCGGCAGCCGATACAACCGCGAACGCATAGGAGGTGCGCTCGCGAACCTTGAGGTAGCGGCTGTGACCGGCAAATCCCGCTGCCTCGGCCGGCAGGCGCACGGCGACGATCAACTCGCCGGACTCGAGCGCGGTCTCGCGTTCCGGCGTGTCGCCGGGCAGCCAATGGAAGCTCTCCAGCGGGACTTCGCGCCGCCCCGCCCTGCCTTCGATTTCGACCATGGCATCGAGTGCCACGAGCGGCACGCAGAAGTCGGACGGGTGCGTGGCGATGCAGCTCTCGCTCCATCCCAGGATGGCGTGCAAACGGGTGTCGCCGCCTCGGGCATCGCAGCCCGCGCCGGGATCGCGTTTGTTGCAGGCGCTGGCCACGTCGTGGAAGTAGGCGCAGCGCGTCCGCTGCAGCAGGTTGCCGCCGACGGTTGCCGCGTTCCGCAACTGCGCCGACGCGCCCGAAAGAAGCGCCTCGGCAACCGCTGGAAAGCGTCGGGCGAAGCCTGTGTCGTGGGCCAGGTCGGCGTTGCGGACCAGGGCGCCGATCCGCACGCCGCCATCGGGCAGATGTTCGATCCGGTCGAGTTCGGGAAGGTGATTGATGTCGACGAGGCGGCTCGGACGGACAACGCCGCCTTTCATCAAATCGACAAGGTTGGTGCCGGCGGCCAGATAGGCGGCGCCCGGCTGCGAAGCGGCCGCGACGGCATCTTGTATCGTCTTGGGCCGGACGTAATCGAAATTGTTCAAGCGGCTTGCTTTCGGTTGGCCTTATCGAGGCTTCTCTGTGCTTCCAGCACCGCTTCCGTGATCCCGGCATAGGCGCCGCACCGGCAAAGATTTCCGCTCATGCCTTCGCGCACCCGCTCGGGGTCGTTGCCGGCCTGAGCTTCCTGGATCAGGCCGATCGCGCTCATGATCTGGCCGGGCGTGCAGAACCCGCACTGAAAGCCTTCATGGGCGATGAACGCCGCCTGGACGGGATGGAGTTCGTCCCCCTTGGCCACTCCTTCGATCGTGAGAACATGGGCGCCATCGTGACTGACCGCGAGCGCGAGGCAGGAGTTGATGCGCCGTCCGTCGATCAGGACCGTACATGCCCCGCATTGTCCGCGGTCGCAGCCCTTCTTGGTTCCTGTCAGGTCGAGGCGTTCGCGAAGCAGATCCAGGAGCGTGACCCGCGGGTCCGCCAGTTCGAGCATCCGTTCGACACCGTTCACGGTGAGAGTGATCGACTGGCTCATGCAGTGCTCCAATCAGAGCTGTTGTAGAACACGTTGCGGCAACGCAGTGTGCCGCAAGGGTTGGGACGTCCACGTCGCGAGGCCAAAGGCGACTGACACGCCCTCTCATTTTGCGACCACCATGTTATACGGAGGCCGCCTCCGCCTTGCAAGTAGGCGCAGAACTGGATCGACCCAATGGACGACCACTTGGGCAAGCCCGCAAGGAGACCACGCGCAGATGGGCTGCGTAATCGCGAGAGCGTGCTCAAGGCTGCAAAGGCGGTCTTCGGCGCCGGCGGCCCGGACGGGAGCCTTGAGGCGGTGGCGCGGCAGGCCGGTGTCGGCATCGGCACGTTGTACCGGCATTTCCCGACCCGCCAGGCCTTGTTCGAAGCGGTCTACCGTCGTGAGGTGGAGCAACTCGCCGATTTCGCCGAGCAACTGAGGGCGGAGGCGACGCCGGTCGAAGCGTTGCGCCTGTGGATGCGCTCGAACGTAGAGTTCGTCGCCACGAAAAAAGGCATGTCGGCGGCGCTCGCGGTTGCTGCGCATGGCTGCTCGGACCTGACCGCCTATGCGTTCGACCGGCTGACCCGGGCCATGGGCGACCTGCTGCAGCGTGCTGTCGAAGCCGGTGAAATACGCGCAGATATCAGCTCCGAGGACCTGCTTCGTACCCTTGTCGGCATGTGCTACACGCACGAGAAGCCCGGCTGGCAGGCGAACGTGCTACGCTTGGTCGATGTCCTGGTCGACGGGCTGTGCCGAAAGCCCGGCAGAAGTAGAGGCTGACATGGACGACATCGTTGCATCCGCCACTGTCCCGGCTGCCCCGTCCCGTCACAGTCACGTCTTCCTCGGTGCCGGACATGAGCAGTCCGAGCGGCGGACCTGGTGGGTGATCGCGCTTTGCGTGGCCATGATGGTTCTGGAGATTGTGGGAGGCCTCGCCTACGGGTCCATCGCCCTGGTTTCGGACGGCTTGCACATGAGCACCCACGCGGGAGCGTTGCTGCTGGCGGCCCTCGCCTACAGCTACGCCCGCAAATACGCGCAAGACCCTCGCTTCACCTTCGGCACCGGCAAGCTCGGTGACCTCGCCGGGTTCACCAGCGCGATCGTGCTGGCGATGATCGCCTTGTTGATCGGCTACGAGGCAATCAGCCGCCTGTTTGCCCCCGTGCCCATCCACTTCGCCGAGGCGATCCCAATCGCCGTCCTCGGGTTGGCCGTGAACGTCGCCAGCGTCTGGCTCCTGAGCGGCGGAGACCACCATCATCACGGGCATGGGCACCATCACGGCCCCGGCCACGGCCATGCCGGCCACGACGAGGAGCACAGCATCGCGACGCCGGAAGGCGTGCTCGCCTTGAGTGTGTTCGAGGATGGCGTGCCGCCGGTGTTCCGGCTGCGCTCGCATACCGGCCGCGTTGCCGATGCGTCGACCACGGTCGAGACGGTGCGGCCGGACGGCAGCCGCCAGCTCTTCGCCATGCGGAACCGAGGCGGCTGGCTGGAGAGCACCGGGGCGATTCCCGAGCCGCACCAGTTCACTGCCCTCGTGCGCGTCGACGGCGGCGAGTATCCTGTCGCGTTCGAGGAACACGGGCACGGCCACGATGGGCATGGGGCCGCGCACCGGGACAACAACATGCGGGCGGCGATCATCCATGTCGTCGCGGATGCCGCCGTGTCCGTGCTGGTGATTGTCGGGCTGGTGCTGGCGCGCGCCTTCGGCTGGCTATGGATGGACCCGCTTGCCGGCATCGTCGGCGCCTGCGTCATCGCGAGCTGGTCCTACGGCCTGATCCGCGACACCGGAGCGATCCTGCTCGACATGGTGCCGGACCGGCAAGTTGCGGAGGATTTGCGCCAAGCGGTCGAAGTCGAGGGCGACACACTCGCCGACCTGCATCTGTGGCGGCTTGGGCCGGGGCATCTCGGAGCCATCCTGGCCGTCGCCACGGCGCGGGACGCACGCGGGCCGGAGCACTACCGCCGCCTGCTTGCACGCTTCCCTTCCTTGTCGCACGTCACGGTCGAGGTGCAGCGGACGTGACTTCCACCCGTGTCCGGGGACCTAGGCCGGGGACATAGGCCGGGGACATAGGATGGAAACGGGTCTTGGTGTATTGACCGCCAAGGAGGGCTGGCGCGTTGCGAACAGGGTCTTGGCATGAAACGCTGCGGGTCGCCGATGAGGCGCCGCTATCGTCCAACCGCTCCTTCGGCCTGGTGTTTTCGGCTGTGTTTGCAGCCATGGGCATGGTCTCGCTTTGGCACGGCCGTTCCCGTGGTTATCTAGGGTTAGCGGTAGCTGCGCTGTTTCTGCTCACGGCACTCATGGCGCCAAAGATTCTTGGGCCGCTCAATCGTGGTTGGGCGTGGTTTGGCCTGCGTCTCGCCCAGCTAACGAGTCCGGTGTTCATGGCGGTCCTGTTCTGCGGCGTGCTAACCCCGGTTGGCCTGGTCATGCGCGCTTGTGGGAAGGACCCGCTGCGGCGACGCCTCGATCCCAGGATGGCCAGCTACTGGATCGAAAATCATCAGGAGGACAGCAAGACCGCCTCGATGAAAAACCAATTTTAAGGCTGACATGCTCGCATTCCTCAAAGAGATGGCGGTGTTTCTGCTCCGCCGCAAAAAGTTCTGGCTCATGCCGGTGCTGGTGGCGGCTTGCCTGCTGGGAGGGCTTATCGTGTTCACCCAAGGCTCCGCCATCGCGCCCTTCATCTACACATTGTTCTAGCCCGAAGTTGGTCGGACAGGACTTGCACAGGCTCGCCGCGTGAGCGCCGGCAGAGGTGCCGCACGCATCCTCGGCGTCTCGGCCTTCTACCACGACAGCGCCGCCGCGCTGGTGGTGGACGGGAAGATCGTCGCCGCTGCCCAGGAGGAGCGGTTCACCCGCAAGAAGCACGACAGCGCCTATCCCGCCCAGGCGATCTCATACTGCCTCGCCGAGGGCAACGTCACACTTGCGGACATCGACTACGTCGCCTTCTACGACAAGCCGTTCATCAAGTTCGAGCGGCTGCTCGAAACCTACCTCGCGCACGCGCCCCGCGGCCTGCGCTCGTTTCGCATGGCCATGCCGTTGTGGCTCAAGGAAAAGCTGTTTCAGAAGAGACTTCTCGCCGGAAAGCTGCAACGGGCCTGCCCGGGTTTCGATTGGAACGACCGGCTGCTGTTCGCCGAGCACCACGTCAGCCACGCCGCGTCCGCGTACTATCCCTCCCCATTCGACCGCGCCGCAATCCTGACCCTGGACGGCGTGGGCGAGTGGGCGACGACCTCCGTCGGCGAAGGAGTCGGCAATCGGCTCACGCTGCGCAAGGAGCTGCACTTCCCGCATTCGTTGGGGCTGCTCTACTCCGCGTTCACCTACTTCACCGGGTTTCGGGTCAACTCCGGAGAGTACAAGCTGATGGGACTGGCCCCGTACGGCGAGCCCCGTTTCGCGCAGACCATCCTGGACCACCTTATCGACCTGAAGGACGACGGCAGCTTTCGCCTGAACATGGCCTATTTCGACTATTGTGTCGGCCTCACCATGACCAACCAACGCTTCTCCGACCTGTTCGGAACGCCCGTCCGCGACCCCGACGAGGCGCTCGCGCCCATCCACATGGACCTTGCCGCCTCCATCCAGAAAGTGTTGGAGGAGGTCGTGCTGCGGCTGACGCGGTCGCTGGCCAACGAGACGGGCGCGCGCAACCTTTGCCTGGCTGGCGGCGTCGCCCTGAACTGTGTCGCCAACGGCCGCATCCTGCGCGATGGCCGCTTCGACAGCATCTGGATACAGCCCGCATCCGGGGACGCCGGCGGCGCGGTGGGCGCGGCGCTGGCGGCCTACCACATGGAGCTGGACCATGCGCGCGCGCCAGCGGGGCCGGGCGATGGCATGTCGGGCAGTTACCTGGGTCCCGCCTTCACCGACCGCGACATCGAGACGCGGCTTGCCGCTCTTGGCGCCCATGTCGGGCGCGTGGACGCCACGGCGATGATCGACCTCACCGCCCAGGCCCTCGCCGATGGCAAAGCGGTGGGTTGGTTCCAGGGCCGGATGGAGTTCGGCCCCCGGGCGCTGGGCGGACGCTCGATCCTCGCCGACCCACGCAGCGCGCACACGCAGCGCACGCTCAACCTGAAGGTGAAGTATCGGGAGAGCTTCCGTCCGTTCGCCCCGTCGGTGCTGCGGGAGGATTTGGCGGACTGGTTCGACATGGATTGCGACAGCCCGTACATGCTGCTGGTGGCCGACATCGCCGGGGCGCACCGCCGCGAGATGACCGATGCCGAGCAGCGCCTGTTCGGCATCGACAAGCTGAACGTGTCGCGCTCCGACATTCCCGCCGTGACGCATGTCGACCACTCGGCCAGGGTGCAGACCGTCCACGCCGACACCAACCCGCTCTATCACGCGCTGATTGCGAGGTTCAAGGAACTGACGGGGTGTCCGGTCCTGGTCAACACCAGCTTCAACGTGCGCGGCGAGCCTATCGTCTGCACGCCGGAGGATGCTTTCCGCTGCTTCATGGGAAGCGAGATCGACCTGCTGGTGATCGGCTGCTGCGTGCTGGAGAAAGTCGGGCAGTCGCCGCGGTTGATGCACAACTACGCAGCGGAACTTGCACCCGACTGACGGATTGTTTGCGACTCCGGCATCATAGGTATCAGGGATTGTCAGTGCTGAACGTCTACTCGCGACTCGTGATCGGCCTTATCACGACGCTCATCTGCGCCATCCTGGTCTACAACCTGCTGCACGCCGAACTCTATGTGGCCGAGATCGGAACCGCAATCGAGCGCTTCGGCGTGCCGGCGGTGGTGATCGCCGGTCTCGTTGGCGCGCTGTACAGCCGGTTGCAGACCAGGTTGATGATCGCCAACACCATCGTGGCGGTTGTAGCCGCGCTATATTGCGGCGAGTTCTACCTTGCCTGGCGGTTGGACAATCAGCAGCAGCAGGCTGGGCGTGCAACGGGCGTGCAGTTCGATGGCCGCAGCAAGATTGCCGTGCTGCACGACCTCCGGGCGAGCGGCGTGGACGCCTATCCCATCATACGCGGCAGGAACCTGCTGCAGGCCGATCGGCAAGGGCAGTTGCACCCGATGCTGTCGATTGCCGGCAACCCGATCCTCCCCTTGACCGGCCTGCCGCGGGTGACGGAGGTATCCTGCAACGAGACGGGCCAGTGGCAAATCTACCAGTCGGACCGCTACGGTTTCAACAATGACGACGCGCTGTGGGACGCTCGGCCACCCGCCGTCGCCATGATCGGCGACTCGTTCGCGCATGGCAGTTGCGTGCGGCGGGATCAGAACATGGAGGCCCATTTGCGGGGCTTCGGGCCGACCTTGAACCTTGGCGTCGGCGGCGACGGTCCGTTGCTGGAACTGGCGGCCCTGACGGAGTACGCGGAGCCGGTCAGGCCGAAGATCGTTTTGTGGGCGTTCTTCGAAGGCAACGACCTCAACGAGGACCTGCCGTTGGAACTCCGGTCGCCGCTCCTGCGCCGGTATCTCGCCGAGCCGTCGTTCACGCAGGATCTCATCCACAAGACCGGCGACATCACCTCTGCCTTGAAGGCCTACCTGGACCAGAACCTACATGCGGCGATGGATCGGGTCGACGATCCCACCGAGGGCCTGCTCCGCTACGTCTCGCTCGACCGGGTCCGTAACGCGGCGGGCCTGGGACCCGTTCAGATCGGCTACAATGGCGGCCGCCTGTCGGACGAGCTGGATGTGTTCGGCCAGGTGATGCGGGCCGCGCAGGCGAAGGTTCAAGGCTGGGGCGGCCAACTGTACCTGGTCTACCTGCCGGAATCCGACCGCTACCTGGCGAAGTTCGGCGGCAGCTCGGTTCGCGAGAAGATCTACCGGGGCGTTCGGGCGGTGGCGGAGAAACAGGCGATCGAGTTCATCGATGTCGCGGCGGCTTTTTCGCAACAACCTTCGCCGGGCAAATTGTTCGTCTATCCAGGCTCCCACTACAACCCGGAAGGTTACGCCGTGGCGGCCCGCGCCATCGCCGAGCGGCTGAATCATGACGTCAAATAGCGCCGACGCCATGTGCGAGAAGATTAGCGCAGCGCCGTCGCCGGGAACGCTCCCGGCGACGGCGGCATCTCTCACATTGCGATTTCAGTTCCATCCTGTGACCAGCGAATATGAAACGAACCTTCTTTGTCTATCCGGCGATAGGTATGCGCCCCGAAATAATCCCGCAGGCCCTGTATGAGGTTCGCCGGTCCGTGCGCCCGGCGCAGGCCGTCGAAATAGGCCAGTGACGAGGCGAACGCTGGAACCGCGACGCCATGCCGCACCGCCAACACGACCACATCGCGCCAGGCCTGCTCGGCATTGAGCACGGCATCCTGGAAATAGGACTGCAGCAGAAGGTTCGCGGCATCCGGGTGCGCCTGGTAGCCCTCGCGTATCCGGTCCAGGAAAGCGGCCCGGATAATGCAGCCGCCGCGCCAGATCGTCGCGATCAGGCCGGGATCGAGATCCCAGTCATATTGCTTCGACGCAACCAACAACTGCTCGAACCCTTGCGCGTACGCCACGACCTTCGACGCGTACAGCGCGTCGCGGATCTTGTCGATCTCGCCCTCTTGAGCGGCTTTGGGTTTGCTTCTGAGACCTCCGAGCGTGTTCGCCGCCGCCGCGCGCTGCGCCGGGCGGCCCGACAAGGCACGGGCAAACACCGCCTCGGTGATGGTGGTGATCGGCACGCCAAGCTCGAGCGCCGACTGCGCGGTCCAACGCCCGGTGCCTTTCTGCTCGGCCTCGTCGCGGATCATGTCCACCAACGCGGCCTTGCTCGAAGGGTCCTGCTTGGCAAGTACGGTCGCGGTGATCTCGATGAGATACGAGTCCAGGTCGCCGCTCTTCCAGCCGGCGAAAACGGAGCTGATCTCACCCGCCGCCATGCCATAGACCGACCGCATCAGGTCGTACGCCTCGGCAATCAACTGCATGTCGGCATATTCGATCCCGTTATGCACCATCTTCACGTAATGGCCGGCGCCGTCGGGACCCATGTAGGCGCAGCATGGCGTGCCATCGACCGAGATGGCCATTTTCGTGACCATCGGCGCGATCCGGTCCCAGGCAGCCTTCGAGCCGCCGGGCATGATCGACGGCCCTTCGAGCGCGCCTTCCTCGCCGCCCGAAACTCCCATTCCGACAAACAGCAGCTTGCGCTCCGCCAGTTCCCGCTCACGACGACGTGTATCCGAGAACAGCGAGTTCCCGCCGTCGATGATGATGTCGCCTTCTTCGAGGTGCGCCGCCAACTCCGCGATCACTTCGTCGACAGGCTTGCCCGCCTTCACCATGACGATGATCGCCCGCGGCTTCGACAGGGAGGCGACGAACGCCTCGATCGAGTGGGATGGCAAGAAGGCGCCTTCGTGACCATGTTCGGCCACCAGGCCGTCGGTCTTCGCATCGGTGCGGTTGTACAATGCGACGCGGAGGCCTTTTCGCGCCGCGTTGCGCGCGAGGTTGGCGCCCATGACCGCAAGGCCGACGACACCCAGATCAGCAAGTTCCACCACGTATTCCCCCAGTCGTTGCGGCTGCATCGTCTCATCGTCGGGCGTCGTCGTCAGCAAGGCGCCCGGAGAGTTGAGACGAACTTGATTGGCATAATATCGACCGTGGATAGGCGAGTCTTGGTCAAATTGCCGGTCGGTGATGCGTGCGGCACTGCCGCAAGGCAGGAAACAGGGTAGGATGGCGGACATGAACATCGAATCGACTATCGGTTCCGCCATGGAGCGGATCGCACCCATTTCCCGGCAGATCTGGGACGCCAAGTACCGGCTGAAAGCCGCGGATGGCACGCCGGTCGACCTCACCATCGAGGACAGTTGGCGGCGGGTCGCCAAGGCACTAGCCGCGATGGAGAGCGAGCCTGGCCGGTGGGAAGGGCCGTTCTACGCGGCGTTGCAGGACTTCCGCTTCCTCCCCGCCGGACGCATCCTGTCGGGCGCCGGGACCGATCGCCGCGTGACGCTGTTCAACTGCTTCGTCATGGGCGACATCGGCGACGACCTTGGCAGCATCTTCGATCATCTGCGCGAGGCAGCCCTGACCATGCAGCAGGGCGGCGGGATCGGCTACGATTTCTCGTCGTTGCGTCCGAAAGGCGCGCCCGTGCAAGGCGTCGGCGCCGACGCCTCCGGCCCGCTGTCGTTCATGGACGTGTGGGATGCGATGTGCCGCACCATCATGTCCGCCGGGGCCAGGCGGGGCGCCATGATGGCGACGATGCGCTGCGATCACCCCGACATCGAGGACTTCATCGCCGCCAAGCGCCAGGGCGCCCGCCTGCGCAACTTCAACCTCTCGGTCCTGGCGACCGACCCCTTCATGGCGGCGGTCGAACAGGACGCCGACTGGCCGCTGATGTTCGGCGGCAGGACCTACAAGACCCTGCGCGCGCGCGACCTGTTCGACAGCATCACCCGCGCGACCTACGATTACGCCGAGCCGGGCGTCATCTTCATCGACCGGATCAACGCCCGCAACAACCTCGCCTATTGCGAGACCATCCACTCCACCAACCCGTGCGGCGAGCAGCCGCTGCCGCCATACGGGGCCTGCCTGCTCGGCTCGATCAACCTGGCGCGCCTGGTGCGCCAGCCGTTCACGCCGGACGCCCGTCTCGACGAGGCGGAGCTGGCCGAGCTGGTCGCCGTCGCGATCCGCATGATGGACAACACCATCGACGCGTCCGGCTTCCCGCTGGAGGCGCAGCGACGGGAGGCGGTGGCCAAGCGCCGCGTCGGCCTGGGCATGACCGGCCTGGCCGACGCGCTCATGATGTGCGGCCTGCGCTACGGCTCGGCTGCGGCGGCGGAGCGGGCAGGGAACTGGGCGCGCCAGATCGGCCGGGCGGCCTACCTGACCTCGGCCGGGCTGGCGCGGGAGAAGGGCGCGTTCCCGCTGTTCGACCGGGACGCCTACCTCGCCGGCGAGACCATCCGCGAAATGGACCAGGACGTGCAAGCCGCCATCGCCGAGCACGGCATCCGCAACGCGCTGCTGACCTCCGTGGCACCGACCGGCACCATCTCCCTGGTGGCGGACAACGTGTCCAGCGGCGTCGAGCCGGTGTTCGCGCTCGCCTACACGCGCAAGGTGCTGCAGCCGGACGGGTCGCGGACGGAGGAGGAGGTGTCCGACTACGCGGTGCGCCGCTTCCGGGCTTTGTTCGGCGACGACGTGCCGCTGCCGGACCATTTCGTCACCGCCCAGGAGCTGAACCCGGCGGAGCATGTGCGGATGCAGGCCACCGTGCAGCGCCATGTCGACAGCGCGATCAGCAAGACGGTGAACGTCCCCGAAGACATCGGCTTCGAGGCGTTCCAGGAGGTCTACCTCGACGCCTACCGAAGCGGCTGCAAGGGATGCACGACCTACCGGCCGAACATGATCACCGGGTCGGTGCTGGAGGTGAAGCCGGCCGAGGGCGTCATTCCCGCCCCGCCGGCGAGTTCCAGCGACCTGTTGCTGCGGTCCGAGAAGCTGGTTGGGGCGACCTACAAGCTGCATTGGCCGGACAGCGAACACGCGATGTACGTGACGATCAACGACGTCGAGCAGGACGGCGTGTCGCGCCCGTTCGAGATTTTCGTCAACTCGAAGAACCTGGAGCATTTCGCGTGGGTCGTGGCGTTGACCCGCATGATCAGCGCGGTGTTCCGCCGTGGCGGCGAAGTGGCGTTCGTCGCCGAGGAACTGAAGCAGGTGTTCGACCCGCGCGGCGGCCAGTGGAGCAACGGCCGCTACGTCGGCTCCCTGGTCGCGGCGATTGGCGACATCATCGAGCGGCACATGATCGGCACCGGCTTCCTGCAACCGCCCGAGAGGCTCCCCGTCAAGTCGACGGCACAGCCCGCGGCAGCCACGGCAACAGGGCCGCTTTGTCCGAAATGCAGCCAACCCGGCCTGGTGCGTGAAGCCGGCTGCGTCAGCTGCATCCACTGCGGCTGGTCCAAATGCAGCTAGACTCGTTCCACACCGATTGTCTGCGAACAAAGGCTCGTAGGGCGGAAAAGCGCAGCGCCTTCCGCCGATTTCGGAGCGCTCGGAATGGCGGAAGACGCTGCGCTTTTCCGCCCTGCATTGCAGACAGCCGGTGTGAATGGAATCTAACGGCCAGTCGGCCGGCGGCAGCGGCTCGGACTGTATCACCCACTCGTTCCCACGGCTCCGCGCTGGAGTAACAGGGGTGAAGCGCATCGTGTCCTAACTCCGCGCACTCCGACGAAGGGCAGCGAGCATCTTCGTGGCGGCTCGGCGCGTGGCCGGACTGGCGCCCGACCGCAAAGCCTGCTTGGCCCACCTGGCCGCCGAGGCGTTGTCGCCTTGCGACGCCGTACTCTCACCCGCCTGCAAGTAGAAGTCGGCGGCCTCCTGCGACGCGCCGCCGCACTGCGCCGCCCTTGCGGCAAGGGCCAAGGTGTCGGCCATCGCACGGTAGTCCAGTTGGGCGCGGTGAATGTCGGCCACATGCCGCGCCAGGATCGCGGCCTTCCCGCATTCGCCGCGCAAAAGGTACAGCCGGGCTGTAATCTCGTCGAAATCCGCCTGCCAATCCGCGGACGGCTGCTTTGGCTGACCGAACCCGGCCAAGGCGGCGGTCATTCCCGCGGCATCGCCGTGCGTATCCGCAATCAGGCCGCGGACATAGCTGGCGCGGGCGCGGGCGCGGACCGCCGGGTCGTCGGCGGTGGCTTGCGCGCGGGCCGCCAGCAAATCCGCGTCCTGATCGCGGCTCAGCCGGTGCAGGACGGCCGCCTCGACGAGGTCGAGTTCGGCGTACCTGGCAATCCCACGGGCGACCAGGGCATCGCGCGTCCGCAATGACGTGCTGAGCGCGCCGGCCGCATCGTTGGCGGCGAGTTGGACCACGGCAAGGTTATAGCCGGTGACGCCGATGGCCCGGGCATCGTCGCGTGCCAGGGCCAGCTTGTAGGCTTCCTGGTACTGGCCCGCCGCTTGCTTCAATCGGCCGAAGTCCAGCGACTGCCGTCCCGAGTCCGCCGCCGTTTGCAGCGCCGCGTCCTGCGGTAGGTTCGTGGCCGCGTGGCCGCCGCAACCGGCCGCCAGCAACAGGGCGCACGACAGCGCTGCCGCCGGTCTGGCAAATCCCGTCATGGCCACACTTCCTTCATGGGCGCACTTCGCGAGGCGGCAGCCGCAACGGGTTCGGTTTCGGCGCGCCGTTGCCGCCCAGCACCCAGGAGCCTTGCAGTTGGATCATCAATCTCTCCAGCTCGGCGGTCGTCGCCTGCGCCTGGGTGAGCAGCGCCGGAAGGTTGCTCGTGCTCTCGGCGGCGTTATGAGCGAGGCCAGGCAGTTGTGGCGTCGCCCGCGCCAGGTCGTGAGTCGCCGCCTGCACGTTCGCCAGCACGCCATGCGACTGGTTCAGCAGGCCCGGCACCGGCGCCAGGATCGGGCCAAGCTGGGCAATCTCCGCCTTCAGCGTCGCCACCGTGTCCTCCGTCTGATGGATCAGCGTGTCGTCGGTCAGCAGCCGCCCGACCGAGCCTTGCCCCGACTTGATCCCGCCGACGATGTCGTCCAGCGCGGTCACGACATGCAGCGCGTGCTCCAGCGTCGGCACCAGCGCCGCGGTGACCTTGTTGACCGTCGCGATCAGGGTGTCGGTGGGGTTGGGTTCGACCTTCGCGGTCAGCACGGCGAAATCCCAGTTCATCGGCGCCCCGCCGCCGCGGCTGAGCTCGACATAGGCGGCCCCGGCGACGCCGTAGCGAAGCCGGATCGTCGCCGTGCTGTCGCGCCGGATGAACGCATCGCTCTGCCGTTGGACGGTGGCGACCGCGTACGTCTCGCCGTCGGCATTCAACACGATCCGCTTGATCGAGCCGGCGTGGGTGCCGAGCACATCCACGTCGCCGCCCACGGCCAAGCCGCCGAAACCGCTGTGCGGCAGTACCAACCGCAACTCCGAGTCTGGCCGGAGCCACCGCCGCAACACGCCGGCCTCGAAGATCGCGCCGAAGAACAGCGCCAGGGCCAATATCACCAGCAGGCCGACCCATTCGTCGGTGTGGCGCAGCCGCAGCAGATGCGGCGGGTCGTCGGGTCGGCGTCGCTGCAGCATCAGGCACCCGCCATAGGGATCAGGCCATCGTCCAGCAGACGCAGGCGATGGGTCATGGGAAAGGACTGCGCCTGCCAGAATGGCGCATCGCGGGTGAAGCAGACGGCCGCCGCCCCACGGTCGAGCGCGCGCGACAGCAGATCGAGCAGCGGCGTGGTGAGTTCCGCGTGCTCCGGGCTGATCGCGCTCTCCAGCAGCAGCAGGCGCGGCTCACCCAGGAACGCGCGCACGCACGCCGCGCGCAGCAGGTCGCCTTCCGACAGCCGATCCGGCCGCGCCAGTGGCAGGCCCGGCAACCCTAACTGGCGTGCAAGGTCGGTCGCCGCCTGGGCGATCGACGGCTCCGGCTCGCGCGTATGGTGCAGCCGCGCCAGCATGATGTTGACATGGGTGCCCAGTATGTCGATCCAGGCGCCCTTCTGATGGATGCGGCCGATCCTGCCACGGAGTGCCGCGGCCCGCTCACGGCCAAGCGCGGACCAGTCGTACCCCATGAAGCGCGCCTCCCCTTCACGCAGGCCGATCAGGCCGCTGCACAAATCGGCGAATGCCGCCGTCCGTGCCGGGTCATGGGTCTCGACCAACGCGCACTCGCCTTGCATCAGCCGCAGGTCGAGCCTGGTGTTCGGCAGTTCGGTCGCCTCGACGAACGGCACGACGGACAGCAACTGCAGGACGGGATGGGTTTCCGGCATCTGTCAGGCCGTCAACGTGAAGACGATGCTGGTGACCATGATTACCAGGATGCCGTGCACGAAACCACGCGGGATCAGGTCCGCGAAGTCGTCGTCATCCTTGGCGCTCAAACCCGTCAGGCAGGAACTCACTCCGAGCAGGAAGCCGATCGCGAGCAACTTGGCCGGCACGATCAGGTAGTCCCGCACGGTCAGCGCCGACGCCACCCTGTCGAGCAGCGTCCACAGCGACTCCTGCACGTTGGCGATTGCGCCGCTGACGATGAAGCCGAACACCAGGGCGGTCGCGGCGAAGATGATACCCAGCGTGAAGCTGCTGAGCGCGAACGCCAGGGTGCGCGGCATCACCAGCAGCAGGAACGGGTCGATCCCCTGGGCGAACATCACCCGCACCTGCCCACCCGTCTGCAACGTGCCAAGCTCGGTGACGGTGAGCATCCCGCTGCGGCCGAGCAGGATGAAGCCGACCAGCAGCGGCGTCAGCTCGCGCACCAGCACGCTCACCAGGATGGAGCCGGTCAGTTGTGCCTGGCCGGCGACGCCGAGCCAATACAGCGCCTCGTAGACCATCGCGGCGCCGGCGAGCGAGGCCGCCACGATGATGGTCGCGATCGCGCCGCCGGTCGCCTGGCGCATCGTCAGCATGAACTCGTGGCGCACCGTCCGCCGCCACGACATCGGCCGCACCGCCTCGCGCAGCACGCCCCATGAACTGGCGGCGAGCATCAGCGGGAAGCTGGTGCCGGCGCGGCTGGAACGCCCGACGACGGCCAGCGCCCGGGTGACGGAACCGAGCCGGCTCATCGGCGCCCGGCCAGGATGAAGGTGCGGGCCGTCCCGATCCGCGGCACGTAGAAGACGCCGCGGGCGCGAAACAGGAATTGCTGGCGGAGCTGCTCGTAGGCGCGTTCGCTGACCTGGATGGAGCCGCTGTCGGTCGCGCTTTGCGCCATCAGCTCCGCCGTGCGGATCACGTCGCCCCACAAATTGAACAGGCGCGGCTCCTGTCCCACGGCGCAGCCGAGCGCCGGGCCGAAGTCGATGCCGATCCGGAATACCGGCTCGAACTCCGACCGCGCCAGCAGCAGCAGGCAGGCTTCCCGCGCCGCCAAGGCCGCATCGGCCAGCCGCGCCGCCGCCGTGGGATCGGCCGCGACGGCGCATCCCACCGCCGCCACGATGTGATGGCCGGTCAGCTTCATGTAGGGCAGCGCGTAGCGGGTCGCGATGGCCTGCATGGCCTTGGCGATCTCGTCCGCGATCGACGTGACACCGCTCTGATCGGGCCGCGCCACCGATGTCGCGTCGTCGAAGCGCAGGATCATCGCGGTGACCGAGGCGAAAGACGTGGCGGCGAGGGCGTCGGGATCGAAACCGGCTGGCGCCAGCACCGAGCTGAAGGCATGTGCGCCATCGGCCGCCGCAATCGGTGACGCCACCGGCTCCGACCCGGCGAAGGCCGCTTCGGCCACAATCGAGTCGGGTTGGGCGGCATCCCGCTCCTGTGCCAGCCGCATGGCGACGATGCCCGACACGGCCTGGGCGAAGGCGCTGGCTTGATGCGCCTCCCCGGCGTCCTCGAGCAGCACCGCGCCGGACAAGCCGCCCGGCCCACGCACCGGCCGCACCGACAACAGGCGGCTGCCGAACGGGCGCATCAGAAGCCGGTGCAGCTCGGTGGTGCGGGCATCCATCGCCGCGTTGACGGCCTCGATCGCCTCGCCCTGGTCCAGATACGCGAAGAACTGCGGCAGCTCCGAGCGGGACAGCTCCAGTCCTTCGACGTGGCCGCCCGGCCGCTCGAACGAGTCTTCGCAGTGCAGGATGCGGCCACCGCCGGCGAGGCGCCAGATGCTGGCGCGGCGGGCGGCGCTCATCTCGGCCAGGCTCTCGGTCAGGCTCGGCGCCGGCTGCCTGGGATCGAACAGGCCGGGTTGGGCCGCCAATGCCGACAGCGCGCGCGTCTCGCGGACGCCGCGTTCCCGCTGCTGGCCCAGCAGCCGCGCCATGCGGTCGGCGCGCCGGTTCTGCCGCACCAGCAACAGCCCGAGCAGGGCGGCAAGGCCGATGGTGATGAGCGAAAGCAGCAGGTTCTTGCGGCCGGTGCGGTCGGCCGCGGTCGTGAAGTCGGATTGCGGCGCCACGATCAGCAACACCCAGTCGGTGCCGGCCGCCGGCAGCCGCGACGCGATTGCCACGAAAATTTTGCCGTCGACGGTGACGGTGTGGTTGCCATAGCCCTCGACGCGAAATCGGTCGTAGGCGCCAATCAGCGCCGGATCGGTCAGGCCACGGTGACCCAGGCCATCGGCGTTCGGTTTGCCTACGTCCGCGGGCGGCGTCTGTGGTTTGTCCGTGCGGCCCGGCTGCAACTGTCCGGGGCCGGCGATCACCTCGCCGGCGCGGTCGATGATGGCGGCGCGCCCGGTTTGGCCGATCCGCAGCGAAGCCAGGAAGCCGGACAGCGCCTCCAGCGTTATATCCACGCCGAACACGCGGTCCACGCTGCCCGACCGCTTGAAGCGTATCGCGGCGGTGACGCCCGGCGCGCGCGTCGTGTAGAAGATGTACGGCGACGACCAGTAGACCCCGTCGGTTTTCAGGGCGCCCTGATACCAGACGCGCGTGCGCGGATCGAAATTGTCGCTGACATCGACGGTGCGGTCCACCAAGTGGCCAGCCGCATCCAGATGCGTGGCCGAGACCTGGCGCGCGCCGGGAGCGTTGACGACCAGCTTGGTGTCGGTGCCTCCCGCCGGGTCCCGCCGCACCATGGTGAAGTCGCCGTTGCCGTTGGCGGCGTAGAAGCTCTCCAGGTTCGGCACCTGGCTGAGCATACTGGCGGCGAAACCCTCGATGGCCACCTGGCTGTTGGAGATGGCGTTGCGCGCCACCATCTCGCGCGCGACCAGCGCCGCCTGGGTCGCCGGCCCGAGATAGCTGGCCACCTCGCGCTCGATGCGGGCCTGCAGCCCGTTCAGCAGCCTCTCGGACTGCGCCAGGGCGTCGGCTCGGTTGGCCTCATAGCCGTACAGGGCGATACCGAGGATGGACAGGATGACCAGCGCCACGCCCAGCACCGGCACGCCCACCCGCACGAGCAACTGCCGCCGGCGTCTCACACGACTTCCACTGACATCAACGATCTCGTCGATGGCCAACACCCCGTTTCCCTGCCTCAGCGCTTGCTTGCGCCAAGTGCGTCGCACTGGGCGTCGAGAGCTCTGGCGTCGAGAGCTAACGATGGCGCGGTGTCGTTAGTTCGGCGGATTTGTCAGCCGGAGTGGCCGTGCGCGCGCATCTCGGTCGTGTTCGTGTCGGGCGGTCCGGTGTAGGGCAGCACCCCGCAGGCTGTCGCGCCCAGCGCCACGCCCAGCAGCACGGCCAGCCTAAACCATCTCCGGATCATGCGAGCTGTCCCGTCACTTGCCTGCATACACTACGGGCGAGCGCCGCGCAGGTTACGTCGGCACCGTGCGATTGGATTGCTGCAACGCCACGGCGTCCCACCGAGCCACTTCGCCGCCCCGTCCCACCGCGGCCAAACCAAGCGTCGCGGCGCCGAGCAGCGCGCCCATCTGGCCCAACGTCGAGCACACGATGGGCGGCGCCGAGCGCCAGGCCAGCCGGCGCGACAATGCGGCGGCCAGCGGCTCGAGCAGCAGCGGCCCGGACGCGGCCAAGCCTCCTCCAAGCACGAACAAGGCGGGATCGAGCAGCATCGTGGCGCTCACGAGGCCGATCGCCAGCGCTTGCACGGCCTCGTCCCAGACCCGCGCCGCAACCGGGTCGTCGGCGGTCCGCGCGGCGATGGTGGCCGCCGACAATGCTCCCGTGCCGCCGCCAGCCCGATAGCGCCGCGCAATCGACGCGCCGGACGCATAGGCCTCCAGGCATCCATACTGTCCGCATGGACATGCCTCGCCGCCGGGAAACACCGGCACGTGGCCGAACTCCCCGCCCATGCTGGCGCTGCCCGCGACCACCTGCCCATTGACGATGAGCGCTGCCGCGATGCCGGTGCCGATCATCACCATCATGGCGTTGGCGTGGCCGCGGGCAGCGCCCAGCAGCGACTCCGCCAGCCCTGCCGCGCGCACGTCGTGGCCGGTTCCGACCGGCAGTCCGCAGTGCGCGGCCAGCCGGTCACGCAGCGGGAAATCACGCCAGCCGAGGTTGGAGGCGAACATGACGCGCCCGGTTTGCTCGTTCGTGCCGGGTGCGATGACGCCCAGGGCAACCGGGCATACGCCGGACCCTGCCGCGTGCGCCAGCAGCCGGTCGACCAATGCCAGCAACCGGGCGAACAAAGGCTCGCCCGTCAATCCGAGCGTCGGCGTGTCCTCCGCGTGGCGCGCGCGACCCGCCGTGTCGATCAGCGCGCCCTTGAAGCTGGTGCCGCCGACATCGATGGCCAGGACCACCGAAGCGTCGCCCGAGGCCCGCTCGCCGCTCATGCCGGCGTCCGCGCGAGGCGCAGGAAGGCGGCGATGTCCTCAGCCGAGGTGACCGGGCGGCCGCCCGCGCCCGGCCGCATCGCGCGCAGATGCAACTCTTTCACCCCGGTTTGCGCCAGCAGCGCCCGCACATTGCCGGCCCGCACGCCACCGCCGGCGAGAATGCCGATACGCCCGCCGGCCTGGCGGACCAGCGCGCGCAGTTCGCCCGCGCCGGCCGCAGCCGTCGACGCGCCGCCGGAGGTCAACACGCGGGACATGCCCAGGTCGCACAGCGTATCGAGCGCGGCGGCGCGATCCGGGATCGCATCGAACGCCTTGTGGAACGTCGTGGGCGCGCCCCCGCAGGCAGCAAGCAGCCGTGTCATCGCCGGTCGGTCGATGCTGCCGCTAAGCGTCAACGCGCCGAGCACGAAGCCGACCGCCATATCGGGAGCATGGGGTATGGCCCGCACCGCCGCGATGTCGGCCAGCATAACTTCCAGCTCCGCCGGGGCCACCACGAAGTTGCCGCCGCGAGGCCGGATCATCACCTGCACGCCGACGCGGCGCACATGCGCCAGCGTTGTCCGAATAAGACCGAGGCTGGGCGTGATGCCGCCTTCGGACAGCGCCGCGCAGAGTTCGATGCGGTCCGCGCCTTCGGCCTCCGCCGCCAAGGCGCCGGCCACGTCGTCGACGCAGATCTCCACCAGAGGCGCTCCGGATCGCGAAATCATTAACACCGTCCACCTCGCCGCCACCGTCGGACACTGGTTACGACCCTAGATCAGCCCGGTCCATGCGACAGTGCCCGCCGGGATCTCAGTGCCCGCGCCCAATCCTGCGCCGGCTTCTCCAGACCGTAATAAGCGGCGCTTGCGAGCAGGAATGTCACTGCGACGGTGATCGGCCCTGCCACGGAATAAATGTGCGGCAACCGGATCAGTCCCAACACGGCGATGATCGGCTGACGGAGGTTTTCGGCCACCAAATCGTGCACCAGATAGATCGAATACGACACGAGACCCAGCCAATACACGGTCCCGTGCCTCAAGGCCCGCGCCACAAACGATTGTTCCGCCGCCTGGGTGAGGATGAGCGGGACGGAAAAGATCACCACGACGACATCGCTGTTCGGCGTGGCCAAAAGGCCGCACACGGCCACTGCGGCAATGGTCCCAAGCAGCGGGAGATTTGCCAGACGCATAACACGGCGACACTTGGCAAGGCGGAACGTCACGAGCCCGAGCGTAAAGCCTGCCAGACAGCGCAGGAGCGGGTAGACTGTGCCGCCGCCGAACACATCGAGCGGTCCGGTGCTGATTGATGCGGCGCCAACAACCTCATGCAATTCCGCTGGAGTGCGGGCGACGACCTCACCATCCATCAGTTTAGCAGGCAGTCCCAGAGCTTTGGAAGCGGCAGGGCTCGGAGCATAAGCCTAACAGCTGTGCGGAGGCCTCGGGTGAACCAGGAAAGCTTGCTTCTGGCGAGCTTTC
>JAABUU010001412.1_pt1 | contig 40734 bp, 27 predicted proteins | sample 5559301 | NCBI WGS metagenome assembly JAABUU01 (sample SAMN10711884, study PRJNA513360) | rock metagenome | isolation source: Antarctica rocks | place: Antarctica: Victoria Land, Richard Nunatak white | reverse complement strand
CCACGCTGCTGGCCCACGACCAGGCCACCGCACCGGCCGACCTCGACCAGTTCGCCACGCAGGTCGCCTGACGTGGCGGCTTTTCATGAAATCCCTACTGTTCAAAGTTCGCTTGACAGGCTACTAGAGGACTTGGGCGCGGGCGCACACCTGGACGACATTTTGCTCGGCGACGATCCGGTTGCAGCCGAGAGGACGCTGATTGGGCTGGCAACGACGCTAGGGCGCATGCACGCGCTCACGATCGGCAAAACCGAGGAGTATTATCATCTACGCGCAAGCCTTGGCCCCATGGAACGCGATATCGCCTCCTACGACTGGCTGTCCCCACGGTTTCATGATATGGCTGCAGCCCTTTTTCTACAAGTTAAGGATTTTAAGCCGTTGTCAAGGCCATTTTTGCAGCTTTTAAGCCAACCTGACAGCTGTTATGTTGCACAAACGCATGAGGCGCATGGCGTAGCGACAGCCGTGTGTGGGAGCAAAAGGCTCGTGGACGTACGGCGTATATGCTGCTACGCTCCCTTTGCCACCCCGAGCGGCGGAAATGCGGGTACTTGACATGTGGCTCAGAACCTTAACTTGTAGGCAATAGGCTGCAGCCCTAGGCGTCGCGCTCCAGCTGGGGACCGCGGACGATCTGGAAGCGCTCCGCTCCACGCTGCGCGATCCCGGCCCGTTCCTCGCCTACACCCACGCCGACGCCTGTCCCGACAACTGCGTGTGCGTCGATGGCGCCGTCCGCCTGTTCGATTTTGAGGGCGGCTACGTCAGGCATGCGCTGATCGACGGCGTCTTCGGCCGCATGCGATTTCCGTCGTGCTGGTGCGCCGGGCAGCTGCCCGCGTACCTCCCGCCGCGCATGGAGCAGGCATACCGTGTTGCGCTCGCGCAGGGGTGTCCCGCCGCAGCCGACGACACCCTCTTTTATCGCGCCATCGTCGAGGCGTGTATCTACTGGTTGATCAAGTTCGACAGCTGGTATCCCCTGTCCGTGATTTTGGAGCGAGATGAAGAGTGGGATATGGCGACGATCCGGCAGCGCCTCCTCTTCCGTTTCGCCATCGTCGCACAAACAGTGCAGGACGTTGACCACCTTAAGGCGCTCGGGACGACGATCATGGCAATGACAGCGCGGCTCCAGTCGTTGTGGAAGACCGACACGCAGCCTATGCCCTACTACCCCGTCTTCCGCCATCATGTCATATACTTGCCTAAGCGGGGGATATGGCGCCCAATGGTTAAGAGATGGTAACAGCAATCAGGAGATTGGAGCCATGGAACAAGTGTCTATTGAACGAATAAAGGCGCAGTTGTGGAAACTGTCACCAGAGAAGCTCGAAATCGTTTTCGACTTTGTATCGTATCTTGCCGAGCGCCAGCAGGACGTCAAATCTTCGGAGACTATGCTAGCCTCCGAGCCGATACTTGCCCGCGACTGGAACCGTTCGGAGGAAGACGACGCGTGGGCCGATTTGTAAAGGGCGATGTCGTCGTCATCCCTTTCCCTTTCTCCGACCTCAGCGCGTCCAAGAGACGCCCAGCATCACCTGTTCGAGGCTATGCGCCGGTACCTCGAAGCCGAGAAGTGGCAAGTTGATCTCATCGCGGAGCGCAAGCGGCAACTCGACGCTGGCGAGATCGGATATGCGTCGCCCGAGCGTGTCGCCGCCGTGCTCAACAAGTACGCCGTCTATGATGATGGTCAATAGGGCTAACTTTCGGGTGTGACACGATGTCCGTCCCCGCTGCTCTGGTCCGGCCCGTCCGGAGTCACCCGGACATAAGAGGCAACAGGCATGACCCCGGTCCTCGCTGCGCTGAAGCCGTTTCACCCTGACGGTGTGCCTTACGCGCATCCTCAGTCTACCACATTTCAAGCGTTAGCCGTTCACGGGAAATGGGCTAAAGCCGCTAAAGCAGTGGGGCTTCCTCCCACGGCTAAAGCGCGTGGGCTGCCGCCCCTAATCAATCAGAGAGAGCGGCTGGCGACGCTCATCCAAGCCGTGGCGGCTCGGGTGCGGCGGCGGTTGACGCGGCCATCCCAAATTCCCTATGCTCATACCGACAGAGGAGATACCTTATGTCTGGTCCATCTATCAGCAACATCACCTTTGACTGCGCCGAACCGAAGCGCCTCGCCGCCTTCTGGGCTGCCATGCTCGGCTACCAGGTTGGGGAGGACGATCCCGACTTCATCCAGACGATGCGCGACTATGGGCACGACCCCGACGACGAAGCGTCGGTCGAACCGCCCGATCCCGCGCGACCACGCCTCTATTTCAATCGCGTCCCCGAGCCCAAGGTCGGCAAGAACCGCGTCCACATCGACCTCGGCGTCGCTGACGCGGACGCCGAGGTCGCACGGTTAATTGCCCTCGGCGCGCGTGTCGTGCAACGTGTCACTAACACCGTCGGGCCGTACAGCGAGATATGGACGACGATGGCGGACCCGGAAGGCAACGAGTTCTGCGTGCAGCAGCGTTCGTCGGAGTCGCCCTAGTAGCGTATCACGGCTGCAATGAGCGGTTGGCGCGTCTCTACTGGGAGCGCCGCGGTCCCCGCGGCACACGGTCGGGGCCACGCCGCTTGGGATGGGCGACACGCGCGCCCGTGACGGCCCGCCGCGGTCCCTGCGGCGCTCCCAGTGGGAACGTGTACCGTCCATTGCAGCCGTGACGCACTACTAGTAGTCCGTCAGCCAATGTTTTGACAGTTGCACGACGCTCGGTTCAGGCTTTGCAACCGTCTAAAGTAGCCTTGACGGACTACTAGGTAGTAGGTGCGGCCCGCGAATGACGGCCTTGACAATCACCAGAGCGCATTTGTACGATAGGCCTTGTTGCGAGAGAGTTGGCAAACCGTCGCAGTCTACTGCTCAACGACCGACAACGATCTGCCAGTCATAGAAGGGATGCAGGTATGACCATGCGGGCGGTTGTGTTTGATATCGGGGGGGTGCTGGAAATCACACCTGATAGGGGGGTGACGGCACAGTGGGAGGGGCGCCTCCATCTGAAGCCGGGGGAACTCGATAGGCGGATGGCAGAGGTGTGGCGCGATGGCAGTCTCGGGAAACGGTCGGAAGAGGACGTGCGGCGGAGCCTGGGCGCGATGCTGGAGATGGACCAGGCGCGAGTGGACGCCTTTATGCAAGACATCTGGGACGAGTATCTCGGCGACCTTAATGGTGAACTCGCGGCCTACTTCACTGACCTGCGTCCGCGCTACCAGACGGCCCTCCTCAGCAACAGCTTTGTCGGCGCCCGGAGCAGAGAACAGGAGCGCTACCATTTTGCTGAGATGACCGATTTCATCATCTACTCCCATGAAGTGGGGGTCGCCAAGCCGGAGCCGCGCATCTTTGAACTGACCTGGGAGCGCCTGGGGGCGCCGCCGAACGACATTATCTTCCTCGACGATGTCGAAGTCAACGTCGCGGCGGCCCGTGCGTTAGGCCTCCACGCGATCCTGTTCAGCGACACCAACCAAGCCATCGCCGATATCCAGGCCTGTCTCAATGCGCCAATAGAATAAGTGGCGGCCGCCCCTCGATAATCCAAAGGGTGTCACATTCTATCTAACGACGGTGCTTAACTTAACAGAGGACGGTGTAGACGGAGGCGCGGAGTACAATGGCGGTACGTATAGAAGCGTACGGGAGCGTGCGGGACGTGCGGGACGTGCAAGATGTGCGAGATGTGCGAGATGTGCGAGACGTGCGGGACGTGCAAGACGTGCGAGGTATAGGCGTGGCCGATCCCTTCGAACGCCTTTTCAGTGCGGAGTACGCCACGGTCGTGGCTATCGCCTCGCGCGTCCTGGCCGACGGCCACGAGGCCGAGGATGTGGCCCAGGAGGTTTTCGTGCAGTTCCACCGCGCCTACGCCCCTACCCTTAACAGGGGAGATATCGTTCCTCACGCGCGGCCGTGGCTGCACGCCGCCGCCGTCCACACCGCCCTCAATGTCGTGCGCGGCCGGCGTCGCCGCGCACAGCGCGAACAGGCCGAGGCCGGCGCGAACGACCGCCTCTATCCCGTGGGAGACGACGCCGACCCGGCGCGTCTGGCCGAATTGAAGGAACGACAGGGCGAGGTGCGGGCCGCTTTGGGCCGCCTGCCGGCCAAGAACGCCGCCGTGCTGGCCCTGCGCTACAGTGGATTGAGCTACGCCGAGACCGCCACCGCGCTCGGCGTCAATGTTGGACAGGTGGGCACACTGCTCCGGCGCGCCGAGGCGGCCCTGCGAAAGGAGATGACCCATGCGACACCTCGATGACGGCGCACTGCGCCGCCTCTACGACGAGCCCGAGGCGGTCGCGCCCGCGGACCGCGCGCACGCCGCCGCGTGCCGGCGTTGCCAGGATACCTATGCGCGGGTCGTGGCCGATGCCCAAGCGACGGCAAGCCTGTTCGCGACCGCGACGACGCCCGGTGGGCGCGCCGACCCCGCTATCGCCTTACGACAAGTGCGGCGTCGCGTCTCTTCTGAACCATCGCCACGGACAATAGGCGTCCGCCTGCCATGGCGCCGACCCCTTGAAAGGATGACTCCCATGTACGCTACGTCCCACCACAACGCGCGCCGCGTGGCGCGCCCGGCCGGCGCCCTTGTCGCGGCGGCCGCCCTCGTCGCCGCCCTGGCGCTCACGCCCGCCGGTTCGCTCGCGGCCAGCCTCGTCAGTATCTTCGAGCCACAGCAGTTCACAGCCGTTCCGGTAACGAACGGCGACCTACAGGGTCTGCCGCCGCTCGACTCCTACGGAACCATGACCGACCAGCAGAATCCGACCCATCAGCAGGCGGCGAGCGCCGCCGACGCCGCGCGGATAACGGGCCTGATGGTGCGCACGCCCGCCGCGCTGCCGGCCGGTGTCCCCTCGACTGTAACCTACAACGTGATGTCGCAGGGTGTCGCGGCGTTCACCTTCGACGCGGCGAAGGCGCGGGCCGCGGCGGCAAAGAGCGGCAAGACGCTGCCCCCCATGCCCGTAGGCTTCGACGGCGCCACGCTGCGCCTGTCGGTCGGCCCGATCGTCGTGGCTACCTACGGCGCCAACCCTCTCGGCGCGGCCACCAACGCTGCCGACTCCACCGCGCGCGGCGGCGTATCCCGCGCCCACGCTAACGGTAAGTCGGCTATCGCCCAAGTGCGCAAGGATGTCAACCCGCGCCGCGCAGTGACACAGGCGCAGGCTAATGGTGGGGAGATACCGAGCCTCGTCATCGTGCAGGCTCCGCGGCCCCGTTTGACCACGACGAATGGGGTCACGGTGGCGGAGCTCGAGAACTACCTGGCGGGGCAGCCGGGCGTCTCGTCGCAACTGGCCGCCGAGATCAGGAGTATCGGCGACCCCAATACGACGTTGCCCGTGCCGATCCCAATCGACCGTTTTAACGCGCAGCACATCAAGCTGGCGGACGGAACGGACAGCCTGGTCGTCGGCGACAACACCGGCGTGGGTAGCGGCGTCATCTGGCAAGAGAACGGCATGGTCTATGCCGTGGGCGGGACGCTCACCCAGGATCAAGTCCTGGCTATCGCTAACTCGTTAGCGGTAAGGTGATGACGATGGCGTCCGTTCTGCAAAGCAAGCAGCGCGTGGAGGTGGGCCAAGCGCCCACCTCCACGCCGGCCATCCAGACGATTGACCTCGTCAAGCGCTACCGCGCGACCACGGCCCTGGCCGGGCTCACCATGACGGTACCGCGCGGCGAGGTGTTTGGCTTCCTCGGACCCAACGGAGCCGGCAAGACCACCGCGGTCAAGATGCTGCTGGGGTTGACCCGCCCCACCTCCGGCGAAGGCTTCATGCTTGGCGCGCCCATCGGCGACCGCGAGACGCGGCGCCACGTCGGCTACCTACCCGAGTTGTTCCGCTACCAGGATTGGCTCTCCGCCCGCGAAGCGCTGGGCCTACACTGTGCTCTCGCCGGCATCCCGCGTGAGCGCCGCGCCGGCGAGATCGACGCCGCGCTGGACGCCGTGGGACTGTCCGCGCGCGCCGGCGACCGCGTGGGTACGTTCTCCAAGGGCATGCAGCAGCGACTGGGCCTGGGCGTAGCCCTGCTCGGCGCCCCCGACCTGGTGCTGCTCGATGAGCCGACCTCCGCGCTTGACCCGGTGGGGCGGCACGACGTGCGCGAGATCATCCACGCGCTCAAGCGCCGCGGCGCTACCGTCTTCCTCAACTCGCACCTACTGACCGAGGTCGAGCAGGTGTGCGACCGCGTGGCCATCGTCAACTTCGGGCGCGTCATCGCCATGGGCACGATGGGCGACGTGCTGGGCGCGACGCACACCGTCCACCTGCGCGCGACGGGACTCACGCGCGCCGCCGAGGACGCCCTGGCTCGCTTCGGCGAAGTGCGGCGCGAGGAGGGCTGGTACGTCGTGAGCGGTCTCGATGACGAGGACGTACCGCCGCTCGTCGCGGAGGTCGTGCGCCTCGGCGGCCGCGTCTACGCCGTCGAGCCGCGCCATCAGTCGCTCGAAGATCGCTTTTTACAGTTGTTAGGTAGCTAGTAGTTAGTAGTTAGAAATTTTTTCTAACTACTAACTACTAGCAGCTAACTACTAAGGAGGACCAATGCCGCTGCTCACCATCGCGGGCCTGACCTTGCGCGAGGCCGTGCGCCGCCGCCTGCTCCTGGCCGTTTTCATTCTCACGGTCATCATTATTGGGGCGACCGGCTGGGGTTTCTCGCGTATCGCTACGTTCACGCGCAACGGCCAGCCCATTTCCCATGTCGAGGTGTTGTCGACGACGGCCGAGTTCGTCCTCCTCATCGCCATCATGTTCTCTTTCATCCTGGCCGTGGGCTCGGCTTTCCTCGCCGCGCCCTCCATCGCCGCGGATGTCGAATCGGGGCTGGCGCTGGCGCTCCTGCCGCGGCCGATCCGGCGGAGCGACGTCGTGTTGGGCAAGTGGCTCGGCATGGCCGCGCTGCTGGCCGCATACACCGCGCTCGTCAGCCTGCTTGAGTTGGTCGTTATCCGCGCGGTCACCGGGTATACGCCGCCCCATCCGGTGGTGGCGGTCCTGTTCCTGATCGGTCAAGCCGTCGTGCTCTTGACGCTGGGGCTGCTGGCCAGCACGCGTCTGCCCTCGATCACGGGCGGCATCATCGCACTCGTGCTCTTTGGCGTGGCCTGGATCTTCGGCATCGTCACGCAAGTCGGCGCTACCTTCCACAACGCGACCATCACCACTGCCGGCACGGTCGTCAGCCTGATCCTCCCGACCGATGGGTTGTGGCACGGCGTGCAGTACAACCTACAACCGGCGGCGATCACCGCGCTTGCCAACGCGCAGGGCGAGGGAGGCATCGTCTCGGGTACGGCGCCCACGACGCCCTATATCGTGTGGGCCATCGGCTGGGTCGTCGTGATGCTGCTCCTCTCCGTGCGCAGCTTCGGCCGGCGGGACCTGTAGATTATATACGATTACTGGTTCCCAAACAGGTGGCGGTAGCGGCTGCCCAGCAACTCTTCCGCGCCGTCGCCGAGCGTGCGCACAATGTCGCCGGCCGCCCGCTCCGCGTCGATCAGCCCGACCGCCTCGCCCGCATAGATGTAGGCCACGTCGTAGTCGCCCGTGGCCCGCGCGCGGCGCAGCTGATCCGGGGCCGCGTCGTCGCGCGACAACTCATCGTCGCGGCCATACCAGCGGTCGGCGAAGCTGTTGCGCAGGGCGCGGCCGGGGAACCGCGCGGGCCAGGCCAGCCGCTGGGCGCGGTCGAACACCGACGTCAGCACCGTCTCGTCCGCGTGCGCGGCGACCACGCGGCGGCGCGCCTCCTCTGTTGCCTCGCTCTCGGGCGACGCCAGGAAGGCCGTACCCAGCCAGGCGCCCTCGGCCCCCGCCGCCAACGCCGCCGCGAGGCCGCGCGCCGTGGCGATGCCGCCGGCCGCGACGACAGGGACGGAGACCGCTTCGAGGACGGCCTGCAGTAGCGGTAGCGCGCCCACCTGCCCGGTGTGGCCGCCCGCCTCGGTCCCCTGCGCCACGATCAGGTCGACGCCGGCATCGTCCGCCACGCGGGCCATCTCCACCGTGTTGACCTGTGTGGCGACGTGGATGCCCGCCACATGCAGGCGCTCCACGTACGGCGCGAGGCCGCCGAAGGAGACCGACACGAGGAACGGCCTTGCCTTGATCGTCGCGTCGAGCAACTCAGGGCGTGTCGCCAGCGCCCAGGCCATCAGGCCGACGCCGAACCTCATGTTTTCGTCGTCGCCGCGGACCACGGCGGCTTCCCGCGCGATGAGCTCCGCCGGCGTCGCGCTGCCCACGCCGATCATGCCCAGGCCGCCGGCCTGTGAGATAGCCCGCGCCAGACGACCGTGCGCGACGCCGGCCATCGGCGCGCCAATGATGGGATAGCGCAGGCCCCACTGGTTGGTCAAGAAAGTATGTAGCATCATTCTCCTTGTTTAGAGGTCGATCCAGCGCTGCTCGGCGTGAGAGCGCAGGGCGGCGTCGACGATCTCCTGGCAGCGCAGGCCGTCCTCGAAGCTCGGCGCCAGCGCGCGATGGTCCAGGGCCGCGTCGATCCAGGCGTGTATGTTCCCGCCCCAGGTCCAGACGGCGGGGTCGGACGCGAACACCTCGTAGAAGCTGTCGCCACGCCACCGCGTCGTCTCCTCGGCGCGCAGCACGCGGTTGACCCCTTTATCGATCTCCAGCGCAAGCGACGCCCGCTCGCCGTAGAGCTCGACGCGCCGGACGTCGCAGCGGCCGCGCGCCACCCGCGAGACGCGCACTATGCCGTGGGCGCCGTCCCTGTAGCGCAGGTGCAGGGACGCCAGGTCGTCGGCGTCGACGCGCCCCGGCGTCCCATCGGGGCGTGGACGCTCGGAGATGGCGACGCCCAGGCACGCGCTGACCGCGCCGACCTCGCCCACGAAGAGGCGCCCCAGGTCGAGCACATGCGAGGCGATGTCGCCGAGCGCGCCGCTCCCGCTCTCGGCCGCGCTGTTGCGCCAGGTATAGGGGGCGTCCGCGTCGGCCAGCCAATCCTGTAGGTAGGTCAAGTGCGCTTCATAGACGCGGCCGAGGACGCCTGCGTCGAGCTGCTCCCGGACGTAGCGCACGGCGGGGTTCGGGCGATTGCTGAAGTTCACCGCGTGGGTCACGCCGGCCGTGCGGGCGCGCGCTAACAGGTCGCGCGCCTCACCTGTGTCGAGCGTCAGTGGTTTCTCGCACAGCACATGTAGGCCGCGCGCGATCGCCGCGCGGGCCATGGGCGCATGCAGGCGGTTCGGCGTGGCAATGCATACGCCGTCGAGGCTTTCGGCCGCGAGCATCGCGTCATAGTCCGCGTAAATAGCAGGGTCGCCGTACGCGTCGGCCACCTCACGCGCGAGGGCTTCGTTCGGGTCGCAGACCGCCACGAGGTCCGCGCGCGGGTGGGCGGCCACCGCCCGCGCGTGTCCCCGTCCGATGTGTAGTCCCGCCACGGCCACCCGCAGCCGACCATCTTGCCGGTTCGTCATCTCATCGACCCCCATCCACGCTCTACCAATCCTCCACAAGGAGTCCCTGAACTCGTGAGAACTCACGGATGTTGTGCGTCACCACGGTGGCGTTGACCGCGAGAGCGATAGCGGCGATGAGGAGGTCGTTCGGCCCGATGAGTTGCCCTCGCCGTGCTAGGTCGGCGCGAATGCTCCCGTAGGCGACAGCCGCCGCCTTGTCAAACAACAGTAGTGGGAAAGGAGCGAGGAAGACATCGACCTGTCCGCGATTCGTAGTTGGATCTGCTGATCGCTCCGCCCCATAGTACAACTCCGCCGCGACGACTGAGGTTATCACGATGTCGTGAAAATGGGAAAGCACCCGTTGCCGGAGTTGGGGGTGCTTTCCTCGGAGGAAAGTGATGCTTGTGCTCGTATCGAGCGTATAGGTCACGCGAACGCCTCCCGATCTTCGAGTGGCAATTCTTCCGGACACTCGAAAGTCTCGTCCGTCACAGACCCAAACGTCCGCGCCGCCCATGCGACGGGGTCGGTGATCGCCGTACCGTCGTCGATAATGACCACCGCCGGATGTTGCCCCGGCGCGACCGAAACGGGGAGGGCGATGCTAGCGGAGATACCATCTTTGCCTACGGTCATCGTCGTTTCAATGCGTGTCACGTCCATTACCCCCCACTTCAGCGCCTGTCAGTGCCATCAGTATCGCACAATAGTTCGGCTTACGTCCCCTTTATCATTATCGTCTATCGTGTGCCGTCGTGTCGTGGACGAACTCCACCAGGCGCGCCAGCAGGGCGGGGTCGGTCTCAGGCTGGATGGCGTGGCCGAGGTTGAAGATGTGGCCGGGGCGTCCCCCCGCGCGACGCAGCACGTCGCGCGCGCCCTCTTCCGTGGCCGGCCAGCCGGCCAGTAGGCGCGTGGCGTCGAGGTTGCCCTGGATGCCGCGGTCGGGACCGATGCGCGCCCAGGCCTCGTCGAGCAGCACGCGCGCATCGACCGATAAGAGGTCGCCGCCGGCCGCGGCCATGTCCTCCAGCAGGGCGGACGCGCCGGTCCCGAAGTGGATCGACGGCATGCCCGTTTCCGCGATGGCGGCGAAGATCGCGCGCGTGTGCGGCTGCACGTAGCGGCGGTAGTCGGCCGGGTTGAGCGCGCCGACCCACGAGTCGAACAGCTGTACCACGTCGACGCCGGCGGCGATCTGCGCGCGCAGGTAGCGCACGACGACCGTCGAGAGCTTGCTCAACAAGAGATCCCACGTCTCCGGCTCGCGGTACATCAGGCTCTTGGCGCGGCCGAACTCGCGCGATGGGCCGCCCTCGATCATGTAGCAGGCCAGGGTGAAGGGCGCCCCTGAGAAGCCGACGATACCCGCGCGGTCGCCTAGGTCGGCGCGGATCATACGGATTGAGTCGAGCACGAAGGGCACGTCCTCGGCGGGCTCGATCAGCCGTAGCGCCTCGACATCGGCGCGCGTGCGCACAGGGTTCGCGATGGCCGGCCCAGTGTTCAGCAACGCGATGTCGAGGCCCATGCGCTCCAGCGGCAGCATGATGTCGGCGTAGAGCACGGCGGCGTCGACGCCGAGCTCGCGTACCGGCATCAGCGCCAGTTCGGCCGCGAGTTCGGGCGTCTTGGCGAGTTCGAGCACCGAGTAGCGCTCGCGCAGCGCGCGGTGGCCGGGCAGGGCGCTGCCGGCCTGCCGCATGAACCACACCGGCGTCGCGTCGACTAGACGGCGGCGGCAGGCGCCCACGAAGCGCGCGCGGGCGCTGCCGGCCGCCGGCACAGGTGGGAATGGCGATGTATCGCTAGACGTCAACGACCGCACCCGCGAGGGGTGCGGCTTGTCCCTGCCCTTTCGACACACTGGCCCAGGGGCGAGACATGCGGCACGGTTGACACAGCCTGCTCCTCCGGTGCCTGTGGCGTAGAGGAGAGGAGGTAATCGTCGCGGATATTGTTGGCCGCATTCCGGTCGGCTTGATCCCGATAGCCACACGAGCCGCACCGGAAGCGCGCCTTGTGGCGGTAGGCGCTGCTACGTCGCTTGCACCGTGCGCATGTCTGGCTCGTGTAGCGCGGATCGACGTAGACGACGCGCTTGCCCAAAGCCTCAGCCTTGTACGTCAGGAACAACGCGAAGTGGAGATAGCGCCGCTGGACGGCGCGCACCCGCCTATTCGCGTAGGTCTGACCCGTCGAGGTGACGGCCAGATGGTAGAGGCCACGATCTATGCCGATGGTCGCGGCCTCCGCTGAGGCGCCCTCTTCGCGCGGCGGGTCGGGAGCCGCGAACACCAGCCGTATCCAGAACTGTTTGCTCCCACGCGCGTAGGTCAGCATGGCGCTCTTGCAGGCCCAGGTGTCGTAGATCGCGCGGAAGTACTCCGGCACAGGCAGCACGGCACGTACGCGAGAGCCGATGCACGAGAGCGTGATCTGTGCGCCGCGCAGCGTGAAGGTGCGCCGGTCGTAGCGCAGCCCCGACGTGGGCTCCTTGCGCGGACGCTTCTCAAACGCCGTCGCCTTGATCGCTTCGAGGGCCGTATCGCGCACCGTCTGGATCAGGGCCGAGGGCACGGCGGGATGCGCCGACCGCTGCTCCGCGTACAACGCCTGGTGCGCTTTCGCCTTGCTGTATGTCCGCGCGGCGAGCGCCCACGCGACATGCCGGTTGAACACCTCCGCGCACTCCGCGAGGAGTGGCAAGAAGCGATCCGACGGCAGATCGACGGGGATGGACACGGTGCATCGCATAGGTATGTAATACAGCGATTTACAAACCACGTCAAGCACGCACGCCGTGCATCGCCTGGGCTACCACATCATCTAGTGCGTGACGTAACAGGAAGGCCGTCTTCGTCGGGGCTGTAGAAGTTACTACGGGAGTGTCGGCCACATCTCCGCGGCAACCGTGCGCGCCTACATCGAGTCGCAGAAGCGACACCCGTAGGCGCTATCCATCCCCGCCCACGAGGGGCGGGGTATTCCGCACAATTTTCATAAACCCGATCATACCTCCTCGCGGAAAGCGCCAGGCATGCGAGCGACTAGCGCCTATCCCCGCGCGCCATCGCCCTCACGCGCCCGGCGCGGTAGAGAGACGGTGACGGTCGTGCCCTCGCCGACGACGCTCGCGATGCCGATGTGGCCGCCGTGCTGCTCCACAATGGTGCGGGAGCCGGCCAATCCGATGCCCGTGCCGGCGATGCCCTTGGAGGTTGAGGCGCGATAGAAGCGCGTGAACAGGCGCGGCAGCTCATCGGCGGGGACGCCGACGCCTTGGTCACGCACGGTGATCGTGGCCCACTCCGCGTCACCGTCCACGCTCACCCGCACAAGAGCGCCGCCGGGACTATACTTGATCGCGTTGCCGACCACGTTCTGCACCACACGCTCCAGTCGTCGCCGATCCCCCTCTATGACCATCCCCTCGGCCGCTTCGACCTCGACCGGCGCGGCGTTGTTCCACACGCTGGCTGCGGCAACCATGACGCTGACACCGCGCACCATCTCGCCAACGTCGACGAGTTCCCGCTTCAGCGACAAGGGGCGGCCCATCTGCAGTTGCGCCGCGTCGGTGATCTCCTCCACCGTCGCCGCCAAGCGCCGCGCCGACTGCCGTAGCAGGTCGACCTGCGTGCGGAACCACGCCTCATCGAGGGGACGACCACTGCTAAGGCGCGTCTGGATAAGGTCGGAGCGGCCCATCACGCCGGTGAGCGGCGTGCGTAGGTCATGCGACGCCGCGTTCATGAAGTCGTCGCGCACGCGCAAGGCCTCCTCGGCGCGCGCCTGCGCCTCGCGCGCGAGACCTCTGGCCTGCTCCGCCTCGGCGATAGCGTGAAACGCGGCGCGCAGAGCCAGGACGGGTGGCAGGACGAGGATAAGCAAGCCGGGGTTGAGGCGCCACGCCACCGCGGCCAGGACGCCGATGGCACTCGTCGTCAACTCAGGCGGCACGTTTTGCCGATAGCTGTCCCGCCAAACCTCCAGCGGCGTCCGGCGATCCAGCAAGGCTAGCGCGCCGACGAGCGTGCTGGTGTCGAGCAGGTAGTACACGGCCAGGAGCAGGCCGACGTACAAGACGGTCATCAGACCGCCATCCGCCCGCAACACCGCTGTGGGGGTGACGAACAGGGACAGGACCAGCGTACCGCCCCCTACCGAGAGGATGTAGTGGCAGATATTGAAGAGGCGTTTATATAACTCTTGGTCACCCTGCTGTGCCTCCAACACGGCCACGGCCACGACGGCCACGAGCAAGGGCAGGGGCGCGGGCAGCAGCAAGATCGCAGCGATGTGGACAGGCGTCGCCAGCCCTTGCTCGACCGATGCGCTCACCTGCAAGCCGGTGCGCTCACCTATGTAGGCCAACGCCACGAACAGTAGCGCCGGCCACAGCACGTCGCCCTGCGTCATCCGCGCTAGGCCGGCGGCAGCGGTAAGCGATAGGCCAACCTGCCCAACAAAGAGAATAGCGCCGGCGGCGTAGATAACCAGCAAGTAAAGGCGTAGCGCCGGCGGCAGTTCTCGCACGTCGATGTCCTTGATTGGTAACGTCGCCTTTCAACACGCTAAAGCGCGCCACGCCCCTCGTTTTTTACGTCCGTGGGCGAAGCGGGCAAGGGTCGAATGAGGCATCGTATACGCCACGTTCGCGCGCATTGATTACTAGATTCTATACTCGCTAACACCTGAATGCACAACACGTACCATCGTGCTACCGTGCGCCCGGACCTGACCTTAATGGGGGATAGCGCCGCACGCCGACCTCCCTGATAGTAGCAAACGGATAAGCGCGGCGCTTCATTAGTCACGATTAATGACATAACAATGATTGATAGACATAAAGGCAACATGACCATGAGCAAGAAAACAATTCGCCCCACCCTTCCCGCCCTACGCCGCATCAACGAGATCCTCTTACGCCTCTCTATCGCGGCCGCCCCCCTGATGGCTTTCATCGCCATCATGCCGGACAGCACCCGCTGGCGTTAAGCTAACCAAAACCCCTAGCCAACAGTGACGGATATACAGGTTCCCTGTCGCGCATGATCCAACCCCCGCGTCGCCGCGTACTAGCTTGTATGTAGATTGACGCCCGAACTGCCGATACACAATACGAGAGGTGTTGTGTATCGGCAGTTCGTGATGGGGGAGACCCGTGGCAAAAGGCATCGTACTGATCGTGGACGACGAGATGTTCATCGTCGATTTCCTGACTGAGGTGCTCGAGGCGGTCGGGTACCTAGTCTATGCGACGGCCGACGACGCGGCGCTGCAACTCGCGCGTAGCGTACAGCCTGATGTCATCCTCCTCGACATCTTGCTGCCGTCCATGGACGGCTCCGCATTGGCCCGCCTCCTGCGCGCCGACCCACAAACGGCGAACATACCAATCATCGCGATTAGCGCTCTACCGGACATACACACCCATATCGCGCGGATGGACGTCGATGACTACCTCGCCAAGCCCTTCGATCTCGGCGACCTGCTCGACCGCGTGCAACACTGGCAGCGTCAGCCGGCGCGTGGGGGCAACCTCTCACGCTCGTAGCCGAGACCTGGCCTTAAAAGGTCAGGCCGCGTTTCACAATCGTGGCGCGTCGCAAAAAAGCGTTCCGCTTGCTGCCACGCGTAGGGGGCAGTACCATTTAAGTGTACCCATGCGAAAATAGTCACTACTATCCGACGCTAGCGAACACCTAGCGCGCGTGGCGGTGCCGTCGCCCCCCGATGTGACGCGCGGCGCCATATGCCCCGCCATGAGAGTTAAAAAAGATACAACATGAGCGAAACGATCACCAAAGACATGATCATCCGCACGGTGCGCGACGCGCACCCAGGAATCACCGCCGTCTTTCAGGCCCACGGGCTGCCCTGCGCCGGCTGCAGCGTCGGCGCCCACGAAACGATCGCGCAGGGCGCGCGCACGCACAGCCTCGACGCGGACGCGCTCCTCGCCGACCTGAACGGCTTCGCGCGGGACGGAACGGTACCGGCCGGCAAGGGCCGCGCCGAGGGCTTGAGCGCCGGCGTTAAAGCCGCGGGAGCGACGCGCCGCCCCCCCGACAGCGTCCAGGGCATCAAGCACATCATCGCCGTCGTCAGCGGTAAAGGCGGCGTCGGCAAGTCGCTGGTCACCGCGCTGCTGGCCGTCACGCTCAAGCGGCAAGGCTACGCGGTGGGCATCCTCGACGGCGACATCACGGGGCCAAGCATCCCACTCATGTTCGGCGTCCCCACGCGCTCGCTCACGCAGATCCCCGGACAGCCCAAGCCGGAGCCGCCGCGCTCCACGGGCGGCATCCCTATCATGTCGATGAACGTGCTGCTCGACGACCCCGAGGCCGCCGTGGTCTGGCGCGGCCCCATGATATCGGGCGCGATCAAGCAGTTCTACACCGACATGAACTGGGGCCAGCTCGACTACCTGCTGGTGGACCTGCCGCCCGGCACCTCCGACGCACCGATGACGGTGATGCAGCAGCTGCCCACGGACGGCGCCGTGCTCGTCAGTACACCGCAGGGCCTGGCGACCATGGTGGTGAGCAAGGCCATCCAGATGGTCAAGAAGTTCGAGGTGCCGATCGTGGGCATGGTCGAGAATATGGCCTATGTGCCACTGCCCTCCGGCGAGGACTACGAACTCTTCGGCCCCAGCCAGGGGCAGCGCCTCGTCGGCCTCTCAGGAGCGCCGCTGCTGGCGCGCCTACCGATTGACCCGACGATCGCCTCGCTCTGCGACACAGGCCGCATCGAGGAGTACAACTCTGACGCGTACGACACGCTGGCCAAGAACTTCCTGACGCGTCTCAACCAGCGCGAGGGCGCGCGGCCCAGCCTGCCCATCATCAGCAGCCGCAGCCTCAAGGGCGCGACAGCCGCGCGACCGGCGTCGGTGACGCCAACACCTATGCCGGTCAAGGCCGCGGTCACCGCAGCCGCGCCCCCGGAAGAGCGGCGCGAGCCGGTTGGCGCGAGAACGGCCGCGCCGGGTAAGGACGGCACAGGCGCCAACAGTAAGAAGGATGACAAGAGCGGAGGGGGTGCGCTACTGCGCCTCGGACGCTTCTTGAAACAGGACAAAGCGTAAAAGCATAGGGCGAATATGTCCCCACGGTTACGCACAGGAGGGGGGAAGGAGTCGCCATGCCTACGCGGGTGACACAAGGTTTCGAGATCAAGGTTGAACGGCGGCGCCCGCTCGGCAAGTGGGCGCGCCGCGCGGGCAAGGCGCTGGGCGTCGCGGGCACTGGCTTCCTCTCCGGGGCGCTCGCGCTGGCCTATTATGTAGCGCACAGCATCACCGCGCCGACGGCGACGACGCCGTTCGACGCGTTCACGTTCACGCCCTTCGAGTTTGGCGCGCCTTATGAGTCCGTCGCTTTCCCAACCGGCGGCGGCGCGACGCTGCGCGGCTGGCTACTGACACGTCCCGCGTCGCGGCGCGTCGTCATCGCCTGCGGCGGCTACCGTGGCCGTCGCGCCGATCTGCTCGGCATCGGTATGGCGCTGTGGCGCGACGGTAATAACGTGCTTATCTTCGACTATCGCGGTCACGGTGAACTCGCCGGCACGGCGGTAACGTTGGGCTATCAGGAGGTACAAGACTTCCTGGCGGCGGTCGACTTCGTCAAAGAGCGCATCCCCGGCGCGGCTGTCGGCGTGCTAGGGTACTCGATGGGGGCCTCGGTCGCCATCATGGGCGCGGCGCGCCGGGCCGACATCGCCGCCGTGGTGGCTGACAGCCCCTTCGCGCGCCAGCGTGACGCAGTGAGCCTGCGTATCCGCCAGGTGCTGCACGTCCCCCACGATCCGCTGCTCGCGCTCGTCGACCTATTGCTGGGACGCCTGAACGGCTACCACTTCCGTGACGTCGAGCCGCTGCGCGAGGTCGGCCTGCTGGCCCCACGACCCCTCCTGCTCATCCATGGCTCCGCCGACAGCATCACGAGCCCGCACGACTCCGAAGCGCTCTACGCCGCCGCGGGCGAGCCCAAGGAGTTGTGGATCTTGCCGGGAGTCGAGCACTGTGGCGCCTACTTCGCCGACCGCACCGTCTATTGCGAGCGCGTGGCCGCCTTCTTCCGCAACGCCCTTTCGACATCCGGCGCGGCGTCGGTCGTGGCGCAACCGGCGCGCTGACGTCGAGCTAGGCGCCCCGCCGTCCCATAATAATGTTGAACAGGACCAGGATCACCGCCACGACCAGGAGTAGGTTGACGATGTTAACGGTAATGTGCGCGACGGCTGCCAGCAGCCATAAAAATACTAACACCAAAGCAATGGTGTATATCAAACCGCTCATAAACATGATTCCCTTGTAGCAACCCGTTAGCGGCGATACTTAGGACGGTGGTACGAGTAGGTGCGCTCCTGGGTCTGCGTCTCGTCCGCCTTCTCCTGGATCGTGGAGTTGGAGTGGCAAAACGGGCATTCCATGCGGTAGACGCGGCGGCCGGCCAGCGTAAGCCGGTCGATAATATTGCCGGTCGTCAGCTGCGTCTGCTTGCAGTGCGGGCAAGTGACGCCGGTCTTCTCGAAGTAGTCGATGTTAATCGTGATGGTCATACTGTAAGTATATACGCATTGGCCTGCGACTGACGTCGCAGGCCAATGCGCTATTCGATGTGCAACACCAGCGAACGCTGCGGCGGGAACAGCGCGCGCAGTAGCGCGACGGCCTCGTCGCGCGCCCAGACATCGGGGAAAGCATGGCGCAACTCGTCCAAACCGCGGTAGCCAAAGAGCAACTGCAGGAACACGAGCGGCGGGAAGGCCGCATTGGCCTCGTCCCACGGCCCGCGCCGCCAGCCCTCGCATCGCGCCAACCGCCCCTCTTCGAACACCAGACGCAGGCCGTCGCGATAGAAATCGAGCGTCAGCTCGCCGCTGTAGCCGGCCGCGACCGAGGCGGCCAGGCGCCGCTCCAAAGCGGGCGCGATATGTAACATGAAGCCGGGCAGGTCGGGCACGCGCACGTACCACGGATAGGGCGGCTTGGTCGGGGGCGGCAGCAGATCGCCCAGCGCGTCGTAGACGGGATGCGCGTGGCCCAACCCGAACGCGATACCATCGGCCGGCGCGGTATTGGGACTGACCAGCACGCTGTCCTTACGCGCCTCGATCCCGCGCAACACTGATGGCAGCGCCGCGACGAGGGGCACGCCTGCGTCGACGCCAAGGTCCCACACGTTGATCCTGCTGTCGTAGCGCCAGCGGCCGAGAAACACGTACCCGACGTCGCGCCCATCCACGTCGAAGATGAGCGCGACGCGAAAGTTCTCGGCCGTGTCGGGGCTTTGCCCCTCGAACAGCCAGCGCCAGAAGGACTCCTCGATGCGCGTCGAGACCAGCGACGACGCGCGCGACTGGTCGTAGAGCCGTTGCGCCAGCGGGATATCCGCGACGGTGGCGTCGCGCAGTCGGTACGGCTCGGGCGCGCCGTCCTTGAGGCGCGGGATGGCGGCGAAAGACAGGGCGCGGTTGCCGTCGAGGTCGAGCGCGTACTCGTAGCCGAACTGGCGGTAGTAGTAGGGGATGCCGGTGATGCCCTGCGCGAGATCGCCGCGCGCCTCGCTACGCGCATGGATCAGTGCGAAGATCGCGCGGATGAGGCCACGGTCGCGGTAGCCGATAGCGGTCCCCACGACCTCAGGCCGGCCAAGTGGGCAGGGAATGCCGTCGTACTCCCACGTCTGCGCGAGCAGACAGGTCGCCGCGACGATGGCGCCGGCGCGCGTGTCTTCGACGAGGGCGAAGTCGGTCGGGTCGATCAGCGGGTGGCGCCCGCTCATCATATCGCGCGTCCACGTCGCCATATAGCTATTGGGCGGAGCGTCTGCGGAGCGACGGAACACGTCGGCGTAGAGCGCGACCAGGCGCTCGGTGTCTTCCAGCCGCGACCAGCGCAACACCAAGCCATCGCCCAGCTCGCGCCGATAGGCCGGGTCACTCGGCGGCATAGTACAACGCTTGCATGATTATCACCCCTCTCTATGAATCTTCCCTACCTGCTCATTCCTTGTCAAGCTGACCGCTACGCGCCACCAACGCGCGCAGTTGCACGAAGTCCTCCTGCTGTCGCGCGAAAGGGCGGTGCAGCTGGGCGCGCGGGCCGGGGTGGTAGAGGGGCACGAGCGTACGGCCGTCCCACGGTACGCCCGTGGCGACATCGCGGCGCAACTCGACCGCGTGCGGGACGATCAGCGCCAGCGCGGCGAGCGCCACGCGGCCCAGCGCCGCGACGTAGGGCGGGTCGAGGATCGCCAGCAGGTCGCGCAGGTGCGCGGAGCAGGCGCCGATCTCCGCGCGGGTCGGCGCGTCGTTGCGTCCCTGTGCGTCGCGCGGGTTACACAGGATGGCGTTGCTCACGAAGACCTCGTCGCGCCGCCAGCCAGCCGCCGCCAGCAGGCGCGCGAAGTTGCGCCCGCTCTGGTCGCTCACGAGTGGCACGCCCGTTTTGTCCCCACCGAAGCGGCCGGGCGCCTCGGCCACGAAGAGCACGCGCGCGTCGAGCGGCCCGTTGCCCGCGCCCAGCACGCGCCGGCGCCCCTCCATGCGCGGACACAGACGACACGCCTGCGCCCGCGCCACCAACGCGTCATACGCCGCCACGCGCGCGGCGTCGTTCGTCGCTATGTCGTCGCGTCGTTCCATACCTTACCAGTGTAGTAGCCTGGGACCTCTTGACGATAGCGAACGCCCCAAACGGGAAGCGCGCCACTTTTTCGCGTCTGCTGGGAGTGACTGCCCGTGCCCGTCGTGAGGGTACCGCTTTTGTGCCTATCTCAGCTACGTCTGCCGCTGTCCACTATTTCGAGGTGCAACCGTACGCCTGCTACGCCTGCTATCCTATTGCGTGTCGTACGACGAGCGCCTATCATGCATGATACATGAGAACAGACGCGACGCCTCCTGTTGGCGACGTGCTGGCGGCCCTGGCCGACCTGACGCATCGTATCGCCACGACGACCGATTATCACGACGTGATAGACGGCGTCGCCGCGCGGGTTGCCGCGCTGCTCGGCGCGGAGCGGTGCGTCTTGTGGTTGCTCGACGCCGCGCGCGAGACGCTCGTCATAGCAGGAGCGTCCGATGGATGCGGCCCGTGCGTTGGGACGAGCGGGCGTCGCGTCGCCGTCGCGCCTGGCAGTCCTCTCGACCGTGCGCTGCACGGGCCGGATACCCTTGTGGCGCCGGAGGAGCGCGCGGAGCTATGCCGCGCGCTCGACCCATCCGCCCCGTCCGGCCTATGTCTCGTGCTGCCGTCGCCGCACGGACCGCTCGGCCTCCTGTATCTCGGTCCAACCGCGCACATGGGAGAACCCGGCGAACCGGCGATGCACATGGCGCGTATCGTCGCCGCGCAGCTTGGGCTTGCGTTGGCGGGCGCACGCGCGTTGGCGGCGGCTTTGACGGAAACGGCGCAGGCGTCCGCCCAGGCGGCGCGGCTAGCCCTCGTGCAGGAGACAGCGCGCGAACTCTCCGCTATTACGACGGTCCATGAATTGTGTGACAGGATCGTGCAAACTATCTACGCGCGCATGGGCCGCCATGTCGCGAGCGTCTTCGTGCGCGAGGATGGCGCGCTGCGCCTGGCGGCCTATTACATGACCGATAAGCTGGAGAATCCGCTGCTGCGCCTGCCGATCGGCATGGGCATTATCGGGTACGTCGCGGCCACGAATCAGCCGTATTTGTGCCGTGATACGTACGCCGACCCGCATTTCCACCGCGCGTCGGACACGGGCTCGCGCTCGGAAGCGGCCGTCCCCATGCGCGCGGGGAGCGACGTGATCGGTGTCCTCAACGTGGAGAGTCTGACGCCTAACGCTTTCGACGACGACGATGTCGCCACGCTCGCCGCCATCGCCGATCAGGCCGCCATCGCCATCCGGAATGCGCGCCTGTACGAAGCGGAGACCGAGCTGCGCCGCCGCGCCGAGGTGCGCGCGCGCCGGCTCGCGCATGTGCAGCGCGTGGGCGAGGGCCTGAAAATGGACCTCGACGAGGCGGACATCGGCGCGCGCGTCGTGGCGGCGGCGTGCGAGGCGCTGGGCTTCCGCATCGCGGTGCTCAACCTCGTCGATCGCCCCGGCGACCCCGACTCGCGCGCCCGCGTCGTCGCCACCGCCGGGCTGCCGCCCGAAGGCGAGCAAGCGTTACGCGCCCACGATTTCTCGTTCGCGGCGGTACAAGACGTGTTCCGCCAGGAGTACCGCCTCTCGCGCTCCTACTTCGCGCCCGAGGAGGCTGGCGCCCTCACCGATGCTGGTGAGGTGACGACATGGACGCCGCCGATCAACAACACAGGCCCCAACGCCTGGCGCGCCGGCGACGAGTTGCTGGTGCCGCTGACCGACCGCCGGGACGGCCACTTGCTCGGCTTCCTCTCCGTCGACGACCCTGAGAGCGGGCAACGCCCCGAGCGCGAAGAGGTGGAGGTGCTGGAGATCTTCGCCGACCAGGCGATCGTGGCGCTGCGCAACGCGCGTCTGCTGGCCCAGGCGCGCCGGCAAGCCGAGCGTGACCCCGTCACGGGGCTGTACAACCATCGCGCCGCGCACGCCCGGCTCGAAGCCGCGCTTGCCACGGCCATAAAAGAGGATGGTCCGGTAGGCCTGCTCACGCTGGACATGGACGACTTCAAACTCATCAATGACACGTACGGCCACCCGACCGGAGACATGGCGCTCCGCCACGTCGCGCTCTTGCTCGATCGCTGCGCGCGCGATAGCGACATCGCGGCGCGCCTGGGCGGCGATGAATTCCTGTTGATCCTGCCCGGCGCGTCCCACGCGCATAGCGTCGACGTGGCCGAGCGGCTCGCGCTGCTCGCGCAGGAAACGCCCCTGCGCATCGACGGCGCCGGATTCATCCCGCTGCGCATGAGCATCGGCGTCGCCACGTGCCCCGACGACGCGACGCAATCGCACACGCTGCTCACCATCGCCGACACCCGGCTGTATGAAGCCAAGCGCTCGGGAGGGCGCGCGGTCGAGTCGGGTATGCGGGTGGAGCGTGACGGCGTCGACCTCGACGGCTTCGATATGCTCAGCGCGCTCGTGGCCGCGGTCGACAACAAAGACCGCTATACGCGCGAGCACTCCGAACAGGTGGCTCACTTCGCCTGCATCCTCGCCGATCGTTTGGGTCTCTCGACCGAAAGCTTGCGTACCCTGCGCATGGCCGGGTTGCTCCATGACGTCGGCAAGATTGGCGTGCCCGACCGTATCTTGCGTAAGCCGGGGCAGCTCGATGCGCACGAGTGGGACATTATGAAGAACCATGCCACGCTCTCGGCGACGTTGCTACGCGCCGTTGGCGGCGACCCTGACGTGCTAACCGCCGTCGCGCATCACCACGAACGCTGGGATGGGCAGGGCTACCCGGCGGGCCTCGCCGGGACGGGTGTGCCGCTGCTCGGCCGCATCATGATCGTGGCCGACGCCGTGTCGGCCATGGCGATGGACCGCCCCTATCGCAAGGGTCTCTCGCCCGATACCATCGCCCGCGAATTGCGCAAAGGCGCGGGGACGCAGTTCGACCCCGCCCTCGTCGAGCCGTTCATCGCCACGCTTGACATCGCGCGCGGTGAGGTGGCGTAGAAACGCCCTTACCCCTGACGCGCTTCTTGGGTAGTGAGTACGGGGTAGCCCACGCCGTATACTGATAGCAAGCACGCCATAACAATACGAAGATTAGGCGAGGACACGATAATATGACCCGTCATGGCGGGGGATCGGAGCCGCCGCGCGTGCTCGGGATCGGCGGCTCGCTGCGGCGGCCGTCGCAGAGCGAGACCGCGCTGCGCATGGCGCTGCGCGGAGCCGAAGACGCCGGCGCGGTGACGGAACTCATCACGGGCGATAACCTGCGCCTGCCGCTCTATCCCTCGCCGGATATGGCAGCGCACCCCAACGTCATGGCCCTGCTCGCGGCGGTGCGCCGCGCCGACGGGTTCATCCTGGCCTCGCCCGCGTACCATGGCACGATGTCCGGCGCGCTCAAAAACGCGCTCGACTACCTGCAGTATCTCGCCGACGACGATCCACCCTACCTCGAGGGACGCGCTATCGGCGTGCTGGCGACAGGCGACGGCACGCAGGCGGTCGTGCAGACTGTCGACGCGTTGCGCTCCGTCGTACACGCGCTGCGCGCGTGGCCCACACCGATGGGCGTCGCGATCCACGAGGCCGGCCGCACGCTCCAGGATAGCATGGTCGCCGACGAGCGCGTCGCGGCGTCACTGCGCGCGATGGGCGCGCAGGTCGTCGAGTTCGCCCAAGCGCGCCGCGCGCTCCACGCGCGCGCCTCGCTGTCTTCGGAAGCGGCCGGCTAACGCGTCAGGAGTTGGTCCAGGTCAAGGCGCTCTGTCCGACCGGCAGGAGCCGCGTGACATTGGCGGCGGCACGCCGCTCGTCGCGGATACTGTCCAAAGGTCGTAGGGCTGGATGAACGTGGGCGCCGTGGCGCGCTCGCCGCCGATGACGAACCATGCGTGTTCTCCTACCTAATACTTACGATAAGGGCATACCTACGATCCAACGAAACCGTGCTGGAGCCGCCGAGAGGAAGTTTACGACGCCTGCCGCCACCCGCACAACCGGTAGCCCGCGGCGGTCGTCCGGCATTGCGCCACCCCGGCCCGCGCCGTCACACCCTTGCGGCGGCGCGGGCCGGGGCGTGCGGGCGCCGGCGCCCGCCTGGCGATGCGCCAGACGAGCAGCGGGATATCGCTGCGCGCCTCGACGCGCAGCAGCTGGTAGCCCCCAGCCAGCGCCGCGAGGCGCTCGACCACCCGGCCGTGCGCCGGGACCTGCAGCGCCGTGATGCGCTCGACCGTGGTCCCGCGCACGTCGACGTCGGTGTGCAAGCGCACCTGCGCTGGCGCCGGCAAGTCGTTGCGCAGCACCAGGTCGCCGTACGTCGCCGGCGCGACCGGGTGGCCACGCCGCGCCACGGTGATAACGCTATCGGTGCGCGCGCCCTTCCGCGCCGGATCAAGATACAGGCGGCCCTGCGCCACGATGGCGTCGGCCGTGACGACCGGGTGCGTCCCCGGCACGTAGACCAGCGTGGTGACGGCCACGCCGCCCCGCGTGCGCGCCGTGCCCGGCCGGAACGCGCCGTCCGGCGAGGCGAAGCGCACCATCGTGCCATTCTCAACCGGGACGCCCGAGGCGTCGACGACCCGCGCCGCGACGGGTACGCTCAGCAGCCGGTCAGGCCGTCGCGTGCTCCGTCCCGCGCGCAGCGTCACGAAGTCGGCGTTGCCGGGGCGGATCGTCAACAGGACCAGGGCGCGGCGCGTCCGGCCCCCCGCGCCCTGCCGCGCCGTCACCGTGAGTCGGTACGTGCCCGGCCGCAATGTGGACGACGTGGTCACGTTGAGTACCGGGGCGGCCACGCCCATGGGCTGTGCGTACAAGTCGACCGCGGTGACCGATGGCCGCGCTGCGGCCCCGAAGGGCAGGCCGGCGACGCTGACGCTCACGAAGTCGCCGGGGCCGTGCGACGGCGTGCCGCGTGGCGTCAGCGTCAGCGGGATCGTGCCGGCCCCGCCGGCGCGCAGCCGCAGGCGGCCCAGGCTGAGGCGGAAGTCGGGCGGTGTGCCGCCGGGCTGCTGCCCCGGCCGCAGGGTGATGACGCGCGCCGGCGCCACGGTGCTCTCGTGGCCCGCCAGGTCGTAGGCCGACACACCAATCTCGTAGCGCGCCAACGGGTCGGCCTCGTTGAGCGTGGCGGCCTGCAGGTTGCCCAGGGTCAGCATGTAGGCGGCGCTCGATCGCGGCCCCACGATGCGGTAGCGCAGCCGGTAGCCGGCGACGATGCCGGCGCGCGCCGGCGGTGACCACATTAGGCGCAGTTGGCCGCTCTGCCGCACCTCGGTCACGTCGCGCGGCGGCGCGGGCCGCGCCGGTTGCACCACGCGCACGACGCCCGTGGAATAGCCGGTGACGGACGGCCCGGCGCCGTTGTTGAGCGTGGCATAGACGTAGTAGGTCCCCGCCGGGAGCGCGCTGGTATCCCAGCGGTATGACCAGCGCCCGTGGCTGTCGGCCCGCACGTCGGAGGCGATGGTCTGTCCGGCGTAGTTGGGCACGGCGCGGCCGCCGAGCGCCGTGGTCGGCGCGGTGGTGTAGGAGAGCGAGAGGCTGCGGAACGGGCCGCCGCCGTTCAACTGGCCCCGCAGCGTGGTCGTGGGGTTGGCCACGAGCGTGCGGCCGGCCGCGGGGGCCGTGACGCGCAGCGTCGGCGGCGGCACGCTGCCCTGCAGGCCGAACTGGTAGCCCTCGCCGCCGTGCAGGTTGCCGACGGTGACGTGCCAGAGGCCGGCTCGCGGCGCGGGCACGTAGAGCGCGTCCGCCGCCACGTAGCCCGGCTGGAGGGCGCGCGGGTCCGTCACATGGTAGGCCTGGGCGCCGTGGCCGGGGGACGCGAGCGTGTAGACCGTGCCGTCGGGCGCCGTCACGGTCAGAGTCGGCGCGCCGGCCTTGCGCACAAGGGTGAACAGGACATCCCGCTCACCGGGCACGATGCGCACCGGGATGACGGCCTGCCTGGCGTGCAGCGGCGCGGCGAGCGCCTTGACGCGCTGGATCGTGCTGTCGCCGTTGGGCAGCAGCGTACGCAAGTAGGCCACGTCGCGCCCGGCGTCGGACAGGCTGTAGTCGACCAGGCTGAAGCGCGCCGGCTGGCTGTCGAGGTAGGTATGCACGCCGCTGTTGTCGAAGGCGAGCAGGAAGCTCTTGTCGCCCTTGAGCAGCTCGCAGAGGTTGCCGCTGACCGTGCCCTTGATACCGCGTAGCGTGTACTGGGTGGTTCCGTCGTTGTAGGTGAACTTGCCAAGCTGCGTCTCGGCGTTGAGCTTGATGTCGCAAGGCAGGATACTGATGCCCGGCGTCCACCCGAACAGGCTGAAGGGGGCGCTGACGCTGCCGAAGGCGCCGGCCGGCAGGGTGGCGTTGATGCCCACCGAGGCGGCGATCTCGGGTCCGTCCCCGTCGAGCCACAGGTGGCCGTAAAGGTCGCCGCCGATGTGAGCGGGTCCGACCGGGATGTCGCCCGAGAGCTCGGCGTAGACGCCCGTCGAGTTGGGGCTAGTATCGACGGCATGCCCGTGGTTCGAGAGGCTGCTCTCGCACACGTAGTCGTGCTGGGCCGTGAAGCGGACGCAGATGCCGCCCTTGGCGTTGATGAAACGCAGGGCTTGGCCGGTGATGCCGAACCCGAAGTTGCCGTCGCTGGCGAACGTCAACGCGCCATTCCCTCTGAGGAGGAACCCCGCGTCGGCGGTCTGCACGTCGAGGCCAAGCTGTATCATGTAGACGACATGGGCCGGGGCGCCGGTGATGTGCAGCGCGCCCGACAGGCCGTTGACAACAAAGATGGGCGGGACGGGGATGCCGGCGGCAGGAACCTCGATGTTGAGGGCGGCGCTGTGCAGGTTCGACGGGTAGTCGCCCCCGACCGAGCCAATCTGCAGGTCGGCGTTGAGCGTGGCGACGCCGGGGATGCCCAAAGTACCGTGCCCGGTCAGCACGTACTCGATCTGACCGGTGTCGCTGTTCACGTCCATCGAGAGGTCGGCGGCGGCCTGCAGGATGGTGAAGTCACCCGCGCTAATCGCGGGCAGCGCGACGTGGGCCGTGCCGCCGCCGCCCGCGCGGATGCTATGCCCGTCGTAGACGAGGTTGTCCAGGGCGAAGCCGCCCTGGAAGATGGGCAGGGTCAGCTCCAGCCGCGGAACCATGAGGCCGGCGTGGCTGAAGGTCGCGCCTTGCGGCGCGTTCACCCCGAAGTCGGCCAGCTTGAAGCTGAACGACGGCGTGGTGATGGCGCCGTCGACGAAGCCGTCGTTGTGCAGCACGAAGTGGTTGAGCGTCCACGGCCCGCTCCCGCCGAACGCGGCCGGCATGGTCACGCTCACCTGGTCGGCCGAGATGGCGTCCTGCGTGAAGGCCAGGTTGACGACCGAGACCCGCGCGCCGAAGAGCGTGAAGGCCAGGTTGGTATGGCCCTGGATCTGGCCGCCGGTCATCTTGAAGTCCGGCGAGATGTGCAGCCCCGTCACCGTGACCCCCGCCTGCGAGAGGCCCTGGATAATGTTGTCGGGCACGTCGAGCGTCGACGGGCCGATGCTGAATCCGGTGTTGTCTAGCCGCAGCCCCTTGGCCTCGACGGTGAAGCCAAGGTAGCTAACCCTGGCCGCGTCGAGCGCGATGTAGCCGCTGACCACGTAGCTGCCGGTCGAGGCGTCGATGTGTAGCGCGCCATTGAGGACGACCGGGCCATTCGCGCCGGGCGGCGTGAGGTAGGAGGGCAGCGTCAGCTGGACGCCGTCCACGGCCACGCCGCTGTTGTCCAGCGTCATCGACGCGACCTGCACGGTGAAGCCCGCGTACTGCAGCGTCATGTTTTGCGCGCTGGCATGCAGCTGCCCGGCTACGTGCAGGCCGCTCGCGTCGGAGGTGGCCGTGAGGTCGCCGCCGATGGTCGCGTTACTGAGGCCGCCGAGCGAGACTGACACGTTCTTGATCTGCATCATGCCGCTGCTGTCGAGGCTGATCAGGTCGAAGTGGCCGGTGAAGTTGCCGTAGACGAACTGCGACCGCGCGCCGTCGATGCTGATGGTCCCGCTGACGTGGAACTGTGGGTCGATCGCCAGCGAACCCGCGATGGCGGCCCCGCCGTACTGCGCCGGCAGCGTGTAGCGCGCGTTGGTGACCGCCATGTCGGAGGAGCCCAGCGTGATCGCGTCGGCCGCGAGCGCGAAGCCATTGTAGTTCAGGGATGCCGGCGCCACGGTCAGCTGCCCCGTCACGCTGAGGTGGCCGCTGTTGTCGAACTGGCCGGTCAGGTCGCCGGTTGGAACCGACGTGCTGATGTTGGCGGGCAGTGTCACCGTGGCGTGCGTCACCTGCAAGAGGCCGCTGCTGTCGTAGGTGATCTTCTGGACGGTCACCGTGAAGGCGGAGTAGATAAACCGCGCGTTGTCGACTTCGAGCGTGCCGCTGGTGATGAAGCCGGGGGCCACGGTGAGGTCGCCGCGCAGCATGGCCCCGCCCACGTAGTCGGGCAGCGGCAGCACGGCGTTGTGTACGCGCAGCCCGTTGTTGTCGAGCGCGATGGAGTCGGCGTGCAGGGCCAGGTTGGTGTACTGCACGTCGACCGGCGTGGCGGTCAGCGCGCCCGTGACCTGCAGGTTCGTGTCGATGGCCATGCTGCCCTTGAGCACGATAGGCGGCTTGCCGGCCGGGCTTAGGTAGCCTGGCAGGGTCAGCGAGGCGTTGGTGACGTGCAGGCCGCCGTTGTCGAGCGCGATGGAGTCGGCGTCGGCCGCGAAGCCGCCGTACTTGATCTTGGGACCGTTGAGGATGAGCGAGCCGGTGACCTGTGGGGCGCCGGAGCCGTCGGCCGTGGCCGTGAGGTTGCCCACGAGCGTCCCGTCGACGACTCCCGACAGCTTGACCTCGACGTCGTTGATCGCCAGCGTGCCGTGGCTGTCGAGGCTCATCGTGCCGACCGTGGCCTTGAACCCGCCATAGGTGAAGCACACGTTCTGTGTCGCGAGCGTCCCATTGATGGTGAAGCTCGTGTCTACGGTCAGATTACTCACCAGCTTGGCGCCGCAGAACGAGGTAGGCAGCGTGTAGGTGGCGTTATCCACGGTCATGCCGTTGTTGTCCAGCGTGATGTCGTCGGCGTGTACGCGGAAGGCGCCAAGCAGGATGTTCACCGGGGCCGCGGTGATGGAGCCCACGATGTGGAACTGGTTAGAGATAGTGAGGGTGTCGGCCTTGAGCGTGATCGGCCCGGTCGGGCTCAGGCTCGCGGGCAGCGTCAGCGACGCGCCCGTGGCCAGCAAGCCGCTGGCGTCGAGCGTGAGCGAGGCCACGCCGACGCTGAACCCGGCCAGCGCGAGGCGGACGTTATTGCCGGCCGCGCTGAGCGTGCCGCCGATCGTGCCGTTCGCCCCGATGCTGAGCGCGCCGGCGACCGTGAGCGTGCCCGCCCCCGCCGGGAGCAGGCTCGTCGGGATGTCCAGCGTGGCGTTGGCCACGGTGAGGCCGCTATTGCCCAGGGTGATGCCCGTGGCCGTCACGGTGAAGCCGCCGTAGCGCAGCGTGGTGTCGGGGAACTGTAGCGTCCCGCCGATCGTGCCGTCGCTCTTGAGCACGACGTTGCGCGCGGTCAGCGTGTTGCCCACGCCGTTGGGCACGACACTGGGCGGCAGCGTGAGGGCGAACACGTCCGCGGTCAGGGCGTCCGACGTCAGGTTGAGGTTCCGCACCTGCACGGCGTAGCCCTGGTAGCGGATGTTGAGCGTGGCCGGCGTCAGCGTGGCCGCCTTGATCGAGCCGTCCGTGTTGAAGTAGGCGCGCGTCGCCGTGAGCGCGGCCTGGCCGAAGGCGCGCGGCAACGTGAGCTTGAGGTTGTCGGCGTAGAGGCCGCTGCTGTCGAGCGTGACGGCGCCGGCCTGCATCGGGTAGCCCGCGATGGTGAGGGTGCGCGGGCCGCCGGAGGTAAGGCTGCCGGCGAGCGCGCCGTCGGCGCCTATCGTCAGATTGGTCCCGTTCAGGACCACGCCGCCGCTAGGTCCGGTCGGGCTGGGAGCGGCGCCGACCTGGAAGCTCCAGATCGAGCGGCCATGCGTGGCGGCGTAAAGCGTGCCGTCTCCGCGCAGCGCCAGGCCGAACACGGGCACGATGGGCAGGCCGGCGCCCAACTGGTTCCAGTTCCCGCCGTTGTCGGTCGAGTACAGCACGCCGGTATCCGTGCCGGCGTAGATCGTCCCCGCATGGTCCACGGCCAGGGCGTTGACCGGCACGTCGGGCAGGTCGCCGCTGACGTCGTGCCAGGTGGCGCCGCCGTCGGTGGTCTGGAAGACGTGGCCGGGGTTATCCGGGGTGTTCGTGCCAAAGCCGGAGAACGCGGCCCAGGCCGTGCGCGGCGCGGTGGAGCTGATGGCGATGCTCGTGACGGTGCGCCCCGGCAGGCCCTGTCCGTCGGTCCAGCTCGCGCCGTCGTCGGTGGTGACCTGCACATGCCCGTTAGTGCTGCCGGCGTAGACCGTGTTGGGGGCCGTCGGGGCGATGGCCAGGGCGCTGACGGTGTCGCTGACCGGAGTGGTCTGGCCGGGCGTAATGGTCAGATCCTGCCCTATGCCCGGAACGTGCCAGCTCGACCCGCCATCGGTGCTCTCCCACAGCCGATACGAGGCCATAAGCAGGCGGCTCGGATGGGACGGATCGAGCGCCAGCGGCGTGACAAAGCTGACGCGCGGCAGATCGACCGAGGGGGTGTTCTTCTGGCCCAGCCCGACGACCGGTGTCCAGTCCGACCCATTCTGGCCGCCGCCGGTCGTCTTGAGGAGCTGGCCGAAGTAGCGCCCGGCGTAGGCCACCGCAGGATTGGTGGGGTCAACGGCGGTCAGCGTGCCGTCGCCGATGAGGACCTTGTGCCACGGATTCGCGCCGTCGTAGCGCGCGATGCCGTTGTCCTGCATGCCGCGGTACATGACCGTGGGGCTCCCCGCGGGCGAGACGGACACGCCGTAGACCTGCAGGGCGTCCAGGCCGTTGTTGTGCGTGACCCAGTTGCTGCCGTCGTTGGGGCCATGGTAGACGCCGCCGTCCGTACCGAGGTCAAGCGAGCCGTCGGGCTCGAACACGATGGCGTGCTCGTCCGAGTGGACGTGCAAGGCATCGGTCCCTTCGTACGTCTTGGTGAGATTCGTCCACGAGCCCGCGGCGCCGGAGTCCGTCGACTTGTAGAGGTCGACCCCGCCGATGTAGACCGTGCTGGAGATGGTGGGGTCGGCCGCGACGAACAGGTCAAAGAAGTACTGATGCGTCTCGTTGAGTTCCGGCAGGCTGTCGGCCGCCTTAGTCCAGTGGGCGCCGGCGTCGGAGCTCGCGTAGATGCCTTGCAAACCGTTCGGCTGCGGCCCGTGCGACGTCTGCGCGGCGACCGCGTAGACGGTATTGGGGTCGCTGGGCGCGACGGCCAGGGCGATGCGGCTCACATCCGTCGCCGGGCCGGCCTGCGCGTCGAAGTCGGTCAGACGGGTCCACGAGAAGCCGCCGTTGGCACTCTTGTAGACGCCGTTGGCCGCGCAACCGCTCCTGCCGCCGAAGGCGGCGTAGAGGGCAGTCACGCCGCCGGAGTACACGGCCACGACGTCGGTCGCCCGGACCGAGCTGGCCGGGGATGCGCCGCAGCCGCCTCGCGTGGCGGGGTTGAGCACGAGCGTCCAGGAGTCGCCGCCGTCAGTCGAGCGGTAGACGCCGCTCGAGGGGGTCGCGTCAGTCACGGCGCCCGACACGCCGGGGTCACCCATGGCGGCGTAGAGGGTCGATGGATTGGCCGGGTCGACCACGAGCTTGGCGGCCGAGAGCCCGGCCAGCGTGGTTCCGGTCAGGATCCAGTGAGCCGCGCCGTCGGTGCTCTTGAGCAGGCCGACGCCGTAGTAGCTGTCGCTGCCGTTGTTGCCCTCGCCGGTCATGGCGTAGACCGTGGAGGGGTGTTGCGGGTCGATGGCCATGGCGCCGATGGAGAGGCTGGCCTGGTCATCGCTGGTCGGGCGCCACGAGGCGCCGCCGTCGGTCGTCTTCCAGACGCCGCCGTTGGCCGTGCCCGCGTACATGACGCGCGCGTTGGTGGGATCGCTCACCAGCGCCGTGACGCGCCCGGCCTCGGTCCCGTTGGGGAAGCCGTCCGCCTGGATCGGCGCCTGGCCGGCCGGTCCGACCTGTTGCCAGCTCCCGGTGTCGAGCGGCGCGGCTGCGTCCGTGGTCACGCCCAGGCGCGCGGCCAGGAGCCGGCGGCCCTGATTAGCGCGGCGCAGCGCGTTGAGCCGCGTGACGGCGTGCAGCAGCGCGCCGCGCGGGATGGACCGCGCCGGGTAGGCGCGCTGCCGCTGGAACCAGGCCGCGCGCGCCTGCACGCTTTCGGCTTCGCTGGCGCCGTCCGGGTCGCCCGCCGCGCCGGCGAGCGTCGCCCATGAGGGGATCGCGCCGGCGCTAGAGAGTTGCGCCCACGACGGCAGCGTGCTCTCACTGGGGATGACGGCGGAGGGCGCGGGCGCGCCCGCGCCCGCGCGGGCCGTGACTCCCGCGACCGGCACAGCATGGCTCGCGACGCCTGCCTTGGGTACCAGCGTGTAGCTGGCGTTGGCGATATGCGCCGTGGAGCCGTCGAAGCTGAGGTTGCGCGCCGCGACGGCGAAGCCGCCCAGCAGCAGGGTGGTGCTGGAGAGCGTGATGCTACTACCGCCAAGGGTACCGTCACTCCGGAGGGCCACGTTGCGGCCGGTGAGTGTCGTGGCGGCGCCGCTGGCGACGACGCCGGACGGCAGCGTCACCGTCACGGTGGCGCTCACGCCGTCGTTGCTGATGGTCACGTTGGTGGCGCCGACGTGCAGCGCGCCGACGGTATAGCCGATGTTGTTGGCGCTCGCCGGGGCGCTGAGCGCGCCGTCGGGGCCAAAGAGCAAGCTGTGCGCGGTCAGGGTCCCGCCGCCGAAGGCGGGCGGTAGGGACAGCGTGGCCGTGCCGGCGGTCAGCCCGTCGTCGTCCAGGCTATTGCCCGTCGCCGCCAGCGTGTAGCCGGCTAGCGCGATGTGCAGGTCGGGCAGGGCGAGCGGCCGCGCGGGGCTGTTGGATCCGTCGAGCGGGATAGAGGGCAGCGTGACCGTCTCCTGGACCTGTAGGCCCGTCGGCGGCGTGGTCTTTACGTTCGTCGCCGTGTTGGCGCCGCACGAGCTCGATTCGAGCAGCCAGCCGCCCACGATGGCGTGGAGGCACTCTCCGGGTGGGATCGTGGCGCTGGGCGATGGCGTGCTCGTCGCGCTGGGTGGTGGGGTACTCGTCGCCGTGGCGGGCGTGCCCGTGGTCGTGGGGGTGGACGTGCTCGTGGCGGTACCTGTCGGTGTGCTCGTGCCCGTCGGTGTGCTCGTGCCCGTCGGTATGCCCGTGGACGTGTCGGCCGCGGTGGGTGTGGCGCTATTCCCGGGTGTGGGCGTTTCCGTTGCGGCCGCGCTGTCTATCCGCAGCAGCGCCACGGCCGTCAGGGCCGCGCCGACCGCGTAGATGACGTGTGTGCCCGCCGTCACCGTCGTCGACACGGGAACGGTCAGGTTGCTGAAGGCGCCGTTGGCGTCGGCCGTCGTGGTAGCCAGGGGGGCCGACGCGGTGCTGTCGAGGTAGAGCGTGATCGGCTCGCTCGGGGCGAAGGAGCCGCCGTCGATGCTCACGCTGCCCGGCGGTGTCAACTCCGCGGGGTGCAGGGTGATGCCCGTCTGCGTGAAGGCGGCGGTGTAGGTGACGCCCGAGTCGACGCCCTGGGCCACCACGACCTTGGCGCCCGGATCATCTGCCACGGGGATGGGGAAGCTGCCGTTGAGGTTGCCGTTCTGATCGGTCGTGGCCGCCCACGAACGCCGCGTGCGCCGCGTCGGGGCCGTACGAGAGCTGCACCGGCTCGTAGGCGCCGAAGCCGAGTCCCTGCACGTTGATGGAGGTGCGATAGACGCAATCCGGGCTCTGACAGTACGCGTTGAAGGGCTGCGCGCTGGTCGGGTTGAGCGCAATGCCGCGCGCGCCCACGGTCAGGGTCGCCCGCGCCAACTCCTTGCCGGTCGTGCCGAACACGTAGACCGGGTACGTCTGGCCGTTCTGGACCGTGACGGTCCCCCCATATCTCTGACTATCGTAGTAGCTCGCGGGGACGGTGAAAGTCAGCGCCGACGTGTCCACGTTGCCGTTCGCGTCGGTCGTACCGGTGGCCACGACCGCGCCGTACGTCTGGCCGTTGCTGGTGACGCCGTCGCCGAAGAGCACCTGCACCGGCTCGTTGGGCAGGAAGCCCGTGGCGGAGACGCCGACAGTACTGCTGATGATGGTCACCATGGGACTTAGCCCGATGCCGACCACGCCGACTGTCGTGGTCACGTCGTAGCGGCTGCCCACGGCGTAGGCCGCCAGCACATGCCGCCCGAGCGGTTCGTTCGCCGGCACGGTGAGGTTGTAACTAAGATAGCCGCTGTTAGCCGGGGCGTCCTGCAGCAGGCGGCCGCTGTTCTGGTCGCCGTCGAGGTACAGGCGCACGCGCTCGCTGTCGGCGAACCCGCTGCCCTGCACGGAGAGGTAGTTGTTGGAGAAGTCGCTGTAGACCGTGCCGCCGGGGGGTGAGCCGGCCGGCGTGACGGTGAGGCCGGGGTCGTGCGGCGTGGCCTGGGCGGTACGCCCGCTGGTCACGCCGCGCGCTACGATGGCGTAGCTGCCGGCCGGGATCGCGTTGCCGTTGTTGTCGCTGATGGGCACGGTGAAGGTGTAGTCGAGGCTGGAGATGGCGCCGTGGCCATCCGCCGCGTGCGACGAATCGTTGATGAGGCTGATGCCGCCGTAGCCGAAGCTGACCGTGACCTGCTCGCCGGGCAGGAAGCCGCCCCCGTTGAGGCCAATGACGCTGCCGCTCTGCCCGTAGGAGGACGTCAGCGCGACGTCGGTGACGTAGAACGTCCCGCGCACCAGCGCGCCGCTCTGCAGGCCATAGCCCGTTACCCTATGCACGCCCACGGCTGACCCCGCCGGAATGGTCAGGCCGGCCGAGACCGAGCCGTTGCCGTCGGCCGCCGCCGTACCCAGATAGGCGCCGTTCGTATTGTCGCCGTCCCAATAGAAGAGCACTTGCTCGCCGGGCATGAAGTCATTGTCGCTCGTGGCCGTGAAGCGTCCGCCGTAAGAGACGCGCTGCGCGCCACTGGGATTGAAGCTCAGGCCGCCGCCGGCGACGTCGAAGTAGGTCGTGGCGACGTAGCCGCTATTCTGGCCGGTGAAGGTCAGGGCGTAACGGCCGGGGTTGAGCGTGGGAACCGTGAAGGTCGTTCCCGCCGGGACGCTGCCCGACGATGTCGCCGTCGTGTTCGTCACGGGCGTGGTCGCGCCGTTGGCGCTGAGGGCCACGGCGATGAGCTCGCCGCCCTGGAAACCCGCGCCCGCGATGGACACGGTCGCGCCGGCGGTCCCGCTCACGGGCGCGACCGTACCGCTGACCACCGCGACCGAGCCGACGAGCGTCCCGCCGCTGATCAGGCCCAGCGCGGTTACAGTGTGGACGCCGAGCGCCAGCCCCGCCGGTACGGTGAAGGTGGGGTTGAGGCGGCCGTCGCCGCCCACGCCCGCCACGCCCACGAGGGCGCCGCTCGCCGGATCGCCCGTGCCGCCGTCCACGTAGAGGTTGTAGCGCTCGCCCGGCAGCAGGCCGCCGCCGGAAACGGCGACGGGCTGGCCGGTCGAGGCGCCGGCCGGGTTGGTTGTGAGCGGGCCAGGAACGCCCAGGGGCGTCGATGCCTATACGCCGCTGGACGCGCCGGTGGCGAAGATGGTGTGCGCGGTGCCCGCCGTACCGCTCGGCACGGTGATCGCCTTGCTAAAGGCGCCGTTGCTATCGGCCGTGGCCGTGCCCAGGCTAGCGCCGTTCACCGGGTTGGGGTCGTCGATGGTCAGCGTGATCGTTTCGCCGGCGCCGAAGCCGCTGCCGCGCAACGTCGTCGCGCCGCCCTGGGCAGCCGTCGGCGGCGCCGCGTTGATGCTGGCCACGAGGGCGGTGAAGGGGGCCGCGTCGACTATGGCGCTCGTGCCGTCGACGTAGGCGACGACGGCCCGCGGGCCGGGGCCCGTGTTGGACGGCACGGTAAACGTGCCGCTGTACGCGCCGCTCGCGGCCTGGCCCTGCGCGACCGCCTGCGCGCCGTTGGTGTCGCGGCCAGTGCCTCCGTAGCCGATGTCGACGGTCTGGCCGTCGCTGAAGCCGGTCGCCGTGAACGCGACGGTGGCGCCGGGGCGCGCCGTCGCGGGGCTCAGGGTGAGGCTGCCGCGCGGCGCGATGGCGCGCGCCACGACCTGTAGCGCCCCGGCGGCGCTGTAGCCGCTGCTGTCGCCGACCGCCATAATGGTGTGCGCGCCGGGCGCCGTGTTGGCCGGCACGGTGAACGGCGTGTCGAGCGTACCGTTGGCGTCGACGCCCTGGGAGTAGGAGTCGACGCGCCCGCTGTTGACGCCGTCGACGTAGATCGTGACGCCTTCGTTGCCGAAGCCGGCGGCGCGCAGCCGCACGCTGTCGCCGGGCGCCACGTTGGCGGCCGGCGTGATGGTCAGCCCGCCCATCACGCTGACCAGCGTGGAGGCGAGGCTGTGGCTCGTCGCGCCGTAGGCGTAGACCTGATAGCGCCCGGCCACGGCGTCGCTCGGGATCGTCGCGCGCAGGGTAACAGACCCGTCCGGCGACGTGGCCGGGACCGTGGCCGAGCCGATCGCCTGCCCGCTGGCGTTGTCGCCGTCGTAGTAGAGCGTGACCGTTTCGCCGGGCAGGAAGCCCGCCGCGCTCGCCGTGAGCGGGCCGCCGGCGCGCGCGATCGAGGGTGTGACGCCCAGCGCGAGCACGCGCAAGCCCGCGGAGAGCTCATGTGTGCTCGACGCCCCCAGAACGGAGAGGGCGTGCGGGCCCGGCGCCAGTCCGCTGGGCAGGATGAACGACGCGTTGAGGCGCCCGGCCCCGTCGACGGGGGCGCTGCCGTACGGCGCCGTGAGACCGTATTGCAGGAGCGGCGCGCCGTCGAGCAGCGCGACGACCGTTTCGCCTGGCGCGTAGCCGTCGCCGCTCACTGTCACCTGATCGCCGGCCTGCGCGCCGTCGTGATTGAGCGAGAGCGTGGGCGCGACCACGCTGAAGGCGGCCGTGGCGCGCTCGCCGGCCGCGCCGGTCAGCACGACCGTGTAGGCGCCGCGCGTCAGCGTCGCCGGGACGGTCAGCGTCAGCGGCGTCGCGGCGCCGCCCACGGTACCGCTCATATCGCTGCCGCCGCTGACCGTGGCAATCGTGGCGAGACCCGCGTTGAGGGTGGCTGTGACCGACTCGCTCGCCGCGAAGCCGGCGCCGCCCACGCCGATGCGCGTGCCGGCCACGCCCTCGGACGGCGACAGGGACGCGGCGTAGACCCGCAGATCCGCCGCGATGGTATGCCCGTCCAGCTCGCCCACGAGCGTGACGGTGTGCGGGCCGGGCGCCGTGCCGGCGGGGATGGCGAAGGCGGCCGTCGCCGTGCCGTCTGTATTGGCGCTGGTACGCGCGTTGTCGAGGCGCTGCCCGTCGAGGTAGAGGTCGACCCCCTCAGAACTGTATTGACTGACACTGGCCAGGAAGCCGTCGCCGCTCGCGGTGATGATGTCGCCAGGCTGTCCGGCCGCGGGCGCGAGCGTCGCGCTGCCCGCGACGACCGTGAAGAGCGTCTTGAGGGTCGTACCGCTCGTCAGACCCTTGGCGTAGAGAGCGTAGGCGCCGTCCGGCACATTCGGGACCGTCACGTTGGCCGTGATGACGCCGGAGGCGTCGGCCGTGCCGCTGCCCATGCTGTCGCCGTTGGTATCGTAGGTGCCGTCGAGCGAGAAGAACACCGTCTCGCCCGCGTTGAAGCCGGCGGCGGTGACGCGCACGCGCGCCCCCGGCGCGGCCTCGGCCGGCGTCACGTTGAGCCCGGCCACGGTGTAGGGGACGGTCAGGCGCATGCCCGCGCCATCAATGAACAGGACGGGGTAGACGCCGGGCATGGTCCCAGCGGGGACGGAGAAGCTGCCGGTCAGCAGGCCGTCGCCGTCAGCCGTGCCGCTCCCTGGTTGCTGGCCCGAGCCGTTGAAGTAGATCGCCACTGGCTTGTTTGGCGCGAAGCCGGCCCCGCTCACCTGGACCGCGGCGCCGCCCGTGTCGGAGACCTGGCCCTCGGCCGGACTAAAGATCACGCCGGGGACGGTCACGGTCACGCCGGCGAGGTCGACCGAGTTGCCCTGCCCGTCGACGCCGTTGGCCAGCAGCATGTGCGGGCCAGCAGGGGTCCCGGCCGGGATGGTGACCTGCACGGGGCCGGTCGAGCCCGAGCCATCGGTCGTGGGTGTTACCAGCGGCGTGGCGTTGACGTCGTCGAGGGTGACGCGGACCTGCTCGTTGGGCTGGAAATTGGTCGCGGTGACGGTGAGCGTACCGCCGGGCGGCACGTTCGCGGCGGACGCGCCGAGCAGGGCGTTGGTCAGGTTGAACGTGCCCTGCTCCTGCGTCATGCTCTGCTCGCCATAGGCCGTGATAATGTACGAGCCTCCGGAGAAGCCGGACGGGACGGTCGCGCTGATGCTGAAGCTGCCGGTGGCGTCGGCGAAGGCCGCGCCGAGGTAAGTCCCACTGGTCTGGTCGCCATTGAAGTAGAGGTGGACCAACTCGCCGGGGACATTGCCGGCGCTGAAGGAGCTGGCGCCGGGCACGAAGCCCGTGCCGGAGATAGTCAGGAGGGCGCCCGCGCCCGCGCGACGCGGCGCGATGGTGAGCGCGCCCGGCAGCAGGGTGAACGACGCTTTGACCAGGGCGCCCGTCTGGCGGCCCAGCGCGTAGACCGTGTGTACGCCGGCGCTGCCGGCCGGCACGGCAAAGGTGATGGTGGCGGCGCCGGACCCGCCGGCCGTGCCCTTGCCGAGGACAAGCGCCGTCGTGGGGTCCTGGCCGTCCCACAGCAGCATGACCGGCTCGTTGGGGCTGAAGCCAGCCGTCGTGGCTTGCACATAGGCGCCGGGCATGCCCCGCGCGGGGTTCAGGGCGAGCGCGACCACCGCGAAGGTCGTGTGGAGCGCCACGCCGCTCTGCTGTTCGTAGGCGTAGAGCGTGTGCGCGCCGGGCGTCGCGGTGGCCGGGACGATTAGGCTGGGCACGGAGCAGCCGTAGTATGAGTTGCAGGAGGTATCGATGGCCCCGCTAGCGAGGGTATAGAGAGAGCCGGCGTACTGCCCATGACCGGCCGAGGGGTCGCCGTCGAGGTAGAAGCGCACCTCCTCATTCGGCGCGAAGGTGTTCGAGGTGGTCGGGTAGACCGTAGCGCCGGCGGCAACGTAGGCCGCCGCGCCGGTGTGGCCCTGCGTCAAGAAGAGGGAGAAGGATGTGGCGGTGACGGTGTAGGGGATGGTCCCCGCGTAGCCGCTGGTCTGCCCGCGCGCCGTGATGGTGGTCGCGCCGGCGGTCGCGCTCGCGGGGATGGTCAGTGTAGCCGTGGCCGCGCCGGTGCTGTCCGTGGCCGCGCGGGCCAGCGTCGTCTCGCCGGTGGTCGTCCCATTGTTCGTGGTCGTCCCGCCCAGGGCGAACTCGACGTCCTCGCCGGGCGCGTAGCCGCGCGCCACGGCCTGCGCCGCGCTCCCCGCCGCCGCCCGCGTAGCCGGGCTTATGTTGACCGTGACGACGTGGAAGACGCCCAGGCGCAGCATACCCGTGGCCGGGTCGTAGGCGGCTACGGTGTGGTCGCCGGGCGCCGCTCCCGCCGTGACCCGCAGCGCGGACTGGCCCAGGTACGCGCCCGTGGTGTTGTCGCCGTCGAAATAGTAGTAGATGGCGCCGCGATCGGCCTGGGGGAAGGCGTCGAGCCCCCGCGCCTGGAAGGTCGCGCCGGGCGCCCCGTTGGCGGGTGTGAAGGTGAGGGCCGGCGCCGCGACGGTGAAGGTGGTATGTACGAGGGCGTGGCTGCTCCGCCCGAAGGCGTAGAGGGTGTGGTCGCCGGTCGCGACCGCCTGGCCCTGGATCACTGCGGGGACCGTGAACGCGGCGGTGGGCGGCGCGATGACGCCGTTGCCGTCGGCCGTGCCGTGGCCAACCACGTAGCCGGAGGAGAGCACGCTACTGTTGAAACGATAGTACGATGTCTGCCGTGGACCGTCGAGGAACAGGTCGACGCGCTCGCCGGGCTGGAAACCCGTCCCCGTCACCGGCACGGTGGCCCCGGGGACGCCCGAGGTTGCCGCCGTGGCCAGCGCGGGCGAGGCGGTGAACGGCGCCTCGGCGATGATCTGGGCGTTGCCGTTGTAGTCGTTGGTAACCGCCGCGATCGTATAGGCCCCCGGCTTGAGCTCCGGCACGACGAAGGCTCCGCTGCCCGTGCCGTCTGACCCAACGCTGATGCCGCCGTTGAGATTGATCGAGTTGTCGCATGTGCCGTCGGCGTAATCGCTCAGTTGGGGCGAAACGCTACGCGGCGCGCGGCAGCGGCGCGCTGAGCGTGGTCGGCTGCACCTGGGGCAGCAGGACGGGGACGGCGTGCCCGTGAGATGGGCCGCACAGGCGGCGGTCAGATAGTCGAGCACGTCGCGCTCCTGCTGGCGCAGCGTCGTGACCACGGTCAACAGGCGCGCCACAAAGATGCTGCCCTCCG
>JAABUU010001409.1_pt1 | contig 40774 bp, 38 predicted proteins | sample 5559301 | NCBI WGS metagenome assembly JAABUU01 (sample SAMN10711884, study PRJNA513360) | rock metagenome | isolation source: Antarctica rocks | place: Antarctica: Victoria Land, Richard Nunatak white | reverse complement strand
ATCACTGATGTTAGATCAGCAAGATATAAGTAATGATTCACTTAACATTCTTATGTATTTTGCTTGTTGTCTATCTTAGCTAGACTAATGATCTTGTGCAATACTTCAAGTTTGTTACATTTAAATAGATGATGATTCAGCTTTGTTTAATGATGAATAACACACAAAACATAAGTGAAATCAACTTTTCTTTATTTCTGAATTGATTAGATCAGTGATCTCTTTGTTTAGTTGCAATATATAAGAAACTCTTTCTCATATGCAATTTGCATTTGTTTCATCTTCAACATCTTAATAAATTGAAGTCATAGCAACTCTGTGTCTTTAAATGGTGCTTCTCTCTTGTAATATCTTGTAAATGACACAATAATGACAGTGTAACAACAGCAACATCATGATCATCAAGAAAAATAAAAGAGATATTCTCTTTGCTGTGTCTCTCATTAAGAATTTAGTGAGATTGTCAGTGATTTTTATATGTATAGCATTTAAGACATCAATACATTCTAATAATGTTGCAGTTTAAGAGATGCATTTATATAAATATAAAGAAATGCAATAAGAAATCTTTAAGTTTCTGTTGTGCTCATCATTAAACACTGTTCATCAACACAATTTTAAACATTAATAAATTAACAAACTTGTCAGAGTCAGTTCTGAAGATTAAGTCTGTAAGAATTAAGTCAGTTAAGAATGTAATGAGTATTATAAGTAACACTGTTAACATACTTGCTCTGCTGAAATGAAATGCAGAAACAGAACAAGATAAAGATGAATATTGTGCATAAGAAATGTAAGCATCTTAAGATGAACTCATTAACAAAATGCTTACATGACAATGATGAGATGCATGCTCTGAATAATGTTGTTGTGCAGAAGAGACAGCAGCAGAGATTTTGTTGCTGTATATAGACACAGTTATATTTACTCAATCTTTTTAATGATGAAATGCTGTCTTTTCACACCTTATCTCTGCTTTCTCAAGCTGCAGATAAGTCATTATTGACAGATCTGATTAAAAATGCTTGCTTAATGACTGTTGCTGTGTCATTGATGTCATAGAACATCATTTTCACAATATAATTGATCTGTCAGAAACTCATCATTCAGAAGAGTGCTAAATCTAAAATCATAATTAATGAATATCTTTCTGCTCTGCATTGTATGTCACATTCTTCTTTCACAATAATGTTATTGCACACATTATATCTCAATTTCATTTTTGCCTCAGCTCTTAAGAATGTTGTCACTTTATAACATTATACTTTTAACAATTTCTTTACTCTCTTGTTTACTCACACTGACATCATCTCAATGTCACATCATAATTATTACATCAACAACAAATTGAATTCTCTCTGTTGTCTTTACTGTTCAAAACATATCAGCAACAACATTAGTCACTGCAACATTGTTAAGAATCAGAATTGCAACTATTATAAAACATTTTAAAAGCTGTACAACTCAGTTTAACAGAAAGTTTCTTATTATTTTGTGACACATTAACAGTAACAGATCTCTGCATTCTTTAATTATTGAATTAATAACTTGTACATACTTGTCAATCATATCATCATTATAACAACTAATGATGTTCATCAGTCTTGACTTCAGCATCATCTTAATTATATATAGACATCATTTATTAAGCATGTCATCATCTACATTATTTGTGTTGCAAGACATCACAACAGTCATCATAAGTCTGTAGAGATTCACAATTTATTGTTGCTTATGATTTAAAAGCAACAGACAGTCACTGTAATGCAGACATTTATGTTAAATATCTTTTACTTCATAATTTGTTTTCTTAATTTTCTTGCACTTTACTGTCATCATCATGTTGCTTACTTCACTTTAAGTGTGAGCTTCTCTTTCTTCAATTAAATAACAACATCTCAGAAAGCTTTTGCAACTCAATGCTGCAGCTTAGTCACTTTAACAGTAATTATAACACTGATAAGTAGTCACTGTTCTTGTTTTTCACTTCTGATAATGACACAGATACAGAGATAACAGAGTGATTTAATAGCATTTTATTGATGTGTTAATTATGTTTTGACTTCATTTCTCTTAAATGATATTATGTAGAATATTTTCAATAAAAGTTTTTAATTTCTTAAATTTCATTTACACTTATGCTTTCTCTCTATTCTTGCATCATATTCTTGTTACAACACTTCTACATTTCTCATATTCTTTACTCAAAGTCACTCATTATATTCTGTCAAATACTTTATTTACTTAACTTTATATTGTAACTGTTCTCTTCTTTATCTTTTATTCAAGATATCTTCAATCTTGTATTCTTTCTCATCATTTATGAGGTTCAGAAAGAGCAGTTCTGACAAAGAATTATTGTTTAGACAGCATTTATAAAACTTTAAATATGAAACATAAAATACATTATGAATTCTGTAATGAGTAAACAGAATCAGTTGATATGCTTGTTTATCAATAAGATTGATAATTTAAAAAGACTTAATAAATTTATGCAACAGTTTCTTGCTTAATCTGTGTTGCTTTAAGTTCTTGATGAACAATAGCATTAAATTGTCAACATTGTAGCTTTTTTAAATATGATTTTTGTCAAAATACTTAATTTACACTTCTACAGTGACTTGTCATCACTTTATCATTATAATACAGATTTTCTTCATTTACTGTACTCAGTCTTTTGCTGCTGACATCTTCTCTTCATAAATATTGTTTTCAACATATTGAGTAATTCTTAAGTAATAACTCATTAATGTTTCAAACAGTGTTTAACTGATTGTTGTATGTTTTCTGTTTGCATATACAAACTTTATCATTAACAAAAAGAACACTCAGTTATCTTATTCTTCACAACAATAACAATGTAAATAATGTTCTAAAGTTTGATTCTGTCTTTCAGTTTAATCATCAGTTTGCAGATAAAAGACAGTACTTAGTCTTTGCTTTATTTAAAGTTAATAACAGAATTTAAATCAATATGCATTAATGAAAATTGACTTTTAGTCTGAGACAATATTTCTAAATTCTTCATAGCAACATATGATCTGTTCAATATATATGTCAGCTAACTTGATCACAGTGAGTTTTTTAGTGACAGAAATATATTGAGTCATCTTTGTAAGATGATTCACAATTATCAGTATAAAGTCATAAACATCAGTCTCTTATCTGTTAAACAGCAAATTAGTGATCATGTTCATTGTTATTTTCTCTTATGATTAAGTAGATAGTGACAACAACTGTAATTTGCTATATGAATAATGTCTTAATACTTGAATTCTTAGACATACAGCACACAAAGTAATATATTCTTAAACATTATTCATTATATTAATTCAGTAATACTTTCTAAACAATAAATCAATCATTCTGTCTACTTTATAATGTTCTGCTAAAATATCATCATGATACAGCTTTATAAGCTCATTCTTAATAGCTTCATCAGATAATATATATATTTTGTTCTTGTAATGAAGTAAGTTAATGAAATTAAACATTCACAAACTATCACTGATGTCTTAATAGCTGCAATTACTTTGTAATTTCAAATCTTATTGCATCTTTACTGTTAAAACATCAGTGTTCAACAAAAGATGAATAAGTTCAAGAAAGAATGATTATCTCTTATTATGTATCATTTTGTCATCAATCACTTTCTGAATCAATGCATATAAAATAAACTGTTTACAATTAGTAATTTCAGCAACAAAGTTAAGCAGCTCTTCTGCTACATTGCATATAAATAAATTAAATATATAATCATTGTTCTTTAATTCATTTCTAAATAAAGATTTTCTAAATCTTCTGTTAATTTATTCTTAACAGTCATGATCTTCAGTCTAAGTGCTTAATTAATATTCTTTTAATAAAACAGTCAGCATAATTTGCAAATCTAAGCTTTAAGCATTGATCTGATTAACTAAAGCAGTAATGCTTAATTTTAATTTTTAAAATAATGTGATCAGCTTTCATTGCAATGTTGATAGCAATCTGTTTATATTCTTCTTGACTTTATAGTCAGAGCATCTCAATGATGCATTAGTGAGATTTGTTTTTTCTGATCAATGTATAATTATAAAATTATAAGCAGCTAGCCTCATAACTTAGTGTGTTTATCTTCTATTTAATGATTTCACATTCATAAATTCTCATAAATTATTGTGATTCATAAGTATCTCAATAAAATAATGACTACTCTTAAGGTAGTGTCATCAGTGTTTAAATGTCTTCACAATTGTCAACAATTCTTAGTTATGAGTTTCATAGCATATTTTGATTAGATTTAACTTTCTTAATCAGAAGATAACAGAGTGTCATTAAGCATTCATTTAAAGCTGTAAATAAATACTCATTAACTTAACTATTAAGACATCAGTTTCAATCTGAGCTCTTAGCTCTGAATTAAAGTGTGTTAAAATAAATATTTATATAAAGATGTTGCAAAGCTTGCAAAATGCTTACATTATCATTTATAATTACTTAAATGCATCTATCTTCTTGCTGTTCTTGCTGCCTTTTAACAAATCAGTTAAAGAAGCAGTAATCTTAGAATATCTCTGTATAAAGTGACAGTAAAAGTTTGCAAACTTTAAAAATATTTATATTTCACAGTAGCTTCTAGATACTGATTGTTTCTTTATGATTTTGATTCATTGTTGATTCATCAAAATATCAGTAGTGAAGATAATGAACTTAAGAAATTTTATCTGTATAGTATGAAAAGTGCACTTCTTTAAATTTGCATACAATTTAAACTGTTGAAGTTGCTTCAGAATTTGTTTTACATGACTTTGATGTTCTTTTAAAGAATTGAAATAGATCAGAATATCATTTAAATATATTACACAAAAGACATTAACTAGCTCAGTTAATGCTCAGTTAATATAGACTTGAAAAGTTACTGAGACATTAATCAATTTGAATGACATAATTATGTATTTAAAATGATTATAATATGTATAAAACACAGTCTTTTACTCATCATCTTTTTTAATTCTAATGCAGTGATAAGCATTCTTAACATTTAGTTTAATGAACATCTTAACTTCACTTAAACAATTAAGTGTCTTACTAATCAGCAGTAAAGAGTAACAATTCTTAATAATAATTTTGTTGAGATCTCTGTAGTTAACACATAAATGTAAGCTCTTTTCATTTTTTAAAATAAACAGAACTGATGCTTCTGCAGAGCTGACAGAATGTTGTATTTATTTTTTTATTAAAATGTTGTTTAAATATTCTTTAAGCATTTGTAGCTCTGTTTTTAACAGATTATAAAGTGAATCATAAAGTAATTTATGTCTCTCTGTCTCTATGACATAATCATAATCTTGATGAAATAATAACTTGCTGACATTTTCTTCAGAGAATACATTCACATATTTGTCATATTGTTGAGATAGCATCAACATATTATCAACAACATGTACAGCAGTTGTTGATGAGTCTGATTCAGACATTATTAACAATGTATAAACAGTAAGTTAATTTTAAATGTTGTTGATAAATATTTCAGACTCATCAATAATTAAAGACATCTGTTTTATCTTATAATGTTATGTGTGCAAGTCACAATTAATATGAATACATTGTCATTTCAGATCTAAGAGATCAAAGATAAATTTAAATTTATTCTTATTTAAAATATAGAACAACTGCTTTTCAGTTTGCTCTTATTCTTAATTGTTGATGAGTTTATGCTTTATTAAATATGCATTATAACAGTAGACATATTGTCTTTTCAGAAGCTCTGATCTCAGAAGTTCTGCATTAACTTGTGTCAATTAATAAGTAACAACATATTGCTAAGACATTACATTGATCTCTGCTGCAGTATTTAACAGTAGAGTAAAAGACTTTGCTGGTTCATGTGACTGCATAAAAGACTTGAATGGTAGTCAGCTCATAAAAAAGACTTGAATAGACTCAATGCCAAGTGCTAACCTGAATAGTCTTTGTGTCTTAGAATGTGTTGATGTGTCAAAATGTAAATAAACATTAGGATAGTAAACAAACAAATAAACAATAGATATTTATGTGTTTAAATTGCTTCTATTTACTAATTATGTAATCTACAGCATGTAAAGACATTATGCTCTACCTGATAGCATGTACTGCAGTGATGAACTGCATTTTTCAGTCTTAAACTCTCACTAATGTCTTTTAAATCATTCTAATGCAGCCTATGCAGAGCATATATATTCTTCATTTGAATTTGCTTCTTCTTAGACCTTCTGTGAGGCACATAAGTGTGTGAATGGTGGTGAGGTCAAAATGCATTGAATGATGAATGTAAACATTAAATGCTTGATGACAGTGATGTGTTTACTATAGACAAAGAATTAGCATCAAAGTAAAGTCTATTCAAGTCTTTTTTATGAGCTGACTACCATTCAAGTCTTTTATGCAGTTACATGAACCAGCAAAGTCTTTTACTCTTAACAGTATACTGATAGAGATTCAATTAATTTAAATTTAAATTTAATCTTTCTTCATAATGCTAAATTTCTTTATGATTTCTAATCTAATTTTCATTGCTAAAGTGCAGTCAACAAAACTCTATCTTTTTTTGTCTTGACTGCATTAATCTTAATGTAATTAAGATTTTTTAAGAGACTTCTGCAGTTCTTTATAAAATGATCTGATCTTTCATAGTTATAGCAGTTATTTTTCTTGATATCAATCTCAAAACAGAGTTTGTCTACATTGTTATAATAACTTAATTTTGTAGTCTTAGAATTGAGATAATTGTTCTGCTATGACTTTGCTGCCTAAATAAAAGAATGTAAATGATGCTTATAAATTTTCTTGACAGTGTAATTTCAAACTGTACAATCATTTACAAATTGCTGATTAATCTCTAGCTTAACAGTTAAAACTATTAGATTTTTTTTTATTTTTAAGAAATCTTAATAGTTAATTAAAGTCACTTAAATCTTTAATCAGAATTTCATAAAAAAATAACTTATTCTTTATTTCTTTGTATAGCTCAGAAGCTAATTCTTCAGCATATTAAGATATGTTGCAAAAGCTTAAACTAATTAAATAAATTTCTATATAACTTTCAAATATTTCTGTACTGTACTAAGTCTGCAGTTTACTGAGTTCTCAATGAGATTAAGAAGAAACTTTAAAAAGAATATTTATGACTTATTATTTAGAAATTTGCTCTCATTAATGTGACAAAATTATGCATCTTAAGATTCTTCTGCTAAGAACTGCATAGCAAAGAGAATTTTATTGTAGTTATTGAAGAAGTTTTTAAAGATTAATGTTAAAAGGTGGCACCACACTAATAGCATAGCTATCATGAGTTATATATCTAACACTTTCCCTAACCCGCGATCGGCCCGCAACTGACCCACAGGTGTAAAGGGTGCGCACAGACAGCAGTTTGAACTTGTGACCTTTTGGACTTACTTTCTCACCATGAACTTGAACCACCAGCAGAGGTGGCCTAGGCACCATTTTATGCAAGTTATCACACACTAACCCAGGCTCATAACCTGTTAAAAGGTGGCACCACACTAATAGCATAGCTATTGTGAGTTATATATCTAACAATTAAGTAAAATGTTGTCACAGTACTGTGTATAAATTCAGTATATTTATGAATAAATTTCTCATTGTATATAGACAAGTTCTTTAGCTGTTGTGTTTGTTTTGCTGAAAGTGCATATACAACTTTAAATATATGTCACTTTATTGAATTTAAAGATCTAATAAAAGCATAAGAAGATTCTGTATGTAATTTTTTCTTAAATGAGATTTAAGAATCTTTATTTCTTAGAAGTTTGTCAATCTCATTATGTATGTTAAATGCTTACAATTCACAATTAATTTTTATGAATCATGATCTTTTCTCATCATTAATCTATCTAATTTCAGTTAAACAGATCTGTTTATCTAAACATTGATTCTTTTTTTTTACAATTTAAATAGCAATCTAAATCTCTGCAAATTCTTATTTTTCAGAAATCACTTAAGTCTCAATACAGTTAAAGAATAATTCTGTCTCATTTTGCTGACTTTTAGTCTACATATTATAATGTAATGAATTGTCACTCTTTAAAAAGATAAAGTTGTTAAAATTGTAAATTCACAAGTCTTTTATCTATAAGAGACTGATGAGTAAGATATGTAACAATGTAAGACACTATGTTACAATAACTATTTGATGAAGTTCTGATGTTAAGATCTTGTATTGATAAAGATTAATAATTAAGAAACTTAAAAAATTTATATGTAAAGACTGTCTATATAGTACTTTGCTTATCAATCATTGTGTAAGAAGTTTGACTATGATTTGATATGAGTGCATAGTGATATTATGATAGTTAATGAAGAAAAAGAGCAATAGTCTTATTAGAAAGACAGTAAGTATACAAGTAAGATGATGTAATTAAGAGTCTTGAATAAATGAATAGACTTATGAGTTAATAGGTGATTTATGATATAGATACTCACTTTAGCTATGACTATTTATTAATTATAACTTTGTTAACTTAGATAAATTTATGTTTAATTATATACTTTATATAAGTACTTTTTGTTACTATATTTAAATTATTAATCTCTGTAAGTTATAATCATAAAATTTACTCAATATATTATATGTATTTTCTTATTAAATATATATACTCTTATTAAATATATATACTCTTATTAAATATATATACTCTTATTAAATATGTATATTTAACACTTTCAATGATTATAGTCTTATAGACTGTACATGAAGTATAAAGAATAAATGAATAAATAAGTTAAATCTTAAATATAGATATCATAGTCTAGCTGAATTGAACTGCAATTACTTTAAGATACTGACTGTAAGTCTGCACAAAAGATCTTATCTCTACCTTAATGTTTCAATAAAAGCCTTGTACTTTCTAAGGACCATAAGACACCAGTCACTAGCCTGGCCAGAGCTTCGGGTTCAGTGCTTTCCTTCATTCAAGGGTGGGGTTGTCCAGTAATATCTTACATACCTTAGGTAGCCTGGCTGCCCGGACCAACAGTGGGGAGTTGGGCAGATCATGCAAGAAGGGTAACTATGGTAGGTAAGGCAACTAAGGCAAGGTGTTTCCTGTAAGTTATCAATACTTTTCTTCCCTCGCCCTCCCACACAAACAAAACTCCCAAAGAGAAATAAATAATCTGTAACTCCTGTTATAGATACGTTATGGCTTTGTTTGAAATTCCCAGTCAAACCAGAAACATAAACAAACGGTTCTAACTTACCTATCGCTCTTCTGCCGGCCAAGCCACACTGTGTGCCACTTCCGCGGTCGTCGCAAGAGGGACGAGGGGAAGAGGGACGGGTGGAAGTCAAGTTATCGATAAGCGCAGACTCCTCCGGAAATCTTAAATTAAGTTAAATCTTGTGGTCCCGCGATCCCGGAAGTTTGGGAGCTACTGTATTGTGTATCATTACCTACCTGGTACTTTAGGTATATATATATTACATGAAGGTAACGCAAAGTCTGGCTCTGTCATTACCGTCATTATCATTGTCATATCCATATCCGTCTCTGCCTTAGGCCCGTCAAGTATCCCATTTTTATAGATCTGTCTATCCTGCCGATATCGGAAGTACTTGGGAAGATCGATACTGCAGCATTCAAATCCTTCACCTATCCCTTAGGTAGTCTTCTACAAAGTCAATATTGATCGAGACGACGGCCGCCCATTTGCAGAGCCTTCGGTCCGTACGTAGGGCCGTAGGGCTGCGCAGAAGCGCCAGGGCGTGTGTCTCGTATGATTCTGAAGAAGCAGAGGCAGAGGCAGAGGCAGAGGCAGAGGCAGAGGCAGAGGCAGAGGCAGAAGCAGAAGCAGGAGCAGGAGCAGAAGCAGAAGCTCAAAGTCGTTCTACCTCTACCATTACTCCAATCCATGCGTGCTGTTTAGAGCCATGGCCCAGCGGTTCGTTGAAACCACTGCCCCAACCACATACAGAACGAGCTCACGCCTTGCGTCAGCAGAGAGTATCAAATTGTGGTTCTAGGCGCAGGTACATTATTCGTCATTTAACCTTCATCACATCGCCGTAGGAATACCTGTTTACTGACATGCGCACGAGTCAGGTGGTGTGGGGAAAAGCTGCCTGACCAGTATGCCTGCCTGCCCGGAATCCGTCGAACGTCTGTCTGGCCGGTGATATCTGACCTCACTGCTGTCTAGCCCAGTTTGTACAGAATGTATGGATAGAGAGTTATGATCCCACGATCGAGGACTCCTATAGAAAACAAATCGAAGTCGATGTACGAAGCTGAGTGAAGCGGAGGTCTTGACAAAGCTGACAGATTACAGGGCAGGCAGTGCATTTTGGACATGTACGTGTGAACCCAGAACACACTTGGGCTTTGAGGTAACGTTGACAATTTCTAGACTGGATACCGCTGGAACGGAACAGTTCAGTGAGTGAGCACCCTGCGTAAGGCGCGCAGTGCAACCTGTAACTGACCTGAGACCAGCTGCAATGAGGTTGGCCTTCACGTCACAGAGGTGCAATATCATTACTTAAATACTGACTTGGCTGCTGTGCAGAGAGTTATATATGAAATCAGGTAGATCGATGAAAGACTTTTACCGCAGACTTGTCTGACCCGCACACAGGCCAGGGTTTTTTGCTCGTTTTCTCGATTACAAGCTTGAGCAGCTTGAACGAACTTTACGAGCTCCGGGAGCAGATCATACGGATCAAAGATGATGAGCGAGTCCCCCTCGTCATCGTGGGCAACAAATCTGACCTGGAAGAGGATCGCGCCGTGTCGCGGGCTCGAGCGTTTGCAGTGTCGCAAAGCTGGGGCAACGCTCCATACTACGAAACGTCGGCCAGGAGGCGGGCCAACGTGGACGAAGTCTTTGTCAACCTCTGCAGGCAGGTCATTCGCAAGGACCTCTCTTCGGCACCGGCGCGCGAGCAGGAAGGGAGCCACCGGAGAAGGGAGCGGCCCAGTCGGCACGCACGGCATCGACGACGACCAGAACGGCAGAGATGCACCATCTTATAAACCTTAAAATGGACTCCCAATGTTCTCTGTCCCTTCACATTGTCACAGAATCGAAGAGAACCTTGGTGGACTTCTGTGTCGAGTGGTTAGACGTTAGCATTAATGCGGTTTTGATGGCGATCATGATCGAGTGATAAACACAACCTGACTATGCCCCCTGTCTTCGGTTATCACCAATGATATGCGCAGCCTGACTGTGGAAATCGGATAACCCGGGGTCCGGACGCCTGCCCTGAACGTGTCGCACTTCTCGCTCTTCTATGTTGAATTCACATCCTGAATACACCGTACTTTGTTGCCGTTGGAGCCACGCTGCCTCCCAGAGCCGCGTTCAGACCCAGCCCAAGAACTTGCCTAGTGTGAGCTGGTGGTATTATCCCATCATCCCACAACCTCGCCGACGAGAAAGTCGCTTCACTTTCACGGTCAATACGAGCCCTGAGCTCTGGATCGATGACCTTGCCCACTGCCTCCATTACCGAACTCAATTGTTCCGACCCCATCACTCCAATCTTTGCGTTGGGCCACATCCACAGGAAGCGCGGCGAATAAGCTCGACCGCTAGAGACGTGAGCAAACACACGTAATCCGGTTGTGAGCATGGCTAACGTACCACATGCCATAGTTGCCCGCTCCGGCGCTGGCTCCAAACACGACAGTAAGCTTCGGCACGTCTGCGCAAGCGACGGCCGTAACCAGTTTTGCCCCGTTCTTAGCGATTCCCCCCTTTTCCGCTTCAGCGCCTACCATGAAGCCACTGATGTTTTGCAAAAACACGAGGGGAATCCCTCGCTGTGTGCAGAGTTCGATGAAGTGAGCCCCCTTCAGCGATGACTCGGAGAACAAGATACCATTGTTGGCAACGATGCCAACCTGCTGACCATAGATGTGCCCAAAGCCTGCATGGATTAGCGTTCGACTATAGCAGGAAAACGTGCAAGCTACCAGTTACGAGGGTCTTGCCGTATTCCCTTTTGAACTCTGCGAACTCGCTGCCATCAACAACCCTTGCGATGATCTCATGTGCTGAGACCTGTTTCCGCAAATTGACACCTACAATACCCGCTAGCTCTTGCGGGTCGTACAGTGGCTCTGTCCACTCCCTTTGTGACCGAACCTGCGTGGGCCAGTTAAGGTTGCTCACGCACCTCCTGGCCAATACTAGTGCGTGCATATCATCAACCGCCAGGTAATCTGTCACCCCCGAAATAGAGCTGTGAAGCTTTCCGCCCCCAAGATCCTCGGCGCTCACGATCTCGCCCGTAGCTGCTTTCACGAGAGGAGGTCCTGCTAGAAAGATCGTCCCTTGATCTTCGACAATAATGGACTCATCGGACATGGCCGGGACGTACGCGCCACCAGCTGTACAAGGGCCCATGACGACCGAGATCTGTGGAATACCCAAAGAACTCACTATCTCTCGTCAGCACGTTCGAAGACCAGTCTACAAGCGGCGCGAGATCTACTTCGAGCTTGATTGAAGAAGATGCGGCCGAAATGTTCTCGATCGGGAAATACCTCGGCTTGATGAGGCAGATTCGCCCCGCCAGAGTCCACCAGATATATGCATGGAAGTCCTGCGAACAAGATTAACATATTTTATGTGCAAGGACTCCGTTACTTACGATTCTCTTGTGCAATTGCTTGTGCCCGTAAGTGTTTCTTAACTGTGATTGGATAATAGGTGCCCCCTTTCACTCTAGACTCGTGGTGAGCTCAGTCTAGGCTTTTACGTCGGGACGGGAAAGCCTTACGTGCTATCATTCGCGACAACCATACATGAGACGCCCTCAACGACACCGACACCTGTGATAATCCCTCCGGCGGGGACGTCATCTCCAGGGTATAGTTCATAGCCTGCAACAGCCGATAGCTCCAGGAATGAGGTTCCAGGATCAATGAGAGCCGAAACTCGACTGATAGTAGAGACACCTCAGCCTAGAGACATGTTGGGAAGTCTGAGACGCCAACCTACTCACGCACCAGCATTTTGCCCCTAGAGAGTTGCTTGTTCCTAGCCTTTTCAGGTCCTCCCAGTGCAATGCGTGCGTGCAGATCGTTCAATGTCCCTAAGAGCTCATCCATCCGCCTGGAGTTCTCCTGAAAGTCCGGTGCGGAGCTATCGACATTGGTTAGCAAAGCTGATATCCGTGAAGCCTGGTAGGGATGCGTGTGATTGGAGATTGAGCGACATCGATGTTGTTGACCGGGTCGTAACGAGTGAGGTTTTGAGACCCTGGAGGCAGCAATACGATGACATGGCCCTTTCAGTGCAACAAACCATCGGGAAGCAGCATTGGCCATCTTGATGGTGACAACGCTGTCAGTTCCATCCGGTATATTCGTGATATCTCGCACGGTAGGTAAGGTACAAATTACCTTACTAAGTCCCATATCCGGAGCCGTCAATAGCCGAGCATAGGGTAGTACCGCGAACCTCGTCGAAATGGGCAATCTCATCTTCTGCTCAGAACGAATATTTCCGGGTCTTGATGTGCCGCCGCAGTTGCTGGGCACGATGATTCGGACTTCCTTATCGCGAAATGTTCGGCATTGGAGTCCATTCCGGCGACACCCAAACTTGTACCAAGTCTGGCGGGCGGCCTCAACTAAGCATCCAAAGGGCTTTGTGCCGCCAACTCACGATGAACTGGCTGAGTTAAGGGAACGCACTCAAGAATTCACGAGTATGCTCCGGCGCAGAGAGTGTCTAAAGCGTGGTCTGATGGGGTTGTCAAGGGCGAGAGATACCGGAGGACATTGCTGCTCGCACGGATCGCGACAATGAGTTTCCTATGGATATGTGGAAAAAGCTAGGAGATGCTGGGTATGAGAACCCCGGCACCTGCCCAGAGCGAGGGCAGGACTGATGTAGTCCAAAAGCTTTCTTGGCATCACCGCCGCAGAGGATTACGGTGGTCTGGCGATGGGTTATCAGGCACATTGCATAGTTATGGAAGAAATAAGTCGAGCATCAGGTATACGGAGACTTATCCATCTGAGTTCCTGCTTCTCACCTCGCCAGGCAGTATCGGTCTCTCATATGCGGCACATTCTCAGCTGTGTATCAATCAGCTGTCCCTTAACGGATCACATGAGCAGAAAGAGAAATATCTTCCGGCTTTGATATCTGGTGAGAAGATTGGGGCATTGGCAATGTCGGAACATTCGGCGGGTTCAGATGTCGTCAGTATGAAGACGGTAGCCAAAACGGTTGACGGTGGATGGGCCTTGAACGGCACAAAAATGTGGATTACGAATGTCAGTCTACGCCGGCACGGTCGACATGAGCTGCGGCTGATGAATACAAGGGACCAGATGCAGACATCATCGTTGTCTACGCGAAGACAGAACCCGAGCGTGGCTCAAAGGGCATCACAGCTTTTGTGGTGGAAAAGGGGCTCGAGGGCTTCTCTTGCGCCAGAAAACTAGATAAGCTCGGTATGAGAGGATCGAATACTGGCGAGTTGATATTTGATAATGTCTTTGTTCTCAAGGCAAACCTGCTCGGAGAGGTAAATCGGGGCGTGAAAGTCTTGATGGAAGGCTTGGATATTGAGAGACTGGTTCTGAGCGCTGGACCGCTAGGGTAGGTACCGATCGATTGCTTGGGCATTGGTTAGTCTACTAACTTATCTGGGGCGCAGTCTCATGCAAGCTGCGATGGACCTGGTCTTACCTTATACCCATTCGCGGAAGCAGTTCAATACACCAATCGCCCATAATCAACTCGTGCAAGGGAAGCTTGCGGACATGTACACCAAGATGCAGGCCTCCCGGTCATACACTTACACCACAGCAAGACAAGTCGACGAGGAAGGCATCGTAAAAACGCAAGATTGCGCAGGGGCAATACTTTATGCAGCCGAGCGCGCGACCGAATGTGGACTGGATGCGATTCAGCTCCTGGGAGGGGTCGGTTATGTGAACGAGATTTCTGCGGGGCGACTGCTGCGAGATGCGAAGCTGTATGAGATTGGAGCGGGCACCAGTGAGATCAGGCGGATGGTCATTGGGCGAGCGTTCAACAAGGATTTTGGAAGTCACCAAATATAGAGTGAAGACTACCCTTGTTGGGTCCCCGCTCAGCACCAACAATAACCACAAGCATTTCCATAACGTCGTGAGGCCCAAGAGGTGGGACAGCTATAGCATGGAGAGCCTCATTTCTCTCAGCAGCGCAGCGTTCATTGCTGCTGCTGTACCCGTCAAATTTATTAGAGTTCTGAGGCCGTCCTTCGACATTGAATTCCAATGTCAGATGATCAGGTGGCCTGCGTTCGATCTTTCGGAGAGCTAATTCTGTTACTATCTGGCATATTCCTCCTGATTGGAGGGCGCGCGTTCGATCTCGTGACCCGTGGGACTCTCGTAGCCATGAACCTGGATCCATCCATACCAGTCTGTGGTTCCATAGATTGATCTGCATCACGTTTCTTGAATTTGGTATTTCGCCCGATCTCACCATCGTGCGAGTGCGATGGCGTCCCAAAAACCTCTCTCCAGTCCTTGAGAAGAGCCACCATTTCCCCATTACCCTGATGAGTGACAGTTTCATTCTTGGCAACCTCCTTCGACCTCCACACCACAATGGGCGCATTTGATCTACTTCCACCGTCTCCATAGCCTGTCCTATCAGCGAAGTTTATACGGCTTATGTCTTCTGCCGTATCCTGTTTCCGCCGTTTCCGCCTCCCACCGTTGTTGGTTATAGACTTCCTCTTTTCACCAGTCTGCCTCGATTCTCCACTGTTGCTTAACATGTCTTTGGTGCTCCGCGAAGGCGCTTCGTCATAGTAGTCGTCGGAGTAGTACTCCCAATCGCTCCAATACTCAGTAAGATCATCGGAAGGGTCGTGATCTCTCAAGACGGGTGAGTGGATAGTATGCTCGGCGAGATCGTCCTGCGCCCAAATATTAGAACGAAGTTCGAGCGGCTCGCTGCATTTACCTCATATGAGCGAGGTGGAATTTTCCAGGCTCCATGAATCACACGTACAGCTTCCGCAACTGGTCCATCGTCGATGTAGAAGTAGTCATCATCGTCATCATAGTAATCTTCGTCGTCTGACATCGCGGGTTTTGGTCAGACGTTCGGATGAGCTGTGACCCAGCACCATAACATCAAATGGGGAACAGTCTGGCTTCTGGCTCGTACTCTCGGTTACAGTCGGCCCGTCTGATTAAGCCCTACATCACCGAACTTTAAATATTACCCTTCGGTACTTGTGCCTCAGTCACTTGGGCAAGATTGCCCTTCCATAGCAAACGCTGTGCTGGTATATTGATTCATGGAGAGTACGAGAAAAGCGAGGTGAAGATAAAGGCGGCATGCGGCCACAGTTGTCATGGCTCTGCAGTCCCTTCTTCGCAATGCTTCCGGCACCCGGAGATTTCTCTTCGGGGTTCCAAGGTTGGATGTTCGGAGACACAATTCCTCCGTAAGGGAGACATCAGCGTGCATCACGCCCTTGACTTCAATATTGATCGCGAACCGTGGCGAGATAGCTCTGTATGTTCTCGTTATCTTGACATGGCACTGAGCTAAGGCCAAGCGTACGACAGCCGCGTCGGCAAGACCGCTTCTGAGCACGGCATTAGATGTACGACGATCTATACAGACCCTGATGCTCAATCCCAGCACGCCTTGAGCTCTCCATATGCTGTTAATCTTGGAGACCCAAGCGCCTACCTTGACGGAGATCGGATTATTGACGTGGCTCGAAAGGAAGGCTGCGGAGGGATACATCCTGGTTATGGCTTTGTGCGTGCTTGTCAAGGACCGGTCGTAGCAATGCACCATCTAAGATTATGATATAGCTTAGTGAGAATTCCACTTTCGCGAAGAAGTGTACGGAGGCGGGGCTCATCTTCATCGGTCCACCATGGGAGGCTATTGAGGCGATGGGAGACAAAAGGTTCGAATTTATCCTATCTGAGCATACACTCCGGGCTGACGCTCTCCAGTCAGTCCAAAAACATCATGACTGCAGCCGGCGTGCCGTGCATTCCTGGCTATCATGGCCAAAATCAAGCCCCTGAGTTCCTCAAATCCGAGGCCGAGAAGATTGGCTTCCCCGTTCTTTTGAAAGCCGTCAAAGGCGGTGGAGGGAAAGGGATGCGCATCGTTCGAAATTCTGAAACTTTCTCATCGCAGCTCGAATCAGCAATGTCCGAGGCCAGGAACTCCTTCGGGAACGATGTTATGTTAGTTGAGAAGTATATCACCACACCACGGCACATCGAGGTCCAGATCTTTGCTGACAAGCATGGCAACTGTGTGGCGTTGGGCGAAAGGGACTGTAGCATCCAAAGACGTCATCAGAAAATCATTGAGGAGTCCCCTGCGCCTCACTTGGACGAGGAAGTCCGGCAGGATCTATGGCAAAAGGCGAGGGCCGCAGCATTGGCAGTTGGCTACGAAGGTGCGGGTACGGTAGAGTTCATATTTGACAACGAGACAAGCCAGTTTTTCTTCATGGAAATGAACACTCGACTGCAAGTAGAGCACCCCGTTACGGAAATGGTTACCGGACAAGATTTGGTGCGGTGGCAGATCATTGTTGCAGAAGGGGGACAGTTACCGCTTCGTCAAGAGGAGATCCAAGCCAGGATAGCAGGGCTAGGACACGCTATAGAAGCTAGAATATATGCGGAGAATCCGGATCTGTGAGTGCGCTGCTTGATTGGGAATTAACATAAGTTTAATACTAGGTAGCAACTTCACCCCAGACTCTGGTCGGCTCGTACACTTACGGACGCCGACCACAACAGAGAACGTACGTGTTGATGCCGGATTCATCGCCGGTGACGAGCTATCATCGTACTATGACCCTATGATCTCGAAGCTGATCGTGAGAGGACCTACACGTGCCTCGGCGATACAACGGCTCCGCGTCGCTTTAGAGCAATACGAAGTCGCTGGGCCCATCACCAACATCGAATTTCTCAAAAGGATATGTGCGAATGAAGCCTTTATTGCTGGAGATCTTGAGACCACTTTCATCGAAAGACATCATCACGAACTGTTCCATAAAGTACAGAGTGCAGATGAGGTGTTTGCCCAAGCGGCATTGGGCTTGCTCCTACAAGAGAGCACCGAAAGGGGAGGAGACAACATCTTCGGATCTCCAGGCGCAACCGTTGGGTTCGGCCCTGGCTACCAGGAACGCGAATTTTCTTTCGTGCACAAAGAAGCAAGTGCTGGAACTGACGCCCCAGCCACGCGAGTCAAGGTGCGACAGCTTGGCCCTAGTACTTTTGATATATCGGTAAACGCTACAAGGTACCCCGCCGTTGAAGGACGCCTTGATCCAACTTCGAGGTTACTCACAAGCTTCTATCCCCACACACGGTTGGACACCACCATTGTTAATGTCGACGGTGACGTGACCATCTTTCAGCGCGGCCGGCAACACACACTCCAGTGTCCCACTCCCAGTTGGTTAGACAAGGCCCTGGGCGTCAAGGAGGGTGCGACAAGCGTCGTCGCGCCCATGCCATGCAAGGTTCTCCGTGTGGAGGTTGAGGAAGGTGCTGTAGTCAAGAAGGATCAGGCGCTTGTGGTGATCGAGAGTATGAAGATGGAGACGGTCATCAGGAGCCCTCATGACGGGGTAATCTCCAAGATCGTACATAGGACCGGAGTATGTAGTTTGTGTCCCGAATCCACACGCGCCTTACTGACCCGGCCTTTATAGGATCTCTGCAAAGCGGGCACGGCACTAGTGGAGTTTAAGGATCCGGAGGTATAGCAATGGAACAGTGGACATGCAGCGAAAGGGTAGTATGTGCTATCGAACTGCCAAAACGGGCGAACGGTGTGAATCAAATCAACTGGTTCACTCACCAAATGCATGAGAAGCTCAAAGGCCCATTGAGGCCCATTTATTGAGATTACTTCCCAACTCCCCTTACTCGTACACGTGTATAGGCTAGTTGGATGGGTTGTCTCGCTTCTTCCCGCATTCCCTCATTCCCCGGATCCCACACTAATCCCACGGTAAAGCGCCTCACATGAAAGGCCCGTGCATCATACCTTACTGTACCTAAGTCGCCGTTTGCACCATTATTATTGATCCGTGAACAATAAATAACAACAACATCAACGCCAGCAAGGGAGTATCAACGTTTGCCCTGTCCACAGTTATTTCTCTGGTAGTTTCTGGCGAGAAGATTCGCAAGTCGATCTACTCTCCATCACCACCACCACCCCCACTGCCGAGCTTCACGAGCTCCCAATGGCTTTCAAGGACGGATCAGGATCAAGCGGTGGCTTTGTGGGGTGGGTTATACACGCCATCCTCCGATTCCTGCAATTTATTTTCGCCATCACCGTTGCCGGCCTGTACGGTACGGACATCGACAACGCGCGGAAGCATGGTGAAGGTGGTGATTCGAGATGGGTAAGTGAGGTCTCCAGTCAAGGCAGCGGAGCTGGATACTAAAGCGATCTCACCAGGTTTATGCGGAGGTTGTTGCAGGGCTCTCTGCCTTGACCTGTCTCATCTACATGGTCCCTGTGCTGAAATCTTTCTACCTCTTCGCCTGGGACATTGTACTGTTGTAAGCGGCGACTTCCTTGCTCACACACCTCATACCTCACAGGTGAGTTAGACACTGATGGAAGCGTGTTCTAGCATCTTGTGGGTAGCTCTCTTCGGCTTATTTGGGAAGATCTACATGCACGTGGACCCGCACGGCAACTCCGGGGTGCAGAGGATGAAGAATGCAGTCTGGATCGACCTGATCAACATGCTGTTGTGGTTTTTGAGCGCGATTTATAGCGCAGTACTATTCTTCCGGTTCCGTGGACATAGGTCCTTACACACAGGGCGAGCTACGGTCTAAATGTTCGCATTGGCCGTAAGGACCGCAGCGCTGGATTTTGGGGGAGCCATGTGGTATGCTTTATGTTCGATTGCCCAGCATTAACCTGAGCTTAATAATCCTTTTGACTTTCAGTCAGACAGCTGCATGCAAGATCAGATTTGTAGCCACCTATAAGTAAATGTTGAAGTGAGGCGTCTCCTGTGTATTTGCAGTGGATTAGCGGAGGTAATGCACAGTACCAGTCGGTAAGTGTTTATCCCTCCCTCCTCACATAGGGCTTTTATATTATTTTCGCAATCACACATCCAATTGCCTTACAAATTGAGTATGTTATAGATTAAAGTATGCTTTACAAGTAGTTAAATTATTGATACAAATTATTGCCACCTTCTACGCAATAACAGCCTGAATTCGACGCTCCATGCTGTTGATAAGGTAATGGGTGGTTCTTTACATATGCGTGGGTGGGGTGGATTTTTCGGAAGGATAAAGACTAACCGACTACCGACTAGTACTGTACAGGTAGGTAGGGATGAGAACACGTGGTGTTGAGCCTTCAACAGTACTAGCGCCTAATGTGGGGTGATTATTGAGGTAAGTTACTACCTAACGTTAAGGTTCGTAAGCCTCAAGCTTACCTCTAGGCTCTAAGGTAGACTGGCTATTACATACGGTACCTACCTTACCTACCTTAGGTACCTTAGGTGCGGCAGAGGGCTATCCTTAAGGTGTTAAGCTACTGTACCGTATGTGCCCTTAGGTACGCATACTCGGGTACACAATATTGATCCCACGGAGTACCTTAGGTAAGGAGCCCAATGGCTGTGCACTGGGCAAGGTTAAGGTAGGTAGGTAATGTAATAAGAAGATCAAATGATGGGGGTTATCGTTACCGTTACTCATCTTACTCTGCGGGAGTCTTACGTAAACTCACAATTGCACCTACCTTACCTACGAGTCCTGCAATTGGAAATTCTGGTCTTGATAACCCCATACCATGAGTTTCCAGCTGTCCCAGAGACTCAAAGCTTTGCTCTGCATTTATTGAAGCGGAGAATCTCAAGCTGCATTGATTTACCTGTTCGGTGCCAGTCAATTCCGCTTTTGCCAGCAGGAGGGGATACTTTGTTTTTCAGCTGTACCGTCTCGAATCCAAAGTCCAGTACAGTGCCCACCCAAACGAAGAAGACGTGGAAATCGGTCCCAAATGACCTTGATACCGAAGTTTTAGACTAGCAACATTCCGAAGCTCAGTGGTTTCGCCTCAAGTATGTTTGGGCATCGAGCTATCCGTGCATCATCGCGTCTGCTCACTCCCGCTTCCTCGCGGAACACTTCCATTCGCGCCGCGACGTCAAGATCCCTCCGTCCCGTCTCCACCACCGCGAGGAACTACAAAGACGACAGTGGGCGGAAGCGTACGCCATCATTTGCCGAGGGTGGCTCGGGCGAGCACGAAGGGAGCTTCGCCCGTACGGACAAAGATGTCCGCGTCGAGTACCCCGAGGAACACGAGTTGCCTTCAAGCGTCCCCGTCCAAGGAAGGGGTGGATTACATTTCAAGCGGACCCTAGCCTCCTTCTCGCTCGAGGGTCGGGTCGGGGTTGTCACGGGTGGGGCGAGAGGCTTGGGACTGGTGATGAGCGAAGCCCTCGTTATCAGTGGCGCTGACGTGGCGATTGTTGACCTCAACAGTAAGTGCATTGTCGACCCTTGCCAGACTTGAGACTTGCAACGGGTCTGAGGCGCCGTCGTCACAGAGGAGGAAGCCGAAAGGCAAGCCAAGGGTTTGATCGCACACTTCATCAGTGAGAACCCAGGCTCTGAGCAGTATGTCTGAACAGTCCAACCTCGTCCTTGCATCCTTGGGGCCGATCCGAGTTTCTGACACTCGGCAGAATCCCCAAAGTCACCGCGCATTATGCAGATGTCTCGTCGCCCGAGTCGGTGGACGCGGCGATTGCCGATATCATCCGTGACCATGGCAAAATCGACAACTTGGTCACTTCGGCTGGATTTACGGAGAACTTTGATGCCATCTCGTACCCCTATGACCGGATCAAGAAGTTGTGGGGCGTCAACGTCGACGGGACCTACCTCTTTGCGGTCGGGGTGGCGAAGCATCTCATGCAACGAAAGGCCCCGGGAAGCATTGTTATGATCGGCAGCATGTCCGGAAGCATCGTCAACGTCCCTCAACCGCAGGCGCCGTACAATGCCGCGAAGGCGGCGGTGAGGCATCTGGCGGCGAGCCTGGCGGTCGAATGGGCCCATGCCGGCATTCGTGTCAACTGCATCAGCCCGGGATACATGCTGACGTCGCTGTGAGTTATTCAGAGATGTCCATCTCCGCGCGAGGATGCACAATTGACCTTGCCCGTTTAGTACTAAGAAGATTCTCGATGACAACCCGGAGCTACGGCGACAGTGGATCTCACTGATTCCGCAGGGACGCATGGGTCAACCCGAGGACCTCATGGGGGTGGTGACCTTCTTGGCAAGCGACGCCAGCGGCTATGTCACAGGTGCGGACTTGAGAGTGGACGGCGGCTACACCGTCACTTAGCCTTGTCTCGCGGATTTAGGACGGTGCTTTCGGAGCACGAGCGGGTCCCTTCGGTCCACGTCCATCTCCATCTCACAGGCTTTCGTAGACACATTGTTGACGCGCTCCAACGGGGATTTCTCTTTCGTCAACCGTGATCGGTGTGAGCCGTTTCGCTCCGGGTTGGCCCTCGGCCCCCGCGCCCTGGGCCTTGGTCGGTGGTCGCCATTGTTGGGAGTCTGGGGCAAGAGGGCGCCATGAGTGACGGATGTTGATAAGCATACGCGTGTAGACGAAATGACAAGCCAAAAAGTGTCCATTTCATCCCTTTCCCTACGTCAAGCAAGATCTCAACTCCAAAAGCGAAGGTGGGGCGGGACACCCGTGAAGTAATGCGCGTTGCGGGCTGCCGCACCATTCTGATTCGACGGAGGAGCGACTTGTCAGGTACTTCGTACCTGGCATGGAGACAGTGGTAAGGTATTTGTACCTCCAAGGCCGGTCGGCAATTGCAATTGGCGATCCCGTCTGCGGGATATACCGCCACAGGGCCAGCGATCTGCGGCGTCTAGATGTCAAAGGACGCATGTTGGAAGAAGGCGATGGCGATGGATGTTCCCGCGCCGCCCGAGAAGGATTCGATCTCGGCCTCTACGCGCGTATACCTATTCAGTATTGAACTACCTTAAGGTACCGTAGATTCGTATGTGCTTCCGCTTCCGCTTCAGCTTCGCTTCTGTTACTGAGGTACTTCGTACCTTACCTAAGGTAGGTAAGGTAAAGTGGTTGCGACGGTCGGAACACATGACCCGCATAAATTGGCGGATGACTTGTCATCAGATGACTTCCGACCTACCTTACCTAAGGTGGACTTGTACCTTAGGTACATAACTACCTTAAGGTACCTTACCTACAGTACTGAGGGACCTTTGAGTCTAACCACTTTGGGTGATTTGAGTAAGCCACCTAGCGACCCGGAAGACTGGCACGCACGTGGCTACCCTTGCCCTCACCCTCACCCTCACCCTCACCTTCGCCATCGCCTCGGCACTCATGACATGGTGGACCCTTTTTTCAGTAACCTGCAGGTGCACTAATTAAGGTACCTTACATAACCTACCTACCTTAACTGCTCGAAGCGTGGAAGCAAAGGACTGTGGCTGTTGCACCGTGGCAAAGTCGACTAACTAAAGTAAGTTACCTATTATAGATCTGTACCTTACCTATAATAATAACAATAATGACATCATATTAGTACCTTATAATATTAATATCATGAGATTAAATAATATTAAACCACCAGGGCATTAGGTATCCATAAGGTAAGGTATAGTATAATTACCGGCGGCCAGTCACCTGTACAGTTAAGGTAGGTACTTTCATGCTGCACTGTACGGCAACTTCAAGGTGAGGTCATCTTCCCGAAACGCTGGCCTGATCAGCCTCATGACAGATGACCCCGAGGGAGATCCCATCGGGAAATCCCAAAGGCGCGCTGCCGGAATTGGCCACACCTACCTTAAGGTAATCTGACCTGGTAAGGTAGTACTTAAGATAAGTAACTTAAGGTGATTTGTATAAGGTAAGGACAATAATGCAGTTGACCTCTCACCTTGGGTGTACTTGGATGCCTATAACTTATAATATATAAGAGGGTAAGGTAATCCCTGCCAATCCGCTCCCTTTGATCCTCTCCGCCACCATCCACCTCCCCGGACGTAATCCTTCTCCGCTCATCCAACACTCTTCGGTCACTCTGCTCTCCCTTTGCCCCTTCCACCTCCTTTCCTACCTGTACATTGATGCTGAGTCTGAACTCGCTCGGCCTGCGGCAAAAGCATCCGTCAACTCTTTCGCTCTACAAGTATTTGTATATGGTTGTACCTTACCTTAGGTACCTTACCTTACCTTCAGGCCCAGTCAGTGCCCGAGACTACCCGGGAACTTAGCATAACGCTAGAGCGTGAGCTCAAGTCAGTACCGCGGTAACGATAGCTACAGTACAGAATGTCGCGCTGGATTCGGTGATACAGTAGCATAGATCCGAAAGCAAGAGCAAAAGCAAAAGGAAAAGCAAGATCAAAAGCATGTCCATCACTTGATTTGCACCTCTGCCTCCCGGACCTCGAAACAGGCCACAAGCGTTGCAGACAGAGCCCGCTCCGATCAGAAACATGACGGACGCTCTTCCCAAGGGACTCGTGACCAACAGCGAAGCCATCACGGCCGATATCGAGAGCATCGAGTACGTGGCAATCGAGGACATTGCTCAGCTGTGGAAGGGTAAGCCAGACCGGCTGGTGCTCCCGCCGTACCGATAGTCCTCTGGCTGACTCACGACGTCGTGGTCAGTCTACACGACCAACAAAGCCGTCTTCGATGGCCTCGTCGGCCCACGGCTCGAGTATTTCTTCTGGCGGATTTGGAGCAGTCCGCGAATTCATCGCAACATCAAGGGCTCGACGGTAGCCACGCAGTTTCTACGTATCTCCGAAGGTCCGAGCATCATCAGGACCACTCCCACCCAATCCCCGACGCTGGCGAGAAGGGTACAAGGTGTCCGTTCGGTGAGTTTTGGTTCGGGGGGTCCCAACGTATATTCCGAAGCTTGGTCTCACCGTCCGGAAAGATATCTCCTTCACACGACCCAGTACATGCGGCGGTGCCGCCACCGGGCTCTCGCTCGGCGCCTGGAAACGTTTCTGATGCCGACTTGACACCGCCTCCCGAACCAAAGGCTCTGAGCCCGAGAGGGGCGGGAGCGGCGGCGAGCCGAAAGCAGTCGAAAGACATTTCGGACGGAGATGGGACGGCAGCTTCGACTCGTAACGATCAGAGAAGCGTCACATTTCTTCCACCCATATTGAAAAAGCCACGAGCCGGCTCACAAAATCAACTTCCCAAAACGGCGCGAGTGATCTCGCCACCGGTCGACGATTCGATTGGGGAGCAGTCTGGTTCTACTGGGTCCCCATCAACCTCCAATCCAGCGGTCGAGCCGCCAAATGCTGCATCCGGGTCAGCTGCAGCTTCATTCCCGAGAGCAGGTTCTGCTGCAACCACCCCACATGCGACGCGCCAGCTTGTTCCCGCTTCGCCCAGATTGGAGAAAGAGCCGCTCCAGAAGCCTCCAAAGAAGAGGACCGCGTTCGTGGCGAACTCCGCGAGCAACCGGAGGAGGCCGAGCGCCGTTCGACGCAAATCGTCGCAATCCTCCTCCGGCAGTGCGTCGAAGGTGACATCACCACGGCTCACCGCTCAAGCACAAGAGAGGACGATCCCAGAGTCGTCCGTCTTGGAATTGCCACGCAACTCTCTACCAGGTAAGGATGGCCGACGATGGACCGGTCGGTGTGACCCTGCTGAACCCTTTGACCAGATTCACCTGGCGTCGCACTCTCTCCTCTGTCGCGCACTTTGATCCTCGCCACCGCACACTCGACGGATCCAGACTTCGGCCGCGCGTCCTCGGCGAGCGCGGTCGCGGGCGAGCAGACGTACCGACAATGGTCGGTCGGTCGCGACTTTCGGTCCAGATTCGTCGATCGCCGGCGACATGAGAACCTCACCGCCGACCTGACCCGACCCGTCCCGAAAGCCTCTGCGGCCACCGCCGCAGCCGCATCGTTCCAGGCCACGGGCATGTTGGACTTCAGCGTGCATCCACCGGCGAATGGCGACGGGAAGGGCAAAGGCAAGGTGGAAGTTGTCCCGTTGAAGGCGGAAGGTCCTGACGGCTCGGCGGCGACGGAGGACGAGGGATCCGTTCCGACGGCGTCGCTGCGGAGGTCGAAAAGCCAGCTTTCGGACTTGTTGAACCGCGATCGACGGCCAAGCGAAGGCACGAGTAGCCAGAGGTGGCAGCAGAAGGAGAAGCACCGCAAACTTTCGTCGTGAATCGTTCGAGCCCGCGTGGCGTTTGGCTTGGGGGTCTTTTCCGGTCCGACTTTGTATCACACCTTGCAACGTCGTCGTCTTCGGCGTGGCTTTTGTACGCCACATGGCGCGGTGGCGGTTCTGGCCTACGGTTTGTGGCTGCATGGCATAGCACAGCAGGGCATGGCTTCCGGCGCACCGGCTGCGCACCGAGGCTTCCTCGATTCGTGTCGTTCCGCGACTGTTTCCTCGTATAATTCGATGCATGGCTACGGCGCTCGGTCACGTCTGGGTGTTTTTCCAATGTGTGTGGCTCATTTTGCGCTTGTATATCTACTGAAGTGCCTTTTTGGAAGATACCTATGAGCAGCGGTCCTGAAAGCCGTCCACCGTGCTTCACGGCGAAAGCTTGACATGCTAGGCCTTTCATGCCTGGGTACTGTTGTCTATCGAGGGAGGCATCAAATATACGTAATGACCTCACCAGACTTAGTTTCGGCGGTAGAGCATGGAAACGTGGCAGTACATCACAAGCGACAACTCGGAAGAACACCTGCAAGCGATTGATCGACCTTGTACTGGAAACTACAAATGATGGTGAGTGCTCACGGTGGAGACACGACTCCGCAAAGACACCACCGTGACCACTCGCACTGACGCCTTCCGTCCCGAACAGACCAAAATCAATCCCCCATCCTTGCCTTCCAGCTTGCCTTTCTCCATCCCACTAGACGACGGCCTTCTCCGCCTGCGCCTCGACCGCCGCTCCCTCGAGTTCCTCATAGACTGGCGGGTGCTCCATCTGCTGGTCCATCAGTCCGTCCTTCTCCCCGTCCACGAGGATACCCTCCTCCGAGTGCCGGATCACGGCATTCGACCCTTTCCGTCCCACGCGACGGTAGTAAATCCAGGAGTAGGCAATCACCCGTCCGAGTAACATGCCCAGCGCACTGGCCGCCATCCCGGCCGCCACACCGACGAGGATGGGTAGGACAACCTGTGCGAAAATCCGCGCCACTTTACGGGTCGTAGATCCATGACGGTGGTGATGGGATCCGGCGTGATGGTGATGGTGTGGCTTGGGAGCACTACCACCGACGCCGTGGTGAGGACGAAATCGGCCGTGGCAGCCCTTGACGATACCGCCTTTCATGGCGGCGACCTTGGCTGCGAGCCGGGCTCGCGCTTTGGCGATGTTGGCTTTCATCTCTGCGACCTTGGAGGCGAGGAGGGCGTTCGCACGACAGAGACGGGGTGGGAGTGTGCATTCCTCGTCCTTGCTCTCGCCAGGGATGGGCGTAGGCGCTTGGTAGGGAATCAGGTCGATTGTAAGGATCATGAACTGCTTTGGGTATCAGTGAGAGCCGTAGGTTCGGTTTCCGCAGATTGTAGCTCACCTTGTCATCCGAGTCCCGCAGAGCCTTGAGATGCACCGTGTCTACTTTGATCTCCTGCGCGTCGATGGAGGTGATCTGGTAGTCGATACCAAAGACCTGGCCTTGGTTCTCCCCAAGCGTCTCCGAGCTGGCAAGCAGCGAGCCACCGAGTTGAAGTCCAGCCGGGTAACCCGCCGCCATCAGCTCCACCAGTGAGTCCTTGGCTCGGACTTGTGGAGCGACCCAAGTCTCGGTGTATGGATAGAAGGCCCTTCCGTTCAGATGGAGCTGGTTGCCATCGGCGGTGAAGTTGAGGATCAAAGCGTTGGACACCCCAGTCACCCACGTGTAATCTCCACCCTGACGGTGGTCGGCGAAAGGACAGCCAGGACAGTCGAGTTTGATGACACGATTGCTTGGAGAGAGGATGCTGCCGTGGAGGTTGTCGGAGGATTCGATCGCGCTGTCGGCGACCTCCAAGGGGATTAGGAAAGCTTGGGCGGCCACGGCACAAGCAGCGGCTCCCAGCAGAGGCCGGAACATCATCTTGGTTTAGCTATCTTCGTTTCTGAAGTAGAAGAGAGAGTGTCTGGAGATGGTGGTGTGTTGGAAACGTAGAGTCTGTGAGTTGAATAGATAAGGTATGTAGGTAGGAGGTGGTGACAGACAAAGCACAAAGTGGGCGGTGTTTCGAGGCTTACGTATGCCTCCGCGGCTACGGCGAGGTACTTCGTACTGTACCTACCTACTTCGCAATTTCAAACCAATCGGCTTATGTCATCCCGCCCTTCCAATAAAGCCCTAAGGTACCGTTCACGTGCTGGAGCTTGCGAAGATTCTTTGGACCGCTTTGTCTAAGATTATGTGCAAAGCAACAGAACCAAAGTCCTCTAGAGAGATTTCCTGATCCAGACCAATCCCGAGTTGTGTTGAATCGTTGAGAAACCTCTGCAAGCCAGATTTACTTTAGACAACGTCTCCTGGCCTTCAACATCCTCTACGCCAGAACAGGTGTCAATCTTTTAAGGTTATCTGACTCATATGGACACTCTCCACCACACGAACATCACGGAAATGCTACGATCTCACGCCCTCTTTCCCAGCTTCTCGTTGACCCGAACCTGCAGTGGCGAGCTGACATCCACCCTCTTCCACTCACGGTGACTTGTGTAGAACGAGAAGAAGTTGGCCTTGATAGATTGAGTGACCACACACTTATTGATTATGTCCCGACAGCTTCAAGCTCAAAAGGCCATCTTACCACAGAATCCCGATAACGTCCGTCAGAGGTTTTTACCCTCCCTCCGCAATCCCCCAATGTAAATGGCACAGGAGACTTAAAGATGCTTGAAGTGTCAGAGATAAATTTAAAGGGAAAGTGAGAAGCGACCACTTCACAGGTAACGAGAGGCAAGGTGGCTGATAACGGCATACTGTGGAGGGTTCTAGATATCCGTAGAATTGAACAGTTTCCTTCATTCCCGAAACCAAATCGCTCAGAGGGAGAAAGAGCAAGCAGCGGCACCGGCGGCACCGTAGGATTCTGTATCCAGCCTTGTACGAGTACGTTCTCGATTGCTAGCTGCACCCAGTCCAAGCTCGAGCTGAGACTGTCCAGTTTAAGCATGGCCAGTCGACTGAAAGCGCCTGATCGACGGCGAGGTGCAGGCGCTCAGTCAGTTTAGTCGTCGTCGCAACGCAGGAAGGAACACCGTAGTTGTTCGCTTCAACGATAGCTCGTCGAACTTCTCAAGCGGCATGGAGCGGATACATCAGACAAGCAATCCCTCGTTCGCGCAGGGGTGCAATATGTTTCCCGTGTTTCCGCGGCATGTGTATTACCCAACGATTTTGCAGCATCAGGCCGTAAAACAACAGAGTCGGTGGGATCAGATGTGCAGATCTGGGTGTTGATGGCTCCGACTTAGAAGTACAAGTATCACTTTTGCGCCCATGGTGTAAACTGACATTGCCGTCTGGAGGGTTTGGCTCGGTGGACAAGGCGGCGGTGTGTGATTATCAGACCCTGGTGGTGAAGCTTGATGACAGAATTCGTGTTACGACTAGTCAACGTCCTCAAATTCGGTCGTGGCCATACTTGACTGGCTTTGTTGCAGATTCCGCAGACCCCTGGAGGATCCTCATCCAGGTTGAGGCCTACTATATACAGTAACTTGCGACAAATTGACGCATCTGGGATTGATCGGCGCAATAGTGCCATGGGGAGGTCCTAGCAGTATGACTGCGATCCCCTTTAGCATTGATTGATTCAGTTCAGGTGACTTTGCATGCAATTGGCAACCTTGTCGAGGCTATGCTGCACCGCCCAGCATTATCTGCGCTAAAGCCGTATAACTTAAGCGGCAAGAAGAGATCTAATGACCAACCACCCGCCGATGGCTCCGATAAGCGTCCCGAGTAAGAGGCCGTTGCCCTCCCAGGTAAGGCTCAGGTAAGATGCAATACCAACGATTATCTCCCTCCTCCTTGCCCATGCCCTTCTCTCTCTCCATGTCGGATCTATGGCCGCAGGTGGACTCAAACGTGGATCACTGTCCGTAATCTCACCATTAGGCGGAGGTATTGCCCTGAGGGGCAAAGAACAGGACAGCGCCACAGGACGGTGATCTGACGTTGGCAGCACTGGTAGTGCTGTGTAGCCATGGACCGTAATCTTCGGGGAGGGAGTTACATCTTGCATCCAGCTAGGGATATCGAGATACAATACGCGGTCACACCAGCTAGGCCATCGATGCTTCGCCCAATCCCATGTCGCCTCACCATCTTGTCCAGCCCTCGCACGCTGCTTGTGGGAATACTTGTAGGTCGGAGGAAAGTTGACAGGAGCCTCTTTGAAGCCATGGCATGTTCTGCCAGCTTTGAGTTCTTGAATGAGTTGGTCTTCCTTAAGGAGGTGGGAGTAGTGTTTTGGATCGCTTGGGTCTTGAGTTGGCTGTGGATATGATTCGTAGTTCACCGGTCCAGGCTTGAACTTGCTCGTGCGGTAATTGAGATCACCTGCCAAGATCAAATGGGACCTGGCGCTGTAGAGACCTGGCGCATGCATCTCGTGATCTTTGGTGATGCCAGGGAGCAGGGGTTCCTCTTCGCTGTCTTCACTTGGAGACCGAGCTATCTTGCGGGACGCTACCTGATCGGTTGGCGTAAACACCAACCGGCGGACGATATTCATCCAGTCGTCATTCCTTCGCTCCAACCCAGGTTCCATAGGTGCCAGGTGTGCCGCGACGAACGTCAACCCCATGGCCTCGCTGTCGCTTGCCCCGGTCGAGTAGCTCAACCTCACACCCACAGCTCCTTTATTACCCATCTCCAGCAGCCCCACGCCCACCCCCGCCGTTTCTACTCCCGTCACTGCTTCCACATGATCCTGTCGCACGAAGATCATGATCGCGGTCATCCCCAAGTTGCGGGTCACGATATTCCTGTACTTCGAGTCTCCATTTCCTAGACCTGAAGCTGCGAGCTCTATGGCATGTCGAAACCGGTCGAAATAGGGGGTCAGATAAGATCCTCCGAGAAAGGAGTACGCAATTGGCGCAAGCTCCTCGAGGGCAACGACGACAATGTCCGGGGGTGGGCAAGTGTTCCTCTTTATAGAGGGTCGAGCCTCGAAGAGGTGGGAACCGAAGGCTTCGGGGTTTATCAATTCACGAGCGCAATTGAAGGTTACAATGTAAACATTCAGAGCTTCCATGACGGAAGGAGGGCGAGCTGAACAGACCTAGTCCAGTAACACGAAATCGGAAAGAGGTGTCGCTTTTCCCGGTGTATCGCAGGTTGATGATGATTGGTCGGTAGTTATCTTGTAACTTACAATAGCTGTTTAGGTACGCTACCCACAAAACCGCTGAGCACCTCTCCTGGGCGGAAAGGAAAAGGCAAAAGATATAGCACAACTCCAAAAATTGAGCAGACAAAAAGATATCCAGAGAGATGCGTGTGCAGGGAATCGAACTGGATAATTGTCAGTACGCTCGACAATGAATTAGTGAAGTGGATGAGTGAGATTACCCCTGGGCCCGTCGATGGCAACGACGGATTTTACCACTAAACCACATACGCTTTGCCTCATTGGTGAAAGACGGTGGCCGTTAAAGAATAGTAAGAACAGGGGCGGGTCGGCAGGGTTGAATTCTGTCAGCGAGTTCTTCTGTTCGATTCGTTCCCTTGACGTGACTTGATCAGGCAGCAAGAAGACGTTGAGTAGGTATCATAAGTTTACACGAATTGATGCTAGCGTTGAAGCTCCATCAAAGCAGATAGCACATCAACCTTGCCGACTCGTAAGAGTACAGGTAGTTTGACCTTATATCACGGAGAATGAAGCTCTAGATCCTCATATTGTAATTCTTGTTGGTCTAACAATGATACATGATAATGCCGGCATACCTCAACCACTTATATGCTGTCTACAACTAGCTGCAAGAGCATGTTTCAGGGGCTCACACTGTCGCCTTTGGGTACGGAGACGCAACGCTCTACTTGCATGTGGTAAAGTGTATCAATATATCTCGTGTGCTCACACGCCATGCCATCCCAGTCATCAGTTCGTTAGACGTCCACACATCAAGCACCCCCAGCAGTGTCGTTGCTGCACAAATCTACGTCCCCACAGCTCGTCCGCGCACGCGTTCAGGATACTGTCCTGTATGTCAGGCGAATGGTTGGAAACCCAGCAACAGAGTTTGCACGGCAACGGTGCTCCCATTCGGTGCTTCGTTGATCACATCAAGTACCGGCCCGGTCTCCTGCCTTCGTAAATCACCTCTCTCTCCACTACACGCTGCTCATCCCAAGGTCGACGCTCGCGGCGATCGTTCAACCTCTCACGCTCCCATTGAATCTGACGGATTCGTTCACGGCGGTCCCTCCGGATGTCTTCCGATAACTCGACTATTTCAAGCACATCCTCCTGATGTGCCGGTCAGCGTTGCCATGGATGTGCTTCACTTCATTCGGATGGCCTTACATAACGGAGGTACTCAATGACGTAGAAGAAGAATTCCGTCTCTTCGAAGTCATACCCAAGCTCTTCGATGGCTTCCTTCACCACAAGATCTTTCGTGATCTCGGTCCACATATTGTCCTGCTTCGGCTTGACTCCAACAAACCGTCTTCCTCTATCTGCTATTTCCGCCCCGTATTCGTCTCCTTCGGTGATGAATTTGGACCGCCTCACCCCATTATACCGCTGCCAAGTGACTTCCTGGCTGCCGCCGCCGATACCGTCCATGGTCACCCGCTTCGTGCCCGGCGGGACATCCACAATGGCCCAGTCTCTCGTGGCGCCGTTGTATGCTTCACCCATATAGGCTCTCTCGCTGACCCGCTGGTTATAGTAGTCGGCCTCTTCCACGACATCCAACTCCTCGCGCGCATAAGCTCGTCGACCGCTCAAAGAGCGACGACGATTGACACGCTCGTCTCGCGCTTTTCGCCGGCCGGTCTCGCGCTCAAAAATAATGTCGTCATCATACGTCTGTCCATTCCGAACACCTCTAGAAATGGAATTTGTAAGCTTGAGTATCAACGCAGGAGATGTGATTCCTACCGGTGCCGGATCTCGATCTCCTCAAAGCTGGGTTCTGGCGATGGGGACTTTTTTCGCGGCGGTGGTGGTGCGGGTTGCCTCTCGTAACCTGCAGTAGAGTCTTAGTAAATGCATGGGTATATCAGGAGATTGCGTAGGCGATGATACCATGGTCTATGTGGCGGTGATGTGTGATAATCTCTTGATGTATCGGTGGAGCCCTGATAGGCTCCGGTTCCGGTATCAGCATCGGCTCGGGCTCCGGTTCGGGTTCCTTCTCTCTCTCGCTTCGCCTGATGATGATCTCTTCTTGTTCATAGTCTCGTTCTCTCGGTCTTTCACGTTCACCACGTCGCACAACGATTTCTTCCTTCTCGTAAGCGGCAGCTTTCGGCCTCTCTCGCTCGCCACGTCTCACCACGATTTCTTCTTTCTCATAAGCCGGCGTTCTCGGTCGTTCCCGTTCACCGCGTCTCACGATGAGCTCGTCCTTTTCATATTTGACTTCACGGGACCTCTCACGCTCCCTGGGCCGATAGATGAACTCTTCCCTCTCGACCTCCCTTTTCGCCGGTCTCTCCCTTTCTCGGGGGCGGTATATTATCTCCTCCCGCTCGATCTCCCTTTCCCTCGGTCTTTCTCTCTCCCGCGGTCGGATAATGAGCTCCTCTCGTTCGATGTCACGTTCCCTGACTCGCGGCTTCTCTCGAGACCGGTATTCGAAATCTTCCGTCTTGCGTTCCCTCAGGACCAGTGGGCCTGCATCTGTCCTCCCATAATCTTCACGAAGGAAATCGGGCTCACGGCGTCGTTTGATGTCTATCTCCTCGTAATCCCGTACACGACCGTCCGAATAATAGTCACGTTCTCGTTCGAAATCGATTTCTGTCACCGGATAGCCACGTCGGGACATGCTTGCTGATAGCGATACAGTCTGCAAGAGATGACACGATCACAGTAGATGCGCAACGATGTCGAGTAGAAAATGTCGAGAAGGGTAGGAAGTCATATGAGAGTCAGCCACCAGTTGTTAAGAGTCTAAGATCTCTGAAACTTGAGGTTGGGGTTTTGACATTGGGACGAAATGGTTTGCCGAGCAAGAATCGAGTGAGGTTGAGAAAGTCGAGTGGAGGGGCTGGAGAAGGCAGCGGGGCGCCAAACGTCACGCCAACAAAAATTGCATGACGAGGGTGTAGGATAATATTACTACCTTACGTGGTTATTATTACTATTACTATTACTATTACTATTATTATTACCTTACCTTACCTTACATATACCTAAGGTACCTATATCTCAATTTGATCCCTAAAGACTAAGGTGAGTATCATCCCCTTTTAAACATGAATCCATCACCCTCCCTTGTCATCACGTGTGATACTGTGGATGATTTGGGTGCATCTGATGGTTGAGGCACAAGGGGTGTAACTTGATCCGCTCAGGACTTGTCTCAATCAGCATCCCAGAGACATGGGTGAGCGCCAAGGTGTAATTATTTGTACCTTCATGAAAGACAGTCACATAACTTTATAGGAACACAATACTAAGGTCTTTGTACCTGTGGTAATAAATGGGTTGAGAGTTGAGAGTTGAGAGTTTCATCCTATCGTGCCTTACCCGCTATAACCTAACCGATTCTGCACTAGGTACCGTCCCTGTCATCGCCATGGACGAGACCCAACTCTGGTTCCACATACCGACTCAAGGAGCCCTTTGAGCATGGTCGTCTTACATTGCACAGCCCTCACGATAGTGACATTTGGCATCTGACATCTGCCACGCTCAGTCGGTGCGACCATACAAAATTCGGTCTCCATATAAGCACCCACCCAGATGGACTGGGCCAAGAATAATATATACCACCTTACAAGCTTGCTGACCGCTCTGATGTAGGCGGTGATGAAAACGCAAGAAACACAGATGTTGCGATATATATATAACCTACAATTTAGCCGCAGCATCTGCGGTGGCCCTGGCGATTCTGAAACCGTGCCTCGGGGTTCGGACGTGAATCTCTTTTCCGCCCACCTTGCTTGGTTTGGCAATGACAACTTCCTTGGACGTGAGCGACACCAGGCGGCCTCGGTCTTTATGCTTGAAGCCACTGTCGATGGGCCAAACTTGCACCTCTTCGCCCTTGCTCAAACCCAGTGGATCACTTTGGTCCACGCTCTCTTCGGCCTCTGCAAACTCGGCGGCCAGGATTTGCTTCACGGCATCTGCGCCTTTGAGTCGCACTGGTTTAGGTGCCTGTGATTTGGCTGCGGAAACGGCCTTCCTGAAACGGCCGATCCAAGAAAAGACCTTGGGGAATTGTGTCTCCGATATGACCTCGGACGGCAAAGCCCCTTTGAGTTCTGCGAGCCAGTGGAACGGCCAGACAGCTATGGTGGCATTCGGTAAGCGGAATTCAGTACGCGAGAACCTTGGGACCACTTGCCCTCAATGTCCGCCAAGGAAGCCTTTGGAGTGTTTAGGATCCATTCCCTACCATCTGCGAGCAGAGTGGTCTCCAAAAAACTGAACATTTCCCGCATGTCCGCCAACGCTTCAGCCCTCTTTTCCACACGGTCTTTTTGGACCCAGCTGCGACCCGAGTACTCTTCCCTGTCCTTGACGAATTTGGGGTCGTTGATTAAAGGCATGTCGGTAGGAATCAGCTCTGCGGCGCGAGCGAAGACGCCACCGTCAATGGTCCACTTTTCGAGCAATGCCTGAATGGCCTTGTGCTCCGGCTGTCGAGCACCCAGTGTTCCTTCGGGGAATCTCTCCTCGAGCTTTGAGATGATCAGGCGCGTGTCACAGTAAACATCCCGACCGATGCTCATTACAGGGATGCGTCGATAGGCGACACCGAGAGCACTCAGATCCTCCCGAGGGAGTATCGGCGGTTGTATCTGACTCCATTCAGCCCACAATGCTTAGGAGGAAGAGTCCCATCACGAACACACTCTGCATATTCCATCTGTCGTAACGTAAAGTACCTGGGGATAAATGATTAGTAGCCTCGGGTGGGGTGATATTGAAGGGGGAACCCTAGTATACCAGATCACTTTTCGAGCATATGGACTGAAGGGATAGTGAAATAGGACGATATTGTTCGGCGCGGCCATACCAAGATGCTTGAGCACGAAAATCTCTAAATCTGATGATCGTGTGGAGATTCTCCAAATGATCTACTCTGGCGATTCTATATATGAGGTTATAAACACTCTAGGTACCCTAAGCCTCGGCTATCAGTGAAAGCATCATAACCTTGTTTACGGAAGACTATATTTTGTTGTACCTCAACAACATGTACATCCCTGTCGATGCCTCGCACATGGTTTGTGACTGCAAAATCTGCTGAAGCAATTCTCAATGTGTTGACGGGAATTCTGGAATGCAAACCCTTATCATACCTCAGGTAATCAACGGTTCTGCTAACTTACCGATGACACCATGATGCGTCTTTAGGGTACATGTACCTTACTTGTCGAATTATTAATAGCCCGAGCCGAACAGAACGCGGGCAGTTGCGAAGCGCGTTCTCGGTGCATATAGTCACTCAACTTCATACAGCTATCATGCGATAGATCCTTCATGATTCAATACCCCACGAACGGTGTTCTCCCGCCCTGATGGAGCAGCGGCCCTGGTGCGGCCTGGCCATAAGTTGATGTGCTAATGTTGCAGCCCGAAGTCTCACTGAACCCGGTATATCTTCATCGTTCACCAGCCGATTCGAGAAGACCGAACGGATTGTCCTTATGTCTTCCTCGCAACCCTTCATTTGCTCATCGCCACTGTCCTCATTCTCTGGAAGCACGAATAGACACAAGTCAAAGTTCACGTACAAGCATCTCTCACAGCTGGGCGCGTCCTCAACGACATGCCCCCTCCGAGTCATCGCACATATTGACCTCGACGCTTTCTACGCTCAGTGTGAGATGGTCCGATTGAACGTTCCGGAAGACCAGCCGCTAGCTGTCCAGGCAAGTGCTTGACCAATGGCCAGTAGCAGTCAATCTGATGGACAACATATAGCAATGGCAAGGGCTTATAGCGATCAATTATCCCGCAAGAAGCTTTGGCTTGACTCGACACATTACCATCACCGAAGCCAAGAAGCTCTGTCCGAATTTGATTATGCAGCATGTCGCCACGTGGAAGGAAGGGGACGAGAGATGGGCGTACCATGAGCACGCATTCGAACAGATTCATTCCCACAAGGTATCCCTCGATCCCTATCGGCTTGAGTCGAGAAAGATACTGGCCACTATCAAGGAGCTTCTACCACCGCCGCCATCGCAGAGGGTCGAGAAAGCGGGAATCGATGAAGTTTTCCTTGATTTGTCGGCACAGATATACTCAGTCCTCCTCCAACGGTACCCGGAGCTCAACGGACCTGCTCCGTATGACGACCCGTCGGAGAACCTACCGAGGCCCCCAATCACAACATTAGACTGGAATACTGATGCGCTGGTGGACCTTGACGCATCTGAGACCGAAGATGATGACCCGGATTGGGATGATATTGCTATGTTGATAGGATCAGAGATCGTGCGATCTGTCCGCAATACCATCAAAGAGCGCCTCAAATATACATGCTCAGCTGGCATCGCTCACAATAAGTTCATTGCAAAGTTAGGGTCCGGCTACAAGAAGCCGAACCAGCAGACCATCGTTCGTAACAGAGCAATCCAACAATTTCTGAGTAGCTTCAAGTTCACCAAGATCCGGAACCTTGGCGGTAAACTAGGGGACGAGGTGGTAGCTACCTTTGGAACAGATACCGTCATGGAACTGCTTGAGGTCTCTCTGGAGATGTTTAAATCGAAATTTGGTGACGACACCGGTACGTGGATCTATCAGACCATTCGAGGAATCGATCACAGCGAAGTCAACTCGCGTACACAGATCAAGTCGATGCTATCGGCGAAATCATTTCGACCAAGTATCAACACATTTGAGCAAGGGGTGCGCTGGCTACGGATTTTCGTGGCTGATATTTATTCCCGCCTGGTCGAGGAGGGAGTGCTCACTAACCGACGACGACCAAAGACAATCAACTTGCATCACCGCCAAGGCGCGCAAATGAGGTCTCGGCAGGCTCCTATACCGTCAGGCAAACCCATCGATGAGGCGATGTTGTTCGATCTCGCGAAAACTCTACTCGGTCAGGTCGTGGTCGATGGTAGAGCATGGCCCTGCGCCAACCTTCAACTGAGTGTCGGTGGCTTTGAGGACGGCATAACGGGCAATCGTGGGATTGGCGGGTTTCTGGTTAGAGGCGACGAAGCCAAGGCACTGAAGCTTACAAGTCGTGATCTCGACCATCAGAGCTCCGGTGCATATATTGAGCCAGGCAGGAAGCGAAGGAGACTAGAGAACGGAGGGATCTACAGGTTCTTTCCCAAGGAGAGCAGCAAGGATGAACAGGATGACACCTCCGACTCCGATCCCGGAGTGTTCCGACCAGGATTCACCGGCGCCGATAACAAAACCGGGGCAGCCATTGGCGACAAGGCATGCAATCGATTGAAAGTCAAGGAAGTCCAGTCCGGAAGAATGGGCGTTCCAACGCCTCAAGAACAAGAAAGAATCCCCGAGTACTCAGATTTAGGAAGTCCGGAAAGGAACTCAGCTCCGCTCACAGTTCCCGTCAAAGTTCAAGGCGGAGAAGGAGTGCATCAAGCTGCTGGCACTCTGGACGCAGCGTCCGAGAATGATCTAGAACATCATACACTTCCTGATACGGCATACCTCTGCGATCGATGCAGTAGATCTATGCTCCTGTCTCGGAAAGACGAACACGACGACTGGCATTTCGCCAAGGAGCTGCACGAGCAGGAACGGTGCAAGCCGCCGGACGTATCCCCTGCAGCGGGTAATTTCTCTAAGATGAACGGCGAGGTTCCAAGCAGCGGGAGTGGAGGTGCGAATGATGCCTTTCGAAAGCCTGGTGTCTCCGGCTCCGTCGGTTCCGTTGGGCTTAAGTCTACGGAGAAAGGGCAGAGCCGGCTGACATTCGGTCGCTGATGAAACCCATCGGGCTTGAATTACCTCGTGAGATCAGTTCTCGTCACTTTATTTGCATCTTCCAGCGTTTCAACGTATCACCCGGAAGGCGGCGTTCCACGTGGTGTTGCAGTCGGGAACGAATGTATGGATGTGGTGTTGGGGTTGTTTGGGTGATCAGAAAGCGGTCAGCAGTGGCATGGCAGTGCCATACGTTGCGGGTTCGACGTGTCTCCCCTTTACTGGATGCGATTTCCATTTCGTTCGACCGCATAGAATAGACGCGGCCTCAGTGGACACGACCAGCATACAAGTATATGGCTCATATAACACTCTCAAGCGCCAAAAACCAAAACCCTACGGTCTCCAGCGGTGGCGATGAAAAGAGCTCATTGAGCCCTCACCGCGCTGCTTTCGGACAAGCCTGCAGGCCGCGATCGGGACGTACATGATCTATGAGGAAAATACAATTATTACGCCACCACGAAGCGCGAGGTACTTCGTACTTCGTATATTTTGGTCAAAGGCACTCAAACACACCTACTTTAGTCCCGCCATGGACATTGTTATTTACCTGGTACTCCAGGTACGAATATGTTACTGTATAATATGATCCACCGCCCTGCAAGGGACTGTTACATGTCAGTGGCAAAGCAAGGGGTCGATTGTTGCTGCCTTATTTCGTACCGGTCCCTTGGCTCTGATAACTTATGGTGGTGGTGGTGGTGGGGTACTGTACCCACGGTACTGCATTGCTGCCCGACCGAGTTGACGCCATCAGGTAAAGCCCATGTTTGTTACTTTTGTGGGAGTCTCTGAGCCTATCAAGAACAGATCACCTTCAACTACCAGCGGCGTCAAAGGATACCGCAAACCTAGGACATGGCCCATGTGCTTTTGATCTACCTGCATGAGTAATATGTTATCAGTGATATCAGTTGGGTTTCTTGGCCTGTACGAAGTAGTGTTTTGCTCTTCGATTGGTGGGTATGTCAGGTAAGTTAAGGTGATTTGTACCTTGGGCATCAGTCGATAGAGAGTGCAGCCTTCTAAGGCAATGAATATTGACGATGATTCGTCCGACCATAGTACTAATCAGAAGAGACCGGTGAGAGAAAAGGACGAAGGAGATAGACAGAGACCGGAGGAAGAGTCAGAGCCGCAGCAGCAGCCGGCGCAGCACGCCCCATTTCGCTTCAATCAGCTCCAGTCTCTCTCTCCCTCTCCCACCTCTCGGCGACCACCACGTCGACAACCTGTCCTTACGGAGTACAGGAGCTGAAATCATCCAAGCAGGCATCCAGGCCCGCGACAGCCTAACGTACTGTACTGGTACGAGTACTAAAAACAACCGGACCACTTGTCACCACTCATACATAATCCTCGACCTCTCAAGTCATCACAAGTCTTATCAACATAAATAATTTACATACTTTGTACCTGAAATTTTACCGTTGATCACTGCTAATGTACTGTACCTGGCCACTCATCGTCCTCGACTTCGTGCCGTCTCAAGAGTAAGGATACCTTACCTTACGAACGTACGGTACCCACCTAAGGTATCCACCTTACCAAGTCC
>JAABUU010001406.1_pt1 | contig 40848 bp, 39 predicted proteins | sample 5559301 | NCBI WGS metagenome assembly JAABUU01 (sample SAMN10711884, study PRJNA513360) | rock metagenome | isolation source: Antarctica rocks | place: Antarctica: Victoria Land, Richard Nunatak white | reverse complement strand
GGACGACCGCTGTGGACAACTGCTGTGGATCACCGGTGGACAACACGGTCGCTCGGTGGATAACGAGCCCGGTGATACCCCAACCTGTGGATAGCCTACATCCATGTAACTACTAGATGTAGGGGTTGACCGTAGATCTCGCGTCCGGCAAACGCAAGCCACTCCCGGTGTGTCGAGGCAGATTTCCGGCAGTGTGGCAAATGGCGGCGAGGGGAGTTATCCGCATCCCGCCGGCAGCTCAGCCGCCTTGCGTCGGCATCTCGAGCACCATTCCGGGAGTGATCGAATCGCCGTGCAAAGCGTTGAGCAGCTTGATCTGTTCGAGCTCAGCTCGCGGGTCGGCGTCCGGCGCGCTGCGCTGCGCGATGGCCCACAGCGTGTCCCCGGAACCGACGGTGACCTCGGTCGGGGGGCCGGCGGCAGCGCTCAGCACCGAGATGCTCGCCAGAACCGCCGCGATCGACAACGACACCGCGCACGCAAGGCAGGCCAGCGGCCCCATCCGGAACTGATCGCGGCGAAGATCGGCGCCGCGATCGGCGCAGGGCGCCACGCCGGTCCGATCCACCGATGGCAACATGCTCGAAGGTGGCCGGCGCGCTGCCGAAATCCGAGCGCGTCTGCGTGCGGTCGCCCACTCGCCCGCTGCGGTTCGGCGATGCCCGGTGGTCCGGACAGCACCGGTTTGTGTCGAAGTCGAGCGACTGGTTCGTGTCGGTGTCCTGATCATCAGAGGCCTCTGTTCCGTCGGCAGCCGTCCGGCCGCATCCGCATTCGCCGTCGGCTTCAGCTGCGCCGACAGATCGAACGGGCGTTCTATCGAACGCATGGCCTATTTCTACAGGGCATCACCGACAGTGGGAAGATTCCCCGGCGTGTCGATCGAACGCATGTTTGAATTGTTATCCCGGTCGTCGTACGGTTGCTCGGGGTCAAAAGCTGAAATCGTACGACGTGCGCCGGTCCTCACGGCTTCACGTCAGTCAACAGAGCCCGATCCGGGTTCGACAGAAAGGCATCGAACGTGGCGACGCGACGAACATCCACCACCGGTACCACTTCAGGTCGGCAGCGCGACTCGGCGCACGCGATCGCTCCGGCTGCCGACGAGGACACCGTGACCGAGTTTCCGGACGTGGACGACGGCAGAGCGCTGACCGTTCGACAGCGCAAGGTTCTCGAAGTCATCAGGGATTCCGTGCAGCGGCGCGGTTATCCGCCCAGCGTGCGAGAGATCGGCGAGGCTGTCGGGCTGAAGTCGCCGTCGTCGGTCGCTCACCAACTGAGCGTGCTGCAACGCAAGGGCCTGCTGCGTAAGGATCCCAATCGACCGAGGGCCGTCGATGTGCGATCGGCCGATGAGATGGCCGACGACGCTGCCGGCCATCCGGCGCCCGCCTACGTGCCGCTGGTCGGCCGAATCGCCGCCGGTGGACCCATCCTGGCCGAGCAGGCGATCGAAGAATTTTTTCCGCTTCCCAAGGACCTCGTCGGCGAGGGAACCCTCTTTCTACTTCGAGTCGTCGGCGATTCGATGGTCGACGCGGCCATCACCGACGGCGATTGGGTCGTGGTGCGCCAGCAGCAGGTGGCGGAGAACGGCGACATCGTCGCCGCGATGATCGACGGTGAGGCCACCGTGAAAACCTACAAGCGCAAGGACGGTCACCTCTGGCTGATGCCGCACAACCCGGCCTACGCTCCGATCCCAGGAGATGACGCGGTGATCCTGGGCCGAGTCGTGGCTGTACTGCGGAAGCTCTGACGTCGCGTCGAATCAACAATGAAGATGGGCCCTTCCCGCGTGGGAGGGGCCCATCTTCGAATCGTGCGACCACCAAGTCAGGACACATCCGACCCGACACATCCAAACGGGGCTATCTCAGCTCGCGGGGGGCCCGGCCAGAGGGGTACTCGACACCGGCTGTGCGACAGGCGCCGCTACCGGAGCAGCGGTGGCGCCATAGGTAGGTGCCGCAACCGGCGCTGCACCAGGGACCTGAACGGTGGGCTGGTAGAGCGGCGCGGGAGCGATTTGTGAAGGCGGTGTCGCCACTGCGGCAGTGTTCTCGGTCTCCGTGGCCGGCTTCGGCTTGCCGTCTTCCTCATGCATGGCGCCGACCTCCGACTTCAGGATCCGCAGGGACCGTCCGAGGCCCCGGGCTGCGTCAGGAAGTTTCTTACCACCGAACAACAGTAGAAAAACGACGACCACCAGAATGATGTGCCATGGCTGAATGCCGCCCATCTTCCCACCTCCGAATGCTCAAGGGATATCTCTGACAACCAGACTCGTTCCGTCAATGACAGATCACCGACGGCAACGTACTTTCGAGGGTACTCCCCCACATCGGTGACGGCGAAGACCTCGAGCGCGCCCCGCACCCATTTCCGCTCCGTCAGCGTCGTCGCGATCAGCGGCCGCTGGCGACCACCCGATAGTCCTGCAGCAGCCCGGCCAGGTCTGGTTGGACCTTGGCCGATAGCAGTGTGCCTTCCCCGGTGTGCTCTTCGGAGAGCACCGTGCCTTCTGCGTGCACACGCGAGACGAGCTTCCCCAGGCTGAACGGCACCAACACCTCGATGCGCATGGCCGGGTCGGGCAGGGCGCCGGCGATGGCTGCCCGGAGCGCGGATATGCCTTCTCCCGTCCGTGCCGACACGAATATCGCGGTGGGCAACAGGTGACGCAATCGGCCGAGGGTAATTTCGTCGGCCGCGTCGATCTTGTTGACCACCATGATCTCCGGGACCGTTGACGCGTCGATCTCTCTGAGAACCTCGCGCACCGCAACAACCTGATCTTCCGGGTGGGCGTCGGAGCCGTCGATCACGTGCACCACCAGATCGGCGTCCGCGACCTCCTCCAAGGTGGACCGAAACGACTCGACCAGCTGGTGAGGCAGATGGCGGACGAAGCCGACTGTGTCGGTCAGGGTGTAGACCCGCCCATCTGTCGTGGTGGTCTTACGGGTTGTCGGGTCCAGCGTGGCGAACAGTGCGTCGTCGACAAGCACGCCGGCTTCGGTGAGGGAGTTGAGCAGGGACGACTTGCCCGCATTGGTGTACCCGGCGATCGCGACCGCCGGCACCGCGTTGGCGCGCCGCTGCGATCGCTTCGTGTCGCGCACCTGGCGCATGGCGGCCAGTTCACTCTTCAACTGTGCGATGCGGCGGTGGATCCGCCGACGGTCGATCTCGAGCTTGGTCTCACCAGGCCCGCGAGACCCGATGCCTGCACCTGAAGCCACCCGCCCGCCGCGTTGCCGGGAGAGCGCAACACCCCACCCGCGCAGACGCGGCAGGAAGTACCTGAGTTGCGCGAGTTCAACCTGTGACTTTCCCTCCTTGGACTTGGCGTGTTGCGCAAAGATGTCCAGGATCAGGGCGGTTCGGTCGACGACCTTCACCTTCAGCTGCTCTTCCAGATTGCGCAACTGTCCCGGCGACAATTCGCCGTCACAGATAACTGTGTCCGCGCCCGACATCTGAACTATTTCGTTCAGCTCCTTGACCTTGCCGGAGCCGATGTAGGTGGCCGCATCAGGATGGCTACGCCGCTGGGACAGCGCGTCGAGCACCACCGAACCGGCGGTTTCCGCCAGCCTGGCAAGTTCGGTCATCGACGCTTCGGCATCGGCTGCCGAACCGGTGGACCACACTCCCACCAGTACCACCTGCTCGAGTTGCAGGTCGCGATACTCCACCTCGGTGATGTCGGTGAGCTGCGTGGACAGGCTGCCGACGCGGCGTAGCGCGGCGCGGTCAGCCAGATCTCGAGCTCCGCGCGTCTCGTCGTCAGTGACTCCGCCCTGCTCGGGCAGTTCGAAGAATTCGTCGTGGTTCGTCATATGGCTTCCAGAGTGCCCGAGAACGTGTGCTCTTTGCTACTGAATTCCCTGACGACAGGCCCGAAGCCCGGCGAACCGGGCGAAACTCCGACAGAGCCGAAACCCGAACGAACGGATCAGCGGTGCTGTGCCCAGAACTGCGGATCGATGACACCAGCAGCCACCATGACCGCCGGACCGGTCAGAATCGCGCCCGACGCAGAGACCTCGACCAGCACCGAGCCACCGGGCACGTGTACGGTCACCCTCCCGAGGGCGCTGCCCTTCGTCGCCAGAAAAGCTGCGGCTGCCGCAATCGTTCCCGTTCCGCAGGAACGGGTTTCACCGACGCCACGCTCGAACACCCGCATTCGGATGTGACCGTTGCCGTCGGTGCAGCTGTGGCCGTCGGGCAGGGGCACGACGAATTCGACGTTCACACCCGTCGGAAACAGCGCAACGTCGACGAGCGGCGCGGTCGTCAGATCGAGATCGTCCAGCAGATCCGCAGAGCTCACCATGCAGACGAGATGAGGGTTACCGACGTCGACCGCGGTGCCCACGTACGCCGTCCCGGCCAGCACGGCCTCCGACGTTCGACCCAAGGTCGCGGAGCCCATTGCGATGCTGATGTCGCTCTGCGAGTCGACAGCGGCGGCGCAAAGGCCACCACGAGTCGCGAAGTCGAACGACCCGTTCCGTTCCCAGCCTGCGTCGACGAGAAATCGAGCGAATACTCTGGCGCCATTGCCACACATCTCGGCGAGCGAACCATCCGCATTTCGGTAGTCCATGAAGAAGTGTGCGCCGGATCTTGCCGGAGCCACCCGGATGACACCGTCGGCGCCCAGGCCGGCCCTGCGGTCACAGAGTGCCCTGACCTGAGACCCGGTGACCTCGAGGGTGTCCGCTGCGTCAGGCAGGAGGATGAAGTCGTTCTCAGTTCCGTGGCCCTTGACGAAGGGCACCCCAGCGGTGCTCATGCGCGGAAGCCTACTTGTCGCTCCGCGGGGGTCAGCCGGCCACCGGTTCCGTCTGCACCAGCCGGGACACGCGAGCGAGAAGGTCAGGCGACTGTGCATCCAGCCGTTGCATGCGCGAGTCACGCCGGAACCAGGAGCGCTGACGACGGACGAACCGACGAGTCAACCGCACCGTTTCGTCGATGGCCGCCTCGAGGCCGGTCAGGCCGTCGAGAACCTCGAGCATCTGCGGATATCCCAGCGCCTTCGAGGCCGTGACGCCGGCGCGCAGGCCGAGCGCGTCCAGCCGCGCCACCTCGTCGACAAGCCCGGCGGCCACCATCTGCCGTACCCGCCGCGCGAGTCGCTCGTCCAGGACGGCTGTCTCCATGTCCAGACGGATGAGCGCGGCGTCGAACCGGGGCGGTCCCGGTACCGGCATAGTCGCGGTGAACGGGCGGCCGGTGACTGCCATCACCTCGAGCGCCCTGACCAGCCGTCGGCCGTTGGCCGGTTCGATGGCAACAGCCGCGGCCGGATCGAGGCGTTCCAGTCGCCGGTGGAGCTCGCCCGGTCCATTCCGCGCCAGCTCTGCCTCCAGTTCGGTACGGACTGCGGCGTCGGTGCCCGGAAAATCGATGCCGTCGACAACTGCACTGATGTAGAGGCCCGAGCCGCCGACGAGCACCGGAGTCCGCCCCCGCCGCAGGATGTCCTGAACGTGCTGCCTGGCGGCGCCCTGATACGCGGCGACGCTGGCTCGTTGACTGATGTCCAGCACGTCCAACAGGTGGTGGGCAATGCCGCGACGCTCCTGTGATGGCAACTTCGCCGTGCCGATGTCCATCCCCCGGTACAACTGCATCGAGTCGGCATTGATCACCTCCCCGTCGAATCGCTCGGCAAGTCGCAGCGCCAAATCCGACTTTCCGGTTCCGGTAGGCCCGGCCACCACGATCAACCGGTTCAGCCCCATGACCACCTCGCCACGACGTAACCGACACCCAACGGCGCACCGGCGTACAGCAGTTCTGAGCGGGTCGGCGGTGCCGCGCTGGTGATGGCTGCGAGCGCGCCGAAGCTGGATCTGGAGGTGAAGACGAGTCGGGCTGCTTCTTCGGGCTCGACGTCGACGACGACGCCCAGCATCGCCGGGTCACCCGTCTGCAAAGCCGAGACGAGGGAGTCGTCGAATCGCTTCGCTCCAGGGCAGCCATCACCCGACGACTCCGCTCCACGACTGGCTGAGCCCTCGCCGACGACGAGGAGCCCGACCCGCTCGCCGGGCGCCTCGATTCCGGCCAGCACGCGGCCGGCCGGCGAACTCGGATCGGTCCACGAGCCGGAGCCGGAAGGTCCGGCCACCAGCTCGATCGCCGTGGTGGCGGCGGAGATCCCGGCTGAAACAGCGAGTGCCGCTCCGACAACAACACCGACACCCGGAGCTTCGCCGGTGTGCCGGCCGGTACCCGGTGTGCCGGCGAGGCTGCACCGGAAGTTACCCGGCAGCCGACTGTTCGTGAGGATGCCCGAGGTCACCGTGGCACCGGGTGGATGGAGCACCGTGGTCAGCGGGAACGAACGACTGCGGTCCAGTGCGCGGGGCCCGCTGGTCAGGAGCACAATCCGGTCCACATCGACAAGCGTCGCAATCGCTTCGGCGCAGCTGTCGACAAGATCTCGAACGGACTCGGCCAGAGCCGGCGCCAGTCCGGGCACCAAAAAGGGCGCTCCGGGACATACGGCCGCTCCGACGATCACCCGTGCAGGCTAACCTTCGCGGAGTCCACGGCGAATGCGGCCGCCGTCCGTCAGCCGGTCCGTCGTCGGCGCGGACTGGTGGACCGTCGGGCCCAGCGGGCACACTGGTGACTGCTGGTTCAGCGCGAACCCGAGCGATGTACAAGGGGCACCCAGGAGGTGCCCGGGAGTTCCTGGCTCCCCCGTTGAGCACCAGAAAGGCCACTCACCGATGACCGAGCACCTGCCCGCCGAGCACGGCGACGGCGAATCGACGAGAACTCCCGTACCTGCGGAAACGCCTTCGACGGACGCGGCACCCGCGTTGACCGACTCGACCGCTCCGGTCGAGGAGTCGGATAGTTCGAGCGCGGTCGGCGAGAGCTCGAGTCCGCAGCCGGGGATCGACCCTGAGTTATCCCGACTTTCGACGCTCGATGCCCGGGCCGCGGGGCTCGCGGCCGGCGAGCCCGGAACTGCCCAGTCGGACCCGCCCGCAACACCCGAGCCCCGAAGCTCCGAGGCCGGGCTGACAGTTCCGGCCGTGCCCGAGGCCGGAACGACGGAGCCGGAGAATGCGGCGCCGGTCGCCCCCACGCCGACTTCGCCGCCGACTTCGCCTGCCGGCCCCGGCCGACCGGGCGGCCGGCCAGGCGGCGCTCCCGGCCGCCGCAATTCTGCGCGCACGGGCGCGGCCACCGCGGTTCCCGGCGGAGAACAGGTGACCGAACCAACCGACCCGCACAAGTGGGGCCGCATCGACGAGGCCGGGTCCGTCTACGTCTACGGCCCGACCGGAGAGCGCACCGTCGGTAATTGGCAGGCAGGTGACGCTGAAGCCGGCCTGGCTCATTTCGCTCGACGATTCGATGACTTCGCGACTGAGATCGCCCTCTTGGAGACCCGGCTCGCGACCGGCTCCGGTGATCCGAAAGCCACCAAGACGCACGCCATCGAGCTTCGCGAGTCGGTCGATACTCTGGCCGCGATCGGCGACCTGGACTCAGCGGCCGCTCGACTCGAGATCGTTATCGGGGCCGCCGACGCTGCTATTGCGGGCGCTTCCACGGCCCGCGCTGCAGCTCGGGCAACCGCAGTGGCGGCCAAGGAGGCGCTGTGCGTCGAGGCGGAGTCTCTCGCCGAGTCCGAGCAATGGAAAGCCACCGGTGATCGACTCAAGGAGATCGTGGACGAATGGCGGACGGTCAAAGGCATCGACCGCAAGACCGATGATGCGTTGTGGAAACGTTTCGCGAAAGCGCGCGACGCCTTCACGCGCCGTCGCGGCACGCATTTCGCCGACCTGGACAAGCAGCGCGGCGCGGCCCGGGAGGCGAAGGAGGTTCTGATAGCCAGGGCGGAGGCGCTGGCCGAGTCCACCGAGTGGGGAAGAACCGCCGGCGAGTACCGAACTCTGATGGAGGAATGGAAGGCTTCGGGCCGAGCGCCTCGCGAGGTCGAAGACGCCCTCTGGGGGCGCTTCCGGGCTGCGCAGGAGAAGTTCTTCTCGCATCGGAATCAGACCTTTTCCGAGCGCGACCACGAGTTCGAGGCGAACGCCGAGACCAAGGATCGATTGCTCGTCGAGGCAGAAAAGATCAACGCCGCGGACGGATTGGATTCTGCGAAGGCCGCGTTGCGATCCATCCAGGAGCACTGGGAAGCAGCCGGCAAAGTGCCGCGTGAACGAATCAAAGAGTTCGACTCGCGACTGCGCGCCATCGAGGACCGGATCAGGTCGGCGGAGGACTCCTACTGGCGTCGAACGGACCCTGAGACCAGCGCACGGATCGAGCAATTCCGATCGCGCGCGCAGGGATACCGGGTGCAGGCGGACAAGGCCAGAGCGGCCGGCAACGAGCGCAAGGCCAAGGAGGCGGAGACCCAGGCCCTGCAGTGGGAGGAATGGTTGGCCGCGGCAGCAGGCGTCGTCGAAGGGTGACGGTGGCGCGCGGACAGAGCCGGCCGATTCCTTCGGCCGCTACAGCTCGGCTGGGCTTTTCGGTGGGTTCTAGCAAGTTTCCGGTGGGTTCGAGCGAGCTGGGCGGTGGGTCAGGAGGTGCCGGACCCGCCGGCGGCATGCCGCAGCAATTGAACCGCGGGTCGGCCGAAGGCAGGCATTCCTAGACCGACGCCTGGCGTCCGCCCGTCGGCATGATGGTCACCTGCCCGCGTTCGGCGGTGGTGGAGCACATCGCCATCGGCGACGACGTGATGGGGTGCCGCTCCGGTCACGACGGTGGTGACCACGTCGCCCGGTCGGATCGAGCCCCCCACCTGCGAACCGGTGGGCGAGAAGTGCACCAGCCGACCCTCTCTCGAACGGCCGCTCAATCGCGCGGTTGCGCTGTCCTTGCGCCCCTCGCCCGCAGCGACCAGCACTTCCACCGTCCGGCCGATCTGATTGCGGTTGCCGCGAAGCGCGGAGGTGTCGACGATTTCTTTCAATCGCTGATACCGCTCGGTGACGACTGGAGGTGGCACCTGGTCGGGCATGGTCGCTGCCGGAGTTCCTGGCCGCGGCGAGTACTGGAACGTGAACGCTGTGGCGAACTCGGCGGACGCGGCCACTTCCAGTGTCTGTCGGAAATCGTCCTCGGTCTCACCGGGAAATCCGACGATGATGTCGGTGGTGATGGCAGCATCGGGCATCGCAGCTCTCACTTCGTCCAGAATGGACAGGTACCTCGCACTCCGGTACGAGCGCCGCATGGCCTTCAGGATGCGATCCGAACCGGACTGCAACGGCATGTGGAGCTGGTGACACACGTTGGGCGTCTCGGCCATCGCAGCGATGACGTCGGACGTGAAGTCCCGGGGATGCGGAGAGGTGAAGCGCACCCGCTCGATGCCTTCGATGCGGCCACAGGCCCGCAAGAGCTCCGCGAAGGCGCCGCGGTCGCCGAATTCGGCGCCATAGGAATTCACGTTCTGCCCCAGCAGCGTCACTTCCAGGACGCCTTCGGCAGCGAGCATGCCCACCTCGGCCAGGATGTCCCCCGGGCTGCGATCGGTTTCCTTGCCCCGCAGCGCCGGAACGATGCAGAAGGTACAGGTGTTGTTGCACCCCACCGAGATCGACACCCAAGCCGACGATGACGAATCACGCTTCGCCGGCAGCGACGACGGGAAAACTTCCAGCGCGTCCAGAATCTCTACCTGTGCCGAAGCGTTGTGGCGTGCTCGTTCGAGGAGCGTCGGCAACGACCCGACATTGTGGGTACCGAAGACGACGTCGACCCAGGGCGCTCGCCGGACGATCTCACTGCGGTCCTTCTGCGCGAGGCAACCGCCGACCGCGATCTGCATACCGGGATTGGTCGTCTTCTTGGGCGCAAGCATTCCGAGGTTGCCGTACAACCGGTTGTCGGCATTCTCCCGAACTGCGCAGGTGTTGAACACGACTACGTCAGCGTCCTGGTTCTTTCCGACGCTCACGTACCCGGCCTGTTCCAGCAGGCCGGCCAGACGCTCGGAATCGTGCACGTTCATCTGGCAGCCGTACGTGCGCACCTGGTACGTGCGGGCCTGTTCACCGCCGACAATCGGCGCAGCGGCGACGACGGTAGCGGCTGCGGCGGCGGCGGCTGCTGCGGCGGCCGCTGCTGCGGCGGCCGCTGCTGCGGTTGCGGTCGCAGTGGCAGCGGCAGTGGCTGCGGACGAATCGGCATGCACACAGCGCACCGCCGGATCGGTGACGGGCGGGCAGGTCACCGACCCACCAGCTGGTCGGTCCGGGGCACGATCATGGCGGTACTCACGCACATCAGGGTACGTCCGTCCGGGGCACCGGCCGTCCGCCGCGATGGAGTCCCGACCCACGGGGAATCCATCTGGGGGGTTCCGCTGCGGTCCCGCACACGGCGAGCTTGGAAGGCCGACTCCGAGCCTGGAGATGCTGGACCGCTTCGCACCCCGCGACGTCCCTCGCTGGGACCCGAGGCCGCGTTATAGTTCCCGGTCGCATCTGAAAGGCCCCGGTTGGTACTGCTGACGCGAGGCCGGCACCGGAAACCGCGCCAGGACACGAGTCCGGAAAGGCTTTGCGATGGAGGTCTCCCCTTTCGACCTGACCGGTAGGGCTGCCCTGGTCACCGGCGCCAGTCGTGGTCTTGGTCGAGCCATTGCTCTCGATCTGGCTGCGGCAGGCGCAGACATTGCGCTGGGCGTTCGACGACGCGCGTCCGGTGAGGATTTGGCGGATGCGATCCGGCGACTTGGCCGCCGGGCGGTCGTCGTCGAGATGGACGTCACTGAGTTGGCTGGCAGCCGCTCCGCGATCGATCGAGCAATCAAGGAGTTCGATCGGCTCGACATTCTGGTCAACAACGCCGGCGGCGGTATCGGCGGAGCGGCGATCGACGTCACCGAAGATGATTTCGACGCAGTGTGGGAGTTGAACACGCGCTCCGTCTTCTTCCTCTCCCAGCACGCGGCGAAACACATGCGATCCCAGGGCGGTGGCGCAATTGTCAATGTCGCGTCACAGGCCGGCTTGGTCGCCCTGCCCGGCGAGTCGTCGTACTGCATCAGCAAGGCCGCGGTCATCCACCTGACCAAGGTGCAGGCCGTCGAGTGGGGCCAATACGGCATCCGAGTCAACGCCGTCGCCCCGACCTTCATCGAGACTGACGGCACACGCGCGGCGCTCTCGGATCCTGCGTTTCTCGCCGACACCAAAGAGCGCATCGCGGCCCTCCACCGGATTGGCACCCCCCGGGAGGTCTCCGGAGCCGTGGTCTTTCTGGCGTCGGCCGCCGCGTCGCTCATCACCGGTACGACGCTGGCCGTCGACGGCGGTTGGACAGCCCGATAAGTTCTCGACCGGCGTCGGAAGCGAGTTCGCAGACCGCGGCGGCGGATGCCGACTGTCACCGACGGCAGCAGTGACGTACCCCACGCGTCGAGCGGCGGGCTGAAAAGTAGCCCTTGAGCGGGAGCAGGAGCAGCACCTCGACCACCGCGAATAGGCGAAGATTCTCGTCCTTCTGGCCTCGCGCACCCAACTTTCTTCAGCGCGACTCCGAACCGGTCCTGAAAAGGTTTCGCCCGGCCGACCGACGCCGGACGGGAGCACAGTAGAGAACCCGGGGTCATGGCCGACGCAACCGACGAGCTGACAGCTACTTTCGCCGACCTCCGGGCGGAAGGCGACGCCCTGGACAGCGTGACGAGCAACGGGATCGATTTCAGCCTGCCAACGCCAGCCACCGGATGGAGCATCGGGCAACAGATCGGCCACCTGCTCTGGACCGATCGCGTCAGCACGTTGGCCTGTCGTAATCCGGCCGGCTTTGCCAGGCAGGTGGAGGCGTTCGGGGCTGACCCGGACAAGACCGTTCACGATGGCGCCGCCCTGGAAGCGGCGAGACCCGCCGACGAGCTCATTTCGGCGTGGCGGCAGGCCCGGGCGGACCTACTCGCCGCCTTGTCGGAGCTCCCCAGGGGCGCCAAGCTTCCGTGGTTCGGGCCGGCGATGGGCGTCGGCTCCATGGCTGCAGCCAGAATCATGGAGACCTGGGCTCACGGCGTCGATATCACCGATGCATTGGGTCTCGACGTCATGGCCACCTCGCGGCTTCGTCACATCGCGGACCTCGGCGTTCGAACCAGAGACTTCGCGTTCTCCGTTCACGGACGGCGAAGCCCTAGATCACCATTTCGAGTCGAGTTGACCGCTCCGGACGGGTCCTGGTGGACGTGGGGAGCGGCCGACGCCGAAGACCGGATCACCGGCCCCGCAGTAGACTTCTGCCTTCTCATCACGCAACGTCGGCATCGTGACGACCTGGCATTGGTGGCTTCTGCCGGCCATGCGGACCTTTGGATGGACATCGCGCAGGTCTTCGCCGGGCCGCCCGGCACCGGCCGGGAGCCGCGACCCGCTGGCCGGACACCGGAGGACCGGTTCTGAAGCCTCGAGGCCGGACGCGACTGAACGTCAAGGCGCGAACCACGAACGTCCGGTATTCCAAGCTACAGCGTCAGCGGGCGATCTCGGTGGCACGGGACTCCCGGATGACGGTGACCCGAACCTGGCCGGGATAGGTCAGCTCCTCCTCGATCTGTTTGGCAACCTCCCGGGCGAGCACGTGTGCCTCCAGGTCGTCGACGATTTCCGGCTTGACCATGACCCGGAGTTCGCGTCCGGCCTGCATCGCGAACACCTTCTCGACGCCCTTCTTCGCCCCCGCGATGGCCTCGATGCGCTCGAGCCGCTGCACGTAGGATTCGAGCGACTCCCGGCGCGCACCTGGCCGGCCCCCCGAGCACGAGTCCGCCGCCTGGGTGAGCACCGCCTCGACGGTCGCCGGCAGCACCTCGTCGTGGTGAGCCTCGATGCAGTGCGCAATCGCTTCCGACTCGCCGTGCTTACGAGCCAATTCCGCGCCCACAATCGCGTGCGAGCCCTGCGCCTCATGGGTCAGTGCCTTGCCGATGTCGTGCAGGAAAGCACCCCGAGCCACGACGGCCGCATCGATACCCATCTCTGCTGCCATGATCCGGCCGATGTGCGAGGTCTCCACCAGGTGTCCGAGCACATTCTGTCCATAGGACGTGCGGTACTTGAGACGCCCGACGAGCTTGACCAGTTCTGGATGCAGATCGGAGATCCCGACGTCGAGCATCGCGTCCTCGGCCGCACGTCTGCACAGTGCCTCGACCTCGTCGCCCGCGCGCTCGAACGCTTCCTCGATGCGATGCGGATGGATCCTCCCGTCGTCGATCAGCATCTGCAAGGTGATGCGGCCGATCTCGCGCCGGACCGGATCAAAGCAGGACAGCAATACCGCTTCCGGTGTGTCGTCGATGATGACGTTGACACCGGTGATCGTCTCGAAGGTTCGAATGTTGCGACCTTCGCGCCCGATGATGCGTCCCTTGACCTCATCGGCCGGCAGGTGCACGACGGAGACGACGGTCTGGGCCGTCTGGTCGGAAGCGACTCGCTGCACGGCCTCGGCGACGATGGCCCTGGCCTTGGTCTTCGCGGTGGCCTCCGCCTCGCTCTCCACCCGGCGAATCATGAACGCCGCATCGCGACGCACAGCCTGTTCCTGCGAGGCCAGCAGTTCGTCGCGAGCCGCGGCGACCGTCAGTCCGGAGATCCGGATCAGCTCGGCCTCCTGGATACCGAGACGGTTCTCGATCTCTTGTGCCTTCTGCTCCATATCCGCTGCACGGGCTGCGAGTTCGGTGCTGAGCCGACGGAGATCGCCTTCTCGATCGTCGACTGCCGACCGCGATCTGCCCAGGTCCTGCCGTTCGACCCGCACCCGCTCCTGCTCGTCGGCCAACGCCTTCTGATCGTCACCGAGCGACGCGGCCGCGGCGTGCAGCCGTTGCTGCGCCTTCTGCAGCTCGCTGCGCTCGGCCGCAAGTGCGTCGATCGCTTCGCTGGCCAATCTCTGGCGCTCCGTCTGGATGCCCGCCTGAACTGCAGCCGCTTCCGCCCGGGCAGATTCCACGGTTTTGTCCGCTTCTACCCGGGCCGCGGCGCGCAACCCGGCAGCGTCGACCAACGAGCGTTCTCGGACAGCGTCTGCCGCGTCGGCCGCAACCCGGCGAATCTCCACCGCAGCCGCCGAAGCCTCCTGCCGCAGCAAATTGAGGGCGCTTACCTCTTCAGACCGCTGCAGTGCTGTTACGGCCGGGTTCGGCGCGGTCGACTCCGAGTACTCGACAGACTGCACGCCTGCCTCATCCGACGCGTCTGGAGAACCTGCAACGACGGCAGTGCCGTGCTGCGATCCCGCGGCAATGCTCTCGGTCAAGAGCCTGCGAATGACGTTCTCGTCGAGAGCCGGGGCAGCCGATTGCCGCCGAAGTATGGCTGTCAAAGCGACCAGAGCCAACACCAGAAGCACTACGAGAACGACGATCAAGACGATCGGCATGACACCTCCCTCGTTGTCGCCGTCCATGGACGGAGGGAGGACCACTGGCATGCACCATGAGGATGCCAACCACTACCGGATCGGCCCTTCGGAGGCCCGATCCGCTTGGCCCAGACCAGCTGAGCAAATGCGGCAAATTCCGCCGCTATCGATCGCGCACCCGACTCCAGTACACGCTTCGTGATTCTCCTGTGACCTTGAGGTTAAAGACGTCCCCTTGACGGGTCAAGCCGACCCGCGCAGCGGGCGGCGATCGATCCGTTCGACCCGTCGTTCGGCGCTCAGCCGTGGTCGTTCGTGCAGTAGCTGTCAAGAGCTTGCTCGACCACGGACACGGCGACCGCCGATGGGTAGCCACGGCGCGATAGCAGCCCCAGCAAACGCCGCTTCGCCGCTATTGGACCGGCCTCCATTGCGGCATCCACCCGCTTCGCGATGAGTTCCGTGGCCCTTGATCGCTCTGCATCGGTATCGACCGTCTCAACTGCTGAGGCCATCGATTCTTCGTCGACGCCGAGCCTGCGCAGTTCCGTCCGCAACGCAGCCTGCCCGAGGCCGCGATCCCGGTGCTTCGTACGAACGAAACTTCCCGCGTACGCAACATCGTCGATCAGGCCAACGTCCGTGAGCCGATCCAAGACCGCCTCGGCGACCGCATCCGGAATCTCCTTCCGACGTAGAGCCTGCGCCAGGCCGGCGCGCGGCCGGGGAGCTACGGCCAACAGGCGCAGGCAGATCGCCCTGGCCGCAGCCAACTGCAGTCGGCTTTGATCATCGTCCGAAGGCGACTGATCGTCCCGAACCCCCACCTGGCACGAACGGGGACCGCCTTCGGGCTGCGCCTGCACCACGGCGATCTGTTCAACCACCACCGCGAGGCGCGCGGCCCGATCCAACTCTGAGTGGTCGGTCCCTGCCACCCGCCCACCCGACTGTCGAGCGATCGGCAGAACGGGTGGCCGGGTGGGGGCGGGGTCGCGCTCACTTCTCGTGCTACCGAGTGACACCTGCACGTCCCTACCGTCAGAAGTCGACCGGCGCGGGAGCGACCGTGTCGTCGAGATGAGCACCGACACCGAGCTTCTCCTTGAGGCGCTTCTCGATCTCTTCGCCCACATCCGGATTCTCCCGCAGGAAGTTGCGGGCATTCTCCTTGCCCTGTCCCAACTGCTCTCCGTCGTACGTGTACCAGGCACCCGCCTTGCGGACCAGACCTTGCTCGACACCTACGTCGATCAGGGAACCCTCGCGGGAGATGCCCTGGCCGTAGATGATGTCGAATTCCGCCTGTTTGAACGGCGGAGCCATCTTGTTCTTGACGACCTTGACCCTGGTCCGGTTACCGACGATATCGGTGCCGTCCTTGAGTGCTTCGATACGCCGGATGTCCAACCGGACGGAGGCGTAGAACTTCAACGCCTTACCGCCCGTGGTCGTCTCCGGCGAGCCGAACATGACGCCGATCTTCTCGCGTAACTGGTTGATGAAAATCATCGTCGTGTTGGTGTTGCTCAGGGCTCCGGCAATCTTGCGCAATGCCTGAGACATCAACCTGGCCTGCAGGCCGACGTGACTGTCACCCATTTCGCCCTCGATTTCGGCTCTTGGCACCAGCGCGGCCACCGAGTCCACCACGACCAGGTCGATGGCGCCGGAGCGAATCAGCATGTCCGCGATCTCCAGCGCCTGCTCCCCCGTGTCCGGCTGCGACACCAGCAGCGAATCGGTGTCGACGCCGAGAGCCTTCGCGTACTCCGGATCAAGTGCGTGTTCCGCGTCGATGAATGCCGCAATGCCGCCTGCCGCCTGGACACTGGCCACTGCGTGCAACGTGACCGTCGTCTTGCCCGAGGACTCCGGGCCGTAGATCTCGACCACGCGTCCCCGGGGTAGACCACCGATCCCCAGCGCCACGTCCAACGCGATGGATCCGGTGGGAATGACCTCGACCGGCGCACGACCCTCGTCGCCGAGTCGCATCACCGAGCCCTTGCCGAACTGCTTCTCAATCTGCGCTAGTGCGATTCCGAGTGCTTTTTCACGATCCGGTGCCGACATGGCCCAACCCCGTGCCTTTCGTTTTTCAAGTAGCCCGGCTCGTACTGCTCTGCCTGGCTCGATGTCGTTGTGCTGTCCTGACCGACGGTAGAACCACACACCGACAGTCACCTCGACGCCGCAGGGAATGTGGACGCCGAACGGGTATGGGGACAACTGTAGACGTACAGATGTTCGATGCGCCATCAACTGGACGGGCGTGTCGCGGCATCTGCACGTCCAGCGATAAGCAAGCCCTTGAACGGGGCGTGGCCCCGGCGTTTGTCGTGGGAGTCCGACGTTCTGCACAGTCGTGGTGTGCGCAGTCGTTGTGTTCACGACGCAGCAGTTGGTTGCGGCTCCAGGTGCTGCGCCGTGAGGAAAGGGGCTGCGCGGTGAAGAAAGGGGCTGCGCAGACAAGAAGGGTGTGGAGCGCAGGTCAGTCCGGTAGGCCGTGATGCAGAGCCGCCGGCACGTCGAACGTCTGGCAGACGACTGCCCAGACCTTCTTGGGATTCTCGCCGGCAGCAAGTGCCGCATCGGCGGTCAGTCCGCCCAAGGCCGAGAAAACGTGGTCTGCCGCCACCGAAGATGCCCGGTGCGATCCGAAATGCGCCGTCATCAGGGCTCGGAACTCGGTGAGACGCATGAGAAACGATGCTACCGGCAGCCCCTGGGGTCAAATCGACGACCAGACCCCGTACCGATGTTCAGACCCGGTCCCGGCGACCAAACCCCGTACCGACGACCAACTCTCGAATCGACGTATCAGACCGCCGGAGCAGTCGGCCCCGGTTCACCAGCATGCTGGGCGATCTCACGCATGCCCATGGCGAGCGCGCTCAGCCGCTCGGCGGGGTCCCGAAGGTCGGCCAGAACTCCGGACAACTCAGCGGAGGCCGCAACGGTGTCCGTGGCGGCGGCAACGAGTCGGCCGTATTCCTGCACGCCAGACCGAATGCGCTGCGCCAACAGATCGGCCGTTGCCAGCAAGGTGGGTTGCGCGGGGCGAGGAGCGGCCGATGCCGCACGACGGATCTGGGTGTACTCACGGGCCTGCCGCCGCAGCAGCTCTTCCGCCACGTCAGCAGAAGCGATGACGTCATGGCGGAGGCCGGCGAAGCCGGAGTCGGCGACGGCCGGCAGCAATTCCGCCAGGCGGCGGAGCCCGTCCGAGTAGGAATCGAGCCGTCCGATCTCCGGACGGATCTGCGGTGCCACAGCACGTCGACTGGGTTGCGGGGGCGGAATTCCCGCCACCTCCCGGCTACGACGCCGGAGGTCGGCTACCGAGCGGAACACGCCCAACAGGCACCAGAGGACAAGGGCCGCCACCAGCACCATGGAGAAGATCATCGAGGTGGCCAGACCGTCCGCCGCAGCGCTCACTGCCAACGCACCGCCGCTGGCCACGCCGACCACGACGCCGGCGCTCCAGATCTTGATCCGCCGGACGGCCGCCTGCCGGCGCCGGCGCGCGATTTCAGCCGGGTCGCGACGCACCCGGAGAAACTCCGTCGCGGTGGCGCCGACCTGCCCCGCTGCCTGGACCCCGCGGGTCATGGCAACGGCGGCTCCATTGCCGGCGGCGCCCTTCAGAACCGAGTTCTTGAGTAGCCGACCGGCAGCCCTTCCGCGCATCAGCCTTGCTTGTTGATGTCAATTCTGGGCGTGGCCGACGCCGCGGTGGCCGATTGGTCGATTGCCCTGGCCTGCTGTCCGGACAGCTCCGGGTGCAACTGCGCGCGCAGCTGGTCCAGTCTGGAGGCTCCGGCCATGTCGAGCGTCGACTTCTGCACCTCGATCATCCGGCCCTCCACCGAGTTCTGGCTGAGTTCGGCCGACCCGAGCGCATTGGCATACCGGCGTTCGATCTTGTCGCGAACCTCGTCGAGCGACGGCGTGTTACCGGGGGCCGACAACGAGGACATCGATTGCAGCGACGCCGAAACCTGCTCCTGCATCTTTGCCTGTTCCAGCTGCGACAGCAGTTTCGTGCGCTCGGCCAGCTTGGTCTGCAGCGCCATCGCGTTGTTCTCGACGGCCTTCTTCGCCTGCTCCGCCGACTGCAACGCCTGGTCGTGCATGGTCTTGAGGTCTTCCATCTGTTGCTCGCCCGCGACCAGTTGGGTCGCGAACGCCTGCGCCGTCTGTTCGTACTGGGCAGCTTTGGCGGCGTCACCCTTGGTCCTGGCTTCATCGGCGAGAACCAGAGCCTGTCGAGCCGAGGACTGCAGCCGTTCAACGTCACCCATCTGCCGGGTGAGCTTCATTTCCAGCTGGCGCTGGTTGCCGATCACGGCGGCTGCCTGTTGGGACAGAGCGGCGTGTTGGCGCTGAGCATCCTCTATCGCCTGTTGGATCTGTACCTTCGGATCCGCATACTCGTCGACCTTCGACGAGAACAGAGCCATCAGGTACTTCCATCCCTTGATGAATGGGTTGGCCATCAGTGGGGTCCTCTCGCGGTTGCGCATTGCTGGTCCGCCGAGCACGGCGACCGTTCTTGCACCATGGTGTCAGGTGATGCCGTCAGCTTCCACCTTCGGCCCCGTGCAATGAGTATTTTCGGGATGCTCACCCATCTCGACCCGGAGATTTCGACCAGCTGACCCTGACTCCGCTGATTCCGGAGCGCGCCGCGCGACCGGAGGGGAACTGCTCAGCGACCCAGCGGCGTGGCGATGGCCTGCCGTTCGAAGGTCCGCCGTGGCTAGAGTTGAGTTCGGCTCCGCGGCCACCGGGGATGTTCGACGAATTGGAGAGATCCGCCTTTCCATTGACCATGAGGAATGAGGACCACCGATGGGGCGTCACGCCACTGGAAGTCGCCGACGACGGCGACCGGCGGCCTGGCTAGTGGTGGTAACCGTGACCGCTGTCGTGGTCGCCGCGCTCACGGTTGGATACTTCGTCATCATCAACCGGCACGACGATCCACTCGCGTGTACCGGTAGCGCGGTGCTGCCGGTGGTGGCGGCGCCGGGAGCGGCCGCGGCCGTGAACGACGTGGCCGCCGCCTTCAACTCCACCGGCCCGATCGCGCGGTCGACGTGCGTCTCCGTCTCCGTCAGCGCCATGTCCGGTGCCTCCACCGTCGCGGCCCTGGCAGCCGGATGGAGAGGCCGGCCGACGCCCGCCCCAGGGCTCTGGGTGGTCGATTCCGCCGCCGACGTTGCCGCGCTCGATGCTGACAACGCCGCGATGACTGCGGGTAATACGAATACCGATCTGGCGACGTCACCAGTGGTGCTGGCGGTCCGCGGCGCCCCTGGCGCCGCCGTCGGCAGCTGGCAGAACGTGGCCGATGGTGCGCCCGGACTGAAGATCGCCATGCCCGATCCGGGAACCAACCGTGCTTCGCGGTACGCCCTCGAGTCGATCCTTGCGTCGTCGACCCCCGGCGGCGCAGGTGCGCCCATCGCGGCCGGGGCAGTGGCGGCAGCCGCACCCACCCTGCTCCGTCTCGCCCGGTCCGTGCCGACCGCGCCGACCACGACCGCGGCCGCACTCACCGAACTCTCCGCCGGTACGAGCTCCTATTCCGCCGTTCCGGTGGTGGAATCGGAACTCGCTGACTTCAACGCGGCGAACCCTCCCGGCTTGACCGCTGTGTACCCCACCGGTGGCACAGCCGGAGACGCCATCCTGGCAATCCCGCTGACAGCACCATGGATCAACAGCGCGATCTCCGACGCTGCGGCCAAATTCGACGCCTTCCTCAGCGACTCGAAGGGTCTGGCCATTCTCGCCAAGGCAGGCCTGCGGACCGGTGGACGGCCGGGAACTGCTGCCGGCGTCAGCCTCTCGACGGCAGTGATCCGACTGCCCGAGACGAGCAAGAAGGTCCGCGACCTACTGAGCCGGGCATGGTCGGCGGCGCGTTCGTCCGCACCGCCCAGCACCTCGACCGCCTCGCCCTCTCCTTCGGTCGCAACGACGACCGTCCCTACGACAGCCCCGACCACAACGACAGCCGCGACGACGTCTGCACCAACGGCGACATCTGCACCCGCGGTGGTGTCCCTGCCCATCCCGACGGGATCATCGACGGGGTCATCGACAGCGCCGACCACCCAGCCGACGGCCACCCGACCGCCGGCCACATCGACCAGTAGGCCGAAGATCCAGCCCGCGCAGCAGACCCAGCCCGCCCAGCCGTCCGGCCCAGCCGTCACCCTGCTGTTGGACACCTCCAGCTCGATGAGCACCCCGCAGGGCAACCTGCAGCGGATCATGTGGGTCCAGTCGGCCGTCATCGCGGACATCCAGAAGAGCCCGACTGCGCTCTTCGGCTTGTGGGCGTTCTCGACGCACGAGGCCGCCACCGGGTATGCCCTCCGCGTCTCCCTGGGCGCCTTGACCGACCCCGTCGACGGACAAACGAGGGCGGTCGCACTCGCGGCGCAGATCAACGCGCTCAAACCCGGCGGGGACAGCTGGACCTACGGTGCGATTCGCGCGGCTTATGCGCAGGCGGTGTCGTCGGCGGTCGCCGGTCGGGCCAATCGGGTCGTGGTTCTGACCGATGGTCCCGACTCGACTCCCGGTGTTTCGCGGACTGCACTGATGGCTTCCATCGCGGCGTTGGCCGCGCAGAACCGCAGCGTGACCCTCGACATCATCGGTCTGTCCGGCGACGTCAACGCGGAGGCGCTGATCGAATTGGCGGGAGCCGGTGGCGGCTCGTTCACCCCGGTCGGCGACCTGACCGACCTGCAACCAACGCTGCTCCGCGTCCTGGGCAGTTGACCTGCAGGACAACTCCAGGCTGCGCGGCGAGTCGATCAGCGCCGGTACAGATCAGGGAACTCGACGCCGTGCGTTACGCGTAAGCCTCGACCGGTGGGCAGGAGCAGACCACGTTGCGATCCCCGAAGGCCCCGTCGATGCGACCGACCGGCGGAAAGTACTTGTGAGCCGGAACCACACCGGGCGGGAAGACAGCCTGGGCCCGGGAGTACGGATGTGACCAGTCCCCGGCCAGCGCCGCCGCTGTGTGCGGGGCACCGCGCAGGGGGTTGTCCGTCAGCGGCCAGACGCCGGCTCCCACCTGATCGATCTCGCCCTTGATCGCGATCATGGCGGCGCAGAACCGATTGATCTCGGCCAGATCCTCGCTCTCCGTCGGCTCGACCATCAGCGTTCCGGGCACCGGGAACGACATCGTCGGAGCGTGGAAACCGTAGTCCGCCAATCGCTTTGCCACGTCATCGACGGTCACCCCGGTCGCCGCAGTCAGAGGGCGAAGATCCAGGATGCATTCGTGCGCGACGAACCCGCCGGCATCGGTATAAAGGACCGGGAAGTGTTCGTCGAGCCGGCGGGCGATGTAGTTGGCCGAGGCGATCGCAGTCAGCGTGGCGCGGCGCAGCCCTTCGGCGCCCATCATCCGGATGTAGGCCCAGCTGATCGGCAGGATCGACGCCGAACCCCAGGGCGCGGCCGAGATCGCGCCGACCGACCCAAAGGTGCCCGGCACATCGAGCCCCAGCGGGTGGCTGGGCAGGAACGGCGCAAGGTGCGCGGCGACCGCCACCGGGCCGACGCCGGGGCCTCCGCCGCCGTGGGGAATGCAGAACGTCTTGTGCAGGTTCAGATGCGAGACGTCACCACCGAACTCGCCCGGCCTCGCCAAGCCGACCAGCGCGTTGAGGTTCGCTCCGTCGACGTAGACCTGGCCGCCCGCGGAATGTATCAACGCAGCCAATGCGGTGATGGTGTCTTCGAAGACGCCGTGGGTCGATGGATAGGTGACCATGATGGCGGCAAGGCTGTCGCCGTGCAGCGTCACCTTTGCTGCGAGATCGGTCATGTCGATGTTGCCGCCGGTGTCGGTTCCGACCACCACCACCTTCATTCCGGCCATCACCGCTGACGCGGCGTTGGTGCCGTGCGCAGACGCCGGGATCAGGCACACCGTTCGGTACTCGTCGCCGCGGGATCGGTGATAGGCCCGGATCGCCAGCAGCCCGGCCAGTTCACCCTGCGAGCCGGCATTCGGCTGTAACGACACCGCCGCGTAGCCAGTGATCTCGACCAGCCAGGCTTCCAGCTGGTCGACCAGTTCGAGTAGTCCGGCAGCATCCTCGACCGGTGCGTAGGGGTGCAGACCCGAGAACTCCGGCCAGCTGATCGCCTCCATCTCGGTGGTGGCGTTGAGCTTCATCGTGCAGGAGCCGAGGGGGATCATGCTGCGGTCAAGAGCCAGGTCCATGTCGGACAACCGCCGCAGGTACCGCAGCATCGAGGTCTCCGAGCGATGTTCGTGGAACACCGGATGGATCAGGAAGGTGCTGCTGCGGGCGATCGGCGGGTTGACCCCGACCGTCACCGGCCCGGGCTCCGGTTCGATTCCGAAAGCGCTGACGACCGCGGCCAGGTGCGCCGCGCTGGTGGCTTCGGAGACGCTGATCTGAACCGCGTCGTCGCCGTCGCGCCAGAGGTTGATCCCCCGCTCCCGAGCGGCGGCAACGATGGCCCGTGCTCGGCCCGGCACGATGGCTCGGACGGTATCGAAGAAGGCGGTGTGCTCCACCGCTGTACCGCCGTCGACCAGGGTCCTGGCCAGCATCCGCGCCTGGACGTGGATCTTCGAAGCGATGCGCCGCAAGCCCTCCGGCCCGTGGTAGACGGTGTACATCGACGCCAGGACGGCAAGCAGCACCTGTGCGGTGCAGATGTTGGAGGTGGCCTTCTCCCGGCGGATGTGTTGCTCCCTGGTCTGCAGGGCGAGCCGATAGGCCGGATTCCCCGCGTCGTCGTGCGACACCCCGACGAGCCGACCGGGGAGCTGACGTTGCAGCTCGGTTCGAACGGCCAGGTAGCCGGCGTGCGGGCCTCCGAAACCGAGCGGTACGCCGAGGCGCTGCGTGCTGCCCACCGCGATGTCGGCGCCGATCTCGCCCGGCGGGCGGAGCAGCGTCAGGGCGAGCAGGTCGGCCGCGACCGCCACCTTTGCCTCGCGACTGTGCGCTTCTTCGACAAGCTTCAACTGGTCCCGGACCGCGCCGGATGCGCCGGGGTAGGCCAGCAGCAGCCCGAAGAAGTCGCCGATCGGCAAGCCGGCGTCCGCCGCGTACAGCTCACCGACGAAGACCTCGATGCCGAGCGGGTCCGCTCGGGTCCGAAGAACGGCGATCGTTTGCGGCAACGTGTCGGCATCGACGACGAAGCGGTTCGACTTCGACTTGGACGTCCTTCGCATCAACGTCATCGCCTCGGCGGCCGCGGTGGCCTCGTCCAGCATGGAGGCGTTGGCCAGGTCGAGGCCGGTGAGGTCCGCGACCGCCGTCTGGAAGTTGAGCAACGCCTCCAGCCTGCCCTGCGAGATCTCCGGCTGGTATGGCGTGTACGCCGTGTACCAGGCCGGATTCTCGAGCACGTTTCGCTTGATCACACCGGGCGTCAGGGTGTCGTGATAGCCCATGCCGATCATCTGCACCATCGGCGTGTTCTTCGCGGCGAAGGCTCTCAGCTCGGTCAAGGTCTGGGTCTCGGTCGCGGGCGTCGGCAGATCCAGCGCCCGGTCCAATCTGATCATCGGCGGAACGACCGCACGAGCCAGCGAGTCGAGATCGGTCTGATCCAGCGCTTCGAGCATCGCAGCCAGACCAGGAACGTCGACACCGATGTGCCGATCGGCGAAATTCTCCGGATTCAGCGACGAGTGGGCGGCGAAGCTGGAATGCGCCGGCTGTGAATGCGGAAGGTGGGAGTGCGCGCTCATGTGCCCTGTCATTTCTCATCGACCTTGCGGTCGAGGTGCCGATTCGGATGCCTCAGGGGTGGCACCGTCGCGTCAGCGTTGGAATCGCTGGTCGATGCGGCGCTCTCCCCCTCTGTCATCGGTACCTGAGAGCTTCGCGCACCGAAGTGCGCTTGCCCCGTCGGCGAGGCCACCGGTGCAACGGTGTCCTGCTTTCCAGAGGTGTCTTTCCCTCACGGTTCGTTGGCCTGAGAGTTTGGCGGGGAGTTGCTCCTTCGGCGTCCGGTCAACAGCAGGCCCGGACTCTCCCGCGAGGGGTCTTCGACGCCGCCAACGCTACCAGCGCGAAGGCTCTACTCATCCGGAGTGCTTGATCAGGTTGACGTGGTGTGCGGCACCCCTGTGCAGGTCGACGCGCACCGAAACGCCGGTACTGCGGGCTGCCAGCAACGCGGCGCCGAGCGCGGCGCTCAGACAGACGCCACCCGAGAGCACCAGGGCCAGCGGCGCACCCCATCGCTCGGTCACCGCCCCGACCAGGATCGATCCCAGTGGCGTTCCGCCCATGAAGACGAGCATGTACAGGCTCATCACCCGTCCCCGCAGTTCCGGGTCACTGGCCAGTTGCACCGTGCTGTTGCCCAGCGTGTTGAAGGTGACCGAGGTGAGACCCGTGATCACCAGCAGCCCGACGAACGGCCAGAACCAGGGCGTGAGCCCGAGCAACACGAGCAGCAGACCCACTCCGGCGGCGCTGCCGAACAACACCGAGAGTCGCCCGGTGGAGCGGCGGGCGGCCAGCAGTGCTCCGACCACCGACCCACCCGCCATTGCGGTGTTCAACAAGCCGTACACGTCGGCTCCGGACGCGAAGACCTCTTTGGTGTACGCCGACAGGATGATGGCGAAGTTGTACCCGAACGTTCCGACGAAGAAGACCAGCACGATCGGCCACAGCAGCGCGGGCTGGCCCCTGACGTACCGCAGGCCCTCCCTGATCTGTCCCGGGCCTCTCACCGGACGCTGCTGGGGCTGCAATTCCGTGTTCCGCATGGCCAGCAGCCCGGCTATCGGGGCCAGGTAGCTGACTGCGTTGATGCCGAACGCCCATCCGGAGCCGACCGCGCTGATGACCACTCCCGCGACCGCAGGGCCGAGCATGCGGGCGAGTTGGAAATTTCCCGAATTGAGGCTGACTGCGTTCCGCACCAACTCGTGGGGGACCATTTCGTTCACGAAGGTCTGGCGCGACGGATTGTCAACCACCGTCGCCAGTCCCAGGCCGAAGGCGATGAGGTACACCTGCCAGATCTGAACATGGCCGGTCAGGGTGAGGGCGGCCAACAGGGCCGCCAGCAGCCCCATGAACATCTGCGTGGCGAGCAGGAGCCGGCGCTTGGGATAGCGGTCGGCGATCAGGCCGCCCCACAGCCCGAAGAGCAACATCGGCAGGAATTGGAGTGCCGTGGTGATGCCGACCGCCAGTGGCGAGTCCGTGATCTGCAGGACGAGCCAATCCTGGGCGATCCGCTGCATCCAGGTGCCAGTGTTGGAAACCACCTGGCCGGAGAAGAAGAGCCGATAGTTTCGGATGCCCAGCGCCGCGAACATCTTGACCGGAACCGGCTGGTTCGACTCGTTCCCGGTTCCCTCGGGCGCCGTCGGCGCCGCACGATCTGCGATGTTCCCGCGGTCGTCGGCGCTGCCGGCACCGCCGCCCGACCCACGGAGAGAAGTCGGTGGCGTGCTTACGCTCGCGGACCTGCTCACGGCAGCTCCGCGAGAGCGACCAGAGCAGGGATCGCGGTGGCGAGATGCAGCTGACCCGCAGCGTCGAGCTTGCCGACCTGGTTACTCAACCAGGCGGTGCGAACGGCCCTCGACCGCTCGACGAATTCATCGCCCTCCGCCGTCCTCGACACCAGCACCTGGCGCCGATCGGAGGGATCGGGAGCGCGCCGCAGATATCCCTTCGCCTCCAGCCGCTCGATCAGGCGCGTCATCGACGGTGGCTGGACGTGTTCCGATCTGGCGAGCTGTCCAGGGGTCAATGGTCCCTGCCGACCGATCCGGCCCAGCACCGCAGATTCCGACGCGGACAACTCATCACCCGCCTGCTGATGGCGAAGCCGGCGAGCCAGGATCAGCACCGATCCGCGAAGTGCGGCGACGTCTTCCACCGAGATCAGCATTCCGATCGGCTCGGCCTCCGACAACGGCTCTGGACGGACGACGGCCGGGCTCATGATCATATCGTTAGTTTACCTCATTACTAGCCATGCTCAGGAAATCAGCCACCGGCGATCCGGTCGGAGCCGGATGACCCTGCCCGGCGGGGCGCCATGGGCAAGAGAACGCCCTCGGCGCCAGAGGCGCCGAGGGCTGGGAAGAAAGTCGCTGGCTGACGGAAGGTGGTGAGATGCCGGGAAAGTCGAGAGAGTCGGGAGCTGACGCGAAGATCGGGAGCTGACGCCCAAATTCGGGATCTGACGCGAAAGTCGGGAGCTGACGCGAACGACGAGGTGCGACCGAGGCCGGAACAGCGGAGCAGGCGCCCAGCCGCCTCGGACCTCAGCCGGCGTTGCGGGTCTGTCTGCGGCGGGCGAGCTCGTCGTGCCCGACCTGGACGACCCGATCTCCGTCCACCCGTTCGGCCGGAAATGCGGCCAACGTTCCAGTCATCTCACGCATCGCTCCGCCGACGGCGATGCCGAACACACCCTGGCCGCCCTGCAGCAGGTCGACGATCTCCTCCGCCGACGTGCATTCGTACACCGTGGCGCCGTCGGAGAACAGGGTCACGCCGGCCAGGTCTTCGATGCCGCGCAATCGCAGATGCTCGACCGCAACCCGAATGTTCTGCAGCGAGACGCCCGTGTCCAGAAGTCGCTTGACGACCCTGAGCACCAGGATGTCCTTGAACGAGTACAACCGTTGAGTTCCTGAGCCCGTCGCATCGCGCACAGTCGGCATCACCAGTGATGTTCTGGCCCAGTAGTCGAGTTGGCGATAAGTGATGCCGGCCACCTGACACGCGGTGGTACCGCGATACCCGACGTAGTCGTCCGGCCGAGAGTCATCCGGGAAAAGCGCGCCCTGTTCGCTCTCGCGCATGGCGCCACCTTTCCTGTCCTGTCGTGCCACCATCCAGTGGCCAGATCGTGCTGGTGCCTGGTGCTCACCGACACACCTGCCGGCCCGTTCCGCGACGAGGCAGCGTGAGCACGGCATCCGCTGGAACGGCGACAGTTGTCGGCGCCGCACTTGACCTGACGGTAGGCCCCGGCGCGTCGGCGGTCAACGCTCGGCTCGGCGTGTCCTCAACCTTCACTTCAGGGTTACGCCGTTCGCCGGCCCCCGTCCGGCCTCGACCACGGTCGCACGGTGGCCCTCGATCTCGGGTGCATGCTGGTGGGACCGCCGGGCTCAGGACTTGTCGAAGTCCTCCGGGGACACCGAGTCGAGGAACTCACGGAATCGTTCGACCTCGTCCTCTGCATCCTCTGGCTCGCCCCCCACCGGCTCGCCGTCCTCGTCCTCTGCCGCCTCCGGAATCACCACGCCGGCCTCGGCCAGTACGGCGTCTTCGACGAACACCGGAATGCCCACCCTCACCGCCAGCGCCACCGCGTCGGAAGGGCGGGCGGACACGGTGGTCCCGTCGTCGAAGGCGAGTTCTCCGAAGTAGGTGCCCTCCCGGAAGTCGACCACCCGGACCTGCTCCACCTTGCGACCCAGCGCGGTGATCACCTGCCCGAGCAGATCGTGGGTCAGCGGCCGCGCCGGACGTACGCCCTGTAGATGCATCGCGATGGCCGTGGCCTCCACAGAACCGATCATGATCGGAAGACTTCGTGGTCCTGCCATCTCGGTGAGCATCAGTATTGGTTGCGAATTCGGCATCTCGACATGGACGCCGACGATGCGCATCTCGATCATCTCGGTAGGCCCTCCTGGTTCTGGCAGGAACGCTACACGGGCCGCGGTTCCTTCGGGTGGGCACAGCTCCATCCACGACGGAGCGGGCAGGTCAGGTGCCCAACTCGCGTTTGAGTCCCGCCTTCACCAGCAGGGCGTGCAGGCGAAGAACCGTGGCCGCGACGGTGGCCGCGGCTGCGCCGGCACGCTCTCTGGCGTCTGGGTCCTTCTGGCGCGCTTGGGCGGCCACGAGCTGTGCGACGAGGGCCGCCTCCCGCTCCGCAGCCGTGCGGAACGGCCGCAGATGGCGCGGTTCCAGCCCGGCAGCCAGCAGTTCACCGACCGTCGTGGCGATGAGCGCGGCATCGACGTCGAAATAGCCGCCGGTCCCGACTGCCAGCAGCCCGTACTGCTCCAGCTCGATGAGATCTGCGGCCTGCAGACCGGATTCGGCCAGCACTTCCGCTCTGGTCATTCGGACCTCGGCAGCCGGGGCGAAATCGCGGGCACTGGGGCCGTCGGCGAAGACCAGCGCGCGCGGTAACCGCGGACTCGGAGTGGCTGGTTCCAGACTGCGGTCGATCGCGTCCAGATGTTCCTTGATGACCTTCAGCGGAAGGTAGTGGTCCCGTTGAGCTGCGAGCACGTAGCGCAGCCGCTCGACGTCGGCCGCCGAGAACTGTCGGTACCCCGACGGGGTCCGGTGCGGTGTGACGAGCCCTTCCGATTCCAGGAATCGGATCTTGGAGATCGACACGTCCGGGAAGTCCGACTTCAACTGCGTCAGAACAGAACCGATGCTGGCCACTCCGGTCCAGGGAAGGCCCGCCGCCGTCATGACCTGGCTTCGCCAGCCGGTTGGTTCCCGGTCAGGAACACCAGACGGAACTTACCGATCTGGACCTCGTCGCCGTTGGACAGCGAGGACGACTCGATAGGCTCACGATTCACGTACGTGCCGTTGAGCGAACCGACGTCGGAAACTTCGTAGCCCTGCGCCGTGCGTCGAAACTCAGCGTGCCGACGGGAAACGGTGACGTCGTCCAGGAAAATGTCGCTCTGCGGGTGCCGCCCGGCGCTGACCACTTCCTTGTCGAGCTGGAACCTCGATCCCGCATTGGGTCCGCGCTTGACCACGAGCAGGGCCGATCCGGAGCCCAGTCCTTCCAGACCGCCCAAGCCGACCTCGGTGGCTTCCGCGTCGCCGCCGAACAACCCGGCGGAAAAAACCGTCGTCGAGTCAGCTGCGGCATCCGCTGACCTGGGGTAACCGGAGGGGGACTCACTGCTTGTCACTCGGCACTCCTTCGTGAAGGACAAAATACTGTTGGCGCCGCCGGATGGAGCCCAACGGAGGGTGATCGGTTGCTGACGACCGTACCGTGCCGGTGCTGTCGAGGTGCACCCTCGGGGCCCTCGCCTCCGCTCCGACGACCGGACCGGCTCAGGCCTCCCCGACCAATTCCGCGTATCCCGACGCGTCGAGCAACTCGGAGAGCTCGCCGGGATCGTCCAGCTGCACCTCGATCATCCAGCCGTCGCCGAAGGGGTCGGCGTTCACCAACTCCGGCGTCGAATCGAGAGCATCGTTGCGGGAGATCACCGTTCCGCTGACCGGAGCGAAGATGTCCGACACCGACTTGGTGGACTCCACCTCCCCGATCGAGTCGCCAGGGCTGATCGTCGTACCCGGCTCCGGCATCTGGACGAAAACGATGTCCCCGAGCGAGTTCTGGGCATAGTCGGTGATGCCGATCCGGACCGTGTCCTCTCCGGAGCTGCGGATCCATTCGTGGTCCGTGCTGTAGTGCAGGTCCTGCGGAATCACGGCGTCCGGCCTCTCATTGGTTGGGTGTCACGTGGCTTCAGCCCCCGGCCGGCCGAGCGTAGAGCGGTGCCCGGGCGGGTCGCAAGGCGTGGATGCTCACCCGCTGCACCGCAGTGGTCGTCATCGAGCCGGCCGCCCGCCGCACGGTGTCGACAACGCCACCCGGAATGGCCATGGCCGCAGCGAGCGTCGGAGGATCGCCGATGGCCAGCACGGTGTATGGCGCCGCAAGTGCGACGCCGTCCAGGGTGATCGCACCGCCCGCACCGCTGAACGAGGATTGAACCCCAACCCGCACCGGCCCGATCTGGTACGCCTCGGCACCGGCGTTCCTGAGCTCCTCGCGAGCGCATCCAGCAGCAGCTCGGGTGGGACACGACGCTCCGGATCGGAGATGACGATTCGTACGCCGGCACCCTCGGTCGGCACCGTGCCGGTCAGAATTCCCAGAGCCTCTGCCTGGCGATTCGCCTCTGCCAGTGCTTCCGCCGACGATGCCCCACTCCCCTGCAGGCGGGTGAGCGTCCCCTGCAGAGTGGCAATCTCCGTATTGAGGTCGTCCTCCCGACGCTGCAACCCGTCCAGGATCTGAACCAGGTCGACCGGGCGGGCCGACGACAGGGTGTCGCCGGCAGCAGTACGACGCACCTGGATCACGCCCGCAAAACCGAGAACGGCACACAGTACGGCGACCGCCGCTCTGGTCGCGATGGTTCGTCGCGCCAGTACCCGATGGTCGGAAACCGGGTCGGGTTCCTCCATCGACCCAGCGGCCGGTTCGGTGCCGTTCATGCCTTGAAGATGTGCCGACGGATGGCGGCCGCGTTGCCGAAGATGCGGATGCCCAGCACCACCACGACGGCGGTGGACAATTGCGAACCGACACCCAGCTGATCGCCGAGGAACACGATGAACGCCGCAACCAGCACGTTCGCGATGAAGGAGATGACGAACACCTTCGCGTCGAAGATCTTCGCCAGATGTGCCCGGAGCGCCCCGAACACCGCGTCGAGCGCGGCGATGACCGCGATCGGGAGGTAGGGGGCCAGCCACTCGGGAACGGTCGGGTGCAGGAACAATCCGACCGCCACGCCGATGGCGAGTGCAAAGGCGGCGTACAAGTCCGGCTCCTCGGGATCGGTGAACGGTCAACGCTGCTCATGGTGGTGGCGTGTTGCCCGGGCAGCTGCTTCACGACAGGTGGTTGGTAGCGAACTGTACGGGCGCAGGCGTACCTGTCCGCGTCAGGACGTCGGTGGTGCGGATGGGTTGTCGGTGGGGCGGTCGGGCGCCGGGAACGCGGGTGGTGTCGCGTCCCGAAGTGACGAGGTGACCGTTCCGGTGATCGCCTTGGCGTACTGCAGGTTCACCGGAATGCCGGCCGGGAGGGTCAGCGAACTCTGCGCGGAGACGTCGAACCGCACGCCGTACAGCGAGACGAAACTCTGGAAGCGGCCGAAGCCCACGGTGTCGACGAAGTTGACGTGCAGGGTGGCGGTATTTCCGATGGCCTCCACGGTCAACGGCCAGAAAACCGGACGGTTGTCCACCAGGATCGCACCACCGGCCTGCCGGATCGCGCTGGTGGTCCGCAACCGCACACCGCCGATTGCGATCCCCTCCGCGCCCGCCGCCCACAACCCGTTGACGAGCAACTGGACATCCCTGTCCAGAATCACTCCGGCTCCAGAACTGGCCGTTGACCCGTCGATCACCACGGTCAGGCCCGGGCCGCGAGCGGCCGTCAGTCCGCCCATCGACTCCAGCATCCGCACCGTTTGTAGCGGGCCGCCGGCACCCAATGAGGTCTGGGCGGCGTGGATCCGCGAGCAACGAACGCTCGGTGGCCGCCAACCGGTTCTGCTGCGCCTGCGCATCGTCGATGTCGTTCCGGAGCGCGAGCCGCGCCTTGGCGGTTCCTGCGGCCTCATCGTGAGTGCTGCCTGCCGCGATCCCCAGTACCGTTCCCAGCACCACCGATCCGGCCAAGAGATAGCTGCGCAACCGCCATCTGGTTGGCGCCGGCAGCGGTGCGTGGTGAGTGCTCCTGCGGTCGGCCGCGGCCTGGTAGCCGGGATCGAGATGTTCACTGACCAGCGATTCCAGCAGCGGCGAAGGGTGGCGCAGCGACCCTACGGTTCGTCCGCCCCCGTCCAGCCCTGGACTCTGGTTCGGGACGTTCCGCGGTTCAGCCACCGACAGCCCGGCGGCTCGGCGGGGTCACCGGGGTTCGGCGAATCACCCATCCGACCTGTCCGACGTACAGAGCACCGGACCATAGATAGAGCACCATGCCCCAGATGGTGAAGGCGATGCCGAAGGGCGCTGCGATCTGGGCGAGCAGCGAGCCGCCCTGCGCCAGCAACAGCAGTGGGAACGCGTACAGCAGGCAGAACGTGGCGGCCTTGCCCAGGTAGTGCACCGGCAACGCGGAATAGCCGTGGCTCCTGACCAACCGCAGGCCGACGGCAAGCACGACATCACGACCGATGATGAGGGCCGCGACCCACCAGGGAATGAAATCGCGAAGGACGAAGGCGATCAGGGTCGCAAAGATGTAGAGCCGGTCCGCCGCGGGATCAAGGATCTCCCCCAGCTTGCTGTACTGACCCAGCAGGCGCGCCAGCTTGCCATCGGCCCAATCGGTGAGGGCACTGATCGCGAGCACCGCCAGCGCCCAACCGTCGTGCGGCGGATGGCTCAACAACAACCACAGGAACAGCGGAACTCCGAGCAGACGCAGGAAGGACAGCAGGTTCGGAATGGTCCAGATGCGATGCGAGGAGTTCTCGATCGTGCTGCCGGCCGGTCCGCTCGAGTCGATCGGCTCGCCCACGTCGGCGCCGGTCCGCGATCGTTGCGGATCCGCGTCCGACATCTCGAGCACCGTTCCTGTTGTCCGATCCCACCGGCGGTCCGAGTCTAGTGCCCCCGGTCGGCCCGATCATCGCGGCCTTCACGTGCGTCCGGCCCGCGATGTGGACGACCCGTCAAGCCTGCAGCAGCCATAACCCGTAGGCGGCCGCCGTCGCAGCATCGACGATGGTGCCATCGACGATCATGGCGCGGACCTCGGCTTCGGAGAACCTGCGATGGACCATGTCGGCCTCCGTCTCCTCTCGGGCGTGATCGCCGGAAGTGAGGTCGGTGGCGTGATAGATGTCGAAGCCTTGCGAGCAGAATCCGGCGGCTTCGTAGAGGTGACCGAGTACCCGCCACCGCCCGGCCGTCAAGCCGGTCTCCTCGCGTAATTCGGCCTTGGCAAGTTCGAGGCTGGAGCCGCTCGCCCCGGGCGGCCAGCCTCCCATCGGAAACTCCCAGGACCGACGGCCGATGGGATACCGGAATTGTTCGACGAGGTGGAAGAACCCGTCCTGGGTTGCCAGCACGATGGCGAAGTCGGGCTTGTCGACGACGCCGTACACACCGCCGGTGCCGTCGGCCAGCTCGAACTGGTCCTCCCGGACGCGCATCCAGGGGTTTTGGTAGACGACCTTCGACGAGACTGTCCGCAGGTCTGCTCCGGTGTCCGCGACGTCGTGATCGCCGTCCCGGGTCATCGCGTTGCCGGATCGGACCGACCCACCGGCACCGGGTCGCCGCCGAGCGCTGCCCCATCGGGTATACGACCGGGTGAGCCGTCCGCCGAAATCTCGACGGTCCCGACCACTCGAACGTCGGCTCCGAAAGTCCAGTCGCCATGCACGGCAAGCTTTTCGGCGCCGACGAGGGAAGGTGGACCGGCTGGGAAGCGGGCGTCGAAGTCGGACAGCAGCCGGTAGCCGGCGTCCAGTTCGACCAGGGGGGCGCCGGTGCGACCGGGAGCCAACCTCAGCTCCGCGCGGTCAGTCAGGACGTACGCGTCGGACCGCATCACCAGCAGATCGCTGGTGGCTTTGACCGGCAGGAATCGGGTTCGGGCCACCTCGATCGCACTCGCCCCCTCGAACATTCCGATCGCCGATCCCATGGCCGTCTCGATCTGGATCACCGATGGCGACGCCGGATCGGACGGATCGACCGTCTTGGCATTGCGAATGATGGGCAGGCCGAGGACGCCGTGCTTGGCCGACAGAGTCTTCCGCAGCACTCGCAGGTCCAGCCACAGATTGTTGGTGTTGAAGAACCGATGCCGGTCGATGTCCGCGAATGCGGAACCGTCCTCGGGTGAGGTCTGGGCCGATTCCCGCAACACCAACCGGCCGTCGCTTCGGCGCCTGGCCAAGTGGCCGCCCTTCCGGTCGGCCGGCGTGCGTCGGCAGTACTCGGCTCCGATCGGGCTGCCGGACTCCATGAACCACGCCGCCAGCCGAGCGTCGGGTACCGCGCCGAGGTTGTCCGAGTTGGACACGAAAAGATAGATGAAGCCTTTGTCCAGCAATTGATCGAGAACGCCTGATGCGTCCAGAGCCGGATACACGTCGCCGTGCCCAGGGGGGCACCACTCGAGCGCCGGATCGGCGGGCCAGCTCACCGGCGTGAGGTCGTCGGCACGAAGTTTCGGCTCGCGGCTCTGCAGGAAGTCGGCCGGCAGGCCCTCGGTGGTCAATTGCGGGTATCGGGTGAGCGCGGCGAGCGTGTCCTGCTGCGTCCGGAAGCTGTTCATGAACAGCAACGGAAGTTGCACGTCGAACTCGGCTCGCAGACAGAGCACCTGCTCGGCGATGACATCCAGAAAACTTCGACCCCCGTGCACCTCCACCAGCGACTTCGCCCTGTCCATGCCCATCGATGTCCCCAGACCACCGTTGAGCTTGACCACGGCGGTGCGTCGCAGGGCCTCTCGGGCCCGTTCCTCGTCGAAGTGCAGGTCCGCAAGCCGGGGCAACGATTCGATCGGTTCCAGATCGGACTCGGCCAGGATCCCGGTCTCACCCGAGGCCAACACCCGGTAGGAGTGCTCGAAGACCGCGATCGCGACCGGATCTACTCCAGCCCCGCTCATCAGTTCGGTGGCCAGCGCAAGTCCAGCTGAGTTCGGCATGGCGAAATCGTAGGTCACCGCTCATCGGGTGGATCGTGCCTGCGCACTGCGCTTCCCTCGCGGCCTTCCCCCGTGCCCTTCGCTAGGTCATCCAGGGTTGGTTCCGCGCAGGTGCTCGAAGATGAGATTGGTCTCGGTCAATGCCTCCGGATGGGCCGAGAGTTGGTCGACGACGAAATCTCGCAGACCGGCCGCGTCTGCTGCAGCGACATGCAGCAGGAAATCATCCGCGCCGGCCAGGAAGTAGATGTCCTGTACCTCCACGAGCGCTCGGATGCGTCGCGTGAACGCGACCATTCGACTCCGGGCGCCGGCCTGGAGTCGCACCGAGATCATCGCCTGCAACGGCCGACCCAGCGCGGCTGGATCGATGTCCGCATGGAAGCCGCGAATCGCGCCGCGGGTTCGCAGTGCCCGAAGTCGCCCCAGGCAGGTCGAAGGTGCGATGCCGACCAACGCCGCCAGCGCGTTGTTCGGGGTCCGGGCATCAGCCACCAGCACCGCCAGGATCCTTCGGTCGACATCATCCAGCGGCGGTGCGTCCATGTGGCAACAACCGAACCTCTCCGATCGGTGGGAGCCCGATCAACAGCCGAACAATCTGCGACGAAAGCCGACCAGCAGCGCTCCCCGTCGAATTTTCCACGTCGTGCAGCCATTTGCAACGAAGATCAGCGAACACATCTTCCCTGTCTGCAAGCACAAGTTCACAATCGAGGATGAATCGCTTCCCAAACGACGAAAGGCCCTCCATGCGTATCGGTGTACCGGCCGAGGTCAAGAACCGCGAATACCGAGTTGCCCTCACCCCCGCCGGTGCGCACCACCTGGTCGGCGCCGGACATCAGGTCCTGGTGCAGAGCGGTGCCGGTGAGGGCTCCCGGATCAGTAACGCGGAGTTCGTCCAGGCGGGTGCCTCGATCGTGCCCACCGCCGATGAGGCCTGGGCTGCGGAGATGGTGGTCAAGGTCAAGGAGCCGATCGCATCGGAGTATCACCAACTGCGCTCCGACCAGCTGCTGTTCACTTACCTGCACCTGGCTGCCGACCGCCCGTTGACCGATCGGCTGCTCGCGGCCGGCACCACCGCGGTGGCTTACGAAACTGTCCAACTCGATGACCGAAGCCTTCCGCTGCTCGCTCCGATGAGCGAGATCGCGGGACGAATGGCACCGCTGGTCGGCGGATACCACCTGATGCGCAACGAGGGCGGCCGCGGCGTGCTGCTGGGTGGCGTGCCCGGCGTGACCAACGGCAAGGTCGTGGTGCTCGGCGGCGGCGTTGCGGGCATGCACGCAGCCACCATCGCGCTCGGTATGCGGGCGGAAGTGACGGTCATCGACGTGTCGCTGCCGACGCTCCGACGGTTGGACACCCAGTTCCACGGCCGCGTCCTGACCATCGCCTCCAACGCGTACAACATCGCCGAGGCGGTGCGGGAGGCCGATCTGGTGATCGGATCGGTGCTCATTCCCGGGGCTAAGGCACCGAAACTGGTCACGAACGACCTCGTCGCCCAGATGCGCGAGGGCTCCGTCCTGGTGGACATCGCAGTGGATCAGGGTGGGTGCTTCCAGGACACCCACGCGACCACTCACGACGATCCGACTTTTACGGTGCACGGTTCGGTGTTCTACTGCGTCGCGAACATGCCCGGCGCGGTTCCGCGCAGTTCGACGTTCGCCCTGACCAACGCCACCCTCCCCTACGTCACTGCGCTGGCCGGGCAAGGCTGGCAAGGTGCACTGCGCGCCGATTCGGCGCTGACGGCGGGATTGACGACCCATCGGGGTGTCCTGGCCAACCTGGCAGTTGGTACGGCTCACGGAATCGACGCCGTCGCCCCGGCCTCACTCGTCGGCTGAGATCCTGCCGGCTCCGAAGCGCGAACCGGGCGCGGATCGCGTCAGCCGGACCGCAGTCGCGGGACCGTGCGTGCCAGATCGCGCGTGCCGGATCGCGGGTGTGCACTGCAGGCGGGCCCTGCGCCGTGCACACCCGCGCGTGCCGGTCAGGCCAGGGCTGCGTCCAACGTGATGTCCACGCCGGTCAGTGCCTTGGACACCGGGCAGGTCTCCTTGGCCGTTCGGGCAGCGGCGGCGAAACCGTCGGCATCCAGCCCGTCGACCTCACCTCGCACCGTCAGCTTTATACCGGTCAGCCGGAAACCGCCGGCTGGATCGGCACCCAGCGCTACTTCTGCGTCGGCAACCAGACTTTTCACCGTGCCGCCGGCTTCGCCGATGACCGCCGAGAGCTGCATGGCGTAGCAGGATGTGTGCGCCGCCGCGATCAGCTCTTCCGGACTCGTCGTACCGCCGGCCTCGTCCGCCGCCCGCCGTGGGAACGAGACGTCGTAGGTACCCACGCCGGAGCTGACCAGCGTCACCTTTCCCGATCCGTCCTGCAGACCGCCGCTCCACTGCGTGCGTGCCTTGCGTGATGGCATAGACAACTCCTTCATTCATCGGCCGGGCCGGTGTCCGGTCGTCAGGTGGCCCGCGATCGCAGACACCGGAAGGACCGGTCGCCGCGCCGGGGACTCGTCCATGGTGCCTCACCGACCGCGCAGACCCCCCGACAGGCTAGACCCCTCGACAGATCGCCGGTCAGCGCACCTGCGCAGGCGTCGGCCGGGAAACGTCGCTGCCGTCGCTGGAGATCAGCCGCGCCGGCTTCGACCGTGCGAGTCTGGCGAATGCGGCCGTCGCCAAGAGCGCGCCGACGACGATGAGGCCGGGAAGGCCGTCAGCCGTCCAGCCGAACAGCAGAGCCGCACCGGCCTGCACCACCATCGTGACACGCAGGGACCAGGGCTCCAGAGCCGCCAACCGCCGGTGCAGCGCGAGCAGCGGTTCAGGTCCGTGGGCCCGACTACTCATCAGCACAGCCAGACCGCGAACCAGTCCGAACACCAATCCGGCGCACAGGGCAAAACCAGCGGATCCGCTGAGCGCACCCAGCACCGGCGTCAGATAGACGGCGGCGGTCATCACGTAGGTGGCGAGCCCCACGCCGATCTGCGCACCGAAGCCGGACGCGTACACCCAGCGCCGATAGCCGCCGATCCACCGTTCGTTGACCTGGCGCGGAATCAACGGCAGCCGCACGCCGAACGACCTCGAATCGGCAGCGAGAGTGATCAGGCAGCACACGAGAGCGCACAGCGCGACCGTCGACGATCCGAACGCCAAGGCAGACACCACCATCGCACCGGCTGCGCCGATCGCCCCCAGAAGGGCGCCGCCGGCGACCGATCCAATTCCGAACCACAGCGCCGTCATCGGGTAACGGTGGCCGCGGGAGCGCTCGCTGAACGGATTGATCGCCGAGATCATAGAAAGGCCGCACGGCGACCACACACCACGGAACGCGGCAGCACCGGCCACCAGCAGGACGGCGGCCAGAACCACCGGGTGCCCGAAATACGCCGCGGTCATGCCGACACGACCACCGATCGGGATCCGATCAGCGGATTGGGTCCTGCAGGAGCGATGTTGATCGCGAACACTTCGTATTCATGGTGCCCCGGCGAAGAATCGACGACGATCTGGAAGCCGTGGTTGCCGGTGATTCCGTACACGCGGTTCACGTCGGCACGCGGTCGCCCGGTCGGGAACCACCGGATTCCGACACCGTCCCGATAGACCGCCACCGATATCGCTGTGCCCGGCTGGTCCGGGTCGAACGCCCATCCTCTCAGGACTGCCGCGCCCTTGACCGTCGAAACCTGGTCCAGAACTCCGATCGGCAGTCTCCCGGGAACGACTGTGCGTGAGCTGCCGATCAATGGATTTCCTTGACCACCGCCAACGTTGATGCCGTACACGTCAACCCGGTGGGCTCCGGCCGATGCCGCCACCGTGAAGTCGAATCCGTGCCGACCGGCAATTCCGTAGACCCGGTTCACGTCGGCACGGGCGACGGGAGTCGGGAACCACCGCACGCCCACTCCGTCGAGGTGAAGGGACACCGGGATGGAGGTCGACGGCTCATCGCGATCGAAGACCCAGCCGCGAATCCGCAGACCTCCACCCGGCGCCGGCGTGACCGAATCGAGGTGACCGATCGGCTGAGCAGGCGGCGATGCCACCGTGACGGTCCTTGAACCGATCTGGGCGAGTCCCGGACCTCCGGCGACGTTCACCGCCTCCACTGCCACCGTGTGCCGACCCGGCTTGGCCGGAACCGTGAAGTCGAATCCGTGGGTGCCACCGATTCGGAAGGAGCTGTTGACATCGGAGCGGGCGGCCGTCGTGGTCGAGGAATGGACGACTGCCCCGTCGAGCTTGACGTTCATCCTCAGCGCGGTCGCCGGCTGATCAGGGTCGAACGCCCACCCTCGTACGCGTACTGACGAACCGGCGACGGCCGCCGAATCCAGCGCACCCTTGGGCGCGACCGCCACGCACGGCGCGCTGTGACTTGCGGTGGCGTTGTCGGTCGCGCTGGAACTCGTACAGATGCCGCCGTACTGCTGCCACGGCGGCGTGCAGGAGATGATCCGGCACACCACCGGGCCGGTCTGCTCGTAGGGAATGCTGAGATTGCACTGCCCATATCGAAATTGATTGCAGGCGACCCGCCGGAGTCGCAGGTGCCGGAGGCACAACTGCATTTCCAGCCGCTTCCGACATAGGCGTTGCAATCGATGTAGTAGCGGGCCGAGCCACCGCAGAAGGATGAGTTGTCCGCCTTCCACCAGCCGCCGATGAAGGAATTAGGAGGGCAGCTGTTGAGGCCCGAGTTGATGGTGCAGCAGAAGACCGAATAACCGTCGGCGCAATTCGGTGCCGCTCCGCAGACCGAGTCGTAGGCGCTGGCCGGCTTCACCAGATATCCCCAGGGATTGACCGCCAGCGCGGCTCCCACCACGGCCGCCCCGGCGAGGAATCCACGCCGGGACCCATCAGGTTCCTTGCCGCGTCTGCTGATCTTGTTGACCAGTCGCTCGGTCAATGTCATGTTCATGACGAGCTCATTTCGACGAGTTCGAGCACCTTGTTGACCTGTGCGACCATGCCGGCGACCTTGTTCTGCGATCCCAGGACGACGTACAAGCACATCGGCCGGTCACCCTCGGTGAAGAAGTATTGTGCGCCGGTTTGCCCGGGCAATATTCGTTGCAGACCGTTGGCATTGAATCGGGAAGCCGTGACCTCCGGCCGACCCTGTGGGCTGTACAAAGCTGATCCCAGGCATTCCGGGCCGAATTCCAGCAACGCTATGAAAGTGTTCGTGCTCCGCATCCGCTCCACGGCTCCCGAACCGTAGTCCCCTCGGGTGGCAGGCAGCGCGAAGTTGGCCAGGTGCACGACGGGCAACGTCTGCTCACCCAGCCAGCCCTGGGATCCGGCTGCCAGTGATCGGGCCTGCGGTGTGTCAGCGACCAGCGGCTCGCTGCGGCGATAGATACGCCCTTCCCATCCCAGCGGCGGTCGGACCGAGAACCCGTGTCCTTTCAGGACGGGCGAAGTAGGTACGGTCATCGCGCATTCTCCGATCGGGCCGTTGGAAAGCCGATCAATTCCGGCCCTAGGGAGGAGGTTTCGGCGTTTCCCGTCGAATACAGACTGGCGTGCCCGGGAGCGATGCCGGCCGTGAGCAGAACGCGGTCCACGTCGACCTCGCGGTCGGCGTCCTTACGGGGTTTGACGATCGGTCCATCGCGGCGGGCCGCGAGGTCGCCCCGGGACTGATACACCAGACCCGACACCTGGGTCAGCGACGTGCCCGAACCTTCGCCCTTGATGGTGTCGGAACCTCCGTCCACCACGACGACGTACGGCGACCCGGGTACGGCGTAGTCCTCCCAGGCCTGGCTCGACATCACCAGGTCGACGCCGCTCGGGCAGAGTTCCCGGAGTAGGCCGATGCTCTCGGCGCCGGCGTCTTTGGTGACCACCAACACCCGCCCGCTGCCGACGATCGACATTTCGCGAC
>JAABUU010001404.1_pt1 | contig 40852 bp, 37 predicted proteins | sample 5559301 | NCBI WGS metagenome assembly JAABUU01 (sample SAMN10711884, study PRJNA513360) | rock metagenome | isolation source: Antarctica rocks | place: Antarctica: Victoria Land, Richard Nunatak white | reverse complement strand
ATCTGCAAGCGCTGCCTCAATTGAAGCCATATTGAATTTGTAATTGATTTTTGAAGAAAGATGAAAGTAGTAAAGTGGGGTGTGCACGGGACCGGAACGTGCATCGGGCCGGGAATACTCCTAAGATGGCGCTAGAACTAATACGTGAGTGTTAAGGTAGGTACCTAAGCAATCCCTGTCAGTCAGCACTTTACTCCGGTATGAGGTACGGACGCGTTACTTCAACTACTGGACAGTAATATACCTTCCATGCGCGGCCTTTGGTTTATGCCTTCATTTGCGTTGAGATCCCTATGCCGTCTAATCACCAACCGGAATGTCCGCTCATGTTCCGAGGCGATCGACCGACAACCCTGGATCGCCTCGCAGCAATCTCTCGACAAGCCAACATGCTTTCTCACAACTCGACTCGTTACATAGGCCTGCCTCAAGAGGTCACTATGGAACAAGGCGCGGCTCAACGGCAAGCACGGCTACGTCAATCGGAGGAGTTTTGGACTCGGCGGCGCAGGCTGGGGAACACTCGATAACAGAGGCTGAAAACAACGGTAATAACTGACACTCCGCAGGCTTTGGCAGGAAGCAAGGCTTATTCAAAACCATCAGCTATTTCAAGTCTTCTCCAACCCCCGATTACCCGTACCGGTCTTCTCCCGCCAACCTTTGGCTCTGCGATGCAGAAGCCCCCATCTACGCGAGACATCCCTCCAGTTACCTTGACCAACATACCCCATGTCGATTCAGCAGTGTTCCAGCCATATCTAAAACAAGCTGGCTCACTATACGACGCGTTCCAACGCGCAAGAGAAGAGAGCGAGGATGGGGCATCAAACTCGGTGAGGCAACCTCGAGCTCCTTCGACATCAGACCATGCCGCTGGGCTACTAAATCAGGGCCCCCACAAACGTCAAGGAAGTGCATCAAGTATCAGCAGACTAGATTCTACACTATCGATACCAGGATCGCCGACACAAGCTCCGCAACCGAAGAGGAGGGGCAGCGGTGGCCCCTCTCGGCGTGCCCCTCTTCTGACCACACCACTATCCACAATCCCCAATGTCTACTTTGAACAAGAATTCCGTCTGGAAAATCCCAGAACATTTGATATTGTGAGCGAGCGTTCGGAGATAGTCCGCCCGCCCACTGGAACCAATGGCTCTGTGACAACACCGGGACCAAGCGGGAGGAAAGCCCTGGCAAATAACGCCATCTTGCAGGAGAAGTTGTCCTGGTATATGGATACAGTCGAGGTCCACCTTATATCCTCTATTTCTACCGCTTCGACTTCTTTCTTTGCTGCGCTGGGATCCTTGCGGGAACTACATCTAGAAGCCTCGGAATCTGTTGCGAAGATCAAGGTGCTAAGAGAGGATCTAGGAAGACTGGACCGAAATATGGCTGTTGGAGGCCTCAAGGTGGTTGCTATGCGTAGACGCCGGGGAAACATGCGAAAGCTTGGCAACGCGGTTCAGCAATTACAAGAAATCGTGGAGGCAGTCGCTCATTGTGAGGAGCAAATTGACGATGGTAGAATAGAAGGTGCTCTACATGGCTTGAGCGAGGTTCAGAAGCTGATAAGAGGTGAGCCTGGAGACCTTGATAGTCTGGAAAAAAAAAGCCATTCGCCACATGCGGATCGAGCGCTAGTCGATTTACGTGGGATCAAGGCGTTGGAGGGAGCGGACGAAGATATAGGGTACCTGAGGAAAAGGATTGGTAAAGGCTTCGAATCGAGATTCCTTGAAGCTCTGCTGGGGGACCTACGGCGGCATGTAGATCACGTGCCATCGAACGCTACCTTCCAAAGGTGGGACAAAGCGTCGCAGCGCAATCGCGGGGCCCATGCCCGTACACCTTCAGTCTACCCTGCGTATCTACAATTCGACGATGCCTTGCGATCTGCTCTGCGAGCTAACCTTGATGGTCTTGCTCGAGCGGACTGCGTAATGCCTGCTACCATTGCATATAGGGAAGCTGTCTTGAGGGAGATCAAGTCTTTGATTCGGCGGCAACTTCCAAGCTCTAGCGACGATGACAACGAGTCGACGATGTCAGCTTCTACTCAAGGGGGGAAACGAATGACGCACCAAGAAAAGTCATCCATCCTTGCTCAAAACCTTCGCGCACTTGATGCTCAAGACGCTGAAGACATGCTGAAGATGATCTACTCGAATGTCGGTGAAGGGCTTCGGCGAGTCGCAACGCAAGTGAAAGTCTTGCTTGATGTCACCAGTAGTTTTGGTAGCCCTCCAACATCAGCCGGGTTTATATCTCCGCAAATTCTGCCGCTGTCCAGCCCAGAAACCCCCATCGGCAGTGCATCGAAGAATCCTTCGATTCGCCCTGCTATCCTCCAAGAGGATATTCAGCAAGCTCTCGATATGTCCAATCTTCTTGGTCAAGCGGTTGATATTGCACAGGGCCAGATCACTAAAATTCTCAAAGTCCGGTCAGAGCAGACTACGCAATTGCCTCTACTTAGATTCTTGAAACACTTCCATCTTAATCGACTTTTCGCTGACGAATGTGAGGCGGTATCTGGTCGGGGAGGTACAGCGCTGAAGACAGTAGTTAATGCGCATATTAAAGACTTTGTGTCTCAAAGCGGACACAGTGAACGGCAGAGACTGGTGCAGAGCATGGATGCAGACAAATGGGATGCCAAGGATTTCACAGAGTCGGACGTTCAAATACTGGCTCGAATACAGGAAGCAAGCACAATGGATATCGATACATGGACCAAGGCCTGTGTTATTTGGCAGGAGGATGAACGCCTTACCAATGGCGAACAGCAGGCTAATGGTGATACCACAAATTGCACGGTACCCACAAGAGACAGAGTCCGTAGTGCTACCCTTGACGAGCAGAAGTACACTCTCCCCGAATCAGCTCTATCAGTCCTCCACGGCATTGAGGGCTTTGAGCAGCTCATCACTGGAATACCGAGCATGACACAAGAAATCACATCCTCTCTATTAGAATACCTCAAACTCTTCAACTCTCGTTCATCGCAGCTTATTCTTGGCGCCGGCGCGACAAGAAGCGCGGGTCTCAAGAACATCACGACCAAGCACCTTGCCTTAGCGTCGCAGGCCTTGAGCTTTGTCGCGGCATTGACGCCATATGTACGAGAGTTTGTGCGGCGGCAACCCTCGGGCTCAAGCCAGCTGATGACCGAATTTGACAAGGTCAAACGATTGTACCAAGAACATCAATCGGGCATCAATGACAAGCTTGTTGATATTATGAGTGGACGAGCCACTACGCATGTCAATGTCATGAAGAAGACTGACTGGGATGCCACATCGAACACCCAGGCTGCCAATGCCTACATGGAGACTTTAGTCAAGGAGACAACGACACTGCACAAGGTTCTCAGCAAACACTTACCAGAGTTGACAGTGCGGATGATCATGGAGCCAGTGTTTGCCAGCTACCGGGAGCAATGGGGTAAAGCTTTTGAAGATGTGGAGGTCAAGACGGTAGCTGGGAAGGAAAGGTATCTTTTTCGGATACAATTGGCGATAACGGCAAACGTGCAAGAACTGACAGCCATCGTAGAATGCTCCGGGACGTCGAACTTTTCAAATCACGCATCAGCAAGCTCGACGGCGCGGCTGATTTAGGCGATTACCTCGTCAACCTCATCAGTGACAAGACTATCGCTCAAAAGGAAGAGCCGCTTAACCCTACGAACGGCCTAGCAAGCACCGAAGCCACCGAAAGGCCCGAGGTCTCCTCTGGAACCAACCTACAGGGTAACAGCGCAAGCATTGAGAAGAGCTAATCAGCGAAACCTACCATATCAGTCTTATTCCCGCTCCACACATATCGTACAAATCACACACCCGTCTAATATATTACTCGACCTTGACCACTGAAGGCCAAAGAGTATACAGGGACCCTTAACTTCAAATCGCAAATCCTTTTAGAATCCCTCAATACCACAACTCCTCCACTTGCTCTACGTTCTAATCCTGCTGAAGTTTGATTTGTCGTTCTGTACGCCCAAAATTCTATAGCGATTTCATCATCATCATCATCATCATCATTATTCATATTAGCAAGGTGTTTGGGATGACTGCAGGGCATGGATGCCTTTGGCGCTATTTGCAGCCAGATTTCCCCATGTAGTTGGAATCAAACGCATAGTGCAAGCTGAGTTGATACATTCAGAAATAGTACTAAAGACTTTTGTATCATAACGAAATGCTTTTTCGTTAATTGTCGCTAAAATAAGGGAAGCAGGCACCAAGGGTATGAGCAAACAGCCGTGAAGTTGACAAAACACAAGCCCCAAAGTATCGAGTCTTCATTTTTGCCTCTTGTAAATCTTCCCCAAAAAGCTTTCAAACACTTCCTTTTTCAACCCCTCTGCATCATCCACCTTGGCAATCATATCTCGAACCTCGCCCACTCTTTTCTCTTCGTATTCCAAATACACCTTCTCAAGCTCCAAGTCCTCATACACCTTTTTCACTTTCGCCTCCTTTACCTCGTCTTTCCTCCCATAGCATTCATCCAGCACTTTCCTCTGTTCTGTATCCGCCCGCTGGAGAGCTTGGTTGATGACCCACGAGCACTTGTTATCCTGTATATCCGTGCCTACCTTCCCAATAACCTCTGGCGAGCCATACGCATCCAGGTAGTCGTCCTGGATCTGGAAGTACTCGCCCAGCGGGATGAGGATATCGTGCGCTTGTTTTAGGTTTAATGGCGTCGCGAGCTGGAGGTAATACAGGGCGAGCGCAACGGGGAGGTAGAAGGAGTAGTAGGCTGTTTTGTAGATGACGATGAAAGAATGCTTTTGCGAGGAGAACTGCGAGAGGTCGACGTGGTCTTCCGGCGCAGTTAGTAGATCACAGAGCTGGCCGATTTCGGTTTGGAAGGTTATGGTGTGGAATAGCTCCATGAAATCCACGTATGAGGGGTGCGACTTGAAATGCAATTTCAGCAGTATGTAGATGGAGGATTCTAGCATGAAAGCGTCGTTAATAGCAATCATGCCCACCTGCGGCATACGGTACCAGCAGGGGACGCCGCGGCGCGTGTGGGATGAGTCCATTATGTCGTCTGAGACGAGGAAGAAGGCTTGGAGGAGCTCGGTGAACCAGCCGAGGATGGCGGTTTGTTTGTAGTCGTGGGAAGAAATAGGTTGTGCGTGAAGGATGAAGGCGGTGTCGATGACTGAGAGGCCGCGATTACATTTTCCGCCCATGGTGTTGTGTTTGAGGGACTAGAAAATGTTAGACAGGGCGAAATGGAGGATTGCTTTGGGGATATAGGTTGGCGTACATTCTGGTACCATTTGAGAGCTTCGTCTGGGAGGCCATACTGTGTGCAATGGTCGCTTAGATCTTGAATGAGGAATGGGAAGACGGCTTCGAAGTCCTTGAGGGTCGCGGAATCGGCCTTGGTCTTGGATGCCATGATGTTAACTGCCCACACCCTTATTCGGAATGAATGAAGCGACGTCAACTGATATACACTGAAGCTGTAAAGGAGTGCTCAATGTAGGAGTTCGTTGACCGCTCGTCAGCGTCAGCGTCGGCGTCGGCGACGGGAAGAGTACCCGTACCTGTAGCCCCCACTAAGATAAGCTTGTTCCTCGCTTAGAACGAGCTTAGTGGGGCTACGGGTACTAGCTCCACCGGCGCCTTCCATGTTTATATTTAAACGCCGAGAACGCGTGTAACTGCTATCACGACTCTTGGATGCTCGTCCCCAATCAGTACAGGGAAATAGGCTGGGTCGGGGTTAGATATTTGGTCAATGTTTCGTTGCTTACCAGACCTCGACCAGGCTTCTATAAAGCAAAGCTGTGTAACTATTAACAAGGGTACCTGGCCTGTTGAAGCGGCCCCTTGGCCTTTCCTTTCCCTTCCCTTCCTTCCTTCTTCAACTTCTGCCTCTCTCTCCAACTCCGAGCTTCCTCTCTGACTTCACATTCCTTCTTCGTCTACTTTCACCTGGTTCTCATTGTCGAGCTTCGAAGATGGGCATCTTCATTCATTCGTCGTTAAGGCCACGGAACTTCTCCCACTCTCAATCCCCCGAAGATCAGAACGTCAAACAATGTACGTGCTTCGTCCGGCTCGCCTTCTTTAATCTGAAGAAGAAGCAGCCACCTTCACCAGGGCTGAAAATAACGTCCCATTTCGTCGTGAGATCACGAAATTGGGCGTTAGGGGAGACTGATCGGATTGGGCTGGGGCTAAACCCCACTCGAGCAACTACCTCAATTAGGCGTCGAAGCGTCTAAATATGTGCTTCATGATCCGCTGCCAAAGGTAAACAACAAGCTTGGAATGAATCTGCAGAGGTCCTGTTGCTATTAAGACCAGGGGACCAACCTACTGTCTCGACTAAGATGTACAGTACCCCAAACCCATGTGTCCATCATAGTTCGAGTCTATGGATTCGATAGATGACATTTTGGGGCAAAGTTGTTCCTGGTCCCTGGCGATTCGCGCACCTCGGCAAACATAGCTTGGTACCGTCATATTAAAGTGAAATCTGGACATTGAGGCTGGCAATTGGAAAATCTTCTATCCGGCTCGTCATGTCATGTCGTGAGAGAAATCAGTAGATGAAGAGCATCGAAATTCCATGTGTATTGGTCAAAACTATCATCAATATCCTGCTTTCGTTGTTGGCCTTTCATTTCTATTGGACCCGTCACTTCTTTCAGCTTGGGCTTGACGCAAGCTTGTTAAGGAAAGGGGCAGGCGCAAGTATGAGCTAGAGACTTCTTGGGCCCTTGTTTTCTTTCCGTGCACTGTGCCAATGCAGGATGCTGTTGCTGTTCTTACAAGGGGCGGCTTTCCCCCCAAGGTACATGATGGGCGCCCTCCCTTGAGCCCTCTTCTCTTCGGTGCCATCTACCTCCTACGCCGTCCTTTTTTAGGCGTGTGCTGGGGGTGGCAAGAGAACGGACGCCCTGTCAATCTCAGTAGAGCGGTTAGTTGGCTTGGGCGGAATCGGGTTCATGGCCTTCTCTTTTCTTTCATACTCAACCACGTTCGTATGACACTGAATATGAACCTCTGATTTACAACCTGAGTGTTTACACTAGATCGCCAAGTATGCTTGCGAGGTTCGCCAACCTTAGCGTCCATACACTGATACCAATTCTGTGAGGTATACAACCAGTTAAGGCCAAGTCCGCTAGCCGCTACGCCGAGAAATGCATTGGTAAGTCCTCCTCCCCGCGCCCCCGCTCCCCACTGCCAGTATGGATCTGCCTTTGTTAAAAGTAGGAATAAAAAAGAAAGATTGGCCTCCCTGCCGTCCGCTCCTTTTTCATCATTTCGTTACATATTTAATCACTAAATAGCATCACTTTTATGAACTATCAATTTCTCACTTCACCAATAACCGACTGCAGTCACTTTTGTTAATTTCCCTTTCTATTTTCTTTTTTTGGTATCAAGTTACCAATTTGCTCTTCTTCTTTTTCTTTTCTGAAAGGGGGGACCCCAGAAAAAGCAATTTTTCTTGACCTCTTTCAATTAACATGTTTGCCTGGGTGTGAATGCTGGGCAATGCAAACAGATAGGATGGTGAGTGGCAACCACCGGTCTGCGCCACAGTTATTTTTTGCAGGCGTTGGGGACGAGAGTTGACGCATCACGCATCCAGAACCTACGTTCAACGCGCTCTCAAAGCCTCCCAACATCGTGTCTGTTGTCGCTATTCTAGAAATCTTTAGGATCATTTGCCGGCAATAGATCGCACAGCTAGTATGGTGCTCTCAAAAAGCGCCGTAGCCAGCACTAAAAAATAGTCATATTTCAACCTAAGTTCTCTGCACACCAACGTCAGGGGCTGAAGATGAGAGGCGAGTCAGAAGTTGACGGGGAAGGACAGCAGGGAGATAGCCTGACCACAGTGCAATTCGAGTGAGCCCTTAATGAAGGATTTGACGAACAACAGCAGTGTGACCGCGATGCGTGTGATGTATTAGAGAATGCGGTTGAAGAGAAGGTATCTAGAAGTTTTATAGGGAATCTTGGCAGGTCAGTCCTTCTTTGGTTCCCAATAGCTCTGGAGCTCAATTGAGAACGTCAAGTCTCTTTAAGCTTTCTCAGCGCCCTCGTAAATTGCGGTTCCTAATTTGACAGATGAGCATCAACAGCGGTGCGAGAAAATCCTTCCTCTCTACCTTAACATTATCCTTTCCGTCACACCGTCTTTCTCACATTCTTCGAACATCCTGAAATCCCAAAACACCCACATATCTGCGCTTGCGACGATTCAGTGGGACGCAATAAACCTTTGATAACCGTACCTGCTAACTGCTCCTCTAAAATCCAAATCTCTTTACCCCATGCCGAGCACTCAACGACTTCTTAGCTGGGCTTAGCAAAGGAAAGAAAAGCCGCTTCCCAATTTATATATCAATCATGGCTTTCATAGTAACAATGTGATGTATCACACTCCGGGACAGACGTCTCGCTCAAGAACAGCGCAAGCAAGAATAAATAACGAGGCCGGGAATCCGACAGAAGATGGATGCCGCTCGCGATCACGGCTTCGCCCAGTTGCGCGAAGTGGACCATCAACCTAGAGGACTAGTCGCACGTGGATTAAAGACTGCCTCTGTTGCGCAAAAAGGCAGCAGCGGAGAGTAGGTTCGACAAAGGAAACAGGGGACATTGGAAGGGAGAGCTTAGTAGGCACGAGGCCGTCGAGACCGCTCTCCCGGGACTCGGGGGGAAATCTAATATCTCAACACGATTCAGGGGCTGTCGGTACATCCTTCGGTATAATCGGACTTTGTGTACACGAAGGATGATTGGGGGGATAACCGAATAAGAGAAGACAAGGGAAGAATAAAGAAGAAGAAACGAATAGACAGGCCTCTTGAATAATGCAATTTGTTCCTTTGGTTTCAAAGCCTTTACCACCAAAAACTTTCGCAAAGTAGGTGACCACTAAAATATATTCAAGAATGAAATCAGATGTTCATTCCAAGTCCGCTCGACCAGTAACTAATGCTATTTTAATTGTTTTTTGACGGCGGGACGGTTGAGGGATGAACTCTTAATACACACTACAGTAGCCTTGCCTGTAATCAACGAAAATTACCGATCCATCTAGTTCCCTCATTCCAAAATTTCAGAGACTGAAAGTAGACTCTGCGAAGAGTAACAATTCACAATTCACAGTTCAACATCACCAGTCGGACTTACTGTAGGGTTGAAGCTGTTGTGTGATAAGCAAGGCTGACTATGACCTGGGGTTGTCTGTGCTAGCTGCCTGGTACAGCGACTCAGACCCTCTTGATACCCTTATATTAAGATATAAGACGCCAGCAAGTACTGTACGATTCCTACAAATAATAAAAAGGTCTTCTGCTCGGCTGATTTGATCAAGATTGTGCCTTACACGATACGCTTTTAACCATGACAGCTTTTAGCAAACGAAACGCTGAGCAGCTTCGGACAACGCTACAGGATGCTGTGGTGAAATGTTCCGAGCGATGCCTCTACCAGTCCGCCAAATGGTGTGTATTACGCTTTTATTCTATCCCTTTTCACTCTCTAAATCGATGATGTTCTAGGGTTGCTGAATTGTCAATCTCTCTTCGATTACCAGACGAACAATCGCCATCCTCAGACACTGAATCTGACTCTCCGATGCAAGATATAGAACATACGCCGCGTCCGACTCCCTCCATCTTTTCTTCCAGCGTCGATCCCGACGAGGCAAGACTTGAGGCCAAAGAAATATCAAAGTATCTTTTGGCCAAATCTTACTTTGATTGCCGTGAGTACGATCGCTGTGCAGCTGTTTTCCTACCTACAGACCTCCCACGCGGCCCACTATCCGAGTCGTCCCCCAATGCCAAAAATCAGACGCTATCAAAGTCAGGAAAAGGGAAGACGAGAGACTCAGGCCCCAGAATATCCACAGGACCTATCCGGCCTCGCAATGCTTTACCACGACTAAGCCAAAAATCTCTTTTCTTAGCTCTGTATGCGAAGTATATGTCAGGGGAGAAGCGAAAGGGTGAGGAAAGTGAGATGATTCTAGGACCAGCAGACGGTGGCTCAACTATTAACAAGGAACTCGTAAGCTTGAGTCATATTCTTGAAGGCTGGTTCGCCGATCAAGCCGCCAAGGGCTTAGACGAGTCCAGCCAAGGATGGTTAGAGTATTTGTATGGTATTGTGCTTGCTAAAGGAAAGAGCGAGAAAGACGCCAAAACTTGGTTGATTAGAAGTGTGGAACGATGTCCTTTCAACTGGGGAGCTTGGCTGGAACTGAGCGAACTTTTGAACAGCGTAGAGGAGCTTCAGCGGATCGTTCCCGAGCTGCCACAGAATATCATGTCGCTCATTTTCCATCTTTACGCCAACCAGGAGCTGTATCAATCTACTCAGCCCATTCACAACCAGCTTACGGAGTTGGAAAGAATCTTTCCAGATAGCCATTTCTTGAAGGCGCAGCGAGCCTTGCTCTTCTACCATTCCAAAGATTTCGTAGAAGCCGAATCTCTCTTCTCGGCCTTGTTGCATTCGGACCCTCATCGAATCGATTCTCTTGATCACTATTCAAATATTTTGTACGTCATGGGTGCAAGACCGAAACTTGCATTCCTTGCTCAAGTCGCAGTAGCGACAGACAAGTTCCGTCCTGAGACCTGTTGCGTTGTGGGAAACTACTACTCGCTGAAGTCAGAGCACGAAAAAGCCGTGATGTACTTCCGCCGTGCCCTGACACTCGACCGCAACTTTCTCTCTGCATGGACGCTAATGGGACATGAGTACCTTGAGATGAAAAACACCCATGCAGCGATCGAGAGCTACAGAAGAGCGGTAGACGTTAACCGCAAGGACTACCGAGCCTGGTACGGCCTAGGCCAAACCTACGAGATACTTGAGATGCATCTCTACGCACTCTTCTACTACCAACGAGCTGCGAGTCTGAGGCCGTACGATCCTAAAATGTGGCAAGCCGTCGGTAGTTGCTATGACAGAGTCGATCGACCAATACAGAGCATCAAGGCTTATAAGAGAGCGCTAGTGGCGGGTACATACTACGATGCTGGTAGCTCCTTCGGCTCTGGTACCACGAACGCAGAAACCCCTAGCGGAATCATGGACCCAGAGACACTCTATCAAATCGCCCTCATGTACGAGAAATTAGGCGAGATGGAAGACTCAGCGTCATATATGGAAATGACACTAGCCCAGGAAGAAGGCCCTGGGAACGACGATGACGAGGAGGTTAGAGGTCCTGGTACTGGGGTTACGGGTACGACTTCGAAAGCGAGGATGTGGCTTGCGCGATGGGAGTTTGCGAGAGGGGGTCTTGCGAGAGCGATGGAATTGGCGAATGAGCTTTGTCAGGATGGGGTGGAGGTTGAGGAGGCGAAGGCGCTGATTAGGGATCTGAGGGCTAGGATGGAGAGTGCTAGGTCATAGCATGGGGTTTTGGCGCCAGGGGATTGGAACAAGACTCAGAAGGGAGTCTTCACATAAGATTCAAGTCTGTTATTGCGCTCGTTGTTCTCCTCTAATTTAGTTTGTAAAGAACCTGATAAGACAACGTTAGCAGCGCGTTCCGTTGCCGGCGCCTTGCAGGAGGAATTTGTGGCTGTGGCGGAGGGGCATGATGCATTTTGGGATGATTTCTGTGGGGGGCGAAGGTCAGTGTGTGGCGGCGCGTTTGGGAGATGGATCAATGCTTACTATCGGGGGGATTGGTTGGGGCCGTAGATGTTGTTCGCGCGGGCGATGAGGGTCTGGAGCGGATTTGAGTTGTGGAAAGCGTCTACGATCGTTTCGGTTGCGGCTTTGCCGGCTGCGTACGGGTTGTTTGGGGACAAAGGCTCGTCTTCTTTGTGGCCGTCGGCTTCGGGCTTCGTGGCGCCGTAGGCCTCAACGGAGGACATGTGGAAGGGTTTCTTGACGTGGGTGGCAACCTCGAGAACAACCTTGTTGCCATGGGTGTTGATCTCCGTGAATCCGAACGGGTTATAAGGACTGCTGTCGACCCTGGACAGTTTCTATGATTCTTATAGACTCGAAGCATCTTTAATGGGAAATGGCCCTAGGATTTTTGGTGACACAAGACTTGGTCAGTCGAATTGTCAGCACGTTACATTTGCTGTTAAAGTTGCAATCAGGTTGCCAATGGAAAGGATATTGAGCCTTTAATAGAGGTTAGACCATCACTGCAGCATGCACGTCGTACATACATAGAACGTTAAGGTATCTTCTGCAGATTATATCACTAGCGACTGACATGACACAACATTTCCACATAGTCAATTCCATTGAAGCGTTTTGAGGGTTTGGTTCAATCTTGATCTGCGCATCATTACCAGGGCCGCCACGGCTGCACATTCCTTAGCATTCCAAGCTCTCATCAATATGACAGTGACAGGGATATTCTGCGGCCCGACGAGTGCTATGTCTCAGACATGTATCAGCATGACCGATGTCACAAGCTTCCTGTGAACCATCGAAATCACCAACGTTCCTCAATACTCATTTCGTATTCAATCAAAATGAAGCAGAGCATCAACGACGCGACAGCTTGCCATCTTATCAAAGCCGGTAAAGTACGAGGAAACTAAAAGCAGACTAGTGGGTTTGACCAGACATATCTAGAACCACATATCAAATACGCGGAAGATCTCAATTGTCTAGAAGGGGAGGAATATCAGGCGAAATGTGTTGACATTTCATTGGAAAAATGGGCTGTAGACTAACTAACACAAGCAGGAACGCAATATCTTCGGAGAAATCGACAAGTCAAAAAGCTACCTAAGGATCTTTCAAGCTCGGATTCGCTTTTAGAACTGCTGCTGCTGTAGAGCTGGCCCCAGAAGATTAGGAAGAGGTATGTTAGAATAATGGGTGTGTTAGTATGTGAAATGCTGGGATGAAATAGGAGCGCAGATCGATGGATGAAGGAAGATGGTAAAGGGGTATTAGGACGATTTAAGAGGAAATAAGGGGAGAGAAGGGGGGGCGTGTGCGATGATGATGAATAAGAAATGTTTTGGGGGGGGGGACCCGAATACCCCTTGGAAACTTGAGTATCTCCACTACACTCCAATTTTAGATGACAATCTAAGGGCATACATACTAGCTTCGAGCAACTTCTTCCTGAACCTTTCCACTAACTCGCAGCTCCTGTAAGCATTAGGCATGGGATTAAAAGAAGAGATTTCGTCGAAAACAAGAAGTGACGTTGAACAATCAATTACAGGAACAAGAGATCCGTTCTCAGCGCTCAAGTTTTCACTCTGTCCACTTTCACAGGATACACCTCAATGTTCAAAGCACTGAAAAGAGAGCGAAGTCTGCCAGGGAAAAGACCCCGTCGAAGCATTTCCGTATATGTAAGGATTCTTCAACGGTGGCCCAGCTGGACTCAATTGGAACGGGCCTCTCGAGCTGCGAGCTGCTGGTTTTATTTCACGGGTGGTGAAAATTTAGCATACTACGCAAATTAGCTTGCCATACACATGGCCCTAAAACCCATATTACAGTGGGCCGATTTCACATTGCGTCTCACTGCTAGGGCACACGGGAATGAGCTCCAATAAAATGTACCTTCCCAGTTGCGAGGGACCGTCTATGAGCTACGCGTAGAAGAAGCATCGAGATAACCGCTAATCACTCCTATGCACCGAGGGCGACTAAATAAGTAAGAAATCTTTCAATAAACCAAAATCATGGAAATGCTTGAATCTGAGATGGTTCTTCGGCAGGCGTTAAAAATTCGGTGTATGTCCGTTCCATTTTAGGTGGAGGCATAGCTATGCTTTTAGGCGCTACTCCATTACTTTCCGGCTGAGCTGAAGGCAGGGAGCATCCTAGAAGAACACCATTTCGCTCTTCGGGCTGATCTTGGGTTATGGCTTGAGCTTGGGGGACGGGCCAAGCTTCCGCTGTGGAATGGACACTTGAAGTATACTCTCCGGTTGGTGCATTGGTTTCACCTCCTTGGTGAAGTTGAGTTACGGGTTCTCCTTGAGGAACGGTCATGCTAAAAGGCGAGATTGTGTTCTGTTGTGCAGAGTTCGGCTGAGATACCGGTATGGCCTGTAATGTGCTCAAAGGTGCCATGCTGCTTTGAGGTCTGGAGTCTGTGGGGGTGCGTTCATATCTTGGTCTGTTTGACCTGGACAATGCAAGCTTGGCGAACGAATGGAGCGTTGCGACCTTCTCTCTCCTTTCCTGGCCATCCACACTGCCAACACCCACGGCTGTCATATCGCCGTCAACATCGTCTACCCACTTTACTGGTGCAGTTAGAAACAACTGCTCCGACTCGGGCGACGCCAAATCCAGCACGTTCTTGACTGCTGGGTCTAAGACTGGCATCATTCCACATCGAAAATCTAAATTTCCGCCATACTTCTTAGGGATATTGTCGATATCCATAAAGGCTTTGAGCGTGGGCAATACTTCGTGGTGGCCCAGAATGAAGATTTTGGAGGTAGTGATGGGATCGAACCATTTCTTAATCCAGCCCCAAACGGTAGGGAAGAACGAAGGTGCACCAATGATCTATGCAGTCAATGTCGATATAGCGTAGTAAATATAACCAGAGGCTACAAGGGGCGCTTACAAATATTCTGTCCAGTGTCTCTGGGTAATGAGCTGTTGCTAGAGTCGAAGCGTCTTGCATATGGGACCTTAGATTCCAGAACTGCTTGAGCCCAACATGCGAGATGTCAACAATGTTATTTGACTGATCAACGGGCGTCTCCGGATTGGGTCTTCCGGGCACGGCGGAACAGAGCGGCATCACGAACCGGGTTAGATTTTCATACAAAGCGAACAATCTCAGCATCCTCGATGGCGATGGGCCTTTGAGCTTTGATTTGGACGTAGATGATGAATAGGCGACCATCTTCTTAGAATCCAGCTTCCCAACCTCATACAGATACACCGGGATTCCGCGGTTGTCCCGACGGCCGGTCCATTGAGGATACTAGTTCGATTAGGATTCGCAAATCAGGGATTGGTCAAGGATACTTACAACACTTCTGGCTTCCAGGTAGTCTTGGATATCTATGTTTTCGTATAGCGCATCGAGCTTATTATCTCGTCGCCATATCTCTGTATCTTTGAACTGTACGAAAGCATCCTGGGGTGAGAACTTTCTGGCCCTTAGGAATCGCCTACGAGTCACTTTAGATTCGAAGAGCTAACATGGACGGGGAAAGGACTTTATATGTTACATACACCAGGGTGCCGTCATCGTGACTAGCGAGGCTATTAGCGCCTACGGGTTTGTAGTAACCATGCTTAGCACAGAGCGTTTTGAATCCATCTAATGCGTCTTCCTCCGCTGTCGTCAAATGCCCCAGATGACCTTTTAGACGCGCTTGCTCGAGCGAGGCTGAGGGAGGGGGTGGTCCATGTTGGTCCATGTGTTCTTCCTCATGGTTCTGTTTTGGAGCCATACCGCTGAATACTGTCGACTTACGGTGGGGTTTTCAATATCTGTGTGCAAAAGCAGCTTTGGGAGGAGCTGGTTGTTGAAGAATGTAAATGACTGATTGTTCATGTCAGCTTCAATGTGGTCTGTTCAGTCTAGTACTTTTACCGTTAGCGCGGAGCCAGTTGAGGTCAAGCGTGCTCTCTTGAGGCTGAGGCTGATCTCGCGTTCGGACGTTGAATAACAGCCGAGCCGGTTATACAGTTATCCAGTTATGCAGCTCTAGCTATACGTTATACAGTCATACAGTTATGAAGTCTATTGGTGTATTACTCATTATTCATTATTCTTCTACCAGTCCAAGTATAAGGTACTTTTCCCCCCAGTAATGGGTTGAAGAGACCACAAGCCTTTCATTGTTGCTTCAGAGCCATGACCAAAGTGTTGGAGTGTAAAGCATCATGGCTAGCGACTGAGCATGTAGAGTGGAAGGCGAGTACTCGTAAATGGCCCCGAAAGTCGTGCTACGTAGTGTCGATAGCATCTACTCTACCCATCTTTTCTCATGATCTTTCCTACCCTCATACTAAGCTCCAAGGACGTCAGCTGTCGACCTTCTTGCTTGAAGAACAATGACCACAAAACTCTTGACCTGATGTCGCCAAAGGAGAAGGCGTCTGTCTCTATTTTCTTAGGCACCTGTCATCTAAGATCGCCTGCCGTAGTACGACATGAAATAGGGCAATAAGTAACATACTGGCATTACTGCATCCGCAAGCATGGAGCTCTGGCTTGGTTCTTGAAAACTGTCTCCATAACATTAATCAATCCTGCAACCACGCTTCTTGCCACCAATAGCAATCATGTGCGGTAAAACACGTCAACCGTCTGACAGTTTCTCTGGAAATAGTACTGGTTTACCAGCACCACCACACGATTTAGCAGCCAGTCGACTGTATTCAGGTTTCTAGTCTCTTCAACGATACCGTTACTAGATCGCTATTAGCATCAATTGGCCGATCAATTGATTTGTAAAGACCGATGAAATTCCTACATTTGCTGCTGGTGCCTGTCAGAAAAATCTGGTGCACCTTTTCGTCAAAACCTTAGCTCCCTTTTCAATAGATTTACATCCTTATACTCATGTTACCACTGATTTCGTTTGAGATCTTACGATCCCTATGTCTGTCGCACTGACTACATCTTGATTGTCATTCTAGTCAGCACATCGAATAACAAATGTGCTTACTTTCATCAGAGCTTGAGGCCTGTTGCATCCTCTTTTCCTGCTCTCATATGTCTATAGACATTGCATTATCCCACGCCCAAGGCTAAATAGCTTCTCGAAACAGACACGCAGCACAGGGGAGTCCGCTCGGTTCGATGTTGGGCTCCAAACTGGGCAACAAGGATGAAGCTGGACATCACGTTAATACTGCAGATACTTCTGCTACCGAATATGTATCAGAAACCTAATGATCAGACTACACCTGAAGATGTTTATAGTTCAGGGCTTCAGATCATTAGAGGAGGGGTGTTGGTGAGGTTCCACACTGAAAAAGAGGGCTAGTTACGAGATTTACACTTTGAGATTGGTGCAAATTTGGTAAGATATCTCAGCACAAGCCACTGTTCGAAGACATCTTCCGAAGCCCCACCTACTCTCCCAACCTCAGAAACCCAACCCAAAACCTATGAAGATCAACGACAAAGCACCACAATTTTCCCTTCAATCACTTTCCAGACACTCGGCGACGGATCCCAAAACACTACACACGCACATGCACCACCTTGACCTTGAACCCGCCATAATTTTCCCCCCTAAGGAGATTGACTGGATCTGCCACGGACTCGACGATTTTCGCGGCCTCTTCGGCGATACCACGCAGCTCAGACTTGTCCCCGGGGGGCATATTATCGCGATAGTAGTAAACAGGCATACTCGGTGAATTTGCCACTTCTGCGTCCGGCAATATCAGTCGAGGGCGTAGCTTGAGGAAGCCCTGCGGGTACTCATGTAACCCCACATTTGTCGCGCCTTTCGCCTAGAACTGAAACGCGCCAACATCTGCTGAAGTCTTGTATGCGATATTGTCGCTGCTGTTGCAGGATCAAGTATTTGGTTGATTAAACAAAAGAATGAGCATGCAAATAAGATATGAATTCAATTGCCTGCACGGCTAGGGCCTCGAAGCAGTGGGGTTTAGCCAGCTGAGAACGATCTCATGTCTTTTACATTATACCAATACCAGCGGTGGAGCAAGCCACAAGCTTCTATTGCACTCTAGAACCTGAAGCGCAAACAGAAGAAGTAAAGCGCCAACCACCAGCCTCCATCAAGCATCTCCGTGTATGGCCCGAGGCGGCCCATCATCCGGATTCGTAATTGTCACCTCAAACACCTCTCGAAACCCCACCGGCACTTTGCCCCCAAGATGGTCTCCTCCAGTTACACAACGCTTATACACCTGACCCGCCTTCTCAGCGATCATAGATGGCGAGAAGTCGTCCTCGGCCTCAAATTTCACGGGATGTAATCTGATCTGACATTTTCCCGTTGGCGAAGCCCAGACGCGATTGTAGGGAAGAGACCAATTCCGAGATTTGTGGTACTGGTCCGTATTACCGAGGACCACGAAGGCGCCGGTGCAGTCAGGTGGGACAATTAGGTAGACGTAGGGTTGGGGTGGGTAGCAGATGGGTGGGAAGTTGTTGAGCGAGGGTGTCATACTGGGACTGACGTTTGCGGTTGGGGGGAGGGCGGAGGCTAGGAGGAGAGACGGTAGGAGGAGGGAAAGGGTGAATGCAGACATGGTTCGATAGAGCCTTGGGCTGTGAAATCTAAATATATAGGGATTTGCATGGAAAAAGATGACAAAAGCGGGCGGTAGGTACCTTAAGAACTAAAGGTTTACATCCTTAGATCATGTCGCCTGAGTGATGACGGCGGGTAGATCGTTTCCATCCGCGTTGGAGAGGAGTGCGCGCATGAATCGGCTAACGCTTGAAAGAGAGAATGTCGTGGTAGGTCCAGTCGGACATGCTGCAGAGCTTCACATCCGACTTCAGGCTTGGAGGAATGATGAGACTTCCCTCTGCTATCGGAGCGTATCTGCTCTTGCTGATTGTCCATATGGATATCCTATGTTCGGTTACTGAACCAACGTACTGTAGCAAGAAGTTAATCTCGTCGCATAATGGGGAAAGTAGATAGGTCATTGGTTCAAGCTGTGATTAAGTCTTACACTCGTCAGAACGCAGACAGATAGTCTCAGTAATGACCGATAAGCTTTGTTCAACGTCTTGTTAACGAACCATGTGCGAACTTATCAAAGTCTATTTAGCGTTGAGATCTTATCTTATATGATATTATCTAATCTAATCTAATCTACCATTAACCTTCCCCTTATCTCCAGCCTCGGCAGAACTTGACATCATGGCCATTTTCCAAACAGCGGAAATTGCACATGTGCGACATGATTCATCGATAAAGCTTGAACATACCTTAGCATTCCGCTCGGAGATCTTCTTTCCGCCGCCCTCCTCTTGCCGAGGTTTGATCTCTGGAAGGATATCAGGCTCAAACATCCTGGGTATTTCTCTTCCATTCTACTACAATTTCTTTGCCCAATACTCCTTGCGATATATTATACTGACTATGAGCAAGCCTGGAGACTTCGATGCTGTTCGCGAGGATATAGTGGCACTGCTGCATCAGCCTGAGTACGATGATGGCAGTGCGGGGCCTGTACTCGTACGCCTTGCTTGGTATGATTCCCCCATCAATCTAGGAAGATTATACGGACGTCATGAGGCATACACGGCCCCGCTTTCCCATTTGCCTTCGCTCGGTCGCTTTGTTGTCTGCCTTGAATATTTCATTGCATCGGCCTAGAAATTCCTAGAGTTACTGACACGATACCCCTCCCAGGCATTCCTCAGGAACCTACGATGAAGAGACAGACACTGGCGGCTCCAACGGCGCTGGAATGCGCTATGAGGCCGAAGGTGGCGACCCCGCCAACGCCGGTCTCCAACACGCCCGCGTTTTTCTCGAACCCGTAAAAGCAAAGCACAGCTGGATCACCTACGCCGATCTATGGACCTTAGCCGGCGTCGTGGCAATAAAGGAAACGGGTGGGCCAGACATCGAGTGGAAAGGTGGAAGAACAGACTATGTGGACGACTCGAAGCTGCCGTCGCGGGGAAGGCTGCCGGATGGAGCGCAGGGAGCGGATCATCTGCGGTTTATATTTTACAGAATGGGCTTCAACGACCAAGAGATTGTGGCCTTGTCAGGTGCACATAACCTTGGACGGTGTCATAGCGACCGATCGTATGTTTCCTCCAGCCCACGCCCCCCATTTATCCCTGAATCTGGAATACTGATCCGCAACGCAGAGGCTTCAACGGCGCGTGGGTCCACAACCCCACCCGCTTCACAAACACCTACTACAAACTCATGACCTCCCTCTCATGGCGCCCCACCACCCTCGCCAACGGCGTCCGCCAATTCACCCACTACGACGAAGACCTTGACGCCGAACTGATGATGCTGCCCACCGACCTCGCCCTCCTCTCCGACCCCAGTTTCCGGCCCTGGGTGCACAAGTACGCCGAGGATAAGGAAACTTTTTTTGTGGATTTCGCAAAGGTTTTTGCGAAATTGCTTGAATTGGGGATACAGAGGGATAGCGAAGGGGGGGTTACGAATGTGGATAACGAAAAGGGGGGCTATGTCAGTGCGCCGAAGAAGAAAGGGAAGCCTGGGAAAGTGGGACAGGCTGGGAAAGAAGCGGAGCCGTTGGCTGAGGAGAACAAGCAACTGAGAGCGAAGCTGTGAGGGCCGGATTGAGGGAAAAGAGAGAATAGACGTCTATGTGATAGAAGCCGCTCGGATATTCCAATAAATTCCTGATCGGAGGGTTTTTTTACTTTTCAAGACCGCACCAGGAGAAGAGCATGTCTTGCAAACCCCACGAAAGGTCGGGACGGAAGACCGTGGGGGTGGTGTAAGACTAGAGATCTCTAGAAACTGGGTGATGGCGTCTGGCTTTTGTTCTAGATGGAGATCAAGACTATAGAGCATAGCGCATAGATTCAAGTGCATACTATAAACCTCATCTTTCCAATCTCTTCCGTTTCCAACCTTTCTCCTTCTATCATCATTCCCAAAAATAATTTGGTCTTCTCTCCCTCCCCCGTCCGCCTCCCACCAAAAACACTCTCCCCCGCCCCTTCTCGTTCCTTACCCTTCCTTCTATTCTGTCTCACCCTCTTATAATTCTTCCTTTGCTCGTATTCAACCCTCAAACATATCATCAACTCATTATTTCGATAATTCTTATCTTTAATTTGATTTGATTTGATTTGAATTCATACACCCTTGTGACATCGGTTTAGGTCCGACCCATGGGGGAAACTATGCTATCTATATGAACGGACAAAACCCTCTGGGGAATAAAACCGCTCGCCGACTATACGGCGACTTCGACGCCGCCGGAACAGTGAGTTTTGAGGCTATGTATCATGTTTGAACCTATAGCTTCTATCCAGCGCGTGACGCTCTAGTAAACCCTTGGTGAGAGTGTCTGTGCTGTTTGATTATGCCGCATCGTCCTTGCTCTGCTCTTCATAGATAGTATTCTTTACAAATGATGTCTCGATTCGATTCTCGATTCGAAGACGAAGACGTTTTCTTTGCATCCGTGATGCTCATGATTGTAGTCGATAGCTGTGTTCTCTCGCTCAATGATTGTCATTCATTGAGCAGAGAAATATATGATGAAAGAGAGATGCACACGATGAAAAGATAGAATGTGATTGTATTGAATAATTCTTTCCTTCTCTTGATTTGACTTGTGTCACGTAGACGTTGAATGAATTGTTAGTATAAACGTGCGATCACAATCATTAGATGATTTGACTCTGATCGATAGAGAAGAATGCGTTCTGATCGTTCTTCTGCGCTCTCAATTTTTCACGTAGATAGATATATGACTTGATGTCAAGTAAAGAAGATGAGTTCAAGTCTTTTCAGTATATCAGCGTGATCGACGAGTCACTACTTCTTCGAGCACTGTAGTCATGATTCTCAGACTGAGATCGACTATTTTATCTGATATCTTTTCATCAATTACTTGACAACACTGTCGATGTAATGAAGACGTTTCAGTATATCGACGCGATCAACGAATCACAAATTCTTCGATCACTTGTAGTCACGACTTTCATACTGAGGTCGACTTTTTCACTAGATATCTTTTCATCTTTTATTGACATCGATATGTCATTAATCTTCTTCGTAGATCGATTGTGACTGTTAGAAAGAATGTTGTCGCGTAGATGAAAATTCTGCATGATTGACTTTTCTGCTTACACAACATTCTAACATCATTTGAATTGCATCGAATTGAGATCTCTTGACTCTTCTGACTTCTATTCGAAGAATAGAATCAAAAGATTCGTAGTCAACATCATGTACAGATGAATCTCGTCGCTGACCTTCTTATCTTTAATGTCAATTTCAATCTAAATCTCAAAAAAAACAATCATTCACAATAAATATCTTAAAAACTATCAAATTATTACAATATCTTCAAAGTTAACGTATGAAATATTAATATACAAATATCGATAAAAAAAACAAAACGACACATACAAAACATATCAAACTAAAAATCTCAAACAAACTCGACAAAGAACGATAAAGTATAATTTCAAGAAATTGAGAATCTGACATGACAACAAAGACTTAAGACTCAAAGAGCGAAAAATGGAAAAAAAAAAGAGACGACTGAAAGAGAGCACGAGAATTGAAGGATCGAAAGGTGTTGAAGAAGAGAAACAACTGAAGGAAAGGATGTTTGTAGAAGGAAGTGGAGTTGTAGAAGAAGATGAAGTTGTAGAAGGAAAGCGGTTGTAGAAAAAACGAAAGCTGCCTCAGCAAAGAAGAGTCTCGGATCAGAATTAACCCTTCCCCCGCCTTCCCCTCCCCCTTTCCCTCAACTATCAACCCTCCCCTTCTCACCCCCCAGCCTCTCCCCACCTCCTCCCCTCCCCCTCCTCTCCTCGGCCGGCCTACTCAACCCGCCACCTACCATCGCAATTAGCTAACTATTAATCACTACTATTCGTCGCTGCTCTTCCTCCCACCCCCCCGTTCTGGCAGATTTCAGTTCTTACGTACGACGTTCATACGAGTGGATTGGCCCGGCCACTACCAGCGGGTGGCGATGCCAGCAACCACCCCCCTCTTATCCCACCGATACCTTCGAAGCTACTTTCTGGCTCCAGATCATCTTGGAAACCGGCTCGTTGGCGGCGGAGAGGGAACTGATAGCTTCGTGGTGCGGGGTGCGGGATGGTGGGGGGTTGGGTTTTGCTTCTTGGGAGGGGGTTGGGGGGAGGGAGGTTGTGGTTGTGAGAAGGAGGGGCGGTGGTCAGGGTGGGGAGGCGATGTTGTGTGGGGGAGCGATGGTGTCTCGGAGGGGTTGGGTGGGTGTGATGGGGAAGTGTTTGTGTATTATGGTATGGATTTGTACCGGTGGCTGGGGGAGCTTGGAAGGCTTGTTTTTGGGAGATGCCATGTCGGGCGGCTGTGTTTTGAGTCAAGGCGCGTCGTTCGCAGTTCTCTATAGATTCTTCTTGTAGGGGATCTCCTGGTGTTTCTGGACAGGTCCTATTCTTCGGCGATGGTGGCAGCGTTGCAATTGTTCTTGATGGAGAAAAGCAATGATGATCAATAATATTTGGTGGACAATGCTCTCTTGGGATTGCTCAATTGGCATCAAGCCTTCTTGTCCGGATTGCCTTCGGATATCAATGTTGAAAGAATGAGAATGGATGCTGCGGATAACGAATGCGACAAACTCAACAAAGAAGGTGACATTGTTTGGGATCAAGTCATGAAGCAGGTTGACTATCTGAAAATCGAAAGAAGATATTAGTAGCGGCTAGTTGACGCTATACTCGCTCAAAAGAATAGATGTGTATAATATCGAATGTCCGAATGGAAAGGAGCGGGACTCTGACTTCAATGCGTATCTGGAATTCAATCCCTCTTACAATGATCAGGAACTCTAAAAGTCAATGGATTGACCTGATTTGGTTTCCTTATCAAACATGTAATTAGATCACTGTTCGATCTCAAACCTAAGTTAGGCTAGTACTTGTTGGAAAACCTTCACTAAATGTTGTATCTCATCCTCTGGAAAGTGCACATTAGCCGGTGGGCCTCAAAGAGCGTCGGAACACAACACGGGGTATGGAATCCGTACTAACCGGTATTGTAATGTAGCATGCTCACTCTGACCACACCATCTACCTTCAAGTCCAGCAGATCATCAACCATCCGCTTAGAATAGAAATGACCCCAGCGTATTCCGAAATCTGAACATTTCTCTACCTCTTCAACGATTTCTCTTGAACTTCTTCCTTCAACATTGAAACTTACTACCGGAACCCTCAAATCTGAACTATCGGACTTTTCCCCGTGGATTCTAACATCTTTTCTTGATCTGAGGTAGTCCAAAAGAACAGCTTGTAACTTTTGTTCGTGCAACGTGATTGCTCCCCAGGTCTCCTTGCGATCAGGACCGAAATAGGCAAGTATCGAGGGGATTGACGCGACAAGCTCGTAGCTCGAGGCTGCAAGCCCGAGCTTGGTCTCGAGAGATTTCGCAGGAGTATGGAAATAGTGGCCTAGTGACTGGACTTGGGTTCGAGCGGTTGGTGAGGCGTACAGAACCGCAATGTGGGGACCGTACACCTGTGGATTCTTTAGCCGCTGCTGCCCATGGAAGAGATTATAAATCCACCTACTTTGTACCACGAGAATGAATAAAAGTCCACACCCAAAGCCTTCACATCCACTTCTCTATGTGGCGCGAATGCCACGCCATCGACACAGAGCATTGCCCCATGAACCTTGTGTACCTCATCTGCGATTGCCTTGATATCATGTATTGTTCCGAGTACATTACTCGTATGTGTGCAAGCCACAAGCTTTGTCTTATCCGACATTAAAGGCCGAAGGTTTTCCGCTGTGAGGGTCAAGCCATTGGAAGGAGTCCACCACTTAAAAGTGAGTCCACGGGCCTTGGCAACACGAACCCATGGAGAGATGTTGGCCTCATGGTCGATAGAAGAGATGACAATCTCGGAGTTTGGGGGAAACTCGAGGGCTTGAGCGAGATTGGAGAATAATTGGGTTGTAGATGGTCCAATTGCTGATTGTACGATGGATATTAGCATTACCAGATTTAATGGAGGTACGGAGTCAATACCAATATCATCAACACCAGCATTCATATAGGTTGCCGCGGCTTCCATGCCCGCATCGAATTGATCCGTGCTCTGCTGAGCGACATTGTATGACGCACCTAGTTGTACATTGGTTGACTTGAGGTATTCGGTGATGCTATCAGATCGGTAAGATGTCCTTGAAGGTAGTGGATGAAGAACGGACAAACAAGGCTGGCACCTACGAGTCGATGACAGTGCCTAGAACTTGGCTTCCTCCGGCATTGTCGAGATAGATCTGCTTCTGGTTCAAGGCGGGGAACTTTGCTCTTGCCGAGGCAGCGTCGAAGGCGTGTTCAGTGCGTCCCATTGTTCTTGTTCTTGTTCTTCTGCTTGTTCTCCTGTGTATTCCGCTTCAATGGCGAGGCAACGAGAAGATGACGGAGCGGGGAGCATGTTCGCGGCGTAAAGTATCTACCTAGTCCAACTCCCCGCTGTGTAGGTGTTTGCATGATCGGCTGTACCGAGTTCTCCACCCCCTTGGTGGTTCCCTCAACCTCCTCATCTATTCCCTTGTCAATTCGTCGACCATCTCTTTTGTTGCTCAATAGTGTTGCGCTGTCGTCTACCGAACTGCTGTCTCTTCTAGCTGGGCTCAACCTTTATCAGGCAGGGCTCCGTGATCCCTTCATGAATTCATCCAAACTACGGTCCCGGGATCCAGCAGTTTTGCCCAACAACCATGATTGCTGATCATTCTCGACTACTACTCCTACACTACTCGGGCTTACCAAGCAATGCATCGCCATTCTTTCACTTTTCGGTACATCCAAAAGTCATCAAAGCGTACTGTGTTCTGTCGGACTTTATTTTAAATCCGTCGGTTGTACATATGTCCCGACTGCTGGTTATAAGAAGCGCAATTGGCAATTTGACAGTCAGATCTGAAGTTCCCACTGTTCATGTTTGTTTAATCTCAAGCCTTTAGAAACACAGTCAGTCCCATTGACCCATTGACTCCTCCCAAGAAGCTCAGATATCTTTTCACATAATCCACACCGTCCTCAGTCACAATGGCTTTCCAGCCAGCCCCCAAGCCTAAGAGCAACCTTGGCTATCTCCGCATCCTCGCGCCCACCGCTGGCGTCCGGGTCTCTCCCTTATGTCTCGGTGCCATGAACTTCGGCGACGCTGGGAAAGCTTTCATGGGCGAATGCGATAAAAAGTCGTCTTTTGAAATCCTCGATTTCTTTTACGAAAATGGTGAGCTCCCAAACATAAGCCTAGTTGGTGCCAGACCTATTATCCTGAATTGCACTACTAACGGAGGTATGTGAGGTGGCAACTTCATCGACACAGCAAACAACTACCAGGCTGAAGAGAGCGAGACCTGGATCGGTGAATGGATGGCTGCCTGCAAGAACCGAGATGAGATAGTCCTCGCGACAAAATTCACGACGGCGTTCCCAGCCGGCCCAAAGGGCATTAAAGCGAACTATCAGGGCAACCATTCCAAAAGCTTAAAAGTCTCCCTCGAAGCGAGTCTGAAGAAACTCCAAACAGACTACATCGACCTCCTCTACATCCACTGGTGGGACTTTTCCACCTCGATTCCCGAACTCATGCAATCCCTCCACCACGTCGTCGCTGCTGGAAAAGTTCTCTACCTCGGCATCAGCGATACCCCAGCCTGGATCGTCAGCAAAGCGAATCAATACGCCCGCGACCATGGCCTCACCCAATTCAGCGTCTACCAAGGCCACTGGAGCGCCGCCATGCGCGACTTTGAGCGAGACATCTTGCCCATGTGCGAAGCTGAAGGCATGGCCTTGGCACCATGGGGCGCTCTGGGGCGGGGCAATTTCCGAACCGCAGTAGCATTCGAACAGGAGAAAAATGAAGGCCGCAAAATGGGCGGTCCGACGGAAAAGGTCCGGACCGTCTCTGCTGCGCTCGAGAAACTCGCGGATTCGCACTCTACGGCCGTCACCTCCATCGCCCTCGCCTACGTCATGCACAAAGCCCCCTACGTTTTCCCCATCGTCGGCGGGCGCAAGATCGAGCATCTAAAAGGCAACATCGAGGCACTAAGTATCGAACTAAGCGAGGAAGAGATTGACGAGATTGAAGCGGCAGTGCCGTTTGAGGTCGGCTTTCCGATGAGCATGCTGTTTGAGTTTGGGGGCGAGCAGAAGTATAGCACGAGGATGGGGCCAGGAGATATTGCGTTGTTGAAGAATGCGGTGCATTTGGATGATGTGGGGAAGGTGAGGCCGCCTAAGGTGAGGAGTGAGTGAGTGAGTGGATTGGGGACGGTGGGAAGTAGTCAGATTGGATAACTATAAAAGCGTGAGAGACCTGAGGTTTATTTTGTTCACCAGACAGTCATAACAGCGTATCTTGATCCCATACCGCGATCAGATTCAATGGTGCCAAGACTCAACCTCGTTTTCAACAATCTTGCACCTTCAACGGAATCTCAACAAACCCTCCTTTCTAAATTGGTCTCATCCTCACACATCTCTCTACTCTATCTCCGGAATTCCAAACCTAACACCAACATTCACGAAAAGATTCAATCTCCTGCGTTTAAGAACCAGGACGCTTAAGCAGCTACGCAGCTCCACAGAGCCAACTCTAAATCTCCCACCTTCAACCCCACCGCCTTCTTCTCTTCTCGCTCGTCGTATCCTTCCCCCCCCCTTCTAGTTCCAAACCCCTACCGTTCTTGAACCATCACATCCGACTCTAGTCAAAGCCGCGGTGAACCCGAGTAGGTTTGATGGCTTATCCACAGTTCGTCGAGGGAAGGTCTAGGTAGGGCTAGAGATTGTAAAAGGGGGTTATAGGAAACGAAGAGGGGAGGTGGGTGTTTTCAGACGAGACAGTCAAGATACCTGCATCGAATGAAGAGAGCTTAGCGCCATGGTAAGTGATCCTCCGACTTCCTCTCTTGGGGAATCCTCTGCAAGGATTTCTCGTACTCGTTCACGTTTTTAATTTCATACTTCCCCTACTTTAAGAACATTATGTGTTTTCTTGTCTTTAATAATACTCCCCGTCAGGTTTTCATCTCCTCGATATATCTTCCCGTTCAAATCTTCCGGAACGTCTCTTATCCGCCTTCGTCGTCCCAAAAACCCCCTTCCCCTTATCCGCGAACTTCTTCCCAACATCCCGCTAAATGCCTCTCAACTAAACCCCTACCCTCAACTATAACCTCATATCCCCCATATCCCCTCCCATCCCTTCCCTTCCCTTTCCTCCCCTAATCACCACCAAAACCCGCGCACTTGCGATTTGAAAGTATTCAATTCATTCCACCACTTAGCAAATTTGTTAGTTTATGGGAAGGAAAGGTAATTGAGACGATGTTGGGCTTTAAGAGGCGATAAGATACAAGTAAATGGCGGATGGGGGATTGTGTGGAATAGGGGTGGGGGAGCATGTAGCGTACTATAGGGACTGGGGAAGGGGGCGGGAGGGGGTGCTTCGTCGTCTGGTAATAGGAGTATTGATGTGAGTCTTGGCGGAGGGGTTGATGAGTAGCGGCGGCCATGAGTAGTGATAGCAAGAGCAAAAATCGTATAAATCAGTATAATTGATGTCATTGCATCTTGCAAATTATTTCAAGGCATTTATCAAAGATCATTTAACAAGAAGACTGTTTGTAAATCAGACGTAACATTGATCGTCGTCAACATTGACTAGAGATTTCCAAGACAAGTCTGTTGAAAACCCGCACTATATTCTCCTTTGAACGATTTAGCGGTCTAACCGGATATCAGTGCACCTACGCAGTCAAACCCCTATATTCAACTCACGACTGGCCTCTAATCATCAACAATCACTACACCCGAGGGCCGTTCTGCCAAGGACTCACGCCACTTAGCGCTAGTGTGTGCTTGACGGTATAGTCACCAATTGGTTCACGTACGCCGTCGTGAGACCAATGGCGACATCAGTGCCTGTGTTTGCTCCCCAGAGTATCGATGAGATCGAGGCGGAGTTCATAACACCTGAGTTGCCAATTTGTCCCAGATATTTGGATGGAACTCTGGATATTTTCAGACGGCACAAACACCCATTCAATCTAGTTAGCACTCTCACGATGACATGGAGTGGTGTCAACAGCCTAGCACAGGAAGAGATTGACATCCTAATACGTTCGTTACAAGGCCAAGTTATCATGGAGGATCTCATCAATATGGGGGAATGGGAGCTCTGCAAAATCCCTGCCAGCGAAGAGCCTTATGCAGAGGTGTCCCTAATCAATACCACTTCAGTTCCTGACATCTGGCTAAGGTCACGCGTTCCAGATCCATGGTTCCATTACCTCCGATTCTGGCCAGAAGCGCTATACAAGCTTTCTATCGATTGCGCTAAGATCGAAGTCCCAGACGTCTTGAATAATAGCTGAGTGCTGCTTGAAGAAGAGTGTTATCGCGATTCTTACGAACGCTTTGGCCCACCATGTCTATCGTCACAACCAAGGACCGTATCACCAAGATTGGAGACTCGAGCCAAGATCTTGCGGATCAAAATCCCTATCTCCATTCCCGCTATTGAAGACCACCTCAACGCGCTGTCAAATCAAGCTGGAGCGGAGACTGGCTCCGGACTGAAGAATGGCGGGGCCCCTACATCACAGATTCGAAACTTTGTGAGGTATCTATATCTCGACTGGGCGCCGAACCGTGATTGGATACTGGACGTCGATCCACGATCGTAACCGCGAGTTGATAAGATCCCGCATTAACAAGTTCCGAAGGAAGTTATTGATAATGTGGGATTCAGTTATATGAAGACATGTTTTCGACAAGATGCCCTGGGAGCTTAGTATTAGGGATAAGCCAGTGCCAAAGTAGCGAACCCGATGTTCAATGTTGCACCCAGCGTAAAGCGTTATGGTCTACTGCTATCTTATCGGGAGGTGGCCACCTCTGTAGGGCATACGCGGTGCTAATTATCGATTCCAAGGACTGTCAGGCGGAGGTTGGGTATTGAAGACAAGCCCGCATGGCGAAGTACAATTCTTTGACCCATGTTGTACCCTCTTCGGAAATAGCGGAGATGCTCACGTTTTCAATAAAAGAATGATCAATTTAACCAATTATGCGCCTGATAATGGTAACGATGTTCAGTCGGAATAACAAGAGGCAAATAAAACGCCTACGGCTGATACGTTTATGATCGCCTATAACGCTTGCCCGGTGGACTTTGCGGTGCCTGCGCTGCTACAGGATTAATTGAGGACGCACCACGCATAGGCGCTGCCAGCGTCCTTCAAAAGAGTGAGTAGCATTTGGTTATAACGATGTCTGAATGCTCACCTGACTACATTGTTACCAGGAGGATATCGTTATATGAATGGCGGGCATACATATTGAATAGTCCCTAGTGGTATTAGAACGTATATCGTTACTAAGAGGTGATCGTTAAGTGGAATATCGTTATAGGGGGTTTCTTACCGCAGTGTCCGATTATGCAGATCATTCTCCCAGCGCAGTATCGTCATTCCAGTCCTACGGCCTAGTTGCATTATTTGCCTTTCGCCTGATGCATGTACTTTCCATCGATCTCGGGAGTTATTTCATGATTTGAATCTTGCCTACTTAGGTATTTCAAAACCAGATGACGTACTTGCATTCACCCAGTTTGCAGCATGCTAGTATTAGTAGCCTCGCGGAATACAAGTATACACATGTTCAGCATCTAATGTTTTATACCTTCATTAACACTTAGATCAGGAACTCAGAAGGATAGACAACCCCTACCTTAGTGATGATGTGGATGTGGTTGGAATTGGAGGTGAAGAAGAGGCGCTAGCCCCAATAGGTTTAGCGCTCTGCAAACTGAGATGTACAGGTCCTTCCTGCAGCGGGCTGGACATTGCTTAAGCGTTGCCGGGCTTGTTCAGGTATACCTTAGCTGGCTTACGCTCTCATACAAATAATCCTTGTTAAGAGGCTTTTTGCTGATGCAATGTCCATGGCGTGCCTGATGTGAATCTCGGTCGCGGTCGCGCTTGCGCGGCTACCGGAAGTGGAGTCGCTTGTCCTTCCTATCAAACTCGACGTCCTTCCTGAAGCGACACGGATAAGGTACGTTATGAAGTGATATCCCCTTATGCGCTTCCAGCGGCCCTCTTTGGTTAGCTCATGGCCCTTGGTGTCAAGCCAGTGTTTTTTCTTTTCCCATTCACTTGATGATTTCCAACACACCGTTAACAATGCGTGCCTCCTTGTTCCTTTTCTTTACTTCTTGATTTGTCGTCAACTTCTCCGTCTACCGGTCCGGCAACATGTACACAACTCCCTTGACGGCTACGCTCCTGTTTATTGGGCTGTGCTTCCTTCGTACCCTTCCAGCTTTTGGCGCAGTTCATGAGCAGTTGGCGACCACCCCAGATGGATGGACCCGCGTAGCCACTCCCGATGACAGCAGTACCATAATCTTACAGATCGGTTTGCAGGAGCAGAATCTTGACCAATTGGAATCGCTGCTCTATGCCGTCTCAACACCAGGCAGCACCCAGTACGGCGACTATATGGAGGCCAACGATGTCAAAAGCCTCCTGCAGCCTTCCAGCGAGGCCAACAGCGCCGTCCTGGCTTGGTTGAAACAGGCTGGTGTGGATACAGTCTATAGTGATGGTACCTGGGTTAATTTTGCTACTACTGTTGCCACGGCAAACAGATTGCTAAATACCCAATTCAACTACTACGACAGCGAAGGCATTACGAAACTCCGGACAACTCAGTATTCGGTCCCTGACGAACTGACTCAACACATCGACCTCGTCACCCCAACCACGTTTTTCGGTAAACCCAAGGCTCAAGCGCCTACAATTGTTGGTCGAGACCGGGTCGAGGCTCGCCAGGTCGATGCATCTTGCGCTCTTCTCATCACCCCGCGGTGTCTCAAACAGCTGTATAGTATTAACTATACTCCGGATCCGAAGTCCGGAAGTAGGATAGCATTTGGTAGCTTCCTCAACCAGTCTGCACGCGCTCAAGATCTCAGGCTGTTTGAGACGGCGTACAAGATCCCTCACCAGAGTTTCTCAGTGGAGCTCGTCAACGGTGGCGTCAACGACCAGAGTATTAGTAGCAATCATGCGGAAGCAAACCTCGATATTGAGTATATAGTTGGTGTCAGCCACCCTTTACCAGTTCTCAGCTACATCACTGGGGGATCTCCACCATTCATACCAAATCTCGATCAGCCAACTCATGCAAATAATACAAACGAACCTTACCTCGATTACTATTCCTATCTTCTTTCGAAGCAAAACAGCGAGTTGCCTCAAGTCATTACAAATTCGTATTGCGACGATGAGCAGGTACAGTTGTTTTGCAAGATGGTAAGGAAGTGATCCAGCTAACATGCAATGGTTGACAGACGGTCCCTGAGAAGTATGCTCGCCGTGTCTGTAACATGATTGGTCAATTGGGGTTGCGAGGTCTCACGATTCTCGCGAGCTCGGGTGATACCGGCAAGTTAACTTATCCTTATCTTCCAAGAGCCAGTATGATAACAGGGTTCCATCATAGGAGTTGGTGCGCCGTGTCAATCGAACGATGGTAAAAGGACACCTGAATACACACCTCAGTTCCCACCAACGGTAAGCATTTTCTCCGCTGGCACATCTTCGGTTTGACCTAAAGTATGAGGCTTGAGACAACATCGAGAAAAAATACTCTGTTGACATGCACCATGGCCTGTGAATCAGCAAGAAAACAATGTGCTAAATATGACTCCTTGCTAGTGCCCATACATCACTTCTGTTGGCGGCACGCAATCCATCAGCCCCGAGGTAGCTTGGGTTGCCAGCACTGGGGGCTTCAGCAATTACTTCAAACGCCCAGAGTATCAAAGCAGTGCCGTGTCTACCTACTTGACGAAATACATTGGCAAGGCAGCGTTGGACTACTTCAAGCCTTACTTCAACATTGACGGACGAGCTTTCCCTGACGTCGCTGCCCACAGTCTCCGTCCAGAGTAAGTATTGTAACATCGCCTGAATCCCACCCAGCCCGCGCGATCTCTCACCCCTGGCCAAACTAACCCGAAGACCCTGACACAGTTACTCCGTCGTCGTCAACAATAAACGTAGCCTCTCCGGCGGAACTTCGGCCGCCACTCCCGTCTTCGCCTCCATCATTGCCCTCCTCAACGACGCCCGTCTCCGCGCCGGCAAGAAACAGCTCGGCTACCTCAACCCCTGGCTCTACAGCATCGGCTTCGAAGGCCTCACCGATATCACCGCCGGTGGCTCCGTAGGATGCAATGGTACTAATGGTCAGACAGGTAAGCCAGTCCCCGGTAACCCTAGTATCATTCCATACGCAAGTTGGAATGCGACAACTGGTTGGGATCCGGTCACTGGCCTTGGAGTTCCAAATTTCGAGAAGCTGCTGGCGCTGGCGATGTCCTGAAAGGTCTACATAGGTGGGGAAGGCTTGAGAATCTCTCGCATGCTCCGTTCTAGCGCCGCTATCAGCCAACTTGATATGATTAGGGGTTCGGGTAGGCAGGTAGTCGTTTGACGACTTCTTCCATCAACGAAAAGATAGATTAACCTGTTGCGGTGCTTATTGCAGTATGGCTACCTAATACCTCCTTCTAAGTCCTTAAGAACTCCATTTATCGATGATTTGTTAGCTCTCTCTCCTACCAGGGCATCCCACCCTTCCTATGTCACATGCTTTTGCACTTCACCAACGGGAAAAACCATATGTTTGATTGGTTCGGGATCCATTCTCATGGAAACCTATCTGGACATGACGCCAATGTTCCGATGTTCATTTGCTCGCGGCATCGTTGAGTAGCGTGATAAAGGATAGAATTCATTCCCGCAGGAACGGACATAGCTCCAAGGGACACTCAATACCAAACGAATCATCGAGTATCATTTAAAATAGGTATCATCAATCGGGCAAATGCAAAGAGAACATCGAACAGCTCCTCTTCACGAATATAGGAATAATGATATCCGGATTACCGACTGACTTTCAGGAACAAAGGCCAATACACATTTAATCTTCTTCCGAAGGCTCTCACCAGTGACATTTTATTGCAAGTAGCTCACTACATATACTAATCCCGCGAGCGGAATGAAGTCGTATAGCCTATGATTTGATAGGTACGCACCTGAGCTTTCAGGCATAGACGGTTCCCCATCTAGGATGTTATCTTTAGTGATGTCACACTATCGACCGTGTTATGGAAGTAGGTGCTAGTGATGATGGTAGGAAGGTGCAATGGTAGTTTGACAGTGTGAGCGAGAAGGGGAGGTGTAGAAGCAGTCGAAGTCAGATGTAGACACACACGTGACACGGTAAGGCTGGCTTGGATCTCGGTTACGGATTGGGTCTCGCGCTATTTTGGCGATCTCCCGTAATATCTTAGCTTCTGTTTAAGGTACGAGTAGGACAGCAAACTTCGTCTACTGGGCTTCTCACCCCTCGCCCCCAACTGTAATACATGCCTACTAGAAGCCTCACGACGTTCATTCATTCTGTAACGCTTGCTACTGTTCCCTTGCGGTGCTCGAGTACTTGGAGACTCACCATACCCACCACGACTACCTTATATCCGCAACGTCCTCATCACGCCTGCACACGCCTCTCCTCCAATATGGCTCCTCTAGAAAGGCTTGCGGACAAGCTCGAAACGTCTGAGCTGGATGATAGATCGTACAGAGTTGTAAGACTGCCGAACAAATTAGAAGCACTCCTCGTTCACGACCCAGAAACAGACAAAGCCAGTGCCTCGGTCAACGTCAAGGTTGGCAGCTTTAGCGATGCAGATGACATGCCTGGCATGGCTCATGCGGTGGAGCATCTCCTCTTCATGGGTACCGAGAAGGTGTGTGTTAATGACGCCACTACCATCTTTACTGACAATCTTTAGTATCCTGTTGAAAACGCCTACAGCCAGTACCTAAGCGCGCATTCCGGCTCATCCAATGCGTACACAGCATCTACCGAGACGAATTACTTTTTCGAAGTGGCAGCCTCTTCAGGGGTCGGATCAACGCCCCCTACAAATGGCTCCACTACGAACGGCTCCGTTACAAACGGCGCTCCTGAATCACCACTTTATGGAGCACTCGATCGTTTCGCCCAGTTCTTTATAGCCCCCTTGTTTCTTTCCTCTACTCTTGACAGAGAACTGAAAGCTGTGGATTCTGAGAACAAGAAGAATCTACAAAGCGACAATTGGCGTCTTTCGCAGCTCAACAAGTCGCTCTCAAACCCGAAGCACCCTTTTCACCATTTCTCTACCGGTAACTTAGAGACTCTTAGAGACGAACCTAGGAAAAGAGGTGTAGATATTCGGCAAGAATTCATACAGTTCCACAACAAGCATTATTCGGCAAATCGTATGAAGTTGGTCGTCTTGGGTCGCGAGTCCCTTGATGATTTAGAATCTTGGGTTGGGATTCTGTTCGCAGGCGTAAAAAATAAGGACCTTCCACCAAATCGTTGGGACGGGGTGCAGCCCTATTCTGAAAATGAAGTCTTGACTCAGATATTTGCCAAGCCTGTGATGGACTCCCGGTCACTCGACATATACTTTCCGTTCCAAGACGAAGAACACATGTATGAGTCGCAACCTAGCCGCTACATCAGCCATCTAATTGGGCACGAAGGCCCTGGCAGTATCTTAGCATACATCAAGGCCAAAGGCTGGGCGAACGGGCTTTCTGCAGGTGCGATGCCTGTGTGCCCTGGAGCCGCGTTTTTCACGATTTCAATCCGGCTTACCGAAGATGGCTTGAAAGACTATCTGGAGATTGTCAAGGTTGTCTTCCAATATATATCTTTGATCAAGGAGGTTCCACCTCAACATTGGATATTCAACGAAGTCAAAGGGATGGCCGAGGTTGATTTCAGGTTCCAAGAAAAAAGCCCCTCAAGCAGATTTACTAGCAGAATCAGTAGTGTTATGCAAAAGCCATTGCCACGTGAGTGGCTTTTGAGTGGCTCTAGTCTACTCAGGAAATTCGATTCATCGGCGATTACTGAAGCCCTGTCATACCTAAGGACGGATAATTATCGGCTTACTATTGTTAGCCAGCAAGTCCCTGGAAACTGGGACAAGAAGGAAAAATGGTATGGTACAGAGTACCGAACGCAGCGGATCGACGCTGATTTTGAGGCTGCTGTGAAGAAAGCGGGGCAAAGCACAGCAAAGGACAGGATATCGGACTTGTATATGCCACACAAGAACGAATTCATCCCAACAAAGCTGAATGTGGAAAAGAGGGACGTTGCAGAACCCTTGAGAGCTCCTAAACTGATCCGTAACGACGAAAGCGTTCGGACCTGGTGGAAGAAGGATGACCGATTTTGGGTTCCCAAGGGGAACGTTTTCGTCACTCTCAGAAATCCCCTCGCGGGTGCCACACCAGCCACTTCGGTGAAAGCAAAGATGTTCTGCGAGCTTGTAAAAGACGCACTGGTCGAATATTCGTACGATGCTGAGATCGCAGGACTGTACTACGGACTTGGCTCTTCTAGTGTCGGTTTGGATATTGACGTCAGTGGATACAACGATAAACTCATTGTATTACTAGAGAAGGTCCTTGTTAGCATGAGGGATCTTGAGGTAAAGCCAGATCGCTTCAAGATTGTGAAAGAGCGAGTCTCGCGAGGGTATCGCAACCGGGACTTTCAGGCCCCTTACCAACAGGTCGGCGGCTATTCTCAGTGGCTTGGAGTGGAGAATGTATGGATCAGTGAACAATATCAAGCCGAGCTTGCTCATCTTACACCCATTGACATTTCCACCTTTTTCCCGGAAATTCTCCAGCAGCTGCACATAGAAGTTCTTGCTCACGGAAACATCTACAAAGAGGATGCTTTACGCATGGCTAAGCTAATAGAATCAACGCTCAAACCAAGACCTCTCCCTCAAACACTGTGGCACGTCCGCAGGAATCTAATCCTTCCGCAAGGAACCGACTTTACGTACAAGCGCGCCCTAGGTGATCCGGCCAACGTCAACCACTGTATCGAGTACTATGTATATATCGGTGATGCTGCCAATCGGATTCTCAGGGCAAAGTTGCTACTTTTAGGGCAGTTGACCGATGAGCCAGGCTTTGATCAGTTGCGTTCGAAGGAGCAGCTTGGCTATATCGTTTGGACTGGGCCAAAACTAATGGTAACAACAATGGGCTATCGGGTAGTGATACAATCAGAACGTGCAACCGAGTACTTGGAAGAACGGATCAACGCTTTCCTTGCTTCCATCTCCAAACTCCTCGAGAAAATGTCAACGGAGGAGTTTGAGGGCCACAAGAAGAGTCTGATCAACAAGAGGCTGGAGAAGGTCAAGAATCTGGACCAGGAAGGTGATAAATTCTGGTACCACATCGGTTGCGAATACTTTGACTTCTTGCAAGTTGACCATGATGTTGCGCACCTTAAACCCGTGACGAAAGAAGAAATGATTGATTTCTTCAATCATTATATCCATCCAACTTCCCCTACCCGTGCAAAGCTATCCATACACATGATCGCACAGGCTTCGCCTAAAGCGATCGCAGGCAGCATGACCGGGACGGAGAAGAAGGAGAAGGTAATTTCGTTGCTCGCAAAATACCTCAACACAATGGGCGTCAACGCCGACATCGAACTCCTATCCCAGCGACTCGGTCAAGTCGACATAGCTGGTGGTGACCAAGCCGGCATCATCGAAGCCATGTCAATGTATCTCAAAGACGACGTCTCAGCATCAGAAGACCAGTCGTCCCAGATTATGGAGCAAGGACAGCAGCTGCTGGCGACTGCTCTGCCCAGCTTAGGTATTGAAATCCGCCAGATCGCCAACGGCGTGGACGAGTCGTCTGAGCTGCCGGAAGCACCGTCTGTCAAAGCCACGACGTTGATAGAGAATGTTCATGACTTTAAGGCTGCGCTGGCTGCAAGTGCTGGGCCAAGGCCAGTAGTCCACCTGAGCGAGTTTGAGGAGTCGGAGCCGAAGTTGTGAGGAGACTTTTTCTTTCTTGGTACCTGCATTAGACTAGATGTCTTGATACGATTGTGAGATTGAGGCCAGTTCGAAGCATGGTTTGAAGATCTTATCCATGATCCTCGTGGACAGCTTCGTGGTGAAGACACCCCTGTTCGCGTATGATAGATAGAGCTCCCTGTCGAAAGAAGCGGGATAACCGCAAAAAGCACTTCACGCATCTCTACTGCATGGCTCGGTTCAAAAACTCAAGAGCTGTTGATCCTCCCAATTGGTTCACGATTCCCAATCGTTAATTACATACCTCTCCGAGTGCTCACAACTAAACCATAACTACCTTACCTACCACTCCTTCCCTTCATGATCCATCATTCATCACACGAACCGAACAAGCTCAATCACAATCACAATCACATGTACTCACAACCACTTTCTCGCCGTCGCCTTTCCTCATTCCCTCATGCATCTTCGTAATTCCATCCCTGTCGCTCACTACTTGCTACCATATCAGCTATCAGCGATAACACTTACAACCAGTCAAAGGAAAGAATAACTGGTTAATTCCCATCGACGACGGCATCAGTGTTGTCTCAGATACACTTCCTGGAAATGAAGTCTTATCCGTCGACAAAACCATATCTCCAAAAAAAGTCCGATTTCTAATATCGCTAGAAATGGCACTATGCCCTGTGTTAAGACTTCAATTGACAAAGCCCAATGTCATTGCTTGCTGCATCCATTCCATTACTATAGATGTCTCTATTCTAATTACCATTGGCTTATCGTAGCGACGGACTTAAGTGGAGACTTTGGGCCTCGATCACCTATAAATTCCCTTTGCCATGCCGTTCAAGCTACTCAGACCGAGCCGACATGCTTAGGCTTCCTACTAGATAGAGCGCGAACCCGAAGCATCACCTTTACCACGACTGTGCCTCAGTCTTCTCTTACCGCGCCTGTTCGGCTTGCAAATTTATTGTCCGCCAAACACAACCTAGGCAAACAGCTCATGAAGCCCGGTAAGTTATCTAGACAGCAACGCCTCCAGATCGCCGTCACACTGGCCTCATCTGTTCTGCAACTACATAACTCACCATGGCTCAGCGAAAATTGGGACAAAAGAGACATATACTTCTTCTCCAATGGCCTAGACTCCGATAACCGTCCTTTGATCAGCGATGCATATGTATCGAGGTCTTTCTGGCCACCTGGAAGCCCACAACCAACAAACAAGAGCGCAAAGGCGACCACAGAAGATTTTCTGAGCAGTCAGATTGTTAACAAAACTTTATTCGCGCTTGGCATAGTCCTGATTGAGCTCTGCCTAAATAAGACACTCGAGGATCTACGTCCGCCTTCAGATGACAAACATGAGGCGGCAAGATCGCAAGGTATCGTCGATGTCTACCGAACCGCAACATCTCAAATCGACAACGTGTACAGTAAAGGCGGGACCCAATACGGCTACGTTGTGCAGCGGTGTCTGAAATGCGAGTTTGGGATTCAAGATAGCAAGAAGCAGCTTGATTTTGATGCGTTCAGAGGTCTCGTCTATGAAGGGGTACTGTAGTAGCACCGCTGGAGGAGGACCTGAGAAAGTATTCTCTCTACCGAGGTATTAGCATCTGAGTGAGCCTTTGGTAAGTCAATTGATCGGGGGTTTTGGTTACTTGTGATTCTTGATAGCCGCATGCAATCACTTCGTCTTGAGATAAGGCAGCACAAGTAGGGAGAGGTCGAGGCTCACTATTAAACACTTGAAAGTATGGGGTTGCTGTCGGGTGAGCCGCCTTTGCTAAGATATTGACCGACCATCACTCGGGAGATTCAAGGGAACAGTGCAGCAAAGAAATCCATACTATCATTGCATGAGACTTCTATCCGCGCAACGCTAGGCATGTCGTTGACCGATCCAAACACTGCAGAAGTTTGTTGGAAAACGGAGGTCATATGGGGCATTTAGTATATGGGGTTGAAGCTATCTAGTAGGTAGGAATTTCGGAGGAAGGAAGAAGTGGGAGGAAGGTCAAATACCCTGAATCCCCTGAGTCCACTAGCGCCGGATGGATGCGGAGATTAGATCTACCAACCAAATCACACCTGAAATTCCAACAAAGTTATCAGAGCTGGATAAATTATTTATCTGTTACCTTGTTCTCCATCTCGACCCTCCATCTCTGAATCTTAGACTGGTCTAACAAATCCTTAGGTTCTGACTGCATAACACGCTGAGATAGATATCTGGAAACCCCGTCAATGTTTATACAATATGATCACTCACTAAACTCCTATCAATCTACCTAAAAAGCCCAACAAGCACAGCCCGCCCACATCTCCATAACACCCTGACATCCGAACCATTCCACCCCTTCTTCTTAAGCCGACTCGGAGAGCCAAAGTCGATTCACCCAATCGCTTCCCCCCACCAGCTCTAAATCTCACTCTCATCCTAAGAAGACCATCCCGACGTTCACCCAATCCTCATTACCACACCAAAATCCCGCGATATCAACTCCGCAGCCATACGCCCCGGAGCTACCTCAATCATCTACGCAAAACCACGCTGCAGCACCAACCGTTGTCGATGGCATGTATCGAATCAACCCCAGAGCATTTCTGTGTGTTGGCTGATCGACGACGTGTGGGTTCGATTGAATGGGTGGCTGGGTCAGGGTTCAAGTCGCTGAGGTGTCTTCCCACTTGTTTGATGTTTTTTTTTTATCTTTGTGATGCGGTCGTTGTGGCGTATATATATACAGCTTATGCAAAATATCTAAAGGGCTCCGTCGCGTCCTTATAAGATGATCCTGAACCTGAACCACCCCTCCCCATCTAATTCGAGCCTTCCCAATCAAAACCAACTTCACAGCTTGGCCTTCTCCACCTTCTTCCTCTCCTCAAACCCCCTCCTAGCCCCCCACCCCCTCCACACCTCCCACAACCCCACCACCAGCGCCAACACTGGACTCCCCCATAACCACCAACCCCACCACCCCCTCCTCGCCCTCTCCACCTCCCTCATCACCCTGCCCACCTCTTCACCCAACTCCTCCCTCCCCCCATCATTCCACACCACTACCCCCTCCCCCTTTCCCCTCGCCTCCGCCCTCTCAGCCTTCTCCGCCACCGTCCCCTGCGACAACACCCGATCCCGCGCCTCCCCCTCCGTCAACCCCTTATCCCTCTCCCGCAACCGCCGCATCTGCAACCC
>JAABUU010001403.1_pt1 | contig 40868 bp, 28 predicted proteins | sample 5559301 | NCBI WGS metagenome assembly JAABUU01 (sample SAMN10711884, study PRJNA513360) | rock metagenome | isolation source: Antarctica rocks | place: Antarctica: Victoria Land, Richard Nunatak white | reverse complement strand
CCAGCTCGACCCGCTGATCATCGGTCATCGGTAAAGCTGCAGCCACCATAACGGCATTCTACCAAACAACCAAACTAATTTACAGACACACCACTAGGCCGGCCGGACGTGACTCGGCCCGCCTGAGCGCTGTGGCGCTCGGCGGGCCGAGTCGGGTTGGATGCTGTCGACGCCGGCTAGCGGCTGGCATCCTGGGCCGGCGCCGGCGGCGACGAGAGGTTGGCGAAGTCGATACCGGCTGGCGCGGGACGGCGGCCGGACCGTTGGCGATGTATTCGGGGATGGAGATGCCGAGTTCGGCGGCGGCGGCGATGAAGTGGTTGACCCGGTGCTCGGTGCGTTCGGCGCCGAGGTCGGCGGGCAGGTTCCATGTCTTGTCGGCCGGGGAGTATTTGAACCCGTCGGCTTTGAGCAAAGTGTGAAGGTCGGTGTCGTCCTTGGCGATGCCGGCGACCCGGACGGTCCCGTCGACGTGGGTGATGTGCGGTTCGTCGGCGTGGACGGCCGGGTCCGATGTGCGCTGGTCGGTGGTGGCGATGCGTTCCAGGGTCGGATCGCTGCCGCCCGGGCGGAGCGGCGCAGCCTTGAGAGTGTCGATGGTGACCTTGATTTCGGCTCCGGCGGTGTTGTCCCGGCGGGTGAACACTTCCAGTTCGGGTCGGCCAGTAATGGTGATGCGGTCGCCGGACTTGTGGTGCTCCATGAGGCGTTCGGCGTTCGGCCCGAACGCGGACAAGGGGTAGAAGTCGGTGCCGGTGTCGACCCAGCGTTTGGTGTTGCGGTCGGTGTAGCCCTGGTTGACGGCGAGTCGGGCGTTGGCCCAGGCGCGGCCGCTTTCGCTGTAGCCGAAGTTGATGTCGCCGGCGATGTTGCCGGTGGCGGTGATGCGTGAGGTCATGACGGTTGGTTCCTTTCGGGTGGTGGTTCGCGTGATCCGGAGGCGGGTCAGCGTTGTGGTGCGGCCGGGTGGAGGGTCATGGCGGCGGCCGGTGCGGATGGGGCGGCAAGCCATGCCTGGCTGGATGGGGCGGCGGCTGCGGGTTCGCGGAGGGCCAAGCCCAGGTGCGCAACGATCGCTTTGATGGCGGTGAGCCTGAAGTTGGTGCGGGTGCGGCTGGTCTCCGGGGTGGGCATGGTCCAGGTGCCGGGCTGGTCGATGACGGGCTGAAAGTGGTTGGCGTCCAGGTGTTCGGCCAGTTCGCCGTAGTTGGCGTGGTTGGTGGGTGCGGTGATGAGGACACCGGTCGAGGTGTTGATGATGGTGAGCGCCGATTGCGGGGTGGTGGTGGCGTGGGCGGGGTGCGGCTGTTGCTGCAGGTGTTGGTCGGCGGCGGCCTCGGCCTGTTCGCGGGTGATCGGGACTTTTCCGGCGGACATGATGTCCGCGGCGAGCTGCCACCGGGTGTTGGTGCCGGGGAATGGTTCCCCGGTGGTGGACGCGGCGGCGGCCCGGCCGAGGTCGGGGAGCAGCGCGAGCCGGACTTCGGGGCTGTTCACGGCTCGGGCGTGGTCCATCCAGTCGGTGGCGGCCTGGGCGGATTGCGCGGCGGTGCGGGTGGCGACGTCGGTGGGGTACCCGGCGGTGCTCAGTTCGTTGGTCATCACCGTGGTGTATTCGCGGCGCCAGTAGTTCGCCGCGGCGTCGTTGATCTGGTTGGGTTGGTCGGTGCGGATAGCGGTCACGATGCGGGCGACTTCGGAGGGGTTGTCGTCGGTTCGGCGCAGGGTGTCGATGAGCTGTCGACCGGGCAGCCCCGCGACATAGTCGATGGCGAGTTGTTCCGGTCGGCTGGGGGCGGCGCTGAGGGCGCCGTCCTGCGGCGCTGAGCCGCCTAAAGCCAGCGAGATGCGTTCGGTCAGCTCATTGCGCCATTGGTTTGAGGTTTCGGTGCCGTGGGCGACGGCGAATCCCTCGTGGTCCCAGGCGAGGTTGGTGCCGGGGTTCGGTTCGTGGCCGAGCATTTGCGCGGCGGTGGTGCCGAGTTGGCCGAGCAGCATCATGTTGAGTCCGAGGCGGTTGTCGTATTGGTCGGCGTTGGTGTCGATACGCAGTGGTGCGGTTGGTGTCCGGTCCACGTGGTCGGAGATCACCGCGTTGACCTGAGCTTCGGGATAGCCGGCGGCAGTGAGTTCGGGAGTGAACTTGCTCCAGAACGTTCCGGCTGCTTCGAGGCGGTCGGCTCGGTCGACTGCGGTGAAGTCAGGTAGCGGTGGGTCGTCCGCCGCCAGGGAGGTTGTGTTGTCGGCGCCGATCAGTTCGGAGGTTTCGGCGGGGGACGGCGGGGGCTCGACGGCCTGGGTGCCTTCTTCGATGTACGAGCGTTCGTCTTCGATTCGAATCGAGTGGCGTTCGGGTTCGTCATCGTCGATGGGGTCGACCTGGTAGACGCCGGGGGTGAGGTAACGGTAGGCGTCCTTTGGGTTGCCCTCAAAGATGGGTAGAGCGGTGACATCGTCGGGGTCGGAAATGGAGATCCATTCAGGCTCTGGGGTTGTCATGTTCGGCTCCAAGTTCCTCGGGGTGTGGTGAACGGTCGTTAGCGGGTTGGCGCGGCGGGACGCTGGGTGGTGTTGACCGCGGTGGTGACCGGTTGGGTTCCTGGTGGGGTGGTCGGCGCGGTGGGGTATGGACGGAGCAGGAGCTGCTGCCCGTGAGTGGCACCGAAGGTGCGGAGTTCGTGCACCCGGTTGGTGCGGCGGGCGTGTCCGGTGTCACCGGGCAGGAAGTAGTACGTCTTCGCGGCTTTGAAGCCGAGTTCGGTGAGCGCGGTACGCAGGGCGGTGTTGTCCGGGTTGACGCTGTGGACGCGGGTGCCGATGGCGCCGTGTTCGATGACGCCGGCGGGTGGGACGGGGGCGGTCATGCGGACGTCCCTCTCCGGTGCTGGTGGGCGAGGCTGTGCGGGGAGGGACGACGCATAACCGCCGGTTGGGGCGGTTGCGGTCGAGCTACCGTTGCGGGCTGTAGTGGCTTGGTTGCGGTGCGGTTACCGGGTCGGGTCCGGTCGGGAATGCCGACGTGGCGGCGGGGTCGTCGGGGTGCGGTTGAACCGGCAGGTCACGGCCGAGTCGTTGCAGGGCGGAGACAAGTTGGTGGACGCGGTAGGTGCGACGTTCCAGACCGGTGTTGCTGGTCTGCACCCAGCTGGTCCGCCGCGGCGACCACTTCCAGTTGCCGTCTTTGAGTAGGCCGCGGAGTTGGACGTCGCCGCGGTCGGTGCCGACCACTTGGGTGCCGGCAGGTCCGTGTTCGACGCGGATACCGCCCTCGGCGGCCGCGGCAACCGGCACGGCTGGTGGCGCCTGGTCCGGCGCTCTTGATTCCGCGGAATCACCAGGAGCGGTGAGCCGGTCCTGTTCGCGGTTCCGAACCGGCGCTGCGGCGCGGCTGAGTGTTGCGGTGGGCACCGGTGGGTTCTGGTGGGCGTCGGCGATGCTTTGCGCCGCCCGGGCCAGTTCGATGCAGGCGTGGTGCAGCCAGGGGTGCAGTTCCAGGCCGGTGGCGTAGACGTGGACGACGGCGCTGACCTGCTCGGCGTGGGCACTGAGGTTCGTCCAGAGTTGTTGGGCCGCTGCGGGTCCTTTGGGCATGGGGTTGTCGGGGGTGAGGATTGCGGACATGACGTCTCTGAGGCGGGTGATGGCGGTGATGTCCGCGGTGCTGGGATGGTGGTGCGGTTGGAACAGTTGGTGCAGCTTCGAGGAAATCTCGGGCCAGGCAGCGAGTGCGTCGTGGATCTGTCCGGCCAGAGGCACGGCGCCGCCCGGGACCGGCGGTGTGGAGCTTTCGGCGGGCCTCAAGGTGCGCCTGGATTGGAAGGGTTGCGGGGCGGTGGAGCGGGCGGCAGTGGCGAGCGTCGAGTGATGTTGCGGCGCAGAAGGGGTCGGGTCCGGTGAGGCGCTGGAGTGAGCGGGTCCTGCTCCGTGGGCGATTGGTGGTTGGTGGAGGATGACGGTGCTGTCGTAGCGAAGGCGGAGCGAGACGGGCCGGTTACCGTCGGTGTTGATGGCGATGGGCATGTTCGGGTTTTCGGGGTTACCGACGTCGGTGACGGTGCCGGTGAAGACGTCGGTGTCGTAGTCGCCCAGCCGCTGCGCGAGGACGGTGATGTGGTGGCCCACTTCCAAGTCTTCGTGGCTGATGAGTTTCGATCCGGTGGGGCGGTCGATCACGGCCGATTCGATGTCGGTGAGGTTGCGGGTGGGGCGGGCGAGCACACCGGTTCTGGTGGAGCGACGTTTGTTAAGGGTCGACGTCTCGTTCGTGTCCAGGTCGATGAGCCGCAGGGTCGCGGTGGCGCCGTATCCACTGATGTTCTCCACGAGGCGGGGCGCACCGGTCGTGGTGGCGGCGGGCATGATGTCGCCGGGTCGGAGGTCGCCGATGGTGGTCATTCCGCCGGGGTAGAGCTGCCGCAGCGGGTGGCTGTGGGTGTATTGGTCCCGTTGGTCTTCGGCGATGCGGGTGAGCCACGCGGGGGTTCGGGTTTCGCCGGTTTCGGCTGGGCGTTTGTCGGCGTCGTCGGCGGCGAGTTCGGCGTCGAGCCGTCGGATCGTTGCGGCCAGGGCAGCCAGTTCCGCGGTTCGGGGAAACTCGGTGCCGACGAGCGTTTGGGCCGCGGCGATCCGGCTGGGTAGCTGTGCGATGCTGGCTCTCAGATCCCGGAGTGCGCCGGTGGCGCCGGCCAGGTGGTGCTCGATGCGAGTGATGGTGCCGTAGCCGGGGGAGTCGCCTTTCATGTCGGTGAGGTCCACGACGGCGGCGAGTCCGGCGGATACGGCGAACCGGCCGGCGGCTCCGTCGTCGAGGTCGGGGAAGTGTAGTCGTAGTTTCTGGTCGGCGCCGGCGGCGCCGGTGATCCACAACTCGAGTCCGCCGATGCGGCCGATGCTGCGGTTGACGTTGTTGACCCGCCCCGGGACGGGGGCGTATGTGCCCGTGAGGTGGAACAGGGCGCGCCCGGCGTCGACGCGGCGGTCGAAGGTGTCGCCGTCGATGGTGGCGCGGAACGCGGTGCCTTCGGTGGGTTGAACGCGGGCGACGGCGTCAATTAGCCGGGGTAGTTGCTCGGTGAGGCGGGCGAGGCGCTGTTGGTCTTGGGCGATGGAGGTGATCAGGCCGCGTTGTTCGGAGTGGTGGGCGCGTTCGAGCATCTGCAGTTGGGAGTGGTCCTGCTGCGCTTGGTAGCGGGCTTGGATGCGGGTGTCGCCGGACGCGGCGATGGCCTGCTGCTCGAAGGACATGGTGTCCGAGTCGTCGACGTCGATGTGCCGGGCGGAGCCGCCGAGCCGGACCTGCGCGATGGTGCGGGCTTTGTGGGTGACGATCTGCCAGGAGTAGGCGTCGAAGGTCTGCTCGGTGATGTATGTGTGGACGGCCACCGGGCCGTACTTCACGTTTTGGTTGCCTTGCCGGACGATGCGGCCTTCGCGTTGTTCGATGTCGGCGGGTCGCCATGGCGGGTCGACGTGGTGTTCGGCCACGGCCCGGGCTTGGATGTTCGCGCCGGTGCCCATCTTGTGGGTGGAGCCGATGAGGACTTGGGTGCGTCCGTCGCGGGCGGAGGCGAACAGGTCGGCGCGGGCGGCGTCGGAGTTGCCCGCTTCGTGGATGAACCGGACGGTGTCGGCCGGCATACCGCCGTCGACCAGCAGGTCTTTGAGGCCGCGGTAGACGTTCCAGCCGGTGGGTTTGGGTGTGGATTGGTCGCAGAACACGATTTGCAGGGCACCTGGCCGGGCGGCGGGCGTTCCGGCGTCGTCGGTGTAGGTGCGTTGGCGGGTGTCGGTCCAGGTGGACAGGATCTGGTCGGCGAGCACTCGGAGGCGCCCGCCGGCCGGGTCCGGGGGTAGGTCGGCGAGGCGCGGGTCGAGGGCGGCTTTGCGTCCGTCCCCGGAGATTTTCAGCATGTTGTCGACTTTTGGGTCGACGCCGCCGCCGCGGAGCGCTTCGGCGCGCTGTTCGAGCTGGGCGGCGTACTCCGCTTGTTCGGCGGATCGGGGCATGACGTGTTGGGTGCGGGCACCGTCGACCAGCTCGGGGAGGTCGACGTCGAGTTGGTCGCGGGTGACGACGTCGGCCATCTGCTGCCACATGCGGGTCATGTCGGGGAGGTTGACGAATCGGTTGACGCGGGTCTTGGGTTGGAATCCGGCGCCGGTGGGTTTCATCTCCAGCCGGGTGACGGCCCGCAGGTGCGCCGCGGCCCAGGTGTCGAACACTTCGACGCCGGCGTCCTGCAGGAGATCCGGCCGGACGTAGGCGAGTTGCACCCAGGCTTCGCGGGGGGAGTTGGGCAGCGGTGTGCCGGTGGCCATGGTGGCGATGCGGATGGGCCGGCCCGGTTCGGTGACGGCCAGGTGAGCGGCCCGGTCCCGCAGGATTGTCAGTTTCATCGACATGTCGGTGGCGCGTTGGGCTTCGTCGGGGTGGGCGAGGTCCCGTTGTCCGGAGATGACTTGCCGGTTTTTGTAGTGGTGGGATTCGTCGACGAACAGGTAGTCGCAAGAGGTGGAATCGAAGGTGATCCCGTCGTCTTTCTTCTTCGGGTTCAACGTGTCCTTGAGGCGAGCTTCCATCCGTTTGATCGCGGCGTTGATCGTCTTGGTCGCGCTGGACTGGGACCGGTCGTCCTTGTCGGCGCGCGCGGAGAGGGCGGCGCGGAGTTCGTCGATCCGTCCACCGATGTAGGAGGCGCGGGCGTCGACAGACACGGGGATGCCTTGGAACAGCGATTCGGGGCAGACGACGATGTCGTAGTCGCCGGTGGCGGACAGGGCGGCGAATTCGCGGCGGGTGGCGGCGGTGGTCGCGGACGGCCCGGCGAGGATCTTCGCTGTCGGGTACCACGATTTCGCCTCGCGGACGACCTGTTCCACGATGTGGTTGGGGACGACGATCCAGGGTTGGCGGACGTGCCCGAGGCGCCGCAGTTCCATTGCGGACATGGCCATGATCCCGGTTTTGCCGGCACCTACAACGTGGTCCAGGAGCACGGTGGGTTCGGTGGTGATCCGGGCGACGGCGTTGATTTGGGTGGATCGGGGGGTGAAGTGGTCGCCGAGCCCGGGGAGGGTCAACGCGGATCCGTCATAGGTCGGGGCGACGTGGGCGTTGAACCGCCGGTTGTAGACGGCGGTGAGCCGGCCGGCCCGGTCGGGGTCTTCGAACAGCCATCCGCCGAAGCGGACGGCGAGGGCTTCGCGTTTCGCGTAGGCGGCGGCGGTACCTTCCGGGTCGGGGACTTCCCGGGGGGTGCCGTCGTAGTCCAGGACGGTCATCGTGACCAACACCGGGGTGTTGTTGAGCAGCGCGTCCATCAACTGGAGACCGTCGTAGTCGGGGGTGCCGTATTGGATGCGGACGGTGGTGCTGTTGTGGTCGGCGGTGTCGGTTTGCAGGTCGAAGCAGCCGCCGTTGTCCAGCCAAGTGATCGTGCTGTTGTCGGCGTCGAGTACTTCGCGGAGGAAGTCGGTGTAGTCGGCCGGGGTGACCCAGGTGACGCCGGGTCGGGCTTCGATGTCCGCGGGGGTGAGGTCGACCGGTAGTACGGCGGTGAGCGCCGCGATGTTGGCGGCGAACCGTGGATCAGCGGCGGCGACTGCGTTGTCGAGTTTGAGGCGGACGTTGCCGGACAGGTACCGGGCCGCCAGGATCAGACCGCCGGCGGGTTCGGTGTGGGCGAGGGTGAACGCCGCGGCGGCAGCTTCGTCGGTGAGCAGTCCAACGGGGACGTCGCGGACAGCGCCGCCGGGGTGGTCGAAGACCAGGTCGCCGAGCAGTTCCCGGGCGCGGGCGGAGGTGACCGGAACAGTGCTGCCGAGTTCGGTGAGAACCGCTGCGACAGCATCGATGTCCACGGCGCCTTCGGCGTCCAGGACCAGCGCCAACGCTTCGGCCGGGTCGGCGGTGGCCGTGACAGGTCGACGGGCGGTGATGACGTCAACGGTGAGAATCGCTGCGGGGGCGGCGGTTCGATTATCCGGGTCGTAGGTTTCCAACGCGAGGACGGTGGCGAAACCGGGGTCGGCGCGGAGCTTTTCCACGGCGGTCGGCCGGACGTGGTCGATGCTGTGGACGAGGACCTGCATGACCGGTTCGCCGAGGTCGTTGACCTCGGCTTCCAGGAGGCCGGTCTTCTTGTTCTTGACGATCCGCTGCTTCGTGGGCCATTCGGGGTCGATCTCGGATTCGCTGAGGTTCCGCTGCAAGATCCAGGAGACGCGGGGTTTTTCGACGGTCCGGTTGATCGGACCGTATTCAGCGGCGTACTCCTGGTAAAGGGTGCGGAGCCGGGTCCGGCTGTCCTGCCGCTGCTGCTCGGTGGTGCTGCCGTCGGCTTGTCCGGCGATGAGCGGTTCGGCGACGTCCCGGAGGGTGAGCAGCTGGCGGGCTTCTGCGACGATCTGCGCGGCGGTGCGGCCGTTCTCCTGGGTGGTGCTGTCGGCCTTGATTGCCAGCGACGTCCAGGTCCGGGTCAAAGGGTCGAGTCGGATCAGGCCGGCGCCGTTGGCGCGGATCGTGCCGGGGCGGTGCTGGTCGTCCACCGGCTCCCCGGCCGTTTTGATCGGCTCCAGACCGGAGGTGGGGGCGGTGAACGTCAGTCCGTTGGCGTGGGCGTAGTCGGTGATCCCGGACAGTGCGGTGGCGAGCTGGTCGGCCAGAGGGCGGGCGTCGGGTCCGTCGTGGGCGGTGATGCGCATGTCCCCGTCCCGGTACAGCCCGCGGCCGGCGGTCAACGTGCCGAGAATGTTCTCCGGGTGGGCGGCGAAGTACTGGTTGACGTGCAGCTCGCCGCCGTCGGTGGCGATCGGTACGACGTCCCGCCAGGCGGCGCGGGGCATCGGTGAGGCATCGGGGTCCCGGCGCCGCAGGATCAGCACGTCGACGACGACGTCGGTACCGGCGGTGAGACGGAACGCGCCGGTCGGGAGGCGGACAGCGCCGACGAGATCGGCGTCGCGGTAGAGGTCGTCGCGGGCCTGGGTGGATTTGGAATCCATGGTGTAGCTGGACGTCAACAAGGCAACGATCCCGCCGGGGGCGGTGAGCTGGACGGCTTTGGAGATGAACGCGTTGTGGATGGAATGCCCGGCCGGGTTGAACTCCGGGTCATAGACGCGATAGTCGCCGAACGGGACGTTGCCGATCGCGGCGGTGAAGCTGGACTTGTTCCAGCCGGGCGTTTCGAATCCCTCGGCCAGGACCGTGTGGCCGGGATGCAGGGCGGCGGCGATGCGAGCGGTGATCGGGTCGGATTCGACGCCAACGATGGTGGCGGCTTCGGGGGCGGTGGCCATGAACACCCCGGAACCGGTGCCCGGTTCCAGGACCGGTCCGGCGGTGTAACCAAGGGCAATCATCGCTGTCCACATCGCGTCCGCGATGGCGGGTGAGGTGTAGTGGGCGTTGAGGGTGCTGGCCGCGGCAGACTTCCAGAACGGTTCCGGCAGGAACGTCAGCACTTCGGCCCGGGTGGGGTCCCATTCGGCGCCGCGGATGACCGCGGCAAGCGCACTGTCGAGGCGGTCCAACGCCGGCCCGTTGACCTCGGTGCGGGTGATCGACTCACTGATCTGGGTGCGCAGTTCCCGGCTGGCGCGAAGGACGGAGCGCGGCTGGTCCCAGTGGATGCTCTGCCGGGCCAGGGTCGCCTGGATCTGCTCGGACGCGTCGGCGTCGACGGCGCGGAGTTCCCGGTAGGCGGCGGGCAGCAGCGTCTCCGAGCGTTGCCGCGCCCAAGACGTCTGGGCCTGCGCGTGGGTCGGTTCGAAGATTTCCGGCAATGCGCCCCACCCGGACCAGTCGGCGAGGATCTGCTGCTGCTCCGCCGTGGCGTAGCTGTGTTGTCCCTCCGAGCTGAAGAGGCGGTCCAGGGTTTGCAGTGCGGCGAGGTTCGCGGCGGCGCGGGCGCGTTTGTTCGGCGGCACCGTCGAGGCCAAGGAGGTCGGGTGGTAGCTGACCGGTTCGCCGTCGAGGGTGCCGGGCGGGGCGGTGAGGTTGCCGGCCAAGGCAGACACCCACGGCGTTGCGACGGGGACGGCCGGAACGAGATCGGCGGCGGGGTCGGCGTCGACGGGCGACGGGCTGCGCGTCAGGTAGGCGACGTCGCTGGGCGGGAGCAGCTGGGCCGGGGAGGACGCCCAAGCCGCGACTGGGCTCTCCGGTACGGCGACTTCGGCGAGGTCAGCCGGATCGTTGAAGAGCGCGGAGCTGTCGGTGGTCTGTGTGGTGGTCAGCGCTGCTACGGGCCGGCCCTGCGGGAGAACAATTTGCGGGACTGACGGATCGGGTGCAGCAGTTTTGACCGGATCTTCGGTGGGTGCCGTCGGTGATTCCGTGGAATCAACGTCCGTGATGGTCGCTGCGGTAGGCAGATCCGGTGTGATGGTGCCGTCGAGGCCGAAGAGGTCGTACTGATCGGCGGGGGCTGCGGTTTTCTTGGCACGGCTGCGTGGTGGCATGAGGGTTCGGTGGCCTTTCCGCGGCGGCCACAGAATCGAGGGCAGAAAGGAAACGCGAAGGGCCGCCGCATCCGGTGATCGGATGGGACGGCCCTTCATGAGCAAAGAGGGAACATGCCCCGGCAGGTCAGGCCGCGCGGTACCCGTTCGCGTGGGCCAGCACCAGGGTGGCGCACTTGTCGACGTAGATGACGAGGTTCAGCGCCCGGGTGACCGCAGTGTCCAGGCTCGGGGCGTTGATGACGACCTGGACTCTGAAGGCGTCCGTCGGGGCGTCGGCCGAGACGGGGACGTCGTCCCAGGCGATGTTCGCGAAAGCGTTGCGGTACTGCAGGTCCACGTTGCCGCGGAAGTCGTAGGTGTCGTCTGAGCTGGCGGTGGTCCATTCGCCGACGTCGCCGAGCGCGTTGGCGCGTTCTTCCGCCGCGGTGAACCGGTCGTCGGCGAGCCGTTCGAACTGATCAGCGAAGGCACGGACCCAGTCCTGGGCGTCGTAGTCGTTTGTCTTGAGGGCCCGGACGGTGCGCCAGGACCGGGACAGTTCGATGACGAACTCTTCGTCGTCGGCACCGTTCGCGGGTCGGGCCAACGTCTTCGGGACGACGGTCGTGGCATCCGGTCGGGTGGTGGCGGCATGCACGGCCATAGCCAGGATCTGCCGGACGGTTTCGACGGCGTCGCCTTCGCTGGTGGCTCGGACCTGGAACACGACGTACGACGCGTCGGGGCTGTGCACCTCGTCGTCCACGTCGGCGCCGAGCTCGTAGTCGCGGTCTTCCGTCGAGCCGGCCGGATCGGCGAACGTCGGGTCGAAGGTGATGTGCAGGGTCTGGTCGTCGAGGTAGTGGCCGACGGACAGCCGAACCGGGCAGGTGGAGCTGAGGAAGAGCGGCCGGTAGTCGATGGGGTTCCATTCGTCCCAGTCGCCGTCGCTCTCCCACTGTCCACCGACCACAGATTCCAAATATTGTGGTTCCTCGTCGAGTCCGCAGGTTGGAACGAGCCGGCCGATGTGTGCGCGGATCGTGAGTTCCAGGTGATCCGCGGTCATGGTCGGTGCCAGTAATCCGGGTGCGGCGGTCCCTGCGGTGTTGACCGCGGCGGTAGCGACGGTTGCCGGGTTGAGGTGTGCGGCGACGGTATGGGTGGACGCGTCGAGGAATTCCTGTCGGTCCGGGTCATTGCGGGCGTATTCGGGGATGTCGAACCGCGGGGGTAGATCGGTGGTGGCGGTGGTCATCGGTGCTCCTGTTTCACGGGTCTGCTGGTGCTGGGGGACTGTATCGGGGGGTACCGACATCGGGTGTGCGATTGGGCCGCTCGTTGTTGTGTGGTGGGTCCGCACTCTGGTGAGCTAAGTGACGGTGCGGGTGGCGGTCCGTCCCGGCGCAGGTTGTCCGGGTGTGGTTGTGGTGCCGGTGATGCGGGTGGCGGCGTGTTCGGCGTGGCGGCGGTCGGCGACCTGCGCCCACCCTTCGCCCTGTGGGGGCATCGGTCCAAGGGTGGTGGTGTGTTCGTCGTCGGTGAGGTTCCAGCGGTCGCGGTAGGCGGCGATGATCCGGGCGGATTCACCCCACTGGGCGGCGGCCAACGGGTCGGCCGGCCGGTGGGGTAGGAGCGGTGTGAGCCACGGGGCGGCGTGCTGTTCGGCGCGGTCCAGGACGGCGTCGGCGCGGGTTTCGATGAGCTGCGCCCGCTCGGTGAGTGCTTGAACGGTGGCGGGGATGAGTCCGACGATCCATTGTTTGGTCGGGGTGGTGCGGCCGGCGGCGACGGCGGTTGTCCAGGCTCGGGTGGCGTCGGCGAGGCCGGCGGCGGTGCGTCGTGGTTCGGGGACGCCGGCGACGATGGTCGGTAGCGCGTGGTCGACGGGGAGCCGGTTGCGGCGGGCGGCGCGGACGGCTCGGTGCAGTTCGGCGGCTCCGGGGTCGTCCAGGATCGCTTCGACGTCCAGCGGGGTGTGCAGGGCGCTCTCGTAGAGGGCGTCTTCGGTGGAGGCCTGGTGCGCGTCGGCGGCGATCGTCTCGTATTCGGCGGCGAGTTGCCGGATGCTTTCGGCGTTGTCGAGTTGCTCGGCCATGTTCTGGTGGGCGGAGATGTCGGCGCTGCTGTTGTCCAGGATGGATTGCAGGACGGTGCGGCCGGTAGCGGGTTCGTCGGTGGGGTGGGTGTGGTCGCTGAGCGGGTCGGCGCCGATCGGTGGGGTGTCGGTGGGGACGTAGGCGTGGTTGTTCAGGCGTCCGCGGGTCATGGCGACGTAGAACGCTTCGCGGGACACCGACGGGGGAGCGATGACGTGGGCGGTGTCGACGGTGAGTCCTTGGCTGCGGTGTGCGGTGGTGGCGTAGGACAGTTGGACGTGTTCGGCGACGTAGGTGGCGGGCAGGGTGACCGGCCGGCCGGTGGGGTTCCCGGTGGAGTTGAGCAGCCGGACGGTCAGGGATCCGTCGGGCATGGCCCGTTGTACTTGCCATTGCTGGCCGTTCTGGACGAACCCGGCGTCGCGTTTGCCGGTGCGGGCGGAGATGATCCGGCCGTGGCCGGAGCCGTCGGTGAGGACCCGGTCGATTGCGCGGGTGACGATGCGGTCCCCGCGAGCGGCGGTGAGGCCGTCGGCGAGCTGGACGCCGGCCTGGTCGACCCGGCCGAGGGCGACCAGTTCGGTGCGGGCATGATCGTTCAATTGGGTGACGGTGGCGTTGTCGGCGGCGATCAGCAGGGACACCTTGCCGAGGGCGGTGTCGTATCTCCATGCCTCGTAGGCGGCGGCCAGCATGTCCGAGCCGGGTCCGTCTGTGAACCGGTGGTGGTCCTCGTAGACGTCCAGGCAGCGGTGACGGCCCAGCCGTAGGTCAGCGGAGGCTGCTTCTTCCCAGGTTCGGCGGGCGCCGTCGGGGTCGCGGAACCGCCGGATCTGGGTGAGCGTGGGGGTGTCGGATCGGGCGGCGGCGAGCAGACCGAGGGCGCCTCCGGTGTCGACCGCGGCGAGCTGGTGCGGGTCGCCGACCAGGAGCAGTTTCGCGCCGGCCGCGGCCGCCTGAGCGGCCAGGCGGTCCAGGGCGAGGGTGCCGGCCATGCCGGCCTCGTCCACGATCAGCAGTTGGCCCGGGTGCAGGCTCCATGTGGCGATGTCTGCGCGGGCCCGGGAGATTGCGGCGTCGAGTCGGATGAGACGGGACGGGTCGCCCCCGGCGGCGGCCCGTTGGGTGCGGGCGGCGATGAGCCGGTTGAGGCGTTGGGTGCGGTCGTGGTGCAGCGCAGATTCGGCGAGCCACTTGGCGGTGTTTTCTGTGCCGATACCCAGCTCGGCGCCCAGGACTGTTGCGGCCTTGGTGGAGGTAGCTAATCCGACGACGGAGTCCGGTCCGTGTTCGGCTTGCCAGATCGCGCAGACGCCGGCCATGGAGGTGGTTTTGCCGGTGCCGGCCGGGCCAAGGAGCAGGTCGATTCGCCGTCCGGAGGTGGTGATGGCGATGACGGCGGGCGCTTGGTCTTCGTCGTAGAGGCGGCGACCGTCAGGGAGCGGCGCGGTCGCCAGGCGGGTGGCGGTGTCGATGTCGACGGCAGGTGCCGATAGGTCATCGCTGCCGGCGAGCAGTCGGACTTCGGCGTCGATGATCGCTTTGGAGGTGAAGACGGCGGAGCCGAGGAACTGGCTGCGGCCGGTCTGGGTATCGATGTATTTGCCGGGGGTGTGCGCCAGGATCGGGGCTGACAGGTCGATCGACAGTTCACGGGCCGTGGATGTGATCGCCGTTTGTACGGCGGCGAGGTCGGCGGCGGTGGCGAAGTGAAGGTTGGCGGCGGCCAGCAGTTTCCCGGTCTGGGAGTCCAGGTTCCAGTAAGTCCACGACGAGCGGGTCGCTGATGTTTGTTGCAGGACCCTCCTGCCGGCTTCGAGGATCCATTCGGGATCGACGTCACCGGCGGCCAGGAACACCGGACGCTGTTCCGGGTCGGGGGTCGAGGCGGTGGCGGCCCAGGCGGCGCTGTCGATGCCAAGCAGTTCGGTGGATTGTTGCCGCCACTTGGCGGTCATCTCCTGCAGGGTCTGGTGGTGTTTGGCGGTGCGGGTGTCCAGGGTGACGGTCTGGCGGAGTTTGTTGATCACGGCTTGCGAGGGTCTGCGGCCGTGCTTGTCGGTCCAGTCGGCGATGGCCTGGTCGACCGCCGGTTCGATGGTGGCCGAACGTTGGGAGAAGTGGGCGCTCAATGCCCGCGGCACCTTGGTCAGCTCCCGCCCGGGGCGGCGGTTCGGGCCTTGCTCGGTGAGGTGCCAGGTCAGGCCGAGACGGCGGCAGACGGCGTCGGCCAGGAGCAGGTTGTACCGCTCGGACATGGCGACGGTCGATCGGTACAGCGCCCGGGAATCCAGGGTGCACCATTTGCCGTCGATGGCGCTCTGCACCCGATTCGGGATGGTCACGTGGGTGTGGAGTTGAGGATCGCCGGCACGGGAATCCCAGTGGTCCCACACCGCGGCGAGCATGCCGTTGGTGCGGACCTGCTGCACGCCGTTGGTCCCGGTTCGGGTCCGTAACGTTTCGTCCTCGATCATCGCCAGGACCGCCTGGATCGCTTCCTGGTGCGCCTCGTAGAGCTGCACCTGCACACCGTGATCGCCCAGCGCCCACAACACCGACACCGACTTCGGGACCGAAAACGTCAGGTCGAACCCGGCGACAGGGTTGCGGGTCGGTTTCCTGCGTTCTTCGTCCTTGATCCGTTCGATATGCGCGGCCCTGGTCGGCCCGGTCATCGTGGCCGGGAGGTTGGCGATCCGTCGGTCGATCCGTTCCTGTCGGGTGGCGTATTTGGCCGGCGCCTTGCGGGCCAGTTGCAATCCGGTGGTCGGGTCTTCGCCTCGTTCGAACAGGCGGTGCATCTGTTCTTCGCTGATCGGCTGGTCGACGTCCAGTCCGGCGCCCTGGTTGAGGCCGGCCAGTCCGGTGCCGGTCCACCGGCCGGGCGGGTATCCGTCGGCGGCGTAGTAGCGGGTGAGGGCTGAGCCGAGTTGGGTCGGGTCCAGCGGGGTTCCGTCGGCACTGGAGATGTGCCGGAGAAGGTATTCGATGCTCGCCATTCGAGACATGCTGACAGTCACATGCCATGGGTGCGGTGACCGCTGTGGAGCTATCCGCATGGAACCTTTTGGCGGATGGGTGGAGCGGGGTGAGTCGGTTTCCCATAGCTCGCGGTGACGGGGGACTATGGCGCTCTACTGGACTTGACGTTCACCGCGTCAGGAAGGCGCAGGTTCGATGGCCAGCAAGGCCACCCCCACCCCGGAAATCCTGGATGACATCGCTCTGTTCGACGCGACACTCGACGCCGCACACACCCTCCTCGGGCAATGCGCCGCGCAGTGGCGCGCCGCAACCGGCCCGGACGAGCGCGAAACATGGATGAGCACGATGCGGAATCTGCGCACGATGACCGCCGCGTTGGATCCCACCGACCGGGTGGCGTTGCGCAAGCACCTGATCCACTGGACAAGCCAGGCCGCAGCGCTGGCCGACGATGACTGAACCGCAATCCAGCACCCAGGCAGACTTCGACGACCTGGTGGTCCCGTTGCTTTTCGACGGAGCAGCGAGGGTGGCCGAGCCGGTGCTGATCGTGCTCGTCGGGCAAGCCGGCGCGGGCAGCGCACCCGCCGGACGGTTCGCGGAGTCGATGTGGCCCAACCAACGGTTCGTCACCATCAACGGGAACGAGCTCGCAGCGATGCGTCCGGAGTGGGACACCGCGGTGCAGGAACCGTTCACCGCCGCCGCCAGGACCCAGCCCGGGGTGGAGCAGTGGATCGACCGCGCACTTGATCACGGTCGGGAGCATCGCGTGTCGATGGTCCTGGACGGTGCCAGTCAAGACCCGGCGGTGGTGATCGGCCGGGTGCAGCAGTGCGCCGCCGCCGGGTATCTCGTCCACGTCGTGGCCATGGCGGTGCCGTCGCCGGTGTCCCGCCTTCGGGACGCCGCCCGGTTCTACGTCGAGCAGGCGTTGGGCGGACCTGGACGTTGAGTCGGCACCCGGGAACACGACCTCGCCTACACGCAGACTCCGATGACAGTGGCCGCGGCCCAAGTGACCGAACAGGTGCAGCGGCTCACCGTCGTCGACCAGAACGGTGCGGTGTTGTCCGACGATCATCGGGAGCCAGCGGGTGGGCAATGGGTGTCAGCGCCGACGGCGGCGCAGTCGATGGTCGAATCGCGGTGGAAGCGACCATCCCCTGAGTCGGCGAACCGGTGGCTGACCGCGCACCGGCTGGTCCTGGACATCGCCAACCAGAACGGGCACAACCCCGCCACCCGAGAGACGTTTGGGCGCCTGGGCACCGAGGCGACCTGGACGTTCGAGTCGATGACCCACCCCGGTAGCGGAGTTCCGCCGGTGCTACCCATGAACCCGCGGTTCGGCCCCGCGCAGTAGCCCTTGGGCGCTTGTGTGAAAGACCTCGAACCCCTGCTGCCGGAGGAGGTTGGGTCAGCGGACTCAAGGGGGGCGGAGTCCGCCATGTCGCATATAACGAGCGCCGCGATCTTTGCGCGAATGGCGGCGATCCCCGGCTGGCCGTCCAGGGGACGCCATGCACGAGACCGCACGGAATACACCGACGAACTGACGACATCCCATTGGGCAGCAGACTCCAGGGGTTCGCAGGGTTCGGATGGTTCCGTATCAGGCGCATTAGGAGTACAAATACTAATGTGAGAATTCCCCTTGGGCGGTTGTGATGGCCGTCGTGCATGGACCCGTGAGGATTACCGGGAACCGGCAGATTTCACTGCCGAAGGCGCTGCTTGAGCAGGCCGAGATGCGTACTGGCGATCACGTGCACTTGATGCTTGACGAGGACGGGACCGTGCGGGTGGTCAACACACGAACCGTGTCTGAGTGGATTGAACGTGGCCGATCGATGATTCCACCGAGCACAGAGAACGAGGGTGACGGAAATGCGCGACCGATCGCTGATTGAGTGGACTGAGACGACGTGGAATCCGGTGACTGGCTGCGACAAGGTCTCGGCAGGCTGCGACAACTGTTACGCGATGACGCTCGCGAAGCGCTTGAAGGCCATGGGCGCCGAGCGCTACTCCCAAGACGGCGATCCGCGTACGTCGGGTCCGGGATTTGCGGTTCGTACCCACCCGACTGCGCTGGACCAGCCGTACCGGTGGCGACAGCCGAGAGTCGTCTTCGTGAACTCGATGTCGGACCTGTTCCACGCCAAGGTGCCGGTGTCGTTCATCCGTGATGTCTTCGCCGTCATGGCGGACACGCCGCGACACACCTACCAGATGCTGACCAAGCGCAGCCTGCGGATGCGGCGCCTGGCCGACCAGTTGGACTGGCCGGCGAATCTGTGGGCTGGCGTCTCGGTTGAAAACGCGGATGCGCTGTTGCGGGTCGATCATCTTCGAGAGGTGCCGGCGGCAGTTCGGTTCTTGTCGGTGGAGCCGCTGATCGCGCCGATTGGACCCATGAACCTCGACGGCATCGGCTGGGTAATTGTCGGCGGCGAGTCGGGGCCACGACACCGACCCATCGAGGCGCAGTGGGTGCGCGAGGTCCGCGATCAATGCAACGCTCACGCGGTTCCGTTCTTCTTCAAGCAGTGGGGTGGCTCCACTCCGAAAGCGGGCGGTCGGGAGCTTGACGGACGGCGCTGGGATGAGATGCCGTCGCGCCGATTGGGCTACCGCGCCGATGAGATCGTGGTCGCCGCGCGGTAGGTGCGGTCTCGAGTTTTCTTTCTCTTGTCGACCGGGTCGACGGTGAGGGCTCCGGCGTCGACCAACGACTTGAGTGCGCGCTCGACGATCGTTTCTCGCGCAATGCCGAGCTGGTCCCCGAGAATCGCCGCGGTGTGCTCGACGGGCACGAACGAGCCGATGGACTCCGCCAGGCGACGGATGTTTGTCGCGATGAGGGGTTGAGCCGCAGCGTCCTCGCCGTCGAGGCGGATCTGAACCGGGTCCTCCGAGGGAAATAGCCCGTCGGATTCATCATCGTCGTGACTGCCTTGGGCGAGCAGCCACGGCCGACGGGCGCGGGCGGCGGCATCGGCGAACACCCACAGTCCGTGCCCGCCGCGGGTGAAGAAGATTAAGTGACACACGGGCTGACGGTGACGGGCGCGACGCATGACCGGTATCACGATGGACTGCATCCCAGTTGCCGTGCCGAGTCGGCTTGCATAGCCCTCAGCGATCCGGTGGACGGCCAACGCCCATTCACCCCCATCCTCTTTGACTGACCGGTCAGCGACTGATCGCCACCAGTCACCACCGAGCAGGCGGTCAAGCAGGTCACCGGATGACCGGTCACCCTTCATCCACGCCCCACCAATCCGGCGGGTCGCGTCAGCGGAGAAGTTGACCAGCAGTTCGGTGACCGGTCGTCGTGACGGTGACCGGTCAACGGTCAACAAGTTGACCAGCGACTTGAACGGGGTCAGAACGCCGCACGGATCGAGGAACAAGAGCAACGGAATGTGGTCGGCCGAAGCCAGGATCTCGGCCTTGTGGTCGTCCAGCGTTCCGCAGAGTGCGGTACCGACTGACCGCCGACGGTTCAACTCGTCCACGACCATCGACAAGCTGCGAAACGTCTTGGGATCTTTCTCAATCAGGAAGCAATGGATCGGATCGGCCGCGTTGATGGCAGCTGCCATGAGCATCTCTCCGGACGCGGGCGAATGGTCGACCAGATGTCGGCCGGGGCCGGCGTAACCGTCGACTACCACTGCCTGAGCTGCTGTGGTCGTCTTCGGGATCATCCGGGTCCAGATGTTCACGTAGTTCCAAAGGACAGCGTGTTTGAACACCGAGTGCGCTCGTGGACTGTCGGTCAGTCCTGCTGATGTCCCCGTAGCCATGGGCAGGATCATCACTGGTTGAGGTGGAGCGTCCATGCGCGACACGCTGCCGAAGGCCGATCCTTCGCTACGCGAAGGAGGTAATGCCAGAGGTGTGTGGTTCAAAACGGGTTACGGGAGGGGAGCGGAGCGGGGAGGACTACGGGCGGGGAGCGATAGCGGGGGAGGTTCACGGGAGGGGAGCGGAGCGGGGAAAGGGCTACGGGCGGGGAGCGATAGCGGGGGAGGGGTCACGGGCGGGGAGCGGAGCGGGGAGGCGGTGTGAGAGTCGGGAGGGCGAGCGGCTGTGCGGGGGCGAATGCAGCGGCGACAAGGTTCCGGCGGCCGGGAACGAACGCAGGGTGGCCGTACCTCCGTCGCCGTCGACCTGACGAGCGGGGGGGCGGTGGAGCCGCACCCCAACCCCTGCCGGGTGGTGAGTCGAAACGGGTTTGCTTCCCGTGGCCGGTCCCTGCCGCTGACCCGTCCGGCGGCCCTCGCTGAGCTGGCCGGGGCGTCTTCGGGGAGCGATGGCCGACGGCACACCCGTGCCGCCGCCAGCCGGCGCCGGCGATGTGTCGGGTGATGACCGGTCAGCTGGGTGACCGGTCACCTGGCGTCGCCGCCGTAATGGATGACCGGTCAGGGTGGCCGGTCACGTTGCCGGCCGGTCATGCGTGATCGGCCAGGGTCACCTCCGGGTCACCCGGCACTGGTGGTGACCGGTCAACTGACCGGTGACCCCTTGCGTTGCCCGCTCCTCCTGATTCCGCGGGTACACCCGGCACGCAGTGACCGGTCAAAAGAAAGACGCCGGTGTTTCGGCCGGTGACAGGCGTTGCATCAACCCATCACCTTCCCAAGGTGGCCATGCCAGAGCCCTCGCATCCACCCACACCCCACAACCCCCTTGGGGCGTGTCCGTAGCTCACGCAAGGGCGGGACCACAGCCCGGAAGTGGGTGCACGTGGCGCTCACCGAAGGGAGAGGGGCCGATGCGGATGACCGCCGGACCAGACACACCGAGCGGCTGGCTCAATGAAATGAACCAGCGGCAACAGGCAATCCAGGAGGCCGTGCAAGCCGTGGCCGACGCCGGAGTCGCGTTGACCACCACCGCCGCCGACGCTGCCGCACGAATCGAAGTGGCCCGCATCGAGTACTTCAAAACGATCACGATCGCCCGCGGCCTCATCGGCACCCGCAGCGAGACCCGCCGGGCGTTGGGTATCACGCCCCACACCCTGCGGTCGGCTCTTGCCGGGGTGCACGTCGATGACTGACAACCTTCGCGGGATCTGCCTGCACTGCGACGAACCGGTCGGCGACACCGGACAGGAGGTGTGGCCCGGCCAGTGGTGGTGCGTTCAGGGCGCCCGCATCGAGCTGGAACGGTTGACCGCCGCGTGCGGCAAGTGCGACGGGCGAGTCGGCCCGGACGGCGTCCGGGTCAGCGACGCCGCCGAGTGGCTGTGCCGGAGCTGCGTCGAATGGATCGCCGCCTGCGGTCCCACAGTGAACCTGACCATCATTCCCGGGCGGGGCCGATGACCACCGGATCGACTGTTTGGGCATCCCGGGCCGCCCGCGCATCCGCCGCGGTCGTCGCCAGCGGTGCGGCTGCGTTGTCCTTCCGCGCGACATCGCAAGTCGCCGAAACTTCCGGGGCGGTGAGCGTCGGGTGGGGTTGGATCGTCCCGCTCGTCGTGGAGGCCGGCGTACTCACGGCCGCCGCGCTGGCCTGGGTCCGCTCAGGTGAGGGACTGCGCGCCACCACCGAAACGGTGGTGATGACCGGGCTGCTGATGCTGTCGGTCGTCATCAACGTCGCGCACGCTTCGCGCGGCACCGTCCTCGGGCGGGTCATGGCGGCGGTGCCGCCGGTGGTCTTGCTCGTCGCCGTCGAAGGACTGCTCCGGGAACAGCGGCGCACCGCGGCCCGCCAGGAGACGACAGTGGACCAGCCCCCGGTTCGGGCGTCCACCCCACCGGCTCCCGCTGCCGGTGAAGACAACACCGCCGACAATGGCACGAACCCCCTCGACCGGGAGGCTCCGGCCCAGGACCGGCCAGCATCTGCCGCGCCGGTGGCCGAGGTCGAACCCGAGCCGCCGCGGGCGCCGGCCGAGGACATCCCGGCAGACGCCGTGGCCGACCGACCGGACGCGTCAGTGGCTCCGGCCGCGGTCCCGGCCAGCCCGGAACCCGTCAGAGCGTCGATCGTGGTCCCACCGGCCGCCGCGACCCAGCCGACCGGACCGTCACCTGTTCACCAGCCGGTGGAGACGGAAGCACCGAACGCGGCCCCCTGGATGTCGGCGATCGAACGTCAGGCACGGGCCGTTGCCACCACGCCGGCTGACGCGGCACCCACGGTGACGCAGCCTCCACCGGCCGAACCTGCAACAGGCGGGACACCCCGGACGTCGGGCAGGCCCGCTGAGATGGCGCACCCACCCCTGACCGTCATCGACGGCCCGTTCAAACCGGAGGATCTGGCCGGCCACATGCGGCGGGCGTACCGGGCCGGCAGCCCGGTCAACGGCCGTACCGTCGCCAACTGGCTAGGCGTCTCGGAGTCCACCGGTAAACGACGCCTCAAGAAGGTTCTCGCCGACCACCCCGATCTCACCCGGTACGCCGCCCGCGACGACGAAACCCTCAACCGCGCCAACTGATGAAAGGAACGACCGTGAAGGATCAGTGACCGTGTCGACGGACAGCCCGCCGGCGATTGGCGCGTGGCCGGCCGATCGGCCCAGGGGGGAGGGCGGATGCGGCCGGCCACGACTAAAGCGCACCTACGTCAGATTGGCGGGGGGTCCAACCGAGCTCGGCGGCGCTGGACACACGATAGCGCGCACATGATCTCGGTGCACCGGTCCTGGGAGGCGTGGTGATTCGGTGGAATCAGAAGTCAGGCAGGGTGGACAGCTGATGGTCCGGGTGTGGTCGGCTGATTGGGATCAGTTGGGATTCGTCGGCCATGGTGACCAGGCGGCGGGCAGCGGTGCTGGGGATCTTGACGTAGGCGCGGGTGGTGACCGGGCTGGCGTGGCCGAGGAGGTCTTGAACGGTGAGAAGGTCTCGGTCAATGGCGTAGGTGCGGGTGGCGAACCGGTGGCGTAGGGAATGCATGGTCCAGATACCGGGCAGGCGGGCGGCGACGAGTTTGCCGATCCACCGGGCCGAGAGGTGACCGTTGTCGGCCCCGGGGAACAGCCAACCTGGGGGTGCGCTGCGGATCTGGACGGCCAATCCGGGGGTGAGAGGCACGGTCCTGTCCTTGGAGCCTTTCCCGTGAACGATGAGGGACCAGTCGGACAAGTCGGGCACGAGGTCGTTGGTGTGAACCACAGCGACTTCGCCACATCGGAGTCCGGCCTCGGCCGCGAGGCGGAGGATGAGACGCATCCGGGCGTCCGCTCCGGTGTGGGCGATCTCGTAGGCGTTGTCGGGGACGGGGTGGGGGTTCGGGTGGGGCTGCGGGACGTTGGGAAGGCCGAGGGAAGGATTGGTCGGGGTGATGCCTGCTTGATGCGTCCAGCGGAAGAATTTGGCGATGCTTGATCGGTAGGACCTGCGGGTGGCGGGCATCCAGCGTTGGCATCCGAGCCAGCTGACCAGGTCGTTGAGAGTGACTTGGTCAAGCGGTGTCGGTGTCATTCCGTGGGCGACTCGGCCTATGTGGCAGGTGCGGGTTCGGATGGTCGTGGGCGGGTGCCCTGCGGCGGTCAGCCAGTGGGACCAGTCGATGATCGATGCGGTCCAGAGCTGAGGATTGTTCGTGTTCACGTCGTAGAGACCCGATTCACCCACCAAAAGCTACGCCAAGTGGGTGAATCGTTACATCAGATGGCGTAGCATCAGGCCTGCGCCGCCGGAACGCCAGCACCTTGCCCTCCGAACCTGGCCAAGCTAATAACCCAGAGGTCACAGGTTCGAATCCTGTCCCCGCTACAACGAAACGCCCTTGTCAGCAGAGATGCTGACAGGGGCGTTTGGCGTTCTACCGCCGTCGGCGTTCTCCGGCGCTGAGGCCCGCAGTCGTGGCGACAGCACTAACTGTGCGTGGCGACAGCACTAAACTGTGAAGGTGGGACGACGCAGAACGCGGATGACGTGGTTCGTCGTCTTCGCGATGCTGGCCGTAACTGCGTGCGGCGCCTCGTCGACGCCCTCGTCGATGACGCCGCTGCAGCAGTGGATGGCGGCCAAGCCGTTCTACATAGCGCATCGGGGCGGCGATGGGAGCTGGCCGGAATCCACCGCTTATGCCTACGAAAGAGCCGCGGCGTGGAATCCGAACCTCGCCCTCGAAGTTCCGGTCTGGCGCACCTCGGATGGTGTCTGGGTGGTCTCCGAGGACGGCTCAACAGGTCGGGTCTTCGATTCCAACTTTGTCATCGAGGCGACGCGATGGTCCACCTTGGCGGCACTGAGGACGCGTCGGGGTGGTCATCCGATGGCGCGGTTGGTCGAGAACATCCTTACTCCCTACGGCCGGGACAGAATCCTGTTCGTCGACGACAAGGCCGATCGCAACGTCGGGTCGTTGTTGGATCTGCTCGATTCCTACGGCGGCAACGGGCGCTGCGTGATCAAAAGCTTCTGGGCATCGGTCCAGGCGCCTGCGCAGGCTCGCGCTCGGGGTTACCTGACCTGGGGCTACTACTACAGCAAAGACATGCGGCACTTCGCTGCGACCCAGTCGAAATTCGATACGCTGGGCCTGAACTACGACGCTCCTACCGTCGACTTCGCCATTCTGTCGGCGACCGGGAAGCCAATCATCGCCCACATCATCCGCAGTGCCGCTGCGGCCGCGTCGTCATTGCGCAAGGGTGCCCAGGGCCTGATGGTCTCGGCTGTGGAGAAGGTCGTGCCGCAGTCGAAGAGTTGATCGCCACCGTGGCTTCTAGTGGACCGGCCGCTCGTCGGTGTCGAGCTCGGAATCTGTACCGGGCAGGCCTGGGTCGATGGTTGGGCGGCGTCGACTGATGAGGTAACCGGTCACCGAGGCGACCAGCGCAGGTGGCCAGGCGAGCGCAGCCAGATAGCAGGCGGCGCACAATCTGCTCCACCAGGAGCCGGCTTCGCCGGCGAAAGGGTCGACGGCATGCCAGTACACGATGCTCAAGACGCACAGTGCCATCAGGACCACTGCCCCGGTGAGTGCAATCAGGCATACCAATTCACGAGGAAGCCGTCGGCCTGCCCGGATCGGGCTCCATCGGGGAACGACGTCCCCATCGGGCTGGACGAGGCGGAGAGTGAGCAGCGCCGCGAAGAGTTCAAGCGTCGAGAGCAAGAGGACGTACGCAGTACCGGACCCCGGAATCTTTTCGGCGGCCCGCCAAGAATCCGGTGTGCCGAGGTGGAGCCCGAGCCCGAGAAGGGCACGCCACAGCACGGTCGGCAACGCGGCCACCACGGCCGCCCACGCGCCCACGGTCGCCCACTTCGGTGCGTCGAACGGGGGCACGGGGGGCTCCGTTCGACGTGAACCGTGCGCTGCGCTACGTAGGCAACGGTTCGATCGCTGCGGTATTAGACGATACGTTCTAGAAGACACATGCTAAATGTAGCGATACTCTGGCCAAATGGCGAGACCCCCCAAGTTCACCGAGAACGACCTTCTGGACGGAGCTCGCGATGCGGTGTTCGAACACGGACTGGACGTGAATCTGGCCCGGGTTTCCGCACTGGTCGGCGCTCCGACCGGCTCGCTCTACCACCGCTTCCCATCGCGGGATCACCTCATGGTCTCCTTGTGGCTGCGATCGGTCCGCCGCTTCCACGTGGGCTATCTTGGCGCGGCCGGTGCCTCTGACGAGCGGCAGGCGTTGCGGAACTGCGCCGCTCACATACCCCGCTACTGTCGGGAGTTTCCCGCAGATGCACGCGCGATGATGTTGTTCCGGCACAGCCAGCTCGTCGTCACGGCGCCGGAGAGTCTTCGGGCCGAGGTCCGGGCCGTCAACGACGAAATATGGGCAGCGCTGCGGGCGCTCGCGGTGCGTCGATATGCCGGTCACGGGACCGAGCGGGTCGCGCTCGTGCGAGCGGCAGTCAGCCAGGCGCCGTACGGTCTGGTCCGTCCCTACGTCGGCGGTCAGGTCCCTCCAGAGCTGGACGAAATCGTCGTGGCAGCGGCTGAAGGGATTCTTGCGCTCGGAGATCCCCGGCCCTGAGCCGGGATTCCCGCATGAGATTCCGTGCTGGAACGAAGAGTCGGCTATCCGGTTCCGGCCCCGAGGCGGCGGGGAATCATTCACAGCGCCTACTGGTCGGGCGTCGTGAGGCGAACTGTTGTAACGTTCCAACGGGTCGCTCGATCAAGCGATCGCGCGAGCGGCATAGGGCAGAACTGAGGAGCTCCGAAGATGACTGCGCCCCTGATCGGTTGTCACGCGTTGGTGTGGACAGGTTCTTTCGACAGCGCCGGAATCATCGATTCGGTGATTCGAACTCATCGGGCCGGATTCAATCTGATCGAATTCCCGCTGATGGATCCGGAAGGTTTCGACACCCGGGTCGCACGAACGGCGCTGGCCGACACCGGGCTCCTCGCGACAGCCAGTCTTGGATTGCCCGAGCACGCGGACATCAGCAGTGACGACGATGATGTGGTGGCCGCCGGCTCGCGAATGCTGACCGCTGCGGTGGACGTCGCTGCGGAGATCGGCGCGAAGCAGTTGTGCGGAGTGCTGTATGGCGCGATGAAAAAACACATGTCGCCGCTGTCCGAGCGGGGTTGGGCGAACAGCATCCGGACGATGCGGCAGATCGCTGATCATGCTGCTTCGGTCGGCGTCGCCCTGGCCTTGGAAGTGGTCAATCGGTATGAAACCAACATGCTCAACACCGGTCGCCAGGCATTGCGCTATCTTGAGGCACTCGATCGGCCGGTATCGGTGCATCTGGACACCTATCACATGAACATCGAGGAATCGGATCTGTTCCAACCCTTTCTGGACTGCAGCGATCGCCTCGGTTATGTCCACATCGGCGAGAGTCATCGCGGGTATCTCGGTACCGGATCGGTCGATTTCGACACCTGCTTCAAAGCCCTGGGTCGTATCGGCTACACCGGTCCCATTGTCTTCGAGTCGTTCTCCTCCGCCGTGGTCTCGCCGAGCCTTAGCCGAATGCTCGGAATCTGGCGCGATCTCTGGCAGGACTCCGACCATCTCGGCGCGCACGCCAACCAGTACATCCGTGGACATCTCGACGCGGTGCAGACCATCGCTCTGCACTGACCGACCACGTTCTCTGAACCGAATTGTTCGGCCGATCTTCACCCGCAGAGAAGGGACCACCGATGCACGAGGATCTTCGTGGCCGGATCGCTGTCGTCACGGGCGGCGGCCGCGGCCTCGGGCTGGAGATGGCGACGGTGCTGGCCGAGCAGGGAGTCGGCGTGGCGTTGCTGGACCTGTCCGATTCCGCCGCCGTAGCTGCCGATCTCGCAGAACGAACCGGGGTGTCGACTGTGGGAATGGTCTGCGATGTGACCGATCCGGAATCGTTGGCATCGGCCTTTCAGCAGATCCAGAACCGGCTGGGTCAGCCGAACCTGCTCGTCAACGCCGCCGGAATTTCGGTGTGGGGCGACTCCGAAACCATGCCCTTGACGCAATGGCAGAAGACGATCGACGTCAATCTCACCGGCACGTTCCTGGCTTGCCAAGCTTTCGCCCGGTCGGTGTTCGCCGTGCAGGGCGCCGGTACCGTCGTCAATATTTCTTCTATGTCGGCATTCGTGGTGAACATTCCGCAACATCAGGCCGCTTACAATGCATCCAAGGCTGCGGTCGACCAATTGACACGTTCCTTGGCCGTCGAATGGATCAGCCGGGGTATTCGAGTGAACGCCATTGCACCGGGCTACTTTCTGTCGGACATGACGAGACAATTCATCGATGCCAATCCTGATCTGGGTAGCGGCTGGACAGCCCGGATCCCGGCCGGACGGATGGGTGAACCGGCCGATCTGCGTGGCCTGGTCAGCTTTCTGGCCTCGGACGACTCCAAATACATCGTCGGCGAATCGATTGTGATAGACGGTGGGTATTCCATCATATGATCGTTGGAACACAGTGCACAGTCTGGATACGCTGTCCGGCATGACGTTTCTCCTGGGGCGCCCGGTGGTCGGCGGCGCGACCGATCCGCGTCTGTCCGCCTCGGTCACCAGGCTCCTTCGTCCCGATTACCATCCCGACAGAGTTTTCGAAATGGAGAGCGGCAGCGACTGGCCGGGGGACTACCCTGGGCGCCTGATTCTGGCGCTGGCAAACCTGGCGCAGTTCACCGATGCGGTGCTGAACCGGCTTGCGCATCTGATCACGATGCTGCCTGCCGCGTTGAACGAACGGGGATATCTGGGGCCGATCCACCGGGAGTTCGACGAGCAGCAGTTGGCCGGGCACGCCTGGCTGGTCTCCGGACTGCTCGCGCACCATCGACTGACCCGCGATCCGGAAAGCCGCCGGATGGCACATCGAATCATCGAAAGCTTGTTTCTGCCGTTGATCGGCAACCTGGCCGATTATCCGGTCCGTAGTGACGACGGCGGTTCCGACGGTGCAGCTTCGGGTGTGATCGACCGGCGACAGGGCGACTGGCTGCTCAGCTCGGATACCTACTGCATCTTCATCGTGCTGGAAGGTGTGGTGGCGGGATTCGCAGACGGGTCGGATCCTCGGGTCAGGACGCTCATCGACGAGTTCCTCGTGCTCCTCGACCGGGACGACCTGGTCTCCTGCCGGGCGCAACTGCATGCCAGCATGACCGCGGCCAGGTCTGTCCTCGACTATGCCGTTCTCACCGGTAGCGATGCGGCCCTGAACACCGCACGACGGCTGTATCAGACCTATCGGCGCAACGGTCGTACGTTGAACGACGCCACCTTCAATTGGTTCGGCCGGCCGGATTCCTGGACCGAGCCATGCGCAATGGTCGACACCTTCCTCCTGGCTCGGGGGCTGTGGTGGGCAACCGGCAACGTCGAATACCTGGACGACGCCCACCGCATCGAGATCAATGGTCTTGGCCACTCGCAGCGGCCGAACGGGGGATTCGGCCTCGACTCGGTTACTCTGCCGGACCAGCCCTGGCTGACCACCGCAGAATACGAGGCTACCTGGTGCTGCACGATGCGCGGCGCGATCGGGCTGGTGGAGGCCAGGATCGGCGGAGTTCGATTCGGTCCGGTCGGAACGAATCGACTGAATATCGATTTCTTTCATTCGATGCAGATCCAGGATCCATCCGGTGCGGTGGAGTTACTGATGGCGACTGATTATCCGAACAATGGCACTGTCGTCCTCACCGCCACCCGGACGCCGGAGGGAAGGCCGGTTCAGGTGGAGTTCCACGTGCCGCCGTGGGTCGGACCTGAACAGCTCTCGATCGACACCATCGCGAGTACGTCGCACCGCAGCATCACGTTCGAGCTTTTTGAGAAACGGGTGGTCACCGTGACGATTCCGATGCTCGAGCGCCGGGAGACCGACGGGACCGTCAGGTCGTTCCGCGGGCCGCAGCTGCTGTGCAGCGATGATCGCCCTTCGCGGACGGCACTGCTGCCGGTGGACGATATCTTCAGTCAGACCGAAGCCGAAGCCAAAAAGTTTCGCGCCCGGATTACTGCCGCACCGGGATTCCCGAAACCATGAATGTTCCCATTGAAAGCCTGGGACCGGCCATTTGTGGCGATTTTCTCGATCCGACCCGGGCCTGGTTGACGCACCGGGCTGGGGAGGCTCACGATGGAAAGGCCCGGCTCGTCCGGCCCGGACGTTCCCGCATCGCGGGCTTTTCAGAACGGCTCCGATGAGTTCCGAGCCGCCACTTCGAAGCGGTCGCCGCCGCGATCACCAGACAAGCGCAGATCGGTGTGATTTCCGTGCCTGACCAGGCGCCACGCTCTACCTCTTCTGCCGACCCGGTCGACCCCGGGTGGTCCGGAGCGCCCATCGGCCTGCATGCCGAGGACCACGCCAGCCGACCGAGCATTCCGGGTCGGCCACTTGCGGTCGCGCTCACGCCCCGTCCCAGGCTTTCCTGGGTGGTACCGGCGGACCGTCAGGGGCACCGGCAGATGGCCTATCAGATCGCAGCGGCCGTGAAAGGCATCGACCCGAGGGCGCGGCCGACCCTGTGGGATTCCGGTCGGGTCGATTCGGTCGAGAATGCGCACGTTCGCTGGGGTGGAGCCGATCTGCCGCCATTCTCGGCGCTGATCTGGACAGTCCGGGTATGGGACGAGAATGGCGACCTGTCGCCCTGGGCCGAGCCGAGTGAATTGACCGCGGGGCCGTTCTGCTCCGACGACTGGACCGGCCAATGGATCGGAATTCCGCCGACCCACGCAGCGCGGTTGACGTTCACTGTGCCGGAGGTGCCGGTCAGGGCTTACCTCCACTTCGCCGGTCACGGGCTGCTCCGGGTGGTTCTGAACGGCTTCACCGTCAACCCGGATTCCCAGGAACCGTCCAGCACCACGCTGTCCCGATCGGTTTCGCGCAGCTATGACGTGACCGATCAGCTGGGGGTCGGGGATCAAGTGCTGGCGTTGGTCGCCGGAATCGGCCACTACGCGCAGGCACTGACCGATGTCCGTGCCATCGCGCAACTGGTTCTGGAGAACGGGGATGGTCAGCTCACCGTGGTCGGAACGAACAAGGACTGGAAGACCGGGCCGACGTCGGTGATCCATGACGTGCCCTTTCGGCTGGAGGAGCGGGACGCCAGGAGAAGCGATTCCTGGACCGATCCGGGCTTCCCGACCGACGATTGGGAAGCGGTGTCCGTTCTGCATCCAGAAATAGCGGTCACCCCCGACGCCGGGCCACCGGTGATCGTTGTGGAGGAGATCGAAGGCCGCCGGATGCGACCCGACCGACTTGTGTTCGACCTCGGACGAAACGTCGCCGCCCGATCCCGGGTCAGCATCGGCGATGCTCGAGAGGGGACGCGGGTCGTCGTCGTCCACGGCGAGAAGATCGGCAGGGACGGCTATGTCGACACGCTGAACATCCGACTGCCGTGGGACCGGGACCAGGAACGGCAACTGGTCGCGTTGACCTGCGTCGAAGGTCGCAACGTCGTCGAGCCGTGGTTCGCGGTGCACGGGTTTCGCTATGTAGAGGTCCGTGGACTGCCTGCCGACGCAGAGGTGGCGGTGATCGCACGAGTGCTGCATTCCGATATCGAGCAGACCGGCGAGTTTTCCAGCGACGACCCATTGCTCGATCAGCTGGTCGCCATGGCGGTCGCTGGTCAACGGAATAACACGCATGCGCATCCCGAGGATTGTCCGACCCGGGAGCAGGCCGGTTGGACCGGCGACGCCTCGGCGTCGGCCGAGGCCGCGTTCAGCCATCTGGACATGTCCGGGGTCTACCGCCATTGGCTGGGTGACGTGGTGGCCGACCAGCGCCCCGACGGCGGCATCCTCGGGGTCAGCCCGGAACTGCTGGGCGAGCTGGAGCTGCAGCCGGCGGATCCGGTGTGGGGTGCGGCAATGACCGAACTTCCCTGGCAGCAGTGGTTCTCCAACGGGGACCTCGATCTGGTAGCGGAAAACTTGACGGCCATGCGGAACTGGTGCGACTGGCAGGTCGGCACCGTGGAAGACGGGGTTGTCCGCCGCACCGCGATCAGCTTCGGCGCCGATTGGCTGGCGCCGGAACGGACGCCGCCGGTTCTGCTGCAGACGGCAGCCGTTCTGGTGTCGCTGCGCGCACTCGCCGAGATGGAAGCCGGTCTGGGAAATGAGAGGGAGTCGAACCGACGGCGGGCGCAGGTCGACGAACTTCTCACCTCGGCGCGCAAGGCGCTGGGTGATCCGGCCACCGGGAATTGGGCGAACGGCAGCCAGGGCGCGTTGGCCCGTGCGGTCGCGTCCGGGCTCGCCGACCCGGCCCAGGAGCGTTCTGCGCTCGACCGGATCAGGGCGGACATGCACTCGCGTGGTGATCGCGTTTCTACCGGATTCTCCGCAACCCAGTCTCTGGTCAGAGTTCTCGGTCGTTCTGCGGACGGCAACGAAGCTTTGCTACGCACCGTTCATCAGGGCGAGCAGCCCGGTATCGGTTCGATGCTGGTCGATGGCCCCGGCACTTTCTGGGAGACCTGGTGGATCGACGATCAGAACGCCGGTGTCGCCTCGCTGGACCACATCGGTCTGGCCGCGCCGTTCGCGGCGTGGGCCTGGACGGCTGTCGCCGGGCTGACTCCGGAATCGCCGGGCTGGCGCCGGTTCCGGATCGCGCCGTGGCTGATCGGTCCGATCCGGCGGGTGAGCTTCGGCAGGCGGACGGTGCGTGGTCTGATCCGATTCGAAGCAACGGTCACCGGTGGTGAGTTGAGCGCCACGGTGGCGGTACCGACGGGAACGACAGCGGTACTGGCGCTCCCGGGGGAGGGGTTGCTCGTCGACGGACGGTCGCCGGAGGAGCATGAGTTCGCGCGCTGGGACGGCACGGACCTGTTGCTCGAACCGGGGGAATACCGGCTGCAGACCGGTAATGTGCCGCCGCACAAGGCGAAGCCGGCGATCGGCAGTCTTGACGACGTCCCGATCGGCGCCGGCACGGTGACGTCGATCTTCCTGCCGGATGCCGATGACGATTGGACTGTCGCCATCGGCCAGGGCTGGTCGGCCACCTTGGAACCGGGTGGCCTGCGGGTGACGCCGCCTGTTGGTGCGGAGCCGAACGCGACGACCGAAGTGACGGTGGGCAGCCGCGATCGGGTCGCTCGGCGAATCGCCAGGGCGACCGTCGGCGGCGGCTGGCCGACAGACGCCCGGGGCGGTTGGATACCGCCGGAGAGCGGTGCGGCAGAAGTGATCTCGGGTCCTTACTTGTGCGAACCGGTCTACCACGGTCCGATTCCGGGCGATGTTCTCGCGATCAGCACGGCGTCGTTGGCGCCCGGGCAGTCCGCCTGGACCAGGCTCGTACTGCCGCAGCCCGCGGACCTGGGCGCAGCCGAATTCATTTCGGCCGAACTGGACCTGTGCTTTGCAGATGTGGTGGGCCGCAGAGTGTTGCCCACGCTCAGAGTCACCTCCGCCGACGGTACCGAGCGTGACGCGACCATTCGACCGTTACCGGTTGCCTGGAACCGGGTGAGCGTGGACGTGGCCGATTGGCCCGGGCGAACGTCGGTGGTGGAACTCGCCGTCGGTCTGCGCTGGCTGGACGAGCCGGAATCGGCCCGCGGCGGATACCGGCCGCTGGACGGAGCGGAGTCGGCCCTTCACGTCCGGCTCGGGAATGTCAGGTGGACGAGTGCTCCTCGCACCTGGTGAGCACACCAATCCCGTGCCGGAAAAAGATCCCGAGCCCCTGGAGTGCGCCGTGACGCGCACCTGTGCTGATGCTCTCTGCGCCGACGCTGCGGCACCAGGATGATCGGTTCTACCTGACATGCACGAACGTCGCGCCGGGCCAGGGCAAGTTCATCGTCAGCACCACCGATCCGACCGGCGACTGGTCCGACGCCGTGTGGGTGGACTCGGACGTGGACATCGCTGCTGTTCGCCGATGACACCTAGATCCAATCGCTACGCCGTCGCCGTTGCCGCAGCCACTCAGATGCTCGTCGTACTGGACGGCGCGGTGCTGTCGGTCGCGCTTCCTCAACTGGCTGCCGATCTGCGTATCGAGACCGGTGCGCTGCCGTGGGTGATCAATGCCTACACGCTGCCCTTCGCGGGCCTGCTGCTGCTCGGTGGCCGGGTCGCCGATCTGATCGGCCCCGGTTCGTCGATCCGGGTCGGTGTCAGCATTTTCGCGCTCGCGAGCCTGGCCGCTGGGAGCAGTCCCAACCTCACCGTCCTGCTGATCAGTCGGGCGCTGCAGGGCATGGGAGCGGCGCTGCTGTCACCAGCCAGTCTGGCACTTCTGACGCACTCGACGTCTGCCGGGATCGAACGTGAGCGGGCCATTGCGATATGGAGCGTCACCGCGTCCGTCGGCGCGTCGAGTTCGGCGTTGTTCGGGGGCGTCCTGACGCAACTCGCCGGCTGGCGCTGGGTGCTGCTCATCAACGTCGCGCTGGCACCGGCGCTCTACTTCGGCACGCTGCGCGTGGGACGGAAGTCGGTGGCACTGGAAGCAGACACTCCTCGTCCGCCGAGAGGGATCGACCTGCCGGGGACGCTGTTGTTCCTGGTGGCTTTCGGGTCGGCGGACCTGGCCGCGACGGGTGGCGGATCCTCGAGTGTCGTGCGAACCGGCGCTGCGGCGGCTCTGGCAGTGGCGGCATTGGCGGGATTGGTGCTGGTGGAGCGGCGCGCCCGACATCCGTTAGTGCCGTTACATCTGCTGCGCAGACCGGAGATCGCTTTTCCCAACGGTGCTGCTGTGCTGCTGTTGGCAGGCACCGCCGCAATGGGCTACTACTTTTCGCAGTACGCCCAGGATGTGCTGCTGTTGAGCCCCTTCCAGACGGCGCTGACGCTTTTGCCCGGGGCGATGGCCGGCATGTTGACGGCCTCTCGAGTTCCGGCTCTGGTGCGGAGTTTCGGTGAACGACGCGTCCGCACCCTCGGGCCGGCGATGGCGGGAATCAGCCTGGCTCTGCTGGCCGGGGCGCAGAGCCGGCATTGGGGCCCGTGGCAATTGACGCCGATGCTCATCACCATGGCAATCGGAGGCACCATCTCGGTGGTGACGCTGACGGCCGCGGCGACCCGATCCCTGCCTCGTTCCCAGGCGGGACTTGCCAGCGGTCTGATCAGCACCTCGGGTCAGGCGGGGGGCTCGCTGGGACTGGCCCTTCTCACCGGCGTCGCCGGCGCGGTCACCGGAACGGCGACGGCCAGCACGGCAATGGCGCGATCGGCCGCGATCACGTCGCAATTGGTGATCGCGCTACCGATCGGCGCCGGTCTGGTACTACTGGGTGCCCTCTGTGCCTTTCGGATCCCGGGCCGCAGCGACTGAGCGGCCGGGGAGCGGGCCGCGGGTCTGCCGGGCCTTGCCCGGTCCGGTGTCCGGCGTCGCCGGCGCGGTTCCGGATCACACCGAGCCGCGGACGCGGTGCACGCCGGATCCGACCACTGTGACTGTTCCGTCCGGCACCACGATCTCGGCCGTCGTATTGGGTGGAATCGTTGCCAGCACCTGGATCTGGTCCCCATCGAGCTGCCATTCGCTGGCCAACAGGCCATACGGGGTGTGCAACCGAGTTCGTGCCCAGGTCAGACCGCCGCCGGGCAATGGCCGCACCCGCGACTTGCGATACCCGGGTTCGACAGGTTCCAGACCACCGACGGTTCGATACAGAAAGGCGCCGACGGCGCCGTAGGCGTAGTGGTTGAACGATGTCATCGCAGGGTCCTGGAAGCCGCCGGATGGACTCCACGAATCCCAGCGTTCCCACATCGTCGTCGCATCGCCGTGCACCACGGGAAAGAGCCATGACGGATAGCTGTCGGTGGTCAGCAGACGCAGGGCGACATCGCCCCGGCCGTGCGCTGCCAGTACCGGCAGCAATTGAGGTGTTCCGAGAAAGCCCGTCGCCAGGTGCCAATTCCGGCGCGCTATCGAGGCCACGAGATTTTCCACCGCGGCCGGCTGTTCGTCGGGCAGAAAGAGCTCGGCGTGCAGGGCCAGAACGTAGGCGGTCTGCGTGTTCGACGTCAGCCGTCCGCCGCCGCGAACGTAGCGTTCCCTAAAGGCTCGACGAATCGCGTCGTATCGCCGGCGCCAGTGCTCGGTTCTCCGGTCGTCGACGGCTTCGCCCATCTCGATGCACGCACGCACACAGATCGCGAAGTAAGCCGTGGCGACCAGATCGGTCGCGGTCGCCTCGAGAGCGAGCCAGTCGCCGAATCCGTCGGCCGGCCGGACTCCGCGATCGCTGTTTCGCCACAGATATTCCAGCCAATTCGCGGCCGCATCGAGATTCTCGGTGACCAGTCGGACATCGCCGTAGGCGCGGAACAGCTGCAGGGGCACCAATGCGATCGCATCGCCCCAGCCCGCGGCCCCGACTTGCGGTGTCCCCACTTCACGACTGAGCACGTCGGGCGCGACGTGCGGAACGGCGCCGTCCGGTCCGATGGCGTCGCGGACGTCGCGCATCCATTTGCGGAAGAACGACCGTACGTCGTAGTTGAACGCAGCCGTACCGGCGAACACCTGGGCATCACCCGTCCAACCCAGCCGCTCGTCCCGTTGTGGGCAGTCGGTGGGTACCGTCAGGAAATTGCCCTTCAGGCTCCAGCGGATGTTGTGCTGCAGCTGGTTGAGCCGCTCGTCCGAGCAGGCGAAGTCGCCGATGGGCTCCATCGCGGCGTGAGCGACCTTTGCGCTCAGATCATCGACGGCGAGCGCGGTGAGTCCGGTGACCTCGCAGAAGCGGAATCCGTGCACCGTGAAGATCGGTTCGAAGACCTCGCCGTGCTCATTCCCGGCGGTGATGTACTCGTCGGTGGCCCTGGCGGTGCGCAGCGCATCCGTGTACAGCTCGCCGTCGGCGTCAAGGACCTCGGCGAATCGCAGGAGCACTCGGGTGCCCGCCTGTGCCTTGACGGCCAGCCGTACCCAGCCCACCAGGTTCTGGCCGAAGTCGACGATGAATCGGTCCGACCCGCGGCGGGTGACGCTCCGCGCCGGGACGTCGTGCTGGATCGTGATGGGCGGGGACACCTGCGCTTCCAACGGTCCCACCGATGCGGGCACGATCACCGCGGGCGCCCAGCCGGATTCGCTGTGCCCAGGCCGATTCCAGCCGTCGTCGGTCAGCCCGGCGTCGAAGGTTTCGCCGTTCTGCAGGTCTGCGTAGCGAATCGGACCGTGCGACCAATCCCAGTCCGTATCGGTCGCCAGCGTGTGCACCGACCCATCCGCACAGGTGATCTCCATCGTGGCGGCGAATGCGCGGCGACTTGCGTACTGGTTCTGGCCGAACCAACAGATGTTGCCAAGGGCCCACCCGTCGCCGAGCACGGCGCCGACGGTATTGCTTCCTTTGGTGAGCATCTCCGTGACGTCGAAACTTTGGTACGGCAGCCGGAATCGGACATCCACCCATCCCGGTGCCAGCAGGTCGGGTTCGACGAAGGCGCCGTTGATCGACAGCCGATAAACGCCAAGGGCAGTGGCCCACAGCCGCGCTCGAATGACCGGGGCCGGAACCGAGAAGTCCCGGCGCAGATACTCCGCGGGGCGGTAGGTGACCGGGTCGCGTCCGGCCGGCGGAACGCCGTGGATGCCGGTGGCTGCTGCCAATCCCCAGGCCGAGTCCTCATGTTCGAAATCCGTCCAGCCGGGCTCGGGATCCCGGGTCACCTTCCAACGACCGTCGGTGACCAGAGCGGGCCCGTCCGACACCCACGGACTCACCGTGATCTTGGCCAGCAAACCCGAAGGTGTGGGTGCTGCGGCGGCGACGGCGTGGACAGCGATCACGTTCGATCCCGGTCGCAGGACGTCCGTCAGGCTCCGCCCACCGGCCGCATCGACTGCGATCCCGTTGATCCAGATCCGGGTTTCGACGGTTGTGCCTATGTCCAGTCGCGCATCATTCAGCGGCCGTCCGGCCGGGAGATGGAAAGAGGTTCGGAAAAAACATTCGCCGCCGCTCCGGTCGGGTCCATCGGGAAACCAGATCCGCTCGATATCGCGCTCCGGCCCAGCCCGGTCCAGATCGACGAATGTGGGAGCCGCTTCGGCACCGATCCAGCCTCCGATTGGCTTTCCCATCAATCCGGTTTCGAATGAAGCCGGCTCGCTCCATTTCCACAACTTCTCGACGCGGCCGGAGTCATCGCGACCGCTATCGCCCGAGGGCGAATCACTGCGGGCGCAATCTTCGCTCGCGGCATTGTCGGCCGCCGAGCCATCGTCGGAATCGACGGCGACAGCCCACGAATACACGGTCGTCGGTTCCAGCGGCAGGCCGGAGTAGGAAATGTCGACGCAGTCGGTGGATCGCACCATTCCGGTGTCCCACACCTCGGCGGCGGTATCCGCAGCGGGATCCCAGGTCTGGGTGTCCGCTCCGATGACGACCCTGATCCGGAACCGCAACTGGCGTAGACCGAAGGCGGCCGGCGGCAGCCTCCAGGACAGCAGCGGTGCCGGGTCGTCGATCCCCATCGGATTCACCCGGCGCTCGACCCGCAGATCGACGGCACACAGGCCGACGGACTCGGCCGATGCGAGAAGGTTCGTCACGCGGTACCCCCGGCGGTGTTGAAACGGTTTTAGGCGAGCCCAGAAGAAGCCGCCGGAACAATGAAACTATAGCCAGAATCGACAAGCAGGGTGCTGCATCGGGCGGTATTGACAGAACCGTCCTCGCTGGCTAGATTCCATTGAACGGTTTCATTCGCGAGCGAGACCGTACCCCAACTCGATGACGTGATGGGACGCCGATGATCGCTTGTGCTCATGCGTGCTGGCCACGCCATCACCCGGAACAGTTCGAGCTGCTAAGGGCTCTCCGGGCGCGCAGGACAGATGACACGCGTGCTGCGGTTAAGCCGACAGTCTGTTTCCTCGTCGTAGCGAAACGTCATGCATCCATCGGGTCATCTCTTCTGTAGCTCTGCCTGGTACTTGGTCATCCGCACGGTCCATTCCGATCGGTTCCGATCGACACGAACGCTGGAAGATTGGTTGAAACGATGCTGAAGGATTCAAGAAGGACAGCACGGCGATTGGCGGGTGTCGTTGTTCTTGCTTCGGCGCTGGTGCTCAGTGCGTGCAGCAGCGGCAGTTCCACCGGCAATTCACCGAGCACGTCGTCCGCCGGCCCCGCTGCCGGTAGTTCGGCGGCCGCTCCCGGTCCGGCGTCCAGTGGCACGCCCTCCAGTGGCGGCAGCGCCGCCTCCAGTGGCATGCCCTCAAGCGGCGCGGCGCCCAGTGGCGCGGCCTCCAGTGGCGCGGCCTCCAGCGGCGCGAGCACGGCGTCCAGCGGGATGGCCGGAGGTTCGAGTGCTGCTGATGGCACTTCCATCACGCTCGCCATGGTCAACGGACTGCAGCCGCAGTTCCAGAAGTACGTCGATGCGTACCAGCAGAAATTCCCGAAGCGGAAGGTGACACTGCAGACCCTTCCGGACGACAACATCCAGTTCATTCAGCAGCTGACCACCGAGCGGCTGGGCGACAAGCTGCCGGATATCACCTTCAACGTCGACAATTCCGCGAACCGATTGGCCGCCGCCAACATCACCTACGACATCGCACCCTGGCTCAAGGCGGGCAAGGACGGATTGAAGGGCAGTAACTTCCTGCCGCAGTTCATGGGTGAATACACTCCGCTGAACAATCCGAGCCAGATCACCGGATTGCCGGTGTCGGCGGACTCCACCGCCTTGTTCTTCGACAAGACACTGTTCGCGAAGTACGGCGTTGCGCTTCCCACCGCCGGTTGGACCTGGGACGACATGTACAAGGCCGCAGCCCAGATCTATTCCAAATCCCGCGGCAAGGTGATCGGGCTGACGGCTCCGTTGCAGCAGGGCGGTCACCAGGAGGTCTACAACCCGGTGATCACCGCGGAAGGCGGCTACGTGTACGACCCGAAGACCAAGAAGTCGGGTATCGGCCAGCCGGCCGCAGTGAAAGCCTGGACGTTGATGCTGCAGGCGTACGGGTCTGCCCAACCGGCATACTCCAATCAGGCCAGCGCCTATCCCCAGTTCCAGACGGGCACCGTAGCGATGACGTTCAGCGTCCGGGCCACCATTCCGACGATCAAGTCGACCGCAACCTTCAAGGATGACTGGGATGCGGCGCCGATGCCCAAGCTGAACGGCAAGACCACCGTCGGTGGCGGGTCGTACGGTCTGTCCATCACGTCCACCAGCAAGAACAAGGACGCTGCCTGGGCATTTCTCGTCTGGTTCTACGACAACAGCGGCGGAATGAAGCTGGCGCAGGAAAGTGGTCAGGTATTGCCGCCCACCATCGACGGGCTCGCCAACGGCATCTGGCGAAATGCGCCGGCCCCCCCCGACCAATCAGCAGATCTTCGCCGACGATGCGAAGGAGGCCGTCCTGGCCGTCCAGCTGCCGGGCAAGGCACAGGGCGTCCTTGATTCGAGTGTCATCACCGCCATCCAACAGGTGGAGTTGCAGCACCGCTCGGTCGCAGATGCTTTTGCAGATGCGGAGAAGGCGGTCAACGCTGCGCTGTCGGGTAGTTGATTCCTCCGGTGCGCGGGGGCCCGATGGCCCCCGCGCACCGACCTGATTGCCGGACCGGACTGGAGCACGCCGTGGCTATCGCGACGAGAACCGAAGTACCGCAGCCAGCGAGACTGCCCACCCAGGAACAGGCGCTGCGGGGCCGGCAGCGGCGGGACAACCTGACCGCGCTGGCCTTCATCGCGCCCGCGATGATCGGCTTTGTGCTGTTCGTGATCGTGCCGGCGCTGGCCGGGCTCAGCCTGACCTTTTTCCAGTGGGATCTGATCACCTCGCCCGAGTGGGTGGGACTCAAGAACATCAACCGGTTGATCGCCGATCCGGCCGTCTGGGAATCGCTGAAGGTCACGGTGTTCTTCGTCGTTCTCGGCGTGGTTCCCACCGTGCTGCTCGGATTCGTACTGGGCGTGCTGATCAATCAGAAGATGCGGGGCATCGGGGCGCTCCGCATCCTCTACTTCGCTCCGATGGTGGCTTCCTCGACGGTCGCGGCGGTGCTCTGGGCGTACATGTACGACCCGCGGTCGGGTTTGGTCAATCAATTGCTGGCCAAGGTCGGTCTCACCGGGCCCAGCTGGCTCAGCGACACGTCCTGGGCGCTTCCGGCGTTGACCCTGATGATCATCTGGCTGGCGCTCCCGCTGGTGATGATTCTCTATCTGGCCGGGCTCCAGCGAATCCCTGACGACGTCTACGCCGCAGCGGATCTCGACGGATGCGGACGCTGGCGGATGCTGTGGAGCATCACTTGGCCCAACGTGCTGCCGACCACCGTTCTGGTGGGAATTCTGCAGATCATCGACTTCGTCAGTTCCTCGTTCGAAGTCTCGCTGATCATGACGCAGGGTGGACCGCTGGGCAGCACTCAATCGCTCGCGTTGTATTCCTACTTCGCAGCGTTCCAGAATGGCGAGATGGGTTACGCCAGCGCCATTTCGCTGTTCCAGCTCCTGCTGATCGGGTTGATCGTCGGAGCTGTTCGGCTGGTCACGAAGATTGTGGCAAGGAGAACCGCGTGACGACGTACGCCACGAAACCGCCTGCCACGGTCGCCGCTCCGGGTGCCACCCGGGTGACCGTCGGAAAAGTTGGGAAATACGTTCTCGTCACCGTGTGCGGCTTGATCATGGCCGCCCCGCTCCTCTACCTGCTGTCCGCCTCGTTGATGTCGGCGGGCGACGTCAAGGCATATCCGCCGCACCTGCTGCCGCCGACGCTGGTCTGGCACAACTACGTGGAGGCGTGGGATTTCCTGACCGTTCGGACCGTTGTCAACTCCTTCATCTTCAGCTTCGGAATCGTTTCGATCCAGCTTGTTCTCACCCTGCCGGCCGGTTTCGCGCTGGCGAAGATCC
>JAABUU010001402.1_pt1 | contig 40868 bp, 53 predicted proteins | sample 5559301 | NCBI WGS metagenome assembly JAABUU01 (sample SAMN10711884, study PRJNA513360) | rock metagenome | isolation source: Antarctica rocks | place: Antarctica: Victoria Land, Richard Nunatak white | reverse complement strand
TATAGAAGGAGAGGGTAGAATGACAGGCTATTAAAATATAATATATCTCTTTTAATTCAGTAGTAAATTTGATGGTTGAATGCGGGGAAAATTTGTGAGTCCGGCTTTTTTTGCTACCCGCGTGCCCGGCAATTTCAGCGGAGATATCATCGGGGTTTAGGGCAACGCTAGTAATGATATGAGAAGTATCGTGGCATCGACATATCGTTAGATGTGGAAGTATCAGGTCCACCAGCAATTGGTATTCATACACTCTCTCCTCCACCTATTGGAAGGTTACTCGTTCAAGATAACTTGTATACCGAATCCTCCATTCTCCTCAAAATAGCAAACGCCAGTGCAAGAATAGTCAACCTCGCGGAAAAGTAGAATCTTGCTCTCACTATAAAGAACGTCCCCCGCGGCCACAGCTTCGTAAAATTGTCTCCAATCCATTCTGTAAACCTTCGAAGATTGCTCATTTGGCAACTACATCCGTGTAGAGATTGGTTCAGCAGGTGGCAGGCTTTCCTTAAAATCTTAGGGAAGATGTTAACAAGGTCGACGTCTTCGCCGTGTATATCCGGTTGTTATTGGTATATTGTCGATTATGTCGACAAGGCTTTAAGTTCTTGACGAAAGTTAGGTATTACGAGTTCTAATAGCGCAGATTGCGGACATATTGAAGGAAGGCGGATTGTAGATGAGAGCACTTGACTATAGTGAGCTTAGGTGTTTTATTATCGATCCTTGAGTTTCAATCTTCGAGTTTCATCACCAATACACCACTGTTTGGAGAGCTACAATGTTGTGCAGGAGAGTCCAGGAAGTCTTTGAATGTAGAATGAAGAGTGCTTAGAAAACGACGAGCGTCCCTTCGTTGAAGAAGGTCGAGTGTCGCCATAGCGCCATTGATAGCTAATAGTAACAATAGCAGATACACTTCAATAAGAGCCGCAGTTCTCCATAGGCACCATTCAGAAACGGTTGTGGATGCGTAGTCCCAAGCGAGCAAGTGCAGGCTACCAAAGACAATGGTGGATGCCGCCATGACTGCCATGAGAGGCTGGATGAGCGGTGGAAGAATGGTTTTACTTCCGTTTGGTATATGATCTGTAGCAATGGGGTCTGTTCCATGAGGCGGGAATAACAGTTCCAGAAGGCTATCGGAGCGTAGTTGCTATAGCTTCGCTATCTGGAAATTGTCGAAAGATGCAGTAAGTAGCATAGGGGTCTCTATTACTTGAGGTCTCTTCCACTAATTACCATAGGTCGCGACTGTACAAGCGATAGACCCTATAAGTTATTATCTTCATCTGAGATATGCTAAGACCTAGGACTGCTCCTGCAACAAGTGAGATTACTAATCTAAAGATTAGTATCACGGCTATAGCCTTCGCGAAAACGCTCGTTTTGCTTTTGTCTTTAATGTCATCCTCAGTCGGTAAAGGCAAGGCCGTAATGAACCCCTTAGATCGTTCATGTGCAAGTCGTATAGCATCCAACGGATGGCCTACGTCTTTTCCTCCCATCATGTTTCTCGCCCGCACAACGTGGACTCCTTCAGATGTGTTCGGCTCTGCCGCAATGAGCAATCGAGAGGGTCCCACGTTCGCATAATAAGCATGAACTGGGGTAAAGTCGGTTTTCGATTTCGTACGAGTTTGATGAGCAGGTTCCGTATTTCGTTCAACCTTCGGGTTTGTAGTGTTGCCAGCGATCTCCCCATCCTATTGCATAGGCTTGGTCAAACTCGTCTTCGCCTTAGAAACCACTCTTTGTGAACCACACATATAACTGGTACATTCTCAACGGCGACCATGCTCTGCTTCACCGTACGTAGCTCGGCAACGGCTTCTACAAGTATAATCTCCAGGAAAATCGTAGCTAAAGCAAACCATCTTTTCTTGCGCAGGCACTTTGTCCAACTCCATCTTCTCGACCGGGTCAATTAAGGCATAGATCCCTCTTGTGGTAGTATCTCGGGAGCATGTGATCTCATGGCATCTCCAAGCAGTAGGTCTAGAGCTATAATTAAGCAACTAGATTGAAATGTTGGGTTCCTTAACAATGCAAGTCCAATGGTCAGCGCAATACAGTATTACGAGGCCGAAGAAACAGAGCATTTTTTATCTGAGGTCCCCATGGAGCTAGCCTCGTGAGCCGCTTCATGCTCCACAAGACAATCAACTTCAGGCCACCAGTCGCGGATAGCCAGGTATCGCCAGGCGAGCTCCATCACAAACTTCTAGCTGCGATCGAAGATGCGCTTGACATGCTTGTATCACCAATGGACAGGACGCTTCATCACTATCGTCAAGTGTAGGAAATTTTTTGGTCAGAGATGATGAAGGTTCCAATCCGCGGCAATCTTGGCTGCTGGAATCCAGCCCAATCAACTTGAGTAGCAACAAATCAGCTATCAAGAGTCCATTCGGATATGCAGAATTTGGAGTCCCATCGGGACGTAGTACCGTGCACCAACACCTAGAGCAATTATGACTATTACATGGTTCAGTGCAAAAAGCGCAAGTTGTTTTTGACCCAACATTCGCAAGCGACAAGCATCAACTTTTGAATGATACAGTCTCCCCTTCTCAATTCTTCGATCTTTTCCTTTCTTATCGTAGCATCTTTCATGACACCTGCGATATCCTGCTAAGAATTAAATATAGTTCACACTTACTGTCCTTCGGCGCTCATTAGTACACAACGCCACCACCATATGTGCAGCCAGCTTCGGTGTCTTTTCTTCATGCTTCGAAGCTGATAGTACGTTCTGTATTCTTAGCTCAAGCCCACTGAGTTAATACGCATAGACCGCTCGCGGTACTCAGATACATGGCCATAGAGCCGGAATGCACGTAACAGCCGTGGACGTCCTTTCCTTCTGGGTTCCATTTGAAGATCTTGGTGAAATCTAATTGAAGTGGCCTTGGATGTCGCGTAAGCAGCGCTGACAGGATGGTCCAGACATCCTGAGGCGCTTCTGATCAATCTGGGGACACCGGTTCTTAACAGCAATCATCGGAGGCAGGACCGCATGAATGAAGGAAGTCGGTCCACAAATATTACTTTCAACGACATGTCGCTAACCGTAGGTTTCTCTGCTTCTAGAGTACCGAAGAATGTTACTCCCGTAATGTCGGTGAGAACGTTGACAGTTCCAAGCCTCGACCCGAGTCGTCGGGCAACTTGTATTAGGCTTGCTAGGTTTGTGATAAGTATGAGTTCTTTCTTACGCATGTGCTCATATCCCACACCGTCAATTCAAATCATCGGTACAGGCGCGCTATACAGACAACGCTTGCTCTAGCTGCAGCGAAAGTTAGAACGGAAGCACGACAGATACCTCAAGTGGCACCTATGATGAGAAAATTTTTGCCATTAACGGTGGCCATAATCAAAAAGGCGAGATAAAAAATTGTAGGCATCTTACGCGTAGTGATGGTAGACCTTGCCGAGTCATTGGTTGCCTTACGTCCGAATAGGACGGTGCAAGCTCTGAACGATTCCCTCCAACAGCCTTCTCACAAACAGAACGGACCTCTGCATACATGCTCGAGAAGGCTATCCTAAACTCGTCTACCATAATACCTGGCATTGCTTTGCAATCAAGAGTTCAATGAAATTCCGAGTGACCACGATCTAGGGAACAACATGCCCCATTTGCCCATCAGCTTTCTCACGTCAAGCTCACTTCCAGGTAAAATGTTAACAAACAAAGACTCGATCGCCGGAGATAGGCAGTTCAGAATGCATAGCACCATTCTCGTCTCCAACCCTAAAGAAAGAGCACTGTCCCAACCCCGGTTGAACTACCTTATACTTTGCCAACTTTTTTACCAGGCGCTTGCGCACCACTTCCTGCATACCTGCAGACCCCAAACATCTCACTGCTCTACATCGATGATTTGCCATTATCATCTTCCTCATCGAGTGTCTAGCCTTCTTCTGCTCAGCTCGCGCCTTTTTCCCTTCTGTTAAGAACAGTGTTCCTGGGTCCACAAGAGTAATTGCTAGCTTCCAGTACGCCTTACACTCATGTTCACGATTAAAGAATTTTCTATCAGTGTGCCAGCGTGAAAGGTCAAAATCGTGTGTTGGCCGCGATGCACGTATGGTGAGCCAGTAGTGTTCCACTTACGCTTTTGCAAGGAAAATGTGCACGAAAGACGAAAAGGAAATGAATCCATGGGTAAGATCGCCGTTTATTGTCGCATCTGCCCATTTATAGTAGCATGGCGGGAGGGAGGTAAGATTAAGCAGGGGCCCCAATGCGTGCAGCTCGAATCGTTCTTTAGAGGTATGTGCTGCCCGTGCAGTGAATGAGAAGAAGGGCTGTAGAGCTCGTCAGACTGGAAGACATAGGTGAAGAGTTCGAGATTCAGTGGAAGGAACTCCCAGGATGTTCTCCAGCGACGGAGCCATTCCGCCTGGGGTAGGAGATCATTAGGGAGTGTCTATGACTCTGAAATCATATTGCCAATGATGTGATTTGGATTTCTCAAAAGCTCCAATAGCACAAGCAGAAATCGCAGCGCAAAACGTACAATGTAGATCTTCAATCATGGTGACAAATATCAGGAGGGGAAGATGGTACATGTCGAAGAATACTTAGGCACTTCCAAAGTTCCAAACGTACCTTACAGTTGGTAGATGCTAGTTGCCTCTAACGGGGTTAGTGTGACACGTCTGAAGATGCTAGGGCCAAAGCAGGATCGCTTACTAAGAGGGATTTGACGAATTACCGTCTTTTGTTTGAGCGTGATCCCACAATCCGAACACGATGCGTCGAGAAAGTATGCCTGTTGGGAATCTTTCCGCATGGGCAAAGCTGAACGGCGTTGGCTTCAATGGAGTTGAAGTAGCTCCTTCGCCCAGTAGCAGAGGCGCAGGCCTAGTGTTGACCGCTCAGAGGAACGATAAGGATTCCATTCTTGTGACGGTGCCGAAAGATCTGGTCCTATCTCTCGAGAATGTGTGGATATTTGCCAAGTCTGATAAGCACCTCAAGGACGTCCTCGAAGCTGTCGGCGAGTATGCAAGGGTACTTGCTCCCGTTTCGCCATCCAAGACCATAGCATATTAGAGACTTTACTGATACATGCCAGACAGCTCGGGGAGCAATTCTCATATTTCTACTAGTCCAAATCACGAACAGTGCTACAGATGGTATAGTCGGGGTTTACAATCCACTGACTGAATATGTGGAGCTGCTGCCTGCGCACATCCCGTTACCAACGTTTTGGGACGATGAAGAGCGCACTTTTTTGGTGGGGACCTCAATCGAGGCAGCGTTGGAAGCGAAGCTGAAGAGCTTAGACCGCGAGTTCACTCTTCTTCGGGACTCAACTTTACCAATCAATTGGTGTCAGCAATTCTGGTGGGACGCGGAAACAGGAGCCCTGACCTTTGACGACTGGAAACAGGTTGATGCAATGTATAGATCACGGGCCTTGGATCTACCCGGTACAGGCCATGTAATGGTTCCTTATATTGATATGGCGAATCATGCATCGGGCGAGGACACTGTAGCCTTGTACGAAACCGATGATAACGGTAATGCAGTCCTACTTCTTCAACATGGTAAACACACCATTTTAGGGGAGGAGATTACTATCACATATGGGGACGAAAAAGGTGCATGCGAAATGCTGTTCTCCTATGGCTTTATTGACGACACTATGAAAAGCGCCCAGGAGCTGTTTCTCGATCTTGAGATCCCAGGCGACGATCCGTTGAAGATTGCAAAGAAGGCTGTTAACAATTCAGCACCTGGCTTCCGACTGTTTCTGCAGGACGATACAATACAGTGGGAAGGCGCTTTCGTTTGGCTACTTTGTGTGAATGAAGAGGACGGGCTTGGGTTTTCGGTTCTGCAAACGAACGATGGTGAGAGGGAACTGAGTGTCAATTGGAAAGACAGTGAGATTACAGATATTTCGGAGCTTGACAAACTTCTTAAAGCGGAGCTTCTGTGGGATGTGTTTGAGTTACGAGCAGTTGCGACATTGCAAACTCGGCTGGAAAGCCAACTCCGCGCACTTGACAGCAGCGAGGATCGCACTCAAGGAATATTATCTACAGACGAAGCCATTTATCCCCGGCTTTTCAACGCCTTGAGGCTGCGCGGACTCGAACGAACATTGATGCTGCGAGCTTATGAAACTCTTGAAAACAGGGTATGTTTCGTTCGCAATTTCTCCTCGAGTAGCAACTAGCAAACCTGCTGATTATGATTTATGAATTGTAGAAATCCACACTCCTCGAATCGAAAACCGTCCAGGACTATCTAGCGTCTGGAGCGGACCAAAGCCAGGCAACGCTTGAGGATGACTTTTCCTGAAGGGGAATAAAAGCTGGCAGCTAGGTTTCTTAGGTATGTTGAACAGCGGAAATAGCCGAGCTTTGCGGAGAAGGTCCGTGCATGATGGATGGCATCATCTCTGTTGAGCCCCAAATCTATGAACATGGAACTTACAAGTCGCGAAACACTTGCTCGACGACAATCCACTCGAAAGGAAGTCACCGTACAGCATGACCCGTTACGATGTCGCTGGACTTGTCCATCTATCCAAACAAACGCCGGGGGAAGATGTTCCATAACATGGGTTTCCTGCCAAATCGGCTTGGGTTCGAACCGAGTCTCGGCACCATAGAGTATAGCACCTAAACTACATCCATCAAGGGCACAACTTCAATTTCGGGATGCGGAGAAGGGGATATGCCAAGAAAGGTACCTAACCTTGGCGTGTGGTTAAGTACCCAACTTGGCGCATTAAGCGCGGCGAAGATTAGCTACAGTACCTCTCAGTGCGCTACCTAGGTAGGTACCCCAAGAGCTTGCTCGTCATCGGGCAGTTTCTGTCCAACGTTGAAATGCCTGGTTCTACGACCTCAGCCCCCACGGCAGAGGTGAAATTTGATGGATGATTTAGGCAGTTGAGATATTGAAGGGTCTCCCCTGACTGCGCTGTGACCGTTCAGGCACATTCAATTGGCTGCAGGGACCCGTTGTCCCACGACAAGGAAGAAATATGCCTCGAAATATGCCCGGAGGCCTACATAAAGTAAGGTAGGCTATCTACGAACTGTGCATGATCAGATGTGCATAATCGCGATATATTAGATAGCAACACCAACCAATTACCTCATAGGAGTAACAACTGAAGGAATCAGGAATTGGCCGAGCAGACGTCAAGCTGTACTACCTCACAGTAATTGGAGTAGAGAACGGCGATCGACAAGGCCCCATTGTTGGGGAATAAGGATAATCGGTGAAGAAGGCAGAGTCTAGATACCTTATTTCCCGTTGGCCTTATACTGATGCTGACATGTCATCATTCATGATGGGCGTGGTCGCGGTTAGGCCTCCGGTAATTGTTAGGGCTCTGGCAATCCCCGCATTTTGGGCCGATCGAGACGTCGGTGCTAAAAAGTGCTAAAGATGCCACAACACAGTTCGGTAGCGTGACTAGGCTCGTTCTGGATGAGCACCAGAACACGCACATGTCTTTGGCCGACTATCAGCCAATCGAAGCGATTCCAAGACAACCACACAACCACTACACACCGTAGACGAAGCCCCCCATGAATTGCCTGCCACAATGGCACTAACACCCTCAAGGCTCCGGCTTCTTCCTCCCCCATGCTGGAAACCAAAGCATAAGTAAGGTAAATGCCGTACCCCCACAGCCAAAATAGCTTGATCCTTATTCCCCCGAGCCATCTCAACGACTGCCTACAACGTCTTGTGTAACTTGACCTAACAATTGTATTTCACCTTTGTGTAAGCAAGCTTCAATGCTATCATAGTCCTCGCAGATACGCCCTCGGCTTTAGCTCGTCGTTGTCCCCAGAGAAAGCAACCATGCCTGGAATTCTTCCTATGAAAGTCATAAAAGTTGGGACGAGTGCACAAAGTAGGATCGCGCAAGCCTGTGACAGATGTCGAAGCAAGAAAATACGATGTGACGGCATTACCCCCTGCTGTTCTCAGTGTGCGAATGTGGGCTTCGAGTGCAAAACAAGCGACAAGCTTAGCCGAAGGGCTTTCCCGAGAGGATATACGGAGTCTCTGGAAGAACGGGTGAGGGCGCTGGAAACGGAAGTGAAGGAGCTGAAGGACTTGTTGGACGAGAAGGATGAGAAAATCGACATTCTTTCGAGGATTCACTCAAGTTTTCCCTCCTCACGACGACCATCAGCCACCGCTTCACCCACGACGGCTGCGGAGCAGGTTCCGGTAGTGGAAGGACAGGAACCTAAAGATGATGTGTTCAGGGTGCAGCAATCGCCGTGTCTGCTTGATGGGGATAATACAGATTCGTTCTTCATGGGCGCATCAAGTGGAAGAGCCTTCATAGGTGAATAGTGCAGCCGTGGGCGAGCCACAGTTTTCGCTGACGGCTTTAGATACGTTCAAGGCGAAGGTTCAAGAAAGTGGTAAACAATGTAGTGATTTCAAGACCGAGTCCTTCTTCGCCCCGAGTACTAAACCGTCTTTACCCAGAGGTACTTCAGCTACAAGTACCACGTCAAAGGCGCCTCCACGCCTCGTTTCTGATCAGATGATCAACATCTTTTTCCAAGAATGGGCCCCTTTGTTTCCGGTACTGCATAGGCCTACCTTTTTGAAAATTTACACCGATTTTGTAACCCACCCCGGAGACCTTCATGATCAGCAATCAATTGCGCAGCTCAATCTGGTGTTTGGCATTGCCGCGTTATCAGCTGAGGTATGTGTCTGGCGCTCAGAAGAATGGAGAGGCTGCTAATCTTCGGTCGTTAGTGGAACAAGCAGAATGCGGCGGATTTCGAGAATCAATGGCAGACTGCAATCGACTCGGTGTCTTCCGAAAACACACTAGCAACTTTACAATGTTTTGTGCTTGCACAGATCTATTGCATTGCAAAGGCAGATTATAACAAGCTACTACACTATAAGGGAATGGCGGTCAGCCTATCGCATCGCCTTGGACTTCATCAGAGCCAGAAACGCTTTTCTCTAGGAGCGTTGACAAGCGAGACGAGGAAGAAGGTATTCTGGACGCTATATACTCTAGACTGGTGGGTTTTCTCTCTCCTCTGGAATCTGCTCACGCTGACCCCTGACAGCTTTTCAGCTGCTCTACTCGGCTTGCCAAGGCTATTGAATGAGGACGATATTTATGCTGAGTATCCCTCTGACATTGACGACGAGAACGTTTCGGAGCGAGGGTTTCAGTCAACATTACCTGGAGAATCTACCAGGCTGTCGAGCGCGTTGGCCCTCTTCCGTGTATCGCGCATCATGTCAAAAGTTCTCGACCAGAATTACCCCGCAGCTTCGACCCACGACTTGTCTCTCCAGAGCATTAGTGCATTGAACGATGAGCTTGATGCCTGGCTCAACAGTCTTGCGCCTCACTTGAGATTACACTTTGTCCAAGACAAGCCTAGCACTCATGTAGTCGGCAGCCGATCACCGCTACTGGTACTTTATACACTTCCCTTCAAACGGTCCAAAGCTAACATCACCATAAGTCACTCGCGTATCATTACATTCGGACCTTGATTCACCGCCCTGCTGTCGGTTCCACCCTTGGGCCCAAAGCTTCCTCATCAGTTATGGCGCTCGCAGGCTCAAGCAAGCACATCATTCAAATCGTGCGACTACTCGAAGAACGCAGGATGAGCTTCTCTTTTTGTCTCAACAAGAACGAACTTTTGCTCCTCTCCGGCTTCGGCCTCCTCTTCCAAGGACTTGACCTCGACCGTAACGGCAAGCTTATTCAAGATAGTCAACGGCTCATGTGCTCGGTCGTTGAGATACTTGAGCGTAACAAAGCAGCTGGAGCTGCAGGATTCAAGAAGGTAGCTTGTGCAATGATTAGTGTCGAACGAGGTCCGAAAAGTAATCAAGAACCCGGGGACACTACGCCGAGGCGGAAATCTGATAGCGTCATGCCTGCACCGAAGGTCATTTTGAAGGGAGCTAGGAAACAAATCCAAGCAGTGGCTTCGCGCATTGCTGGTGGCTATCCTCGTCAAATGAAGCAGGAGGACCCTCACGGTCGTCGAGCGACCGCCCCTAGCCTTTCTACAAACAGTCTCGGAATCTACTCTCGAAGCGACAGCCAGAATAGCATATCATCAGCCATTTCTGAGCCATCACCTCAGTATAATCACGCGAGCTCTTCGAGCATCCAGAGGTCTCCACGCCAAGCCGCCCCTTGTCAAACACCAAATCTTGACTATTTATCCTTCAATAACGAACAGACTCCCAGACCCAACTCTCAGTCCACTATGTGCGGAACCCCGTATAAAGACATAGATGCGGCCTATGGTCTTACGCAGCAAACGCACACTCCGTACGACGGCCTATTTTCATCACCCAACCTGCTTTCAGCTTACATATCTCCGTCCCCATCGTCTGCAACCTACGACTGGGCCTCGGAAATATGGGCCATGCCACCAGATCTAGGCACTAATCCAGCTTCAGCGCGAAGTGTGCTGAGTTTCTCGGAAGAAGAGCTGACAAGCGGGGAGGAGCTGAGTAGTTGCGACATGGGGGGCGAATATCGAGGGATCGTAATACCGAATGTGGACGAATTTGGCGTGCTCGAAGGTTTGGAAGGGAGTTTTGGCCTGTGATTTAAGACTAACGATGAAGAAAAGCTGCTTACTGGTTGTTTGCTATTCATTATGCTTGTCTGGATGGTGTAAATTATATGTCTTTTAGAGCTCCGGAGAGTTTTCTATGTGATGAATGGATCCTTGCGCTGGAAGTTGGAGCAAGGAGAGCGACTTTTCTGTAACAAAACGACTCGGAGAGTATGTACGGTACCGTCGGAGGAATGGTTGCTTTGAAGCCTTGTACAGGCGATATGGTGATTGCTCAATTGAATTGTTTAATGTCACTCGGCATGGACCCGTTGCAGGACTTATCTGGTGATCTCGAACACCTACAGATGCGAATATTCTAACTCATTTATACGTTACTCCGGATATTAGTAGGCTTGGGAAAGTCTCCCCCCAAGAAGGGAAATTCCATGAGGAAGGAGCAGTGACTGCCGTGCATTCCAATTCCAATCAAGCCTTTGCAGACATGGGTTCCTCTTGTAACAGAAGATCCTTTTACTCCAAACAATATAGCACTTGACGCGCTGAGCCAACTACGATATATAAGACTACTATATTTACTGTTCCACTCGCTTTCACGCGTAGGGCAGCGCTTAGAGCTGCATCCTCCCGCCGCAGCCCAAGATGGATCCCCTCGATCCGAACAGATCCCTCTTGAAACAACTTACCGAGCCTGATCCTTTATATACCGCGCCCTTTCCCTACACTCAACCCCAGTTGTTTGCTTCTCAACAAAGTAACAAGGTTGCCAACCAGCTTGTCGCTCCCTGCGATTATCTTCAGGTCCAAAGAGAGACACTAGCACAGCGGATCAATTCCGTCAGACTTGAGAATACCTTTGCCCCTCCAAGCGCCCAGACGTTCTCATATACCATACCGATTGTTCCAAGCAGCACTTGTACGCCTCCATTGAATCCGCAGAGATATTCTTACGAGTTCGTCATGGATAAGAGACACCCCAGCTCGTTCCAGCAGCTGGAAAAGGTATGTTATCCTTCCAATCGCCAGTGAATGCATGCTAATTATCCCACAGCTGGGCGAGGGTACTTATGCCACTGTATACTCCACCCCATGACTACCCCTCGCGCTCCCGCTGACTCCATGGCCCCAGGTCTTTAAAGGTCGCAATCGCCAAACCGGCGAACTGGTCGCCCTAAAAGAAATCCACCTCGACTCCGAAGAGGGCACCCCTTCCACCGCTATCCGCGAAATCTCCCTTATGAAAGAGCTCAAACATGAAAATATCGTCTCGCTCCACGACGTCATTCACACAGAGAATAAGTTAATGCTCGTCTTCGAATACATGGACAAAGATCTCAAAAAATACATGGACTCTCGCGGCGGCGGCGGCCAGTTGGACTATATCACTATTAAATCTTTTATGCACCAACTCCTGCAGGGTATCGCGTTCTGCCACGAAAATCGCGTCTTACACCGAGACCTAAAGCCTCAGAACCTACTTATAAACAACAAGGGCCAGCTCAAACTCGCAGACTTTGGTCTCGCGAGAGCCTTTGGGATCCCCGTTAATACATTCTCCAACGAAGTCGTCACTCTCTGGTATCGCGCTCCCGACGTCCTCCTCGGCTCCCGCACCTACAACACCTCGATCGATATATGGTCTGCCGGCTGCATCATGGCCGAAATGTACACTGGCCGACCCCTATTCCCAGGAACCACTAATGAAGATCAACTACAGAAAATCTTCCGGCTCATGGGAACGCCCTCTGAACGTTCTTGGCCGGGCATCAGTCAGTTCCCAGAATACAAGCCTAATTTCCACATCTACGCCACCCAGGACTTGCGAATGATTTTACCCCAGGTTGACCAGGTGGGCCTGGATCTGCTATCCAGAATGTTACAACTGCGGCCGGAGATGAGGATCAGTGCGGTGGACGCGTTGAGCCATTTATGGTTCAGGGATCTGGGACAGTTGAGAAGCCAGCAGCAGGGGGCTATGCAAGCACAACAGCAAGCGGTGCAGCAGCAAGGGATGGTGGGGGGTGGGGGATATGGTGTGCCGTATCAATAATCTAGCAGGCGGGAGAACTGTACAGACCTGGTGTGGAGGGTGTTTCTGGGAGAGGAGGGATGATGTGATGATACCCATGGGTTTTTGGGGGGGGGGGGCCGCGAGTGGAGTTTGTGGTCCAGAGTCCAAAGAGGGGAAGGGCGTGATGGTTCGTGTATCGAGGATGGCATCAGGCGGGTGCGCAAATAGTATCTTCGATTGGGGGGTGAAAAATCAAGACGCAAGTTCTTTTTTGCCTGTCCTCCATCTTCGTCCTCTCGTCCTTGACGCCCCCTTCCCCCCATTTCGTATCGCAAACCTTCCGCACTGAAAATCTTCTTGTGTTTCGCATGAATACGTCGCCGTCACGCCCGTTGGGCCTTTTTCGTGGGTTAACAAGGTATAGTCCCATGCGTATAGAGGAAAAGGGACTTGGGGATTGGGGGGAAAAAGGGGGGGTTGGGGGGGGGGGAGTAAGGTACGTGGATATGGGAGACTTTGCATAAGATGCGAAAGTTGATGTAATGCTATCTATCATATTCGATGGAAAGTGGTAGTAAGTAAAAGTAGCTATAGTGTTACAGTACGGAATACACGATGCGTGAATTCGCAATGGGTGTGTAGTGTGTTCGAATCCAAAACCCCGTCTTGCATCTCGTTGGTGTGGTGTAGGGTGTCAGATTCGTTGTTTTTTTCCTTCCCATTCTTTCTCGCAAAGTTCCCGCCAATGGACTTGCGCAGCCAATAATGCGTTTTCTTTTTCTTTTTTTTGGTGGAAGTTAGACACTCGTTCCAAAGACCACATAGTAAGTAACCCTCCCCTCGCAATGCCACACCAAACACCTTCTTCCCGCTCACACCCCTCACGCCGCAGCAGCAAACCGACTCTTCCTTGCCTCTGCCTTTACGCGATCCTTCTCGCTCAGCCCATTCGCCTTCCCTGGCGCCGGACTCCCAGACTTGCCATCTCGCTTCCTCCCGCCCGCGCCCCTCCTCCCGCCATTCCTACCCCCCTGATCTCTCCTCCCCCCACCACCCTGCCGCCGCGGCTTACTCCCTGCCCTCGCATTCTCACCCTCATCTTTATCGCCGCGCCCGCGCTTCGTGCCCTTTGTGCGCTCGGGCAGCGGCTCATCCAGGCCCTTGACGAGGGCGGCGCTGGAGTCGGAGGCGGTGGTGCCGAATTTCTTGGCGCGCTCGAGGGCTTTGAGGGCTTCGGAGGAGGCGGGGTCGGTGGTGCCGAAGCGTTGGGCGCGTTTTTGGCGCTTGAGGAGTTCGTCGTCGAGGGTTGTGGTCGGGACGCCGGAGGTGAAGTTGGCGGGTGGGGGTTTGGACTCTGCGGGTTTTTCTTCGATGAGGTTCTCGTTGGAGGGTTTGGAGACTTCAGTAGCGGTTTTGGTGGCGGTTTTGGTGGTAGTAGGGGCAGCTTCAGCGGTCGATTCAGAGGCCTTGGAGGGGTCGATGGCGGGAATTTGGTTGGGGACAGCGGTAGGATTGGCGACGCGGCCGAGGCCGCCTGCGGCTAGGGCTGCGGCAGCAGGTTCGGAGGTAGCAGGAGGGTCAGTGGTGATGGGAGTATCATCGTCCCAGTCGATTTCGTCTTCAACAGGGGTGGTGGTAGGTTTTGCGGCTTCTTTAGTGGCGGTGGAAGCGGCTTTGGCGTCGGATTCTTGGATGCGGGCAATGAGCTCGTCCTTTTTGCCAGTGTGGGGGAGGGCGCGCGACTTGAGGATTTCAGCGAGCTCGGCGTTTTTCTTCTTGGAGTAGTCGGTCGACATGGTTAATGGTGGTAACGGAGGAGCTCGGGGTGAAGGTTTGGGAGTGGTCGAGGAGGTGGTGAGAGTCAATTGATATGGGTAATTGTTGTAGTTGCAGTCGCTACACGTTCAAGGTAGATGTTGCAGTCAAAGTACGAGATCATGCAAGTTGTATGTGGATTGAGGTGTTGGTGGATGAGAGTGTACGGAATAGAAGGCAGGCAGACAAAAGAACGGATGCGGATGCGACCTCTGGCATGTGGCTGAGAATGTGTTGCGCCACTATTGGCGAGTTTTGCTTTGCTCTTCCATTGCTATCATTGTCACCAATCCGTACCTATTGTGGCATGATGGCCTATCTCCATTGTTCACTTCCCTTTTAGTTAGCAAGGCGTTGAGAGGATACCTTAGTCATCGTGTCTATTCACTGATTACATTCACTGTTCAAACCAGGCTTATTCTGGCCATAGCTCTGATATCCATAAGACGATGGCGAGAGCGCACAACATCTACTCGGTTTCGCCATCGCAGGCAATCCACGAGACGGCAATCCGCAGAATGTGGAGAAGACCATTGCTCCGTGGTCGTTGATTGGAATTCTAGATGCGGCAAACAGTCAATTGCAAGGTCCGAGGGTGCGAGGGTCGGTTCGCAGATCGACTGGGAGGAAAAAGCAAGGGTGACTAAGCACACACATCACAAATAAAATGGACACCAGAAATTACCAACGTGAGATCTCATCTCGCAAGCTCATGATGAGAGTGATATTATGCAGAGCATGGGATCCAAAGCGCGTCATTTCTCATCACTTCAGATCACGGTTTCACCACCTGGTCAGGGTAACCCCCCACGAATCGTGGCACACCCTTCCACGGTCACATGACTGAAATCGACCCAAAGCCACCAAATCCACAGGGTGAATGAGATCCACAAGCAGCCTTCCGCCCCTTCTGCTGGGCTATATCATCTAATGCAAGGCCCAAAGCCGCGTGGCACACGACCAGAGATCCGGCACCATCCATCTACAAATGCCAACGACTCGTACAAAGTCGGCCGCTACTGCCTTTTCCCAAGTACATGTTGCACTGAAGGCTCCTGTTCTGCCGCCATTGGAATAGCGTGGGACGGAATGCATGAATCTCCAAGTCTGTACTCGGTCGTCGTGGTCAGCTGCTTCAGAGATACTACTCTCTAAGTCGGTATCATACCATGAGCGGCAAGCGACTGCTACGTGGGAGGTTACTGTGCGGTACGGGACTTGGCTCCTGATTGATTCTCCCCAGGCTCCAGCTCGCCGTAAGAGGCGCACAAGATCAGGTGATGCTCTACCTACTTGGTTGTTTCTTGGTCTTACTGTCCCACTCTCTCACAGCATCGCGAGGGCTCTTTTGGTTGGTTTTCATACCTGATTGGGTATTTAACGTGGTTGAATTTCGGGAGTAGCCTCAGGGTTGAGCAATCGATAACGAATCAGAGCAACAAGGCTCGCTTCCTCTGGCCTGTCCCGTCGGTCCGTCAAGGCATCCACATGAACCCATCGAGTACCGAAAGCAAGGTCGTTGGTATCTTGGCTATGTACTGCCGTGACTGACTATGATTGTTGTAAGTACTTTGAAAATCCATATGCACCAAAACACCGGCCTGGTGGGCCGAGGCGTCTTTCCTGGTCGCTGTTCCCCTTAGTGGAACACCTGCATGCACCATCGCCGTTGAAGGCGACCCTGTAGCCCTGAAAGATGCATCGGAACGGGGAATAATCCAACACCAGCGGCGAAGTGCAGGAAGGCAAGCGCTCTCATTCATCACAGCATTACCACCTTATGCAAGTGTCATGCGCATCGCAAGACGAATGACAGCTAGGCGTCTAATCCTCGGCGTCTTCGACCGCTGAGAAAATTGCTATCAGGGAGTTATTCTCCAGCTTACGGCACAGCCTGACGAATAACCTTGCCTGCATATAAGCCCGTCACGTTACTGGACAGTCACGGTACATCACGCGGAGACGGTTCTTCCCTTTCCCTCCAGCTCTGTGCCAGTCTCATACTTAGGTCTTTAACGATGGCTATCTTACCCGTCCACAGTCTGAGATCTGACCACTACGGAGTGTTGAGAGCTGAGACGATCAAAGTCAACCACGGCCCTTTAGACCCTGATCGACTTAGCTCTCCGCAGAATCTGCAGTCTTTGACAGGCTATGTACCATGTACCTCCGTACCCGGAGGCAAACCAACATGCCACTACTGGTGGCCTGGGCCAAAGCTGAGATTTGGTGACAGCCAATCGCGACCCTGGTCAAAGCATTTGCCTTTGGCTCGATAAACCCGAGAGACTTTTACTCCCCCCCCACTCCCCAACACAAAATATTCGTTGCCATTTCTTTATGTTCCTTGCAGAGTTACGATCATTGCTTATTTGCGTTATTCTTTTTGAATAGCTGCATTTACTGTGTATTGTCCGTTAAAGAAAATTGACAACTCATGAACTCTCCTCACCGCAACTTGCTAAGAATATTTCGGAATCTCCGACAAGTGTGTGGCTGTGCTGCTTTAGCAAAACATTCGCTGGCACTCCGAGCTCTGTGGCGCTTTCCGTACTGTGTACATAACAAAGCCCGTGACGCAGAATCACCTGCTTAACCCAAGGGTATGGTCTATTCATCTGAAATCCCAGAAAGTGTGTCGGCACTGAATCGACTATTTATCGACTCCCAAGGTAAATTAAATCATCTGCTTCGGTTTTGGCTTGGTGCATCATCAGGAGTGTGATATTGAACCAAAAACTAATTCTTTTTCGCAGTTGCATATTCCATCACCCATTTATAATTGATATATTTACGTGCCATTCACCGTACACATTGCTCATGTTGTCCATAATCACAACCTCTATCTCAGCGTCGCAAGCCCGGCAAGAAAAATGGCTTCATATGGAACCTACGGGTCACGAGCGGCGAGGAAGCCGGCAGAAGAAGCTGAGAGGGAGGGGGCAACGTCGTCGGGGTTATCACGAAGAACGTCCATCACTTCTACCTCAGCCAGTACCTCTAGAATACCCGCATCCTCTTGGTTTTCGCGTGGCAAGCAAAGCCGCGTGCCGGCAGCGCCCTCGAGTAATAATTCCGACATTTCCTCGAACAATAAGAGTGGCACAACGCAAAGAGCTACAGGAAACATGTCCACGAGAAGTGAGCCTGCGGCAAGAGCCATACCGCAACGGTCTCGTACTCTTGGCTTAGGTATTTCGGCGGCGAAGCCTATCACTCCTGGCCCCACCATACACCAAGAAAAGCGCCAACCCAGGGTTCTCAGACGAAAAGCGTCCTCGATCGACCAGCATAGCCGTTATGCTCATACTACGCCCTCCATCTCGTCCGAACCAGTGCCCGCAAGACCGCAGAGAGAGACCGCTAGTACACCTGATAGGTACGGAGGTGCGTCTTCTGGATCGGTTCTCGGCATTGCTATACCTTCTGTTTCGTCACCGATATCATATCTGCCAGGTCCAAGGACAATGAACTATACCCAAGCCACTTCTAGCTCCATCATGGCCAACTATAGCAGGCGGCAGCAATCTGGAACGGCTTCAACGCAAAATTTATCGCAACCTACACCTAGCTTTGCGCATAGTAGTGGTTCGTCGACTCGCCGATCCGAATCTCCTGGCTCTTTCAGTCGGACATCTACGCCTACGTCAATGTCATCTTACTCACCGGGAATCCCTGTGTCTGCGAAATCCCCCTTGTACACGAGGCAACTGAGTCCGACTCGCAGCCGTCCGCCCGTCACTAGAAGGTATGGTGTTACGCCACATAGACAAGATCTGAACGTCCCGGAGACTCGAGGGCTCCCTGCGCTTCGGGAATCTGCCACGTCTTCTTCGTCTTCGTCTACCGTCAAGGGTGCAGAGAGAACAGAAGGTACCAAATCAAGCAATCCTGGAAACAGACTCATGTCGCCTCCACCTGGTGTACCAACCCGTGCGTCTTCGAAGAACTTGATTCAACCACGGAATGAAAAGCAGAATACAGGAACGCACGGCTACCCAAGTGAAATATCGACTCATAGACTGGTAGAAGCAATGCCTGAAGTAGAACCGTGGGACGTACCGCGCCCGCAGAAGAGCTCTGCATCACCAATCCTTCGAATGGGACCGCCTCTGACAAGAACTGTTCCGACCAGACCAAGCAGAGAAAACACACCTAAGCTTGAAGATCTCTCTGAACCTCCTCAAGTTATCCAAAGTAACATAAACCGTCTAATGACCACCGGCCATAAACGGAGAGATTCCTCAGATAGACCATTCCAGCTTGATGTTAATGCAGAGGCGCCATACGCTGCTCGACCAACTTTGGGACGCTCTCCGTCCAATTCCTCGTCAGTGAAAGCGAGGCCTCCTAGACTACCATCGCCAGGTCCGGTTGCAGTTAGTCCATCACGGCTACGTAAAACTGAAGCTTCTCAATCGAAGGAGATACTACCTGTGGATGTGGGTGTCAAGACTGGCTACTTGATCAATGAACCCAGCCCATTGAGCGCTGACTCAAGCAAGTCGACCAGTAGATTTGGTCTCTTTGCTAAGCGGACCAAATCTCCACTTGAGATTACTCCTGCTGAAAGTGCAGAGCGCGCCGCTAAAAAGGGCCCAGTAGCCGGAACTGGACATGAAGGGTATGGGAAGTATGCTAGACGAGGACGAAGTGGCAGTACCAGTACGAGCGCCAGCAGAGGTCGATCAACGAGCACGGGCTTTTCAGGCAGTGCCGTGCGGACTTCCACTAGCCGCAAGAGCAGTTTCACAAGCCGGGATGAGCCTGTGATGGACGACTTCCTGCGGGAAAGACTGGCACCCGTCGTGATCAGTGGCGGTGGCCTAAAATCCGGTGACCGCAACAGCGGCGCGGGTCTTTATAGGACCAGTAGTGGAGAAAGCTCCATGGGGATGAGGTTGACTCGCAACCCAGTGCGTGAGGCAGCATTCGCTGCAGAGCCCTATGATTTCGGATTTTTGAGAAGAGATGAAAATTTGCCTGAGACGCCAAACTTCTTCGCTTATACTAACAATCAGGATGCGGATGAGGTCGATTTCTCTCGAGGAGCACCCACGTTGGCTGCTCGACGTTCCCTGCATCGTTCACACTTGTTCAACGAGGCCGAGCCTCTGAAAATCCCCACTCCAATCAATACTCGGGTTCTTGCGCCAGCTCCCATGATCAATAGCCGGGATACAAACCAGTCATCTGTCCTTCATACCGATGACAGTTCTATACTGTTGGCAGAGAGTATCTCCGAGGGCCGTGAAGGGAATTGGCTGAAATCTCGGATGTCGGAAAAGCACGCCAAGTCACCAAGAAAGTGGAATTTCTTCCAACGAGCACATGCCACTCCAAAGACACCTGCGGTTGTCAGCTCCTACGACGACGACGAAGAAGGTATCAAAGAACTCCCAGTTACCATCTCAAGGCTTCCCGAACTTCGTCCAGTTGCACATTATGCAATGCTTGATGGCAATGATTCAGCGGGACTTGATGACATCGAAAGTCAACCACAAAGAAGCGAAAACGCACAGCAGGACTCCAATCTTGGTTCAGTGCTAACAAGGGCCGATGATGAGTCTGTTCTTCGCAAGCAAGACCATAAAATTTCTATGCTGCTTCCTTCTCCGCCTAATTTTCCAGCTGAGTTTGCTCATTTTCAGAGGGAGCCTTCCCCAAGTGTATATTCACGCCAGCCAGAGGCTCAAGCCGTCACTTCAATCGTACCTCCCATGCTACCAAAACCGAGAGAGCCCAGGCTGCAGCAAGTCGGTCGCATTCCAAGGGTCATCTCGAAACGTGATAGACTACATAGGCCTCCACCACAGTCTTTTTCACGACCTTTCATGAGGACTCCCGTAACCGACAACGAGCTTTCTAACTTGGAGAACCAAAGAGATGATCTGAAGAATGCGGAGCGACCATCCCTTGGCGTACAAACTGAGATGCTCCCACCGCACGCATGGGGCGAACCTGACTCCCCCAAGCCTGCAAGTGCTCCTGTCGTATCCCATAATACACGAAGTCCGCCTGGCAGAGCTGAGTTCTTAGGTTTCTTGCCAAGGATTGACTCCGAGGTATCAGGATCAAGTAGTTCGGGCATATTGAGCTTAGCGACAACAGCCGTTGTGCCCCCTCCTGGTACTGCTCTGAGTGAGGATGAGGTTTGGAATGAATTTGATGATTTTCTGGACAACGTGGATCCACGGGCTTCTCAAGCGAAATACCATATTGATCAACAGCTTACACCAAGGAAAACTCAATGGACGCCTGAGCCTCTTCATATCAGGAAGGCATCGCTTGTAACTGGATCTACGAATAGTCCTCCGAAAGTCGACTTGCCAATGTCTTCTGGTGATCCACCCAGCCATGGCCTTCCTAATCCCCCAGGAAAGCCAGCCTTTCTGTCTTCTTTCCCATCTGCAGATGCTGCCTCGACACCTGTGTCGTTCTCGGATTTTTTTGCAGGCTATGGTGACCGAAATCGCAGCAGTGCAGTCACTAGGCGTCAAAGTGAATCATCAGGAAGTCGCTATAGCTCAGATTCTCTTCAATCAAGACATGATAAAACCAGTGGAAGAAGAAATCCAGACGTCATTGCGGAGACAACCGACACAGGCCCTGGTCCGCAGAGCAACTTGCGTTTCACCGCTTTGATGACCAGTCGCTGGCTATCCTTTGGCAGGGTCCTTTTCAGTCCTGCTCACATGGAGATTCACAGCAATCGGCAGGATCGAGTGCTTGTGCTAGATGGACTTGGTAACGATGACTGGTCGTTCTACTGTGCGCTAACCTACCCTAATGCCACAGTCTACAATCTGAGTTCTTTCCGACGTACAAGCGCGAGCTCCGACAGGAAACGGGAGGTTGGTGGTTATAGCTCTCCTTCCAATCACCGACAGATTTACCACAATAGCATGACACACCCGTTTCCCTTCCCAAAGGGATTCTTTACCGCAGCTGTTTTTCGTTTCCCAGTAGCAAGTTCCGAGGATGCCTACTTTAACGCCATTTCGGAGTGCAAGCGCGTCCTTCGTCCTGGTGGCTTCCTAGAGATGAGCATTCTTGATCATGATATGATGAACATGGGCAACAGAGCAAGACGCGCGGTCCGCATGTTAAAAGTCAAAATGCAAACAGCTGACCCCGAAGTTTCGCTGAAACCGGTCTCGGACAATATTCAGAAGATGCTGGGGCGAAGAGGATTCGAGAACCTTAGCCGCTGTACTGTGAGCGTTCCGGTTTCTGGTAGCGTATCTGGTTCCAGGGCTGGTTCTTTCGACGAAAAAGACATGTCTCTGGGGGACATGTTGAAGGATCCGTCGCAGCAAGGCGATGAGAGCATCACGAAGATGGTGTCAAAGGTGGGGAGATGGTGGTATACGAGGTGCTACGAAATGAGTGTGTTACCTGATGACGGCGTCGAGAGCAGCATCTGGACGGACCAGGCTTTATTGAGAGAGTGTGAGAAGAGGGAGACAGGATTCAAACTCTTGATCTGCTACGCCCAAAAACCATTGGCGCCCAGGAGGAGGACTGTATCTATGTGAGGCGACTGGAAATACACATTGGCAAAGACGGGTGACGATTATGACGACGATTTTGAATGATTCTCGATATCCAACGAATAGCGATGATATTTAATTTGGGCGGCTTGTCTGGTCAGCGTTTAAGCGAAGCATTTCCTTGCCAGCATTTACGAAGAACGACTGGCGCGAGCCATATATGATTATTAAAACGACGTCAAGGCACATCAGGTTATGGGCTTAGTTCGATTCTACGCAGATGCCAGGGGCATGATGTTGTAACATAAGGAGGTAGGCTGGTATCTACTGCATAGTATAATTAGAACTGTATTTAAGAGGGTAATTAGAGTTAGTGTTCGAACATATAATGAATACATTACCAAAATTTGCAAACCACTCAAGGCTGTCATATCTGAAATGCTATTGTACCCTAAAGATATGAAGACTTCGAGTATACACCCCCTCAAGCGCAGAAAAAGCCTATAAAAATGCCCCGCGGCCTTACCATCACGTGCTTACGTGGGGCCGATAGTATGTCAGCCCAACGAACCCCATTGTCGCTCACTGCAACTTGCTTGAGGAATGACAAGATTGATCGCTAGATCAAATCCGAGACCTCGTGGATAGGGTGGATGTGGTATGAGGTCCAGAACCGGATGGTAAGTGGAGCCTTTCTTGTTCCAATGCTTTTGCAGGTTTGTTCAATGATGAACCAGCTTGACGTGCCGCCGACGCAAGCTCAAATGCGACGAGCGCAAACCAGTATGTGGGCAATGTCAAAAAGCCCACCGGGAATGCCAAGCCAGCTCTGGTATTGTGTTTCGCCACCAGCAGAATGCTTCTATGAACGCCAACGAAGACGGATCTGCGGCGGACCAGAATCTGGGGAGCTTTTATGCTTACAGGAATACTTTTGACGAGGATAGTGTATGGCTAGATATTCCACGGCAGAGTCGGTTTATCCTGATATTCCTTAGAGTGTCTCTGGCTGAACCGTTCAGTCACCTTCATCAATATTTTAGATCCCTACGCCGAGACGCCATCGCCCGATGTTGAAGAAAGGCCTTTTACAACTAAAGCCTCATCGGATGTGCAGCAGTATTATGGCTGGGAAGTTGAACGTCGACCAGAGACCCCCTCGATGAACTGTTATAGGCTTGAGGCTCTATCTGCCGCTGCGCTCTACGGCACCCCCGAAGCCAATGGCGGCCCTCAACCCGTGTTAACGAGCAAATTTGACTTCCAAAGTCCGATGCAGCCACGAAGTCCCATTAGAGGTACCTCGGGTCCATCCATGTCTTCAGCATCATCTACGACGTCTTCGCACAACAACCTGAACTTCCTCTTGAATCCCAATTCTCATGCGAGCCCGACAATAGATCCGAGCTTACAGGGGCCTTATTCGAAAGGAGGGCCACCTCTCTCAAGTGGTTCAGCGGGCTCGCCCGGCATTTTGCAAGACCGGTGGCCGGAACTTGCTGTTGAGACAAAGCATGAGGTTGCTTTTTTATTACGGTATTTCTCTGAGACACCCGGTCACTGGTGTGTATCTTGGTAAACCTAAGACTTAGCGAAAAGCTGAAGTACATAGGATGGATCTCTTCGACTTCGGCATGTACTTTGGATCCTACGTACCCGTGAGAGCGCTTTCGAATCCCCTGTTGAAGTATGCAGCTTGTGCATTTGCAGCAAAGCAGCTTGGCAGGGTCAATAGTGCGAAGGCCGCTATTGGCGGTTTATGCTCCACACAAGCAAGTATGGAAGTTTGGCCTGATGCTGACAAAACGGACTGGGCATGGTGTGGAGCGAAATATTACGTGTGTACTACCATATAAGTCAGACTCCAACAGCAATTCTAACGGAACCAGGACATGGCAATCTCTCTACTAATGGAAGCCCTTCAACAGAACCAACATTCTACCCCTACCAGTACTCCTGAAAATGGCTCGTGGGCACAACCAGGATCTACTCTCACTATCGGCAACGAGCTACGAGAGCGTCGGCATCTCCAAGAAAGCAATTCCGATGATGTCCTCGCCGCTACAGCAATACTTTCTGTATACGAGTTTCTTGACGCCTCGGGTACTGCCTGGGCTGGCCATCTCAACGGCACAAAGTCGCTACTGGATATTGCACAGACGAAAATGGTGTCAATAGAGCTACCAGCTGCGCCCGGATGCTTCCAGTCATTACATGAACTCAAAAAACCTTCCAAAGCCAGGAAAGCCATATTCTGGAATTTCGCGCGTCAAGACTGTCTCGCAGCATGTAGGAGCCACCTTCCTCCTTAAGGCCACTTGGAAACTGAACGTGACAGTGATCAATGAATGCCAGACCCGACTTGACACAGAAGATCTGGAACTCTGGAGAGAGGCTGGCCTATCAATAGACAGCAAAGGTTTTGTTGTACCAAGCAACAGCGACAGCGATCCGTCTGAAGAAATTGCTCTCATGAGAGAAGACATGATATGTAACGCCCTGGTTTGGCTCATTTCCAGGCTTAGTAACTACATAGCGGCCGGCGAGACGTTCAACCCGACCCCGGCAGGCCATCGAATGGATGATGATCAGGCAGATGAACCTCTAACAATTGGCATTTCCCAGCAAACGCTGCTCGCGAGGTGGGATGGACTTGACAGGGAACTTACTGTATGGCGCAGCGGCCTGCCAGAAACATTCAACCCCTGCGCCAGAATACCGTACCAGGCCTCTGTCCAGTCTAATGAGCTTGGTGCATCCGTATTCCCCGAGATATGGTACAGTATCCCTATGTGTGGCACGACGATGCAAAACTACCATATGGCTCGAATCCTCCTACTCATCAACAAACCTCACGAAACTACTGCTCGCCGGAGTACTATTGCCCAGCGTCTAAAATCTTATCGGGTCATTCAGGCAGAGATCATGCGTCATTGTCACGAAATAGTGTACGTATTGAGCTTTCTATTTCGGTTTGCGTTTCGCCATGGTCCCTTCAATTTTAAACTATTATGTCATGCAGTTCGCATACTGGGACATGCCACTAATTCTTACCAGTGGCTTTGCTTTATCTCGTCCAGAATCTTCAGTTCGCATCCACATGGTAAGAACTTTGTAAGCAGAAGCCCCCCCAGACAGGACCGACTTTAAGGTTTTCTAGATTCAACCTTTGTATGTTGCCGGACAATGCCTTACAGACTCTTATGAAAAAAGAGTAGTCTTAAACCTTCTAAGAGGTATAGAAGCAGATACTGGCTGGGCGGCAGATTTTCGCATCCAGCATCTTTTGAAAGAGTGGGGCTGGCAAAGCACCGAGGGCCTCGAAAATGTATGATATGGTGGTCTATTCAGGCCTTTCCACAACACCTGTCGCCTTCAGGTCCTTTGTCCACTAGAAGCATTCAAGGTATGCCTCATACTACTACTTCATGATTCTTCTAGAAGGCCTGTCAGAACTTTCAGAAGCTACGTCAGCGACTCTTCGACCTTCGCTGTACGTAAGATCCGTACTACTTGTTGTACGATATGCCAAGATACAGGAGGTCTAGATACAACAACCCAATGGAGGCAGAGATAACAACCATCCTTACGCTGAAAGATGACGAATTTGATCACCCAAACAACACTCTGGAGAGTTCTTCCGTAGCCATCGCTGGATCCCAGCGTGGAGTTTTCCAAACTCCCCACCATCAGTTCTGTCGCTCAGGATACCATCATCAATCGCGCCATCCGCCAAGGACTATAGAAAACCAGAGCACCGACCCGTAAGCCTCGAACCCTCTCTATCGCGACATCCGTGACTCCAAATACAACGATACTATTTGTGACATTTTGATTCATGCTACTGTTTTGAAAAAGAATGTCGGAAACCTACTTGAGCGCCTTAAGTGGCTGAGACCAGATCCGGACGAAGTGAGCTGGGAGCCGTCGAACGTAGTATATATGCTTAATAGGACGCCCACGCCAGGAAGACTTAGATCGGATGGTTGAGGCGAAGTTGTTGCTGGTGCAAGGCTCGAAGCCAGCTGGGGTGCCTATGCCTACCGCAGGCAGGATTGATGAGTCGTGTAACAACGGTTTCATTGTTGATGCTGCTGAAGATGAGAGGAAGGCAAAGGAGATGGAGGGAACTCCTGCATTTGGTTGTGGTGCTGGTCATAGCTCTTGATTGTTTTGATTCTGAGACTGCAAGACATATTCTAGCACAATGATTATGATACTCAGCCATACATCCTTCCAGACCTCTCGCGTTACATGCGCCTTCAAGAAGAAGAGCAGCACCAAACCTTTCACTCTGCCTAGGGAATCATTGGATCATATCCTCATCAGTGACGTATTCCAGGATATCTACGTCGTTGGTGCCATCCCCTTGCAATCTTGTATGAAGTACGCCTTGTGGCTTGTTTAGACGTTGCTTGGTAGTTCCACGGTCCTCGTTTAATATATATAGTCCTATCCGTATCTTCTAGCTGCAACCCCCAAAATTTCAAGCTCTACAAGCACCACGAACCATCAAGATTATCCCTCCTATTCTGCGTCCCAAAAAGCCATTGACCGCCATGGCTAAAGAAAAGCCCACGGACAAGGATGATCGAAAACGGGAAAAGAAGGAAAAGAAAGAAAGACGCTCCGAAAAAGAAGGCGTTCACAAATCCAAATCAGACAAGAAGGAAAAGAAGCTCAAAACCGCCGAAGCAGAAGACACCGACTTCACAACCAAACTCCTAAATACTCTCGAAGACGCAAAACCAGGCAGCGTCGCAACCAAGCAGGACCACACCATCGAAGTAAAAATAAAAACCGCACCACCCCTCCTCGGCGCACTGGTCCCATTCGCGAACCCATTGGCGGACGAGAAAATCGGAAAGAAAGTTCTCAAAAGCGTCAAAAAAGGTATTCTCCCCCCCAAAACCCCCCCACCCAACCCTTAAGATTCTAACCCCCCCCTTTTTTTCTCCCCAGCCGCCAAAAACAAATCCCTCAAACGCGGCGTAAAAGAAGTCGTCAAATCCCTCCGCAAATCCCCCCCCTCCACCTCCACCTCCACCACCGCCACTCCACAACAACAACAACCCCTCGGCATCGTCATCCTCGCCGCCGACATCTCCCCCATGGACGTCATATCGCACATCCCCGTACTCTGCGAGGACCACGGCATCCCCTACATCTTCGTGCCGAGCCGCGCGGAGCTGGGCGCGGCTGGCAGCACCAAGAGGCCTACGAGCGTGGTTATGGTTGGGAGGGAGAGGGTGGGGAAAGCGGGGGAAGAGGAGGAGGGGTGGGGGGAGGTGTTTGGGGAGTTGGTGAAGGTTGTGGAGAAGGCGGGGAGGGGGGTTAGGGTGTAGATATTGAGGGGGCCCGGGGGTGGGGGGTTCAAACGGCGTTTTATGGGTTGGGAAAAGGGCGGCATTCTCGCTATGGTTCCTAGGGTTGAAGGTCTTGCGCCTGTGCGAGATCCCCTTTAGTAAAGAGCGAGGCTGTTGGCATCTGGCCCGAAGGCTTTCTAACATATGGCTCAAAATACGAAAACAACAACAACCAAGCTACGCGCACTGCTAGCCTTACCCCAAAAAAAAACCCCGTGCGTCCACTCCTTTCTGCCTTGATTATTGCCATTCCCTTTCCATCTACTGTCCTCCTCTCGCTTCCTGTCTCTGATTACCCAGCATCGGAAGCCAAGAAACCAAAAAGAGCAGGAGTTCCCCCGGACTGCGCCCATCACGGCTCCCCCATGGCGATATTGGACTGAAAAAGGTTTTCTAAAAAAAAAGCAAAGTACGGGTGGAGCTTCGTGCACGCATTTGCTATCATCGGGGTTTTTTTTGTCAATGCGGAGGGGGCTTACTGTAGAAAAGCAAAGCAGGCAGTCCGCTGGGTGCGGGACCCCAACTCCAAAGAGAGGTGGATGGTCAGATGTATATATATTCCTACTATCTACAAAGACCGTCACGTCGTTAACATTTACCAAAAGATGTGAGTTGGGTATCTGCGCCACCAAAGTTTACCTCCCCCCCCTACCCAGTCGGCGTAACCCCTTCATGATACGGCACCCTCACCCTCCTCGCCTTGCCCTCATCAAACCTCCACACTCCCCCCGTCATATCAGCACTCAGCTGCTCCTTAGCGTGGCCCGCCAGCCTTTCAAACAACGGATCGTCTTCTGCCCGACTGAAGAACAATTGCTTCCATTTTTTCCCTTCGGCCTTTTCTTTCCTCCTCATCTCCCGCTGTGCCTGTTCCAGTTTCGATTTCTCGCGTACGGTCGTAAGCATATTGCCTGCTCTAATGGCTTTTGTGACTTTAGCCCACGCTCTGCGGGATTCCCATGGGTCTTGGCGGTCGATATCCGCGACGATGAGGGGATTGGCTTCGTGAGTATGGGTGTGGCAGATTTCGACTTCTTGTGTGGTTTCGTTTTTAATGGTGAAGGTGTCTGTCCACTGTCCGATGACAGAATAGAGGGGTTCGTCGTCTTGGTTGGTGCGACGGAGTGTGGCAAGGAAGCTGCTTCTCTTGCCGGAGAAGAGGCCTATTCCGGAGTACTCGACTCGAGAGGTGAGGCCGGTGGAGGAGTAGATGTGAGTCGCCCCTTCTAACTCAAGATAAGGGTTGCCGGTGAGAAGACCTTTGATGTGAAAGGAAGGAAGAGTTATGAGGTAGTCTTCGTCGTATTTGTCAAGATGGAGGGTGGCGTGCCCTATTTGCTTGATCCGAAAGGTTCCGGAGAATGAGGTTTTTGGAGCATGGTAGCCTTGAAGCTGATAGCAAAATAAATCTCTATTCCCTAGGTCTTCGAAGACTGAGTCTTACCCGAATTCCGTGGTTTTCGTTCCTGATGCAGTATGCTGTAACCGGTGGATGATGGCTGATGCCGAAGATGAGTTGCTACTCTTGCCAAGACCATGATTGGATCCCGCTCAGACATACCAGACTTGCTCGGAAATAAGCTGCGTCGTACCCATAGCATTGCTCTCCCATTCCCCAAAAAACAGATTCAGCGGACTTTTGTAACCCAGTTTCTCGCCCCTTGTTCCGAACTGCGCATTTAGAGATCCTAGGTACCACTTTAAGACGAGGACGGCTCGTTTCTCTGGATCTGAGTCAAATGTAGGTGCGATAAAATCACGAAGATGCTCAGTCCACCAAGAAGGGAATTCGACTTGGGAGAGAGTTGAAAGAAAGTTTGGCGGAGTAGTCAGGACTGAGAGATCACCCTTGAAAGAGGCGAGTGACTGAATGAGTTTTAGCATGCTTTCCTTTGACTTGAGATGAAAAATTCGAGATAAATGCGACAAGAAGAAATATATGAGTCCATTAGAAGCGGAAGGAGTAACATGACCTCAGAGTTCGTCCTGTCAGCATTGCAGTTACGGGATAAAATGTTATCCGAAGCCCCGCTGACCTTCGGAGGATGGAAATCGGGCGCCCGAGGCAGCAAAATGTAAAATACCATTCTTTTTCATGGCAATCACCATGCGTCCTTTTCCGAATCAAGTCTCTCGTCTGTTTCCTGCCTCCTTCCAAATCAACCCGTTTGCATCGTGATCCGCTGCGCTTTCGCCTGCCTAGTCCTTAAGCTACCGCATCGGTTGCTTTGGTTAGTTAGTATCACTGACTGATCATAGCGCTCAATGGAGGACCTTGTAGAGGCTGATATGTACAATATATTCATGTGCTTTCGAATTCCACTTCACGGTTCACAATACAAAAGTTGGAATAATGCAACTCTTCAACCGCGGACCGAGCCTCCTTGGGTAGCTGCCTCAGCTGCTTCGGTGTCATGCATTCTTCCCTCTTTCGAATTGTAGTACTCGTTCCTAGAAAGCTCGTTAGTACATGTGTACGCGAACTCCAGGTTATTCAGCTGGTCGGCGGAAAACTCGACCCTCAAGACGTACTTCTCAATAGCCCAGTTCATAGTCATGTATGCAACCACAAAGGGAGGAATAACGTAAAGGGCCTGTGCTCGGAATCTCCGCCATGAGTTGAACACGGCTGCGTTGGCGGTACCAGCGAGCGGTCGTTGTCGGTTTGCAGAAAGGGCGTAGGTGATTATGCCTTTTTGTGTTTGGGAACCTGCGTATTGAGCCCATCAGCATCTTTCATGGAGCCATATTGCCCATCGTCTTTGTATGTTTGAAGTGTGGCTCATGATAGCATTGCTGCTGCTGCGCTACGGATGCGGGCAGTGAGAAGCGCAAGGGTGTCCGTGATAGCGTACCTAGATTACCCCAGCCACCGATGTATCTGCAAGAATGGAGTCAGTAGTGTACACTTTTACACTCCGAATATAAGGTGGGATAACATGAGGATTTGCGAACAGGAGTCGCTGGTGTCCCCCGGCTAGCTGGATAGACTTACTGGCCATGCTTGGTATCCAAAGGTTCACTTCCACCTGTCATGATGCCGGTTCAATGGTATGCGAATGACAAAAGTGATGTAGGCGTTTGCAATGGTGGTAAGATGGGGAGATGATACGGAATACGGAGGTTCGAATTCATAGCTCGATGCCAAGCCTTGCCGTGAAGTTGACGCTAGTCCACATTCGAGCTCGACTTTGGAAAATGGAGAACCTCCACTCCCTTCTTCACTGTCATCTACCACCATAATTCTCCCTCGCTTCCCCCTCAAAATACCCCTACTGAGTCCTTCTAAGTCGCCCGCCACTCACTACCATGGCTAATACCCTCGGCGCCGTCTACCGCTACGCCGTCCCCGTCGCCATCGGCCTCTCCTTCGCCCAAGCCTCCATCTACGATGTCAAGGGCGGCACCCGCGCTGTAATCTTTGACCGTCTCTCCGGAGTAAAAGAGACCGTCGTCAATGAAGGAACGCATTTTCTGATTCCCTGGCTACAAAAGTCAATCATCTACGATGTCAGGACCAAACCCCGGAATATCAGCACCACAACGGGGAGTAAGGATTTGCAAATGGTTAGCTTGACGTTGAGGGTCCTGCACAGACCGGAGGTCAAGATGCTACCAAAGATCTATCAGGTATGTGAGGATGCGTTGAATTTCAACCCCATATGTATTTTCCGTACCTAAATTATTCCCTTTCCTCATCTTCCATCTCCCTCCTAAACCCCATACTAAGCCTCCCGCTTCAGTCCCTCGGCCTTGACTACGACGAGCGTGTCCTCCCCTCCATCGGCAATGAAGTCCTCAAAGCCATCGTCGCCCAATTCGACGCCGCCGAACTAATCACGCAGCGTGAATCCGTCTCCGCCCGCATCCGCACCGACCTCCTCAAACGCGCATCCGAGTTCAACATCGCCCTCGAGGACGTCTCCATTACGCACATGACCTTTGGCAAAGAATTCACCCGCGCCGTCGAGCAGAAACAGATCGCCCAGCAGGACGCCGAGCGGTCGCGGTTTATCGTCGAGAAGGCTGAGCAGGAGAGGCAGGCGAATGTTATCAGGGCGGAGGGGGAAGCTGAGAGCGCGGATATTATCTCGAAGGCGGTGGCCAAGGCTGGGGATGGGTTGATCATGATTCGGCGGATTGAGGCGAGTAGGGAGATTGCGCAGACGTTGGCTGGGAATCCGAATGTGACGTATTTACCTGGGGGCGGGGATGGGGACAAGGGCGGCAAGGGAGCGGGGTTGTTGTTGGGGTTGAGGTCGTAGGGGGGGCTGAGGTTAAGAGTTGGAGGGAGGGGAAAGGTGTCGAGGTAGAGTGGAATTAGCGGTCCCAGCGCGAAAAATGTAGCATAGCATAGGAATCATAAACTCCACGTTTCGTTACTTTGGCACAACAATGTATGTTCTGACGGGACTGATGCCCGGCTTTGCTATTCTCACTATCCCCGCATCACCGAAAGCAACAGCACGTAGCTCTCCGGCCAACCCAGCTTCATAATCTCATCTGCATGCATGCCCAAGCCACCCGTACAAGACCGAGCTCAGCTCCGCCACACAAACCTCCTACCAAGGGTATCGCCGCGAAAGAAGCACAATTCCACTCTGAGAGAAGGACAAGAAGCGAACGCCAGAAGAAACGCCAAAATGATATGGTGGCCTCGGTGAAGGAGGTAGACCAAATAAAAGCGTCATGCCCAAGCGGCTGTTTGCGCGCAGGAGTCGTCAATGGTCGTGGTAGCGAATGTCGGTTGTGGTATAAGGCTTTTAGTGAAGGTCGGATGTCCGCCCAAAATAAACCCTCCGTATGCTTGAGTCTAAATGATGTTCGTGTAGTATGCCTCCTCGCTATTTTACACTCAGGACGCCGGACAAGGCGTAGCTTCAATGGCCATTTCATGACGTGTGCTGGCTTCGCGGATCTTGAAAGGCGCACGTCCTGACACAAACCCAACTACTGCTCCGATCAATCCTCCCAAATAGTTTCCAGGTCCAGATCCCCTCTCCTCTCAGCCCCACAAACACTCCATCTCTTTCTCTTGTCCCGTGTCGCCCCTCCCTTTCCCAAAACGTCCGAACTGGCTCTTCTCCGTACCCCATCTTCGCCTTCACAATTGCTTTCTCTGTCAGCGGCTGCTTTAAGACGTGCGATATTCTCCGCTTCGAGCTCGGCATCTGGAGAGTCAGGGATAGTTTCAAGAGAGGAGATGCTGGGTGAACGGGACCGGAAGGATGTAGGCGTTGATGGTATAGAAGAGGACGAGAATGAAGAGTTGGAGGGATAAGATTCGTTGTATCTCGCAGCAGCCAGAGATGGAGAAGAGATGCTCGTCCGAAGGATAGAAGCGGGTGTGTTGTTGAGAAAAGGAGAGGGCGTGACTTGGTGGAGGGGCGATGATGGACGCCGACGGCTTCGCGGGAAGGTGTTCTGTAAGTATGGTAATGGTGAGGTTGGTACGGCGTCTACATCCGACGCTCCTCTTGGTGTTAGATCCAGCTCTGAATTTTCAGAGATGGTCTCGCCAATGTCGATTTGCCCACCGTAGCTGGAATATGGCTCATCCGAAACCCTTCGTAGGGGACTACGATGTCGACCTGGAGGGCCGAGGGGACTAGAGGGTCTGGCGATCGTTGACATGAGTAGCCGTCCCGCGCTATCTGGCACAGGTGAGGAATGTGCTCGACTCATTGGCGGAGCTGATAGGGAACTGGCCGAAGACCTGGATCTCACATGCCCCGAAAAGGGCGAACGGTTGCGTGGGCGCATTGGGTAGGTGATTGTAGACGGCTTGGAGAAAGGTGATGTCGCGTTCAAACTTTCTGGAGCAGTGGCACGTCGTGGCGTTTCTGGTCGTAGGGTTGTGTTGTTGTCCATCATCCCAGCCGGCTTTATGGGGGTCTTCACGACTTCCAGAGTCGGTGGAGCCGGTGTTGAAGGTGGTTCTGAGACAAGTGGTACCATGTTGCGAACTAGATGTGGCAACGTCAACACGAGGCCCGGACTGAACGAGAGGCTTCAAGCCAGTATCATGGTTGGTCTATTGGTTGCGGTTGGGAGCCGACTGTGAAAGCTTGTAGGATAGTGAAGCCAACCGGCAACTTGTGGGTGAATGAACTATGAAGTGTATTGTTATTGTTGACTCGCCAGAGGTGAAGGAAGAGCGAGGTAAGGTGTCCGACACCGAAAGGGCCGTGAAGCCGCTCAATCACATGAAATTGATTTCTCAAGGTCACACATGGTACGAGTACAACCTACAAGGCCTTCCTTATGTATTAAAGGACGGGGGGTCACAAGACGGCTTCAGGCACTTGTTCAATGTTTAACGTGTCTGAGGTCTCGCATCAGGTGGACGATGCGACTTGTAGGTACCTCGACATGTTTTGTGGTGGGGTACTGTAGCTAAATGACTAAGGTACGAGTACCTTAACTACCTTAAAGAACCCCAGGCGCCTCCCCGAGCCGCCCTGGTGCAGCCTCAATCGATAAACTGCACTCGGCTTACTGTGGTAGTTGCGGATATAAGAATGGCTTGCAGTACCTTCGGCTCGTTCGGCTCATACCATCTGCACTACATACTCAAACATCTCGACAGTAAGAAGGTAGGTAGTGCCTAGACCCATTGCCGCTGTTGTGCGTAGGCTGTACACCAAACAACTCGAGGGGCGTGGCAAGCCCAGATTGCAACAATGCCACCGTGCGTGCATCGCTTCAAGTGGGCTCACTGGTGGAAATAAAGGAGGGCCTCGAGCCTCGCTAATCAATTCACAATTCCCTTTTCAAACCCAAGCTTTGAAAGCACAGGACTCAACATGTTAAATTGCCTGTCTAAAGGCCCAATGCGGACGGATCCTCGAGTACCGAAGCCTGGTTACCAAACGATCTGTGGAGCACTTCCGTAGTGGAGACCGAAGTTGTATACAAACAAAGGAGCTTCGTTGCATGGTATCAATGTGTTTTTGCCAAAAAAAAAGTTCGCGGCATTTAATTGTGCACTCTAAGAACGCTGCGCAAGCTGACGTTTCAGGTTTTCGATGAGGTCGTCCTGAAATTTGATTTGGGCTCGAAGTAATTGCTTCTCTTCGTCTTCGTCCACGACAGCGCTCTCGCCACCATTGAACGTGGGCTCTAAGGCCTTGCGCATCAACGACTTCTTCATTTCTCGCTCGATACCGTGGTTTACGGCCCCAAGAACGTTCTCGACGGTGGCCTTGGGCTCAAAACTTGGCTTCGTCCCCTTTCGGTATACACCGGTGCAGACGAGTATGGAGTACCAGGAGTTGTGGCAGAGTGGAGACTCGTTGTATTCATTTGTCCCGCGAATGTCGGATTCGGGCGTGTCGCCAACAAAATAGACCGTCTCCGGTGGGGAGTTGATGCCATGAGTGTCTTTCCGCCATTGTTGCAGCAAGCGGGTAGCGAACTGAAAGGTGCCGATTTGTGGCTTGCCAAATGCGGTTGACTTCAAATCCTTTCTAGTAACGGCTTTGTACATGGCTTCTAAGGATACCCGAAGAGCACCCATACCCAAACGTGTTGACTCATGTGAGGTCGCCCAGACCATGTCGTTATGAGAAAAGAAGATTGGGGGGCCTTCGTCGTAATTCTCGGATCTTGTCCCCAGTCTTCCATTCTTCGAAGTGAGAAGATCAAGAAGTATTTGCTGGTCACCAGCCCAGTCGCGGCTGTCCGCAAATACGAAAATAGCTTCGATGTCGACCTCGCCGAAATTGCGGATTCTGGAGTGCTTTTCCTCCTCCTCTGTAAGCTTACGGAATGGTGTGGTATGTCGGTTGTCCTTTATGATATCTCCAGGAGTGACGACATCCTTGAAGCCATAGCCTTCGGCAACCAAGCGACATTTCTCCCCTTCTCCACCCATAACAAGCACAGTGTGATATTTCTCGGCCATCTCACGCATAGGCGTGTGCTATATAGCGTGAGTCAGCAGTGCAAAGACCAGAATAAGCGAGTTTGACCTACACCGCAAATGAATTGACCTGGAGAGACCGCTATTTCGAGCTGTCTGCTCAGGTCTAGACACCTTTCTTGCTCAGTCTTACCGCCGCCATTCGTGACGAAAATGTACGGCCTAATTGTGTGAGTTGCTAAGTATGACCGACGTGGTGTTGGAAAACTTACACCTTAATGCCGTACTTATTCTGCCCGTTGAGCACCTTGATAGCCTCGATCGCCTCTGGTATTGGCTTACCTCCACGGATAAGAACGCCATCGATATCAAACGCAAATGCAAAGGCATCTGTGGCGAACGATTCAGGTGGTGTACTAGGCGCAGTTGATACGCCCTCGCTAACCTCTCCAGAGCTGGCTTGACTTAAACGATGCTTGGCTAACTCAAGGGCAGCAGCTGTCTCATGCTCATGCTCTTGGTCCTCCACACTTTTCGGCGGCATGACAATCGAAGGTCCTATAGCCAGATCTGCAAAAGTAGCATCTACAGTAGAATGGCGGCGTACTCCGGGGCGCAGCCCCGGTGAGAGCAACTGGACCTTCTTGGACATATTGGTCTGAATATAGCTGGCAACGTCGGAGGCTTATATCAGTCAATTAAGGACGTCTATCTTTGAGTTTTAATACGAGGGAGGAGGAAGCCTGTCGGTGGATGAAAAAGATGAACAATGTTCTGACATTAAGTGATGGAAAATGATATGTAGCAAATTATCATCACAGGGGGAGTCGGACCGATGGCGCAGGGACTTTCGATCTGGAATGGTCAGTCGGTCCGAAGTAGGGTCCAGTCATTCAGGAGACACGGGTATCATCCCGTTGTGTATGTAGTGTGATGGCCCTTATGCAACGCCTTCGATCGAGTGGCCAAATAATAAGCAATCGGAGACCTGTTCTGAAAAAAAGGCGGGGATCTGAAATGTTGGATGGGTGGAGGAAAACCCTTTGCACCGAGCGATGCTCCCCGTCAATTGGCCAACTCCATCCCGGTAGCGTTCCACTCGTGCGAAGCTCGATACCGTGGTCGAGCTTGTTCTGCGGCATGACGACGGATACCCGGTTCCTTTGGTTCACCTGGAGGCCAAAGCGAAGGATTTTACGCAGCTACACAATCAGAGTGAAAGAGAAGACCTGGGGTTCTAAAGCCAAGATCCGCGGGGAGCCCTGGCTGATTCGCTTTTCGCCCTTGCGGAAGACATGTTGTTGTTGGATGAGGAAAAACGAAAACCCTGTCAAGCGGCTGGCAAGGCTGACTTTTCTCTCCGCAAGAAGCACGCTAACGGGTTCACGGTTGGTGCATCAGTGCGATTGCATGTGATTGTAAGTGTGGTTCTAGGATCTCTAGGATCTCAAGGCACATACAGAGTAGATCTAGCTTTTCTTTGGCAAACTCCTCAGCGTAAAAAAATGATGCAGGATTGCGGGATACAAGATAGAGAAAAAAGACTGTGGCGAGGCACAAGAAAAACACTCGAATTGGATGTGGTTCGAACTAAGGAATGGTCCAGTCTGAAACATAGTGGCCGAGTGATTTTTCGTCTTGTGCTATCAATGTTTTGTTAATTAACATAAAACACATGTTGTTTCGAGTTAATCAAGGGGCTGCCCATTGACCATGACTGTTCTTTCTGGAGTATTGTAGAGATGTGGACCTTTCACACGAATCCTAGCAGCGGTATATATGATTGTTTGGAAAACCTCTCCGCAAGACTAGAAGTAAATTAAAGTAACCTATTTACAATACCCCAGGTTTGTTCAAGAGGGGAACATCCTCGGGGAAAAAAAGAATCAAGCTCACGCATACAAGTACCTCTGAACATTCTCTCCAATCATGTTCATTGTTGTACACGTTTTTCGCTTGCTCCCCTTTTACATTATTATTGATGCATCTCAGTATTGTTCCCCTCATGCAATCTTAATCTTATCTAGAGTTACTCGTAGGGTCTACGGAATAGCGGATCCGCCTTCGAAACATGCGGCTTTTTCGAAACCCCATGTTGACGTCATTGGCGATATTTGCGTCATTTATCATGCAAGACATCAGAATCACCTTCAAGCAGCTCCCCAAATCTCTTGTGGACACACCTCTAAAATCACAATCACTTTCACATACGAACCCCCACAGATATTTACACGACCCTTATCATCGACTGCCAGAATGACTGATCAAACCTTCCACAACACCGTCTCCAAATCCAACGATGGCAATGTTCCCGCCGACTCAGAGCCTTCTCTCACGAAAGTATGCGTGCCGTCATTCCCAACTCCTCGACTCCATCCGAACTCTTTTTAATCCCTAACCAACAGTCCGTGGTTGACTCCAACACTCAACCTCGCTCGGAGGTCATCGCTGAACGTCAAGCGAACGTCAAGCGAATCTTCCACTCCCTGAGCAACCGCCTGTAGCTTCAGACTGGAACTCGGCCGATGGCAGCAAAGTCAATGTAGGGTCTGGGGGTGTGCAGAGTGATGTTTCATGTGGAAATGGAAGCGAGAGTGGACTGAGGGGACCGGCGACAGGCGACAGTAACGTGCGGACGGATGGGAGCCAAGCTGGGGTAAACACAGCGCATAGTGCAGGGGTTGGGAGGCAAGGTCATGATGGCTTCGATGGACTGCCCAAGGATACTACAAAGTCCTGAGTATTTCGAATGAGGCAAGTTGGAATGATAAAATCCAGAGCTTTATAGGGCTTTTTGCAGAATGGGTAGGTACGGATGGTGGCACTGAGATAGGTTGGCTGAATGCGAAGGTGGTCTTGGTTTCATGGGCGTAGCAAGCCAGTGAGCTTTGGGTTTAGTGGTGCAGCTGGGATGTAGACATCGTTCTACGATCCAATCCTACCTTTCTTTATTCCATATGTTCATTCTGAATGGTTTCTGGTCGAACAATCTACTAATCTTTCAGTCTTACAGCATACCGTATGGAGGGGTAAATTCATATGCCTTTCGGTGGGATAGTGGGGCGTTACATCCTGCCCTTCTCAGATGATGTAGCCTTGCAGCAAAGCTTAGGTAGAGAGTAGACAGTTACTCGAACATTTCCATTGCTCCAAAACTTACTCCTTCTTGCAAATACTCATAATCTACATCTACAATCCGTAGCCAGAATTATAATCCATTCAACTTCTATTATGGACATGCAAGGGACTCCCATTGGCTCCACCAACCAAGGAATGAAGGTACTCAACCCTACAGTCGGCTTGTGTTTGTCGCTAACTCCTTGATCAGAATACCTCTGACCCAGAGAGACATCAAAACCCTACCCAAGAAAGTGCCGGTGCAATAGCATCCGATTCTTTAGCCGCAGAATCAGCTCGCTCAGGCGGTGCTTTCTCCTTGAACCGCAATTCGGAACCAGTAAGTATATCAATCTCTATGCACCAGACAGAAAACCCACTTCTCTTTCTTTCGGGGCTTTTCCCAAGTTGAAGAATGCGCATCCCTATCATACGAATCAAGGCCCAGTCTCGAAAGGAGGGTACTAACACCCCAAAACCCCCAGCAATCTGTGCCCGGCTCCAATTCCACCTTTGCCAACACCGACACCTCTGGCGCCACTACCCTAGCCCCAGCCCGAGACGCCGCAGAGCGTGAAGAGGCTGCTAACCAGGCAAACGGGCCCGGAGGACAGAAGTATCCCGAAGCGGCTGGAAAAGCGGAATTTCCGGGAGCTCACAGTGCGGGAGGCTACGCAGGGGGGCCCACGAGCGCGAAACAGGAGACATCTTCGGGTGATTCGATCTACCAAACGTCTGGCAGCGGCTCAACTGGTGGCAGCGGCTCAGCTGGTGGCAGTGATCCAACTGGTGGCAGTGATCTAAGTGGCAGGAATGCTTCAACTGGTGGCAGCGGCTCAGCCATTGATACCGGTTCGACTGGCGGTAATTCCGACTCATCCAACCAAAAACCCAGCACCTTCACCGCCCCCACCGCCCCCGGCTACATCGCCTCCGTCGTCTCCAACCCCGGCAAATCCGGCAAGCCCCACGGCAAAAACATCACCGAAGGCCGCTTCGACGTCGACGACAGCAACAACGCGAGCTTCAACTCGGAGATTGGGAGCGAGAATGATCCGGGCAGGAAAGCGGAGCATGATTTCCAGACGCAGGCGCAGAGTGCGAGTGGGGGGACGGGACCGAGGCAGTATGGTAAGGAGGGGAATGCTGGGGAGGGAGGCTATGGGGTGCTTGATTCGGATCAGAGTTTGTGAAAGAGGCGGTTTTGGGTGCCAGTGAAGAACGACAGGAGTGGATTAGGCTTTGAAAAATTCAGTACGCACTGTGAGAAAAGCTGAGGCGGGAGTTGAACGAAAGATAGACGATATTGGGCTGGCAAGACTCTCACCTCCACGTGGTGCCGGCTGGGAACCTGATAACAATTGGTTATTTTTATCAGAGCTAAGAAGAGTCACGAACCCGACGACACGCAGCCGAAGACGCTTATTAACGATCTTTATCGAGCGATGTGCGACTGTTACAACGATCATCGAAGCCACCGAGCCAAGGGGCAAGATACTGCGTCCTCACCACACGGCTTATATAACCTCAATGCCGAAGTTCTATCGATAGGGACTCTCAGCGATCTTCGACGGTTAAGCTCTCGAGGCTTATTCGACTGCGTTTCGTTCAAATCACTGTTCTGTTGGGAAAGAGGCTTTGCCAATAAACACACTATATGGGCTATAGGGTGGCCTTCGGTAGGAGTTTGGCTCTTGGATCCAGCGCCCACTACGATGGAAGGTATACAAGTTGGTTGGAAAGTTGGAATGCTCAGGAAGAGGGGGAATCAAGACTTAACGACGTGTCGTTTGAGAGCCAGAGACTGTGCAGGACTGGATCCAATTGTCAGTCTCCCTCATACGCCTCTATACCTAGAGACATCGATGCATTTCTACGGTTTAGAGTTTCCACCGGGAGAAAACCGGTGGTTTTTCGTTTCCGTGGGGCTATTCTACAAAGGCCAGCTATCCTGGAGTACTGAAGGAGGGGGTACGAATAGGAGGAATCTCGTGTATTGAGGACCTGTCTTGAGGATGGTACAGTTCGGTGGCGATTGTATAATCTGTGGGTAACCAGGCCTACATATTTAGCGAGTGTCTATTGTAGCGTTATAGCTTCGCACTTGAGTCAATAAAAGAACTATATGTTTAGACGATATTGCATTTCGCCCTACAAAATTCCATGCTGAAGCCTGAAGCTCAACCAAACTGCACCAAGGTACCCAAAAACCAAAATTCATTAACCAGTTCTGCTAGAAAATGGAATGCTATATCCGTGACACAAAGAAGAGGTCTAAACACCCCCCGATCTAATCTTCGTGTATACACGCCGTCGTCGACTCCAAAACACACCCACGAGCAGACCGGAGCAGCCCGACCTCCATGCAAAAGAAACCTTGTCATGACAAAAACGAAACACGAACGACCTACTCCTCACCCCCCGCATAAGCCCCAACGACCCTCCTCCCCACCCCCTCCCCACTCCACCACGCCCCCGTCACCGTCCCCAACGCCACAAACGGCGCCGTATGCTCCCCCGCAAACCACACCCCCCCTTCCGGCCACCCCTCCCGCAAATTTTCAATATCCCGATCCAACTGTACCCCCTCCCGCTCGTCACAAACCTGGAAATTC
>JAABUU010001400.1_pt1 | contig 40896 bp, 40 predicted proteins | sample 5559301 | NCBI WGS metagenome assembly JAABUU01 (sample SAMN10711884, study PRJNA513360) | rock metagenome | isolation source: Antarctica rocks | place: Antarctica: Victoria Land, Richard Nunatak white | reverse complement strand
TGGGTGGGGAGGAGGGAGTGAGTTTTTTCTCGGTTTCTCTGTTTTTGCATGGGCTTGTGGGTGCGGTTTGCGGGGGGAAGAAGGGTGGTGTGCTGACTTTGAGGTAAGGCTACGCAGGGCTTTTATACTGGTCGATGCGGAGCATGGGGTCAAGGCCTCGGACGAACAGCTGCTGGCTATGTTTCGGCACAATGCCATACCCCATCAAGTTATTCTATCAAAGATCGACAAGATACTGTTGCCTGGCTCAAAGTATCCGTCACAGGAGGGCCTGGTACGTCGCTTCTCTGAGCTTAGGGATACGTTGGAGAAGGTTCGAGATGTCGTGCAGCCACAAGATCGAGATGGACCTCCAGCGCTCGGGGAGATCTTAACATGCAGCGCGGAAAAGTCATTGGAGAGAGGGACGAAGCTGGGTGTTAGTGGCATTCGATGGGCGATTCTTTCGGCTGTTGGGTTGGAAGATCCGCGAAAAGTCTTGCCGACTTTACAGGGTGCTGATGAAGAAGACCAAAGACAACACCAAGATCAGGATCAACTTGATGATAACGCTTGAGGACATATTATCCGCGTGAAACTTTGATCTGCTACGACTCATCCTTCGCGTCAACATTCGACAGGAGGAAGCCCTATGAACCAGACACCGTCGGCTCGAGCCTGTGGTAATAGGAGGTTACAGCACGCAGAGACTGCATATGATAGGCACTTTCGAGCGCTAACTAAGTCGACAAAGCCTCAAGACCATTACCAGGGACAGCACTAGGAGCTAGAATACTAGACCTTCGCAGGAGCACACTTACACATCAGGCTTCCTTCACGATCCCGTCGTCAATCAGAGACTTAGGGCCCATCATAGACAAGCCGAGGTCTGCGGCGTGTTCATCACTCACGTTTCCCTTCACGGAGATATCCCGCTAACCTGTCAACTCGGCGGAAGATCCAATAAGGTCTCCAGACGAAGGTTTTTCTATTTCAGGAGATCCTTCACTCGGTCTATATGATTGACTTCTAGCAACCCATGCCGAGGCATAATTCTTCAGGTTGTGACCAAACAGCTCAAATCTTGCTCCACCCCTTCAGCCGTTACCTCAGAGTTGGGAGGGTGGATGTTGTTTGGAATCAATTGGAGAAGTGGATGTCCTCACTCGGTCGGTATCCACCAGGTGTTCACAAAGACTGTGCTGCTCCTCAGATACCTGATCGGGGTCTCTGAAGATCTTTCTCACCCTTCTCAATAAAGCTAGTAAGCGATTGTTGGTTGCCACTGTGCCTAATTCGTTGCTCTCAGAGTAGATCGCTGAGTGTTCACCACGCACCTGATAGTTCAGTAGCACTGGCGCAGGATATCGCAATGTATTTGTTACATCTCGTGTCGGATTAATGCTTTTTGTCGTTCAAGTCGGCTTGTTGCTTCCTGTACTGTCGATAATTCTTGTTTGTTGGGCACCAGTGGAAGCCCGTAGCGCATATCCCGGATATCTCGCAGCGACAGGAACCGGAACGTAATTGGCTTAGGTACTTCCGTCGCTTTGTGCGTGGTGACCTTCTTTTGAGCGACCTTCTTTCGTAGAGATTTTTGGGTCACGTCCACTGCTGCGAGCGAAGGCAGTTAGAGGAACAAAGGAGCTGTTATGTACTGGGTCACGGAGTGGGGTTGAGTCTATCTATATGATGCTTGCGGTCAAGCAAAACATGAGCTCGAAATCGAAATCGGATGGAGCACAGTCCCACAAGAACTTCTTTTCGATGATGGTGGGGATCCTGGCGGAAGATTCATTGCATGTGCATCAATTGTTCGACAGGGAGCTCGTCAAACATGTTGTGATTATTATTTTTCTGAAGACGAGAGTACCCCTCAATCTCCAGGCAATTTCCGGGCAAATACATGGGAAACCAGGCTCCTTCAAAAGCAGCACGACGTACTAAACGCGAGGATTTGTCCTATCACCTTTCCATTGATGCCCTCCTAACTCCCAACGCAATCCCAGTCACCTAACCTTTCTCCCTTCAAATATCGTTGCTTCCATACTCGAACCTGCATCTACAGCAACCATGCAACTCCTCAAATATCGGCCTGGTTCTACGCCGACATCCGGAAGTTTCGCTTTGACGTTTCCAAGCCTGACTCCACAGAACCTCAGCGCCTACCTGGTGGCAGAGGAAGACTATCTCAGAATCATATCGCCGTACTTCTTTGATCGGTGTATACCTCTAAGGCCTGCGATATCGGCCTTCGAATTGGTCTGTGGTTTGTACTCCCAGTGAGTCCAGTAGGCGTAGTCCTTCGTCAAAGGCCGTTATACCCCTTCTGGTTGACATCGCCGCAGTATGCCTGTAGATCAGGTTTCGAATCTCTGGTGGCATTCATAGGAATTGGAAGGGCGTGGTGTAGAACGGTATGGTAGGCTTGTATTGGGTGGCAGCCTTGAAGCCATATTTGGATGGGTTTTGAGCGATGGCAAACGAGATACCGAATAGCTGTTGTTTTCCCGGATATAATGAGCCGGAAAGAGTCCTTCTCTGTCGAGCAAATTGTAAGCGGTACGGTCCGGAGTGGAAACATTCTTGGAAATGGAGAATTATGGTCGAGCAACTGAATGAACATTCGTCCTGGTAGGTTTCACTAACACGAGGAACCTGGTTCGAGACACGTTATGACCTTCATGCGGGTCTCAGGGTGAATGATAGAAGTGACTGCTGAGACACTTGTAATATAGACCGTTTCCCGAGACTCCAGACCCTCGATTCTGGGCGCAGTTTGTTTTAGACTTCTTCAAGGGATCTTGAACATCAGCCAACCGCTCAACTTTTTGGCACTGAAATGCCGCTGGCATAACACGCCACACCTGCTCTGTGTCTGCTTCAGACGTGTGGGGAGGAGGGGGTTTGGGATGGCGATACTATTCCTGCGATTGCTGGGTATGTTGCTGGTTTAAGGTGGGCTGGATTGGGTTGTAATTCGCCTTGGGAAGGTGATGGAATTGTGAGATCATCTCCGATTGTCGGACTCGAGAGTGTGAGGATCAAAGCGCTGGATATAGGAGTGTGCGTGTGCGCATGACGTTGATGGCGCTGTTGATATGCGAAGAGGAAGGTGCGGGCTTGTTGTATTATGAGTAGGTATGCGGCGAGAGAGAGGGTGTGAGCCGGTCAGGACAAGGAGCACATGTTCTTAGATGGTCGATGGACCTGAACAAAAGGCGCTGGTCGCATACATAGATGTGCGCGCAAGCAATCGGTACCCATCGTCAACGTATACTCCGTACTCCGTACATAACCCTAACACAAGCCATTGACGTTCGTCGTTGGTAGGTATTATTCCCCTCTTTCACCGCTTGGAATCATTACTCACATGTTTCTCAGCCTGTTTGTGCAGCTGCATTTTGCGACCGCTCGCTGTGCGTCGAGTATGGAGGTCTTCCGTGGCGAAAAATACCGTTGGTGTGTAATATGGTAATGGTCGTGAAGAGCAAGTTTGGGCACGTGGGTTTTTCTATGCTGCCGCTGATGTGGTGTGCAGAGGATTTTGTGTAGAGTTCTGAAGCTATGTCATATCTTTTGCCACACCGAGGGCCCTAGATGGCGAGCCGAAACAAGCGGTGAAGGCGATGGGTTCGAGTTCTCACTGTATGTGAGCCTTCTTCTTTTCTCGTAACACTTCCTCAACATGGTCAAGAGACTCGTCCTGCCAGTCCTCGCTCTCTTCCTCTGCATGTGGTGAAGACTCGCTCGCTCGCTGGATATAGTCAGGGGACTCGTTCTGCCATCTTATCCACTCCTTCCCGCGGACGGTGCCTGGATGAATCGAGCCTAGAACTCTGTTCGAGATTCTGACGAACTTCAGCATCAAATTGATAGCATCGCTATCCCGCTCCTGCGCTTTCCAAGTAAAGGCTAGGTTGCTCATGGTTGATAGTGTATCTGGATGCTCCGAACCTAGTACTGTCTTCCTTGTCTTCCAGACTTCTTCTTCAAGCTGTTCTGCTTTTTCTAGTTGTCCCAGGTTACCGTAAATTGCGGCCATCTTGCCCATGAATATTAGTGTATGTGGATGGACCGAACCTAGTGCTGTCTTTCTTGATTTCTAGACTTCTTCTCCAAGCTGTTCTGCCTTATTTAGTTGTTCAAGTTCAGCGTAAATTGAGACCATTGTGCACATACAATTTAGTGTATCTGGATGCTCCGAACCTAATACTGTTTTTGTTGTCTTCCAGACTTCTTCTCCAAGCTGTTCTGCCTTATCTATTTATCCCAGATCACGATGAACTATGGTCAACATGCCCATGCTTGCTAGTGTTTGTGGACGCTCCAGACCTAGTACTGTCTTTCCTGTCTTCCAGACTTCTTCTAAAAGCTGTGCTGCCTTAACTCTCTTTCCCCCTTGTGCGTAAGCTAGGACCAATTTGTGCATGCTTCATAGTGTATGTTCATGCTCTGGACCGTTGACCATCATATGGATCTTCGCCGCTTGACTGTACAGTCTCTCTGCTTCAGTCCATTGGCCCAGCTTGAGCAAGTAGGTTGCCGTACGGTTAAGCAGATATGCTTTCGTGAAAGTCTCGTCTTTCGCTGAGGCAAGCACACTCTGTCCATTTCTCATAGTCGCCAATTGGAAACAATCCTACAACTGCCGCTAAACCGCGCTTTGCCCATTAAATAGCTTCTCCTTCAATCTCCAACCACTTCCGCGTGACCAGGTGGATCAAGCGGGGCATATGGAGACCTTTTTCCTGAACACTGGCAGTGATGAACTAATCGGCTTTGAGTACCCCAAGCGCTTTCTCCAACCCAAAAATATCGTTTTCTTCCTGGCTAAGCAGTAACTTAGGGATATTTTGGCGGTTGAAGAAACTCATAAGTGACAGAAGTTCTGCGACGCGGGGCTGTTGTTCCTTAATCTGTTTGAAAGAGATCATCCAGGTTGTCGTCACTGCATTAGGAAGATTCGAGTCCCTTCCCATCTCTTCAAAGGCCTGGCTCAGAAGATTCACTCGCGCTTCGTCACTGCTCTGTAGAATGTTCAGGTATGCCTTGATCGAGAGCGTGTTTTCTTGGATGAAAGCAGCAGCTTGAACGGGTAGATTTCCAAGCTGATTTGTCAGAACCGCTAGGTCGCTATCATCGGTAGAGTCTCCTTCTATTCTCTTGCGTATCAGTTCAACAGACTCGGTCTGACTCAGCTCCGATACTTCAATCAGATCGCGGTTTCTTGTCAACTTGATGCCAGCTTGTGTGTTCCTTGTCGTCACAAGATTCGAGCCGTGAGAGCATTCAGGAATATAGCTTCCAAGGCCCGCTCTTGAAGGGGGTTGAGTCGCTTCGAAGCTTGGGAGCTAGCATTTGTCAGGCTTAAAGAACACTTCACTGTTATCGGCATTATCGATAATCATAAGCCATTTGCCCAAACTTGTAACTCTCAAGCCAGGTTTTGGCCAGCTTCGATTTATCAGTGTTTGGATTCTCGAGATTTGCGACCTTGCATTCCAGTCCGATTTGAGATAACGTCTGATGGCACCGATCGGTGGTACTTCCGTGGACCTAGAATGCGGACATCTCAGGAAATTGGTCCGAGCCCAGTACGCAGACTCGATGGCGATTTGCGATTTCCTAGTCTGCTCAGCTTTCAAATTCATAGCCATACCAATGAGGAACATTACCCTACACCATCTAAGCCATAAAGTGCAGCTCGCCTTTGCGAGTGCAATTTCTTGCTTCCATGACTAGGCCCAAGGCGACCTTCAGCTATTCGAGGATCATTTCGCGGCCCACGAAATCTGGGTTACTCGTGTAGGGAACCATAACTTATGTAACACGAATCAATATCGTCACCAACTACAATATCAGTGAATTTACATACATATACGACGATTCTGCTCTGATACCAAAGGGCCTGCCGCGGCCCTCAAGGCTTCCATCCGCTGTTGATCCGCGAAAGTTTTAACGGCACTCTCAGCTAAATCGACGAGGTTGTCTGCCACTTGCTCATAGTCATTGCCATCGATACGTGGAAACTTGCAGACATTCGCGTGATCAGCATCGAGGGCAATTTGGTTTTCGCGTCCTCCAGGAAGGCCAAAAGTGGCCGACTTTTTGTCGACGATCTGCAAACATAAGCTTCGTTTGTTACTTCTAACCAGGCTTCGCTCACCACGCCTAGGCCCCCCGTCGGCTTAGTCTCATAGAAGCTCAAAAGACGATAGTTCTCTAATTGTTGCCGAAAGTCTTGGACCAAGTCATCTGCAAATAGCGACTCAGCTCTCAGAGCCGCCAGAAAGGTATTGGAAGGATTTCGAAACAATTTTCGAGCTATTGTAGCTGCGATATCTCCAAAACTTAACAAGATTTCCCCCTTGATGAGGTGTGCCGAAGAATGCAAGTCCATACGTTGCGCGAAGGATGGTGTTGTATGTCTTGTCTAAATTTGCGTGCACTAGCGCCTTAGAACTCGTCAGCCTTTGCTCTCCATTGCTTCATATTGTGGCATTAAGGAGACGTACTCGCTTGACAATGATGCCACCAAGGTCATGGCAAACGAAGAGCAATGGTCTATCAGGGGCTCCCTAGATTTAGCAACACGTTAGTGACATCAGATACCTTGCACCCACGGATGTCTTACCCTTCGCTTTGCCTTCAACCTGTTCAGAATGTTCTCAGCCTGTTCCCGAACACCTGCAGTCGATGTCCCGAATGCAACATTCGAGTTGTATCCGAACAGTAACACTCTGGCATTCGGAAGTTGCTCGGGCAAGAAGTCCCTTAACCAAAGCTTTCCTCCAGCCGTCCAGGTCAACTCCGCATGAAAGTCAGTGTTTGTTGGGTTCAGGCCATGGACTGCGACGATGCTTGTCAGGTGGTTGTCGTTAGCTAACAACATCTGCCTCAACCGGGGTCGTTGTATACGAACTCGATGTTAGGGTTCGCAGGGTCCACAAGCACTCGGAGGAAATTCTTCGATGGCTGAGCTTCGGTCTCCGCCATTTTCGGTTCGATGAATGAGATATATTTCGAATTCTCGAGAGATCCTGTTCTGCGAATGAGTATGCACACACATGGCAGCCTTGTCTCTGCAGCCACATACACGGGTGTAAACGAGACACTTCAACGGACCAACAGGAGCACAAGGAATTTGGACTTCCATCCCACCTATCTCCCGCCAGAGAGTGGATCGATTGGAAAACAGCAAAATAGCGGAGATCTTCAGCTGCATGCATGAAGGCTATAATATTAAGAAAGAAACGTAATGTTGTTCCAAGATCGCCATTGCACCAAAGCTGAACATAAGAAATGGACCTGCAGAGACTGTCTAGTTCGATTCTCTCATAATATGGAAAATAGCCGTGCTGTATTACAGAGTCCATCTGCTGTGTGTTGACACCCCCACGAAACTAAGGTAGGAGGTAGCATGGAAATACTGCTTGTATAAGCCTCAAGCCGCTGTCGCGAATCCCCAGCTGGCCAGAGTACGACAGCTGCGAACCCCTATCTTTCTTTCACAAAAACGCAACATGGCGCTCTCCTGCTACCTCGGCGGCACCTACACTTACCCGTGCTAATTATATAACTGTGCACTGAGTCCATACCCTACCCCGGTGTCCTCCTTTTGAAAGATAAACGGCAATGGACCGTTGCGAAGCTCCTTGAATGGCGCCACGCGGAGACGCCTATATATAGTGCCGCATGACCACCAAGACCGTGATCTTAAGGGCCACCGGCGACAAACACAGCCGGAGTACTCCTCTGCCGGCACATGGGGATACTGCCATTGTGATTCTGACGCTTAGCACCTCTATCTACAGAAGCTAATCCCACTTCTGCGTATGGCCAAAGGCCAAGAGGCTATCCTGATCCTCCGGATACTGTCCTGCGGAAAGGGTAGCTGATTCCTACCATGGCGGCTCGAATTCTGAACGCTGCGTCACTTATAACACTAACTCGAAAGATAACTGATCACTCCGCAACGGCCTAGAGTTCCAATAGGCCATCGTGTGGCTGATAAACGGGAGAATATGGCTCAATGGGCATATCTCGACGTTAGAACGGCTGACTCTGGACAGGTCTCCATCTCAGTGCGTCGATGAAGAAGAACCGCGACGGGCGGATGGATGAACGAAGGCTCGAAGGAGACGCCAAACAGAATAACACGTTGTCGAGTCAAGTAGAGTTGAGGACTCTATGATGACCATCCAGAAGCGCAGACACGACCGATCTCCAAGACTTCCTCAATATGCACATGCTAGGGCTTCAAAGCGGAGTTGATGGGCCGTGACGAATATCAATCGCGACCTATCCACCCATCCGTTTTCTCAACTTCCCCTGCCCGTCGGAAAGATCAAACTTGGGTGCGAGGACCTTGGAGGACATGCTACAGCGATGATCTAAGATACACCTCGCTACTGCTCGCGTGGCAGCAACGCTGAGCTACGGCTTTTCCGTCTCTTACTCACAACCCCTACAGTACATAGATAACTCTCGTAGTTAGATTTTAAGGTGCATACTATCACTGAGGGCCAGATTTCAATACCAATGCTTGACAAGCGCAACAGGGCCACAGAATAGATAACAAACCTAAACCCCAACTACCGAGTACATGATCTTCACACAGACGGACATCCAGATCTCACCCGCTGCTACAACATCTCCCTACCGCGCGCACACACACAGCCCTGGAAGGAGTCAGAGATGGCCCGAGAGCCAAGGAGTGACGCTGGGCTTTTCAGAGGCGAGGCAGCCATCACCATCCAAGGTAGCTACTCTCCGGTTGTAGAAGAAGCCATCTTACTGGTAGAGAAATAGATAAAACTCGTAACGTGGTTGAAGATATTTCTCGGTGTATTGCACATCTAGCCCTCTATCGACGCAACAAAGCAACAGCAGCACCAGTATGTAACGAGATAAATCACGCCAAGAAGCGTCTAGAGCCATTGAAACAACGAGAGAGCGCGGACAAAAGAGCTCGAGAAACAGCCGCCCGCCATGCTAGAGAAAGAGAAGTGAACTCCATAGTCGACCAGACCGACCGCTGTGCTATGCTACGCTACTCTGTATGCTAGTGCGTGAGACATCGTCGCGTCGTAAGCGGATGGGGTATCAGTGAGATGCAGAGGAACAACGAGGCTACAGCGCTCTGAGAGAAAATCAAGGCCATAACCGTGTGTAAGGCGTTGGAAATCTACTCGGTGGCAGCATCCACAATGACAGTACCTTCAGGGGGATCCGTCGCTTCTTGGCCTTGGGCATTTACGACGATCCTCCGGCCGCGCTTGTCTTCCGGGACGCCGTCTCTAAATGCACCAAAATCAAGGACCTGCAATAAAATGATCAGCTCGGAACACAGTCTACACTGCCTTCGAGACGTACCTCGATGTAGGTCAGATTGTTTCGCTGCACGGCGGCAACACAGCGTCGCTCGTTGAACTTGACCTGCCATACGCCGCTCAGATCGGTCAACAGATCCTTCACGCATTCTCCAGTCTTCACGTTCCACATCTTCAACGTTCTATCCGACCCGGAGATGACTTTTTGACCGTCATGTTGAAAACATGTGATCGCGGCGGTATGGGCACTTAACGTGCTCTTGCATTGCCCGTTCTCCGGATCCCATATCCTCAGTGTGAAGTCAGCGGCAGCAGAGACAAGGCGGTCGTCATGAAGGTCCAACAGGCCCACTAAGGATGAATGCCCTTCCAGATTGTAAAGTACAGAGCCAGTGTCAAGAGACCATATTTTAACGAGATTGTCCATAGACCCGCTTATACACCGATTGCGTTTGTGGTCAAGGACAATGCTGTAGACCTTTGAAGTGTGGCCCTGGAGCCGATGCAGGGTCTCCCCAGTCGAAATCTTCCACACTCGCACTGTCGAGTCGTAACTACCGCTGACTAAGGTGTCGGCGTGTGCGGCAATGGCTCGTACAGAGTGATGGTGCCCAGTGAGGACACGGACGAAGTACGGGCATTCCGAGTCGTCCTGTGGTGGCCCGGCCTGGAAGAATGTCTTATCTTCCGGTCGCGGTAGTTTCCAAACTCTCAAATTAGAGTCGCGAGATCCTGTAACGATCAGCGGTTGTGGCGGCATCATGATGGCCTCTCCGTTGGCCCTTCTGCCAATTTCAACAGGCATGAGTATCTGCAGACATCGTACAGTCGAGGTATGACCCTGAAAAACCTGTGTGCAGATTCCTTTCTCGATGTCCCAAACTCTGACGGACCTATCCGTAGAACCAGATACCAAGGTGTTGCCCTCATACTGCAGTGCCCAAACCCCGCCCTCGTGGCCCTGTAATCTGGCACGAAGGGCGCCGGTCTGTGTGTCGTACACGTTGATATTGGTGTCGTCACTGCCTGTTAGGATTTTGTTAGTATCAAATTGCAGACAGGTTACAACGTGGCGTGGATGCGCTCGGAATGCAATATGTCTTGGTTTGATGTCACCCTGCATCCAACTCTTCTGGATTTGATGGTGACGCTGGTAGATGGACTTATAAAGATGTAGATTCTGAAGACTCGGTAGTCCTACGCAGGGGTACGGAACGGCAAGAGCGGCAGCGGTCGCTGCTGCGTAAGGGCCTTCAACAGCTGCCAACTTGCTCATCGAAGCATTAGCGGCGACTGCTTCGGGGGTTCTGAATACAGCTTCCTTCTTTTTCTGCTGCTTACGACTAGAAGACTTTGCTGGAGCCTTCCTCTTCATCGGTCGTCTGCCTTGCGGAGTACGGAACGGTACCTCCGAAGTCTGTCGGCTGTTCATATTAGCGTCACAGCTAGGACCAGAAGTTGTTGACCATTCGCTATCGGACTTGAACGCCATCGACGTGCTGATATCCTTTTCCCAATTATCCTGGCCATATTGCCAACCCCAGCCTTCACGGATGGCCCGCTGCAGCTCCCCTTCCGGCAGCACATACCCTGCATTGTCGAACAATCGCTTCCATGCGGTTTCATTCGAATCAACTAGGTGTCTCCATCGCTTGGACACCTGGGCAGCTCGGCAAAGACTTTTCAAGTCCAGATATTTGAGAACATTAAGACCCAGCTCAAGAGGCAGGAGTGTAAGAAAATCGCACTTTAACGCCGGACTGACAACGTCTGCAACAAACTGAAGCGCCGGCTTTGGACATCGGCGGAGAAGCTGGTACATGACATATGTCTTCATTTCGGAGGGCATAGCCTCGAAGGAATCAAGCATCGTAGGCACGTCCATAATGGTAGGTGTAGGTAACTGCTGAATTCTCGAGTCTATGTCGCTCGGTTTACGGATTGCCAGCTTCTTGGAAGGGCTTGCGGGGGTCGCCAACAATTCGCTGCCTTCGGGACCGGCAATCGTGCCGTCATCTGCATCGTCGAAATATCCCATATTGCTGTTGTGGAGATTAGCTGCCGCTGTCACCGGCGATAAGCTCGGGCTCGGAAGACTGAGGTCTTGAGCCGCTGCAGTGTCTAGCAACGTCGGGCGCGGAGGCCTCGATATAAGCCCAATGTCCCTATAGTTAGAGAGACTGGACTGAGACGCTTCTGTAGAGACTGGCGGCGTTGAGGATGTGAGAATGCGAGGTGTTGCCTGATCCATAGAGATCCGTTCATGTTCAAGGGCGCTCTCCGCAGCAGCAAGACTCGGTTCTGATGTCGCAGCTCCAGCAGCATCTGTATGTAAGAGGCCATTGTGGGGTAGATGTCGGTTGAGAGAATGCGGCGCGAATTGATGCTCGAAGGGTAGACTTGTTGGCGATTTCCGGGTACGAGACCGAAGCTCTTTGTAGTGGGCAAACGATTCCGAATGCTGGTTGTCCGCCCGTAATGAAGGGCCCTTGTCTGTGTCTGGGGTTACCGGCGTATGTGACTTGACAACTTTTGAGAATAAATGTGCCGAGTGCCGACCAAGTGCCTTGCCACCGATTACGTTTGAAGCCTTGAAACGGGGTCCTTGCTCGAGGTTGGACGTCGTACTCCTCTGTTGTTTAGCCAGGTGCACAGCCTCATTGACCGATACACCTAGATCACGAACACCCCTCAAGCCAGACGCTGCTCTTGAGATCTTTACGAAGTCCTCAAGAGGTTGCGCGGAGAGATCCCCAACATAGGATTCTGGAATGTTGTTTTTCGAATGGTAGGTTGAACTTGACTGAAGGACACCGCCGGATGTCTGTAGAGCTTCATGATGGCGTTGGAACTGCAGTTGTAGTCATAATATGCATCAGCATTGAACGACCATTGTCCGGGCCCAGTGGATGGCCCCACGTTATGAAGGCAATAAGAAGAACCGGCACAAGTAGACTCACCTCTTGTAGTGTCTCTCCCGTGGCCTCTGCTTCACGGAAGAACGTAGGCTTTCCATCAATATCAAAACAAAACCTTTTCAGTGACTGTGGCGTGGGGGTTGCTGCCAAAGGATATAACTTAGGATCGAGGTCGTGTAGCTGACTGGGAGTTCGCATGACGAATGGAGGGAAGTTGGTCGTTGTAGTGGTGGTTGTTACTACAACGGTAGTCTGTGTGGCTGGAGCAAAGGAAAGCTGTCCGAGGGTATCATATTGTGAAGCATCTTGCATCGGTCTTATCGGCCGGGCAGTGCCCTTGGCTTTATCCACCGGCTCAGATGCAGCCCCGACCCCAAATCTAGATGACGATGACGATGTAGACAGTGAGTCCGAGTTCGAACTGAAGGACGAGGGATACAACTGTCGCCCAAGTGGAAAGGTGTCCGAGGCAGCAGCGGTAGGGCGCATAGGAGGATCCATCACTTGGATTTGCTATGGAGCATGCTCGAAAAGACCAACGCGAGTCTAACACGAGTCGTTGAAAGCGCGTCGAAGGAGGGTCTGAGTACAGGACTAAGACGACACGTTCGAGGATGAGCTCCGGTATTTGCACGTTGATAAAGTAGTTGTACGAGCGCGCAAGAGACTCTGGTTGTTTAGCTTGCAGTGGGGTTTGATGGGATTTGCCAGGGAAGCGTGCCCTGAGAACTTCGGTGGATGGCTGAAAGCAGCGAAGGCTATTACTCCGTACCTTATGTCGCCAAAGAAGGGAAGATGCTCGAGATCAGAGAAGGCAGAAATATAGCATGGCAGTCGTAAAGAGGCCGTAATGGCCAAAATGCAGTCAGCACAACGGTTTATGGAGGTGGAGGGGTTGGTGATACTGATACTTGAAAAGGTGTGGTAGTGGGAAAGACCTTGGGATTCATGCTTACCTTACCTAAGGTACAAGTACCTACACTACCATACCTACAAATACCTTACTGTAACTTACCACTTCCGCCTCACAAAAATACGTTACCCAACCCCTGTGATCATATAAATACCTTACAGATGTTACCTTGCAGGTTACCTTACTTTTGGTATTTATGCACGCACTACGCACGTGGATCAGGAACGGCTCGAAGCTTTGGTCCGTACGGTACAGCAGATGGCAAGGTCTTCATACATAAAAACCCTCCATGTATTGCCTGCCATACACCACCCTTCAAGCAGAACGTAACCCCGTACATTAGTCTCTTAGGGTTGCGTAGGTAGGTAGGTCATACTGTGAGAGCGTAAGGTAAGTTAAGGTTTAAAGTACAGTACCTTAATGTTCTTCCCGGAGCTGCATGTTATTTCCGTGCTAACACTGCACCGAATCGGCTTCGCAGCCTGCAATCTCAGCTCATCGTTGTATTCGAGTAGGTACCTCATCTAAGGTGGGCCGTCATATGCAAGTCATCGGCCTTCAGCGCATCGAATCAGTTGAGTCGTTCTCAGTTAGCAGCTTCCTGGAGCCGCGGCTATGACAGACGAGAAATATCAAGGAAATGGACCCGAAGAGCCTCCAGTGACTGGAGCTGGAAGCAACAATGACATAGGCTAACGGCTAACTGAGGAATACACATATTCTAACTACACGAACCAGGCAACTTCCTCAGACAGTGAAGGGGTGGAATGTACCCTGCACTAGATTGACAGTTGTAAAAGAAACGGCCAGCTGTTTGAAACGTCCCGTTGTGCGCAGGGTCTGCATTTGAAAGAAGGCAGTGTGAAACACGATAGGCATTGATTAAGCTTATTGATGGGAAACTTGACCTCCCTCCGAGGACCGAGGAAAGCGACACAACGAGAATGCTGTCGCCAGACGGAGTATGAGGTAACGGCTGAATCTGCACAGGGGCAGGCGGTACGAACGACGATCTGGTCCTTGTCTAGGCCTGAGTGATCTAGTTGTCCTGGGCTGGCTGGCAAGAGACGTCGTCGCCACGTTCACTGCCGACGTCATCACCGCTGCCTGTGGCGCCGACGTTGCGCTTGCGCCTGCGCCTGCGCCTGCGTTTGCTGTTGTCGTTGGTAGCACCAGGAACTCTTCCAAGCCGACTAGATTCCGCAAAACCAGGTGACAGTGGTAACTCAGGACTCTTCGCGGGAGCGGGCTGGGTGTGCTCGACATTGGTCGCACCGACTACGCGGGGAGTGTTGCCTCGCCGGCGTCGTCGACGGCGAGAACGAGGTACAGCTCTTGGAGCTGGCGGTACATTCATAGGGATATCTCCAGCTATAGTGAAGGTGAACCTCTCGTCGTCCTCCGTGGGGTCGCCATATTCGATATTACTGGGTAGATGATACCCAGGTACTATCGGGAATTTTCTACTGGTCCATACAGGCGATACCTGATTCGGTGGAGCCTCCTGAGCTTGGAGTCCTCCAACCACGATAGCTTGTGGCGCTAACATGGCGTCTTCCTGCATTGAGCGACCTTGGCTTGTCGGAATCGAGTCGGGGGCCACTCTAACACCTTCAAGGTCGTTTGAAGTGTGCTTGGGTGCCCCCGTCACTCCCTTCGGTGGTGGAAAGCTTTCTGCAGTCTCGTCCATGGTGGTAGTGCCCTTGTACTTGATGAGTACGTTTGAATCTTCCATGGAGCGTGCCATACTCACATGTTTGTCTTCACGTTGCATCTGCTTTCCTGACAGTGAAGAAGCACTTGTGAGGTTTGACCTGTTAGACGGCAGATATAAGCTGAAGCGTGCGGACGAAAACTGGAGTCTCAAGAGATGGAATAGGGGGATATCCAGCACGCTCTTGGCGAGCCTCTGTTGGGTGTAGTTGGGTGCAAGGGCATGGGTGAGGCCCTTTCAATGCCATCCCGCTCAGTTCTTTGCATAGCTTACATCATGAATATGTTGTGTTACTGGAAAGTCGACTCGACCACTTGCACAGAGCAACGCGGCTAGGTTTGACACGCAAGGGTCTTCAAGAGAACTCTGGACTCTGAGCTGGAGACACGGCCGCCCAAGATAGTGCTAGGTCTGCTGACGCGGATGCACCTACACCTGCACAGCTTTGTTCTAGATGGTCAGAAATGTACGGCAACTGAATCAAGGACTGTGGTTACCTACCGATTGAGTATCAACAACACTTCAAGCTTACTGCGTGACCTAGGGAGCCACACGTGACGAGGATTGCGAGAAAAAGCGAAACGGGTAGAGGAAGGCTCAGGCTTCAAGTTGTTGAACTTGTCGAAGAAGAGATATAAGTCTCAGGCTTCAAGTTGATGGACTTTTCAAAGAAGAACGGAAGTCTTAGGCTTCAAGTTGATGAGCTTGTCGAAGAAGAAATACGTGTAGAAGTGGAGCCAGACGAGTTGATCTTGGGCCAAGTTGACTACAGGTGATGAAAGTGAAAAGCTTTGCGAGCGAAAAGGGAAGCTGAGGGCTTGGGGTTTGGTTTGGCTCTTCACGCATTAATGACATCGTGAACACAGGGAAGCACAGCCAAAACCTCACTTTCAAATGACTCGCACGGTGCATGGGGGCGACAAGGCATCATTTCGACCGTAGAGACCATGATTTTGAAGCTACGTTGTGTATGGTCGATGATGATCTACAACCTACGAGGGGAGGGTTTCTGCGCGAGAAGCCTCTGATATTAGGTGAAATTTTGGTGACAGCAGTCCGCCGTAATCCAGGTAACAGCGGTGATCCACATTGCAACCATTGTTTCGTCTGACACACTAATCCATACAGTATCAAAAGTTTCTGAAAAATCTGGCATGACTTTCTGAACAGAAGCAGAGAATCTAGCAATATTTGGCTTGCAAGAAGTTTCTAACACGTGCATTGTAATTGTCTTTGCGAATTGGTGTTTGAATCTTGAAATGTGACGGTGACGACCTAGCCCTACCTTACCATATGAACTTGAGAATCGCGCAATTACAAGCCTTCTTCAAGCTATCTGTCATGCTGCAGCAAACCTCCACCATCACAACTCGCCAGATCCACTCTTTTTTCGCAACTTGTACTTGTTTTCACACTTCACGTATCTTTGAAGCCCTTTCTTCCAGAACGCTCCGGTTCACACCAATGCAAGACTGGGATGATAAAGTGTACTAGAACAACCACCTGCGCGAACAAACCAAACCCTGTGCAGGATTCACTAACTTCTCGCCGCTCTCGGCGCTCTAAATCACGATCACTGCGACTTACGTCTAAACCAAATGGCCAGCACTCAAGCTTTTCAAGTCCGCGCGAAGCAAGCTGTGACTCAGGCGGTCAGCCAAAATGGTAAGTCGAAAACCGATGCGATAACCGTTGGGTAGTAAGCTCACATTACATGTCGGACAGTCGTCAGTCAAAAGCAGAGCTTGGAGGTGGTACAGACCTTGCTTCTCACATCAGTATGTAGCATGTCCTTCCTCCAGGCCAAAGGTCGATAGATGGTAATACTTCTGCGACTAGATAAGTTCAATCGCGTACTTGAGGTAGGATAAACGGAGACCCTGATCCCGACTCCGCTGACATATCCAGAGAGCTTTTCCCCGACCATATCTTCGAGGACAGGCTTTACAGCTCTCCCGCCACTCGCGATACCCACCACTCCTATCGGGACTTTGTGAATGGCACCAAGCTTCCAACCATCAGCGCCAATCAACTCAGCACAGGAAACCCTTCACCTCTGAAGATCATGGTCAGGGGGTGTTCTGCTCCGATAGATAAACTTCTAAACTGCCTGGTCAGATCTTGTTGCTTACTTGGTTTGAGTGGGTGGTAGATACTGACTGTCATCAGGAACTGGGGATATTTGACGCGTTGAAGAAGAACTACCTCGCCGCCTTGCAACTCACCATATTCGAAAACAAGATCAACCCATCGAATGTTTTTGAGGCATACACGTTCTCTTTCAAGTACTTGGGAAGTGCGAAAGATGATAGTCTTAGACTTGCTGGAATGCAACTAGAGCACCCGGCCGGAAAAGCTACTGTAAGAGACGTCAAACATGGCCTACAGCTGGTAGTTCGACGACTAGTGCAGCTTAGTACAATTCTTCCCAAGTTGCCAGGTAATACACTGAAGTTCCTTACGTCGATATCAGATGCACACTGACTGGGACTTTGTGGATAGCGACGAGGTTCCTCACCATCCACCTGTTTTACACAAAAGACTGTCCAGAGAAGTATGAACCCGAGGGATTTCGAAGGTGTGAAGATGGCAGCATTCTCTTTCCAGACCACCCAAGCTTGTTCAAGCAATCCACGAGTTGTGGGTTTCAGGACACTGGATTTCACCGGTAAGTGCAGTCTCTACCTTATCCTTGAACTATCTAATTGAGAGATAGTGTCAGCCTCAGAGTCAGGTCCGTCGACTGGATCGAAGCTGATGAGAATGGCCCCAGATATGAGACTCGGATTCCCAGCAGTCTCACGTACGGAAGCGAAATGCCTCGGACAGATGACATTGACATGGGCGATAGTGAAATTGGTGAAGCCGACTCGTTGCCCTCCCCTAACTCAAACAAGAACACTGGAAGAGGTGGATCTCGGTTGTCCAACGAGATCGATAGAGCGGGCCGAGTGACGGATGAGCAGATGAAGGAGGCGTTGCGTCGGATGAAACCAGTATGCTCTCCTTGCTTCGACCGCAGAGGTGAGACTGAGAGATGTGCAATATAGCTTAAACCTCCCACACAAGACAGTGATTTGGTTCCAACACAGCTTCTTACTCAGAACTCCGGTAGTGTGCTTCAGCCGCCCAACGACCATGACCTACTCCCAAAACACATTCCCCAAATCAAGTTGTCGCAGGCCAAAGCAGATGAGCTGAAAGTCCGGCGGGAGCAGCTCAAGCTTAGAAGACAGTATAAAGACGCCAGAGATGGATCCCAGAAGGTGGTTCACTGTGAGTGCAAGTGGAACCGAGAAGAAGGCGACATGGTATGCTAGAAGGGATCTTGGAGCCCCGTGATTGCTCTTAGCTGATCTCCATAGATCGATTGTGAATGCTGCGGTACATGGCAGCATCTGCACTGTTATGGCTTCCTTGAGATCCAAGATTCCCAAGCTTTTGCTTCCCACATCTGTTATACATGCCTTCTTGCGGAGGAGAAAGTTTTGCTTCATGACATGACCATCCTGAGCTTGTTTAGACGGGGTTTGATCGTCATACTTGAATACGGTTATCCAATGACCAATACCAACTTCGCCAACTTGCTGCGTAAGGAGCCAACGAGTTCCGAGAAGTGAACATCCGGCTGACAGCCACAGATTGCGATATAAAGACTTCACATGACGTCACGAGGCGGATGCGAGCGGAAGGATACCTGACGGCGACTCCGGGATCACACTCGAAAGGTTTCGGTCAGAAGAACCTCCCAAAATTTCAGGTTGCAAGATCGAGAATTCGAATAGAGGAAATGAAAAGGAATTATTTCAACCCGTTAGCCCAGATAACCCACCATGTGAGTCTGACCATCGCTGTTGAAACCTGATAGGAGTACCAAGTGTGCTACAGCTGACTATACTTCCTGCAGTACGTGCTGCCTCAAGCAAACCCCAGGGGTACAGCGAACTTCTCGACCACAAAGCAGTCCGCCGGTATAACACAAGCGCGCAACAACATCAGCAGGGAGAGTATCATGCAGTCAGGGAGACGAGAAGAGCCTGACAACACCGCGCCATCAGCATTGGAAATCAACACGCAAGATTCATCTCCTAAACAGGGTACCGTGGCCCAAAGCGTAGCTTTTGAATCGCAGTCAGCATTGGAAATCAACACGCAAGATTCATATCCTAAGCAGGGTACCGTGGCCCAAAGCGTGACCTTCGAACCACAGCCGCGATCGTCACCACAGAAGAAAAGGTCTCCTGACAATGAAAGCAGGAAGAGTGGAAGGAAGCGAATGAAGAGTAGCAACATGGCGCAACCAATCGACGTTGGTGAAGATGGATAGCCATTTTTAAGGAGCAGACTTTTCCTTTCTGGAAGAGAGGGGTTTCCGTCGCTACTGGAGGATGGGCTTTGCAGGTTTGTCGTGAAATCTTTTGCAAGTAAGGATGTCGCAAAGATGTCGTAACGAATATGGCACTGTGGAGCGGGCAACATTGAGGAAGATGGTTGTACCACTTATGCTGTGGATGCGCTTGGGGGGGGAGTTCCTATATGCAGATTGACTGTCAGTCGTCGCACCTACATCGCTTTGGCCTGAAACAAAGCGAGAGTCATGGTAGACTGGATAATTGTATGCGACATGAAAGAAGCGCTTGATTGACATCTAGTATTCTGTGGCTGATACAACTGTTCCTGAATTTGACACACTTCCGCGCCTGCAAGTAGAGTCGGACTTCGAATGCTTCAAGCAGCGTCGGTAACTGCAGCTACTAAGGTACGGATACCGTAGGTAGGCAGGGATTGCTTAGCTCGGGAAGATCGTTCTTGAGCTGGATTTCGGTCTCGCCTTGAATGAATTTACGGTGTACTCGACGATGTCGATAAAACTAACGGAGAAGACCGACGACAATTCTCACATCGTTCCCTTAGAGCACTTCGTCCGTTCTACAATACGACGAAGTACATGTAAGAGAAGACCCACCCGCCACGGAAAGAAAAGCTCTGCAGACTGCAACATCCAGGAAGCAGCGAGGCTTTCGGACATTAGGATCGTACTTATTACCGCAGGAATCTTTGCCTTGCGTTCAGTACGTCTACTGTAAATTCTTCGTACCTACCCTGTGCTTGTAGCCTTTCTCCCGCACATGCGCAAGGCCCCGATTCGACCGCGGCCAAAACTTTGAGATGCCTGACAGCGACATCAATAATGGCACCTGAACTTCCGAGTCAGTTCAGTGCAAATCTCGAGGGCCCAGAAGGAACCAGGAGTATCGCAGGACAGTACAAGGAGTAACTTACAGATGGAAGTCTGCAAGATCGTCGCCTGAAAGCCCGTGCCCCTGAAAGTCAAAAGGCCAGAACGCCCGAAATATGTCAAGCGGAAAGTCTACCTCAAGACCAAGGGGAAATTTAAGAACGCACACTACTACATTAAGTTACTACCTACTGTAGTTCTGTCCTCGGATCGCTTCTGCTAAACTAATAAGTCACGCCGCTTTGCTCCAGCTGCTAGTCCCTCTCAGCTTCCCTGCTGGTTCGTTGATGCACCGAAGGTGGTCGGAAGATATGCAGGGGCATTATTGCATCGTGTGGATCCGACGCGGCGGGTGAGCCTCTCTGCACAGAAAGGAAAGGGAAAGGGGAAGGGATGATTTATGTCATGGACGTGGCCTTGGCAAAAGTCGGCGCGAACTGTTGGAGCTGGAAGCTTTAGCTGCAAGCAAAGACGACAGACATCTGCGTCGGACTCTCCTCGATGGAACAGAACGACGGCGCTGAAGAGTCGGTATTCGACCCACTTACCTCGGCCCCCCCCCCAAATCTGCGATACCGTGGGGATATTGATCGTAGGCATCCTAATCCGGGAGAGGGAATACCGTTGGCGGGGAGTTCAACGTCCATTACGCGCCCCAGCTAGGATGGATCTTTGGCCTTTATCTTTGAATGGCTAAAGCGGCGGCTGCTCAAGTCCGGAGCAGAATTCTGGGGAAAGTAAGGTTTCGTCCAGGGTACACAAGGTACGAAAGCTACAGTAACTTAGCTCCAAGAGAGACCTAGGATTGCTGACTAGCGGACATCATCCTCCAAGTCGACGGACATGTATGCCGCACTATGCGTGCGTGCGGGTGAATTCACTTGACAGCCGCTGTAAGGTATATGCGGGAGCCGCTTTCCTTCGTTCCTGTATTGGCTGTCTTCGTTGGCATCATCAAACGCTGTGTCACCATAAGCACGAAACATACTTGCTGGGAGCGAGTGATTCCTATCCCCGCGGGTCCTGCACAGCTTCGAACACGGAGGAAACGCTGACAGACTGCATGAGAGGAAGAATCCTCGTGGAATCTACGGCTACTTTCTTCTCCGCAAGCTTACTTATCTCACCGTGGAGTCCCAACTGGTGGACACTTTATATTGGGAGCTGGTTCGGGTCAAGCTCATTGTTCATCACCTCTGATGTGAACGGGGATCGGGTTTCCAAGAAATTGGCGTTGACTGTCGCCTTGCTGACAGCCTCATATTATGGCGCGCACGTCAAAGTTTTCAATTCCTTTGCCCGGGCGAAGCCTGATTACGACCAAAGGCTCGAACGTTGATAAACCAATATCCCATCCCATCGAAGATATCTCGCAGATGTCCAATGGCAAACAATCAAAGGCCGAGAGGCTTCTTGGCGCAACAGATTTCGGGCCACTCGACAAGAAGCCAGAAAGTGCAAGGCTAAAGAAGACTTTGAGAGAGAAGCACAGCTTCATGAGCATTTCGGTGTCAGGAATTAGCCAGGACCAAGCATCGAACGGAGACGAGAGAAGAGATTCTGCTACTACAAATGACACTTGGAGGCCGCCTCGTCTGTCTCCGCGTGGACTCCTTCCTCGCCCATCATCACCTCTGCTTGGCCGTCATTTCCATGATTCCTCAATAAGGGCCGAGAAAGGAGATGTCTCGCCGAACCACGGACTACACGAGTCTCGATCTTCCTCCACTTTACGCTCGTACTACGATCCGGCCAAGTCTCCACTCTCGGTATCCCAGCAGACTTCAGCATCATCAGCCAGGGACATGGCGCTGCGGAAAGGTTACAAGCCCGTGTCCGACTCACAACACCAGAGTGCAAGTCAAACCCTTATGGACATGACCGGTACCGGTAGCAGTGAGCAAGTTCAAGCCAGCGAGGCTCCAAGGAAACGTCCGCCGCGGCTGGACTTCTCGAAGCTTTTCCCTCGACCTCACATGTTCAGCGGCTCACTGTTGTCCCCACATCGAGTGACGAAATCTCCATCGGCGCTCTCATTCGCTTCCGACATCTTGCCGGCCACTTCGAAATACGCAAGGAAGATATCATCAAGTACTAGTACCTCAAGAGACTCGCTATCTCCCTCACATCAAATGCAGTCTTCATATTTTGCCGCTACGATTGAGCCTACCATCGAGCCTAAGGTCAGCCTCAAGAAACCAAGGCAAGGGCTGAATCACTGGTTCGATGCTACGGAGGAAGATGACCACTTAGACGCCCCTACATGGGAATCCAGGCCGTTCCGGGAAGCATTCCAGGATCTTCAGTGTGTACCCACTATTGGAACTGCCAGCTGTTCGAATTGGCACACACTGCCCAAATCACTACCAAAACCCCAGTTCAATGCACAAGTTTTCCAAGCAAGTGATCCCTCTAAATTGGTGTCGTCATCATACGGGGAGAGTAACAGCCTGCACTGCCCGTCGAGTCCGAGAAGTAAAATCTCCAGGCAAAGTACCGGCAGTGTCTTCACGAATTCCGACTTGCAAAACGAGAGCGTATTAACACTTTCATCATCGGAGGATGAAGATGAATCCGACGGACAAGCCTCCACGTGCAACTCAAAGCACTGCCATCGTAACATCGCTGTGTCGACGAAGAGATCCGAAAATGTCAACAGAGACGGTGTCCACAGCATTCTAGCCTCGCGGCCTCCTACATTACACGCCCATTCGGATTCGAGACTGGTTTCAGGATCACGATCAAGTGCAATATCCGCACGGAACGATGTCATTGCTGGTATGAATAGACGACCTACGGCCACTTTCCTTTATTCACCCTCCGTCTACTCTCCACGGCACAACCGAGCACCTGAGAATAGCGCCTCAAAATTCACCTTAGAGGAGCTCAGACCTAAGTCCTCAAACGACGCAACAATTAGAAGTCCACCACCCTTGGGAGGGTTTGTGCCAATACCCGTCTCACCTTCAAGAAGCGAAAGCAGGATGACACTACGAAAAAGCCGCATCATGGCTGTCACTCGAGAAGAAGAGTCTCTCCTCGAAGCAATGAGGCAAAAGAAAGCCGCCATGCGTCAGAACAATGAATTACCAATTAATACCCAGACTCTGGAGCCGGATCTCTCGAGGCCAGTGTCTTATGATTATACAGCCAATTCAGCTATATCCGAGAAGAGGATCAGATTTGCAGAAGAGCCTCCGCTAACCGCCATCCCAGCCTCAGCCTGGAACCAGGGATTTCCACGGTCAAGAACGTCTGGATTCCTGGACAGCGCATCTATTTCATCTGCAACATGGTCGAATGATACAACAACTATCACCTACCTCCCCGCTCCAAACTTTTCACCCAATCTGCATTTCACTCCTTCGGAATACAATTCTTTGACACCACCAAGCCGAGCGTCGCCGAAAACGCCAACATCGGAAACAAATGTGATCTCTCTCAAACCCGTGGATGGCTCGGGCATGCCCGCATTCCCCGCTGCTGGTGTCGTGCAGGTCGAAGTCCGATTTGAGTCTTACGGTGAAGAGAGGCCAGGCTACTGTGCGTTGGAGGTTCTTAGGTAAGGGGTTGCGGAGACTCTTGCCTTAGCTTGAACCACATAGATGTGTAGGGCGACATTTGGTTGCAGGATTAGCGCTTTCTCCGGGCTTTCTATTCAGCCACCAGCGTTGGTTGATACATGTGTATAGTCTAATGGACTCGTACAAAGTCTTGCTCCCTTTCCTCGCTGTGGTGGAAATTAACGTAACCATATACGGCCTTCATTTGAGCTCCTTCCCAAGTGACGAGCCCTTCACAGAAGTGCACGGTAGGAATACCTTGACTTAAAGCAGAGGCAAACATCATCTGGCAGTCACGGGACTATCTCAAGCCTTGTTATCTCGAAATACACGCAGCTTCGGCGTGACGGGGCTGACAGGAATGCTGCGTCGGTGTTCGGGGGATGTACAGTTACCGATCCTGCACGAGTGACTCCGCAACGAAGGCCTCCGGTAAGAAGTAGGGTGCTAAGGCAAGTAACAGAATGCTTCTCTGCATTTGAAGATGTCAGTACAGAGTATAAGCCATCGTGAATGATTTGGGCCATTCATATGGACTAAAACGGTTCTACCTTCGTAAGGCTTATGGAGAGGACTGATCTGCAGTTTGTGAATCGATCAATTAGATCCGGATTCTCATTGCCTTTGGATCTGCTTCGCAAACATAGATATACACAGCAAGTCGTAGAAAAGGGGAAGATGAAAAGATGCCACTATTACCTGGTTGGGAAGAGCACGAGCTCATTTCCGTCCAGGATGATCTGCGCAGGCATGTTTATACGGTAGGTAAGGCAGGCTGCGCTAAGCCTAAATCTCGCCGACCCTAATACCTTATTCGTTAGCGTTGCCTCCAGACAGGCGGTGCGTGTCAGCGTGTCAGAGTCTCACCAGGTCGGAGGCCTGCGTTTTTATAATAATCCGTCAGCCAACATTTAGTTCAGCTTTGAGACCGAAGACACACTCCTTTGCAAACATACATCATTCCTTACTTCTCCTATAGCGTTCAACAATCTCGCAACGCCGCTTTCGTAGACTCACACAAACGGAGCACGTCAAAGCTATTGTTGGTCATCCAGCGTGCGCCAAGGGGGGAGGAGGAATTATGGCCGAGACTCCTCACAAAGACTCGACATGGCTGGGCATACCGATGAAGCATGTCTCTTTGGTTACTGTGAGGCACCTCCCTGCATCGCTATTCCACCCTGATATGTACTGACCAAGCACAGCTTACAATACAGAACTCGGCACTTATAATGGTGCGCAACCAGAACTACGTCCTCTCCTAGCTGGCAGTTCATTGGACCCTATGCTACCCTTAGCATAATAAACTGATCGCTCTGTTCCCAGATCCTACACTATTCCCGGATAATGCCCCTGGTTGGCGGGCACCGCTACCTCACCTCGACTGCCGTCTTCATCACCGAAGTTATCAAGCTGACGCTCTGCCTCACGGTGGCACTTTATGACATCTCCAGGACCCTACCACCAACGATGCCGGTTACCTCACTGTTCGGCGCGCTCATCAGTGCAGTTTTCACGGGCGACAGTTGGAAACTTGCAATTCCCGCAAGTCTGTATACTCTTCAAAACTCCCTTCAATACGTTGCGATATCCAACTTGGACGCGGCAACGTTTCAAGTCACATATCAGCTCAAGATCCTCACAACGGCGCTCTTCAGCGTCGCGTTACTCGGCCGCACTCTGTCAGCGCGGAAGTGGATAGCTTTGTTACTCCTTACGCTGGGCGTTGCCGTCGTCCAGACATTGAGTGTTGATTCCGTCTCCGTGAGGGATGTGCAACAGAGATTCTTCTTTCCTCGGTCATTGAAAGATATGCGTGGCCTGGGTAGCTCAGCACCGGCGCACTTCACCAAGCGGTCGGCGACCTACGAGGGCATCCAAGAAGACCTCCTGTTGGAGCATCCACGTATGAACGGCTCTATCGGTCTCTTAGCTGTGGTCGCTGCGTGCGTCGCATCGGGCCTTGCAGGCGTATACTTTGAGAAAGTCTTGAAAGACTCCAGTACTACCGCTTCTCTGTGGGTCCGAAATGTGCAGCTCTCATTCTACTCGCTTTTCCCCGCGCTCTTCATTGGTGTTGCGTTTATGGATGGGGAGGAGATAGCCAAGAACGGCTTTTTCGTGGGATACAACTGGATCGTTTGGACGGCCGTGTGCTTTCAGGCATTTGGAGGCATCATCGTGGCCTTGTGTCTCAACTACGCCGACAACATCGCAAAGAATTTCGCGATGAGCATCAGCATCGTACTCAGCCTTTTAGCAAGCGTCTGGCTTTTTGACTTCAATGTCACCGCAAGTGTAAGCAAGCACCAGTGCTCTCTGACGTTGTAAGAAGCTAACCAAGGAGTGGCAGTTTTTGATCGGCACTACCGTTGTACTACTCGCAACGTACCTTTATAGCAGCCTAGATCGTCACATTCCACCTCCAGTTCGGATTCACAGCTACGAGAAAACCACCATCGGGAGAGAGACGGTAGAGATAGAAACACCGTCGCTCAAGGTGCCAACAACACCCATGAAGAGCGAAGGTTTGTCGACTTCGAGACCAAGCTCACCAATGGAACACCACGCGCGGGTAGGCTCGGCCAGAGGGTATTTCGCTGCGAAGCACAGAGATGAGTAACAGGTCCAATTGGTTTGGGGGGGACGTAAGTCAACCTTCTGACATGGTCTGTAATACATCGCCGCTAACTCACACATCAGGGTGCTTCGGTTCGGGATGGGACACCATGATCAGGGCTTATAGCTGGATAAGCTAACAAGCCCTTGCTGTGCATTGCGGGACAAGGGATAGCGCATTGTGGAGTTTGAGGCATTGGACCCCATGTGATTATGCATCTCACATAGCCCTTGAGTCGCTTTGTCTTTTTTAGGGAAGTTACACGATATTTTGGTAGGTAGTGGGTACTTGGCTTCATGGCTAGGATAAAGGATACTTGCATGATCTACATTGGTCCAAGCACTCCACTTTCTGCTCAAACTCACCATGATTTCCGGGGCGAGGGATCCTGCTCTACCCAATGGCATTTCCCGTGCAGACGGAACCCTAGAGTGCGAGGGCGACAATCTCGCTAAACCGAATACACCACATGTCTCCTTCGGTGCTGCCATACCTTACTCTGTCTACCAATGCCGCGCAGCTTTATCATATCTCTACCTGCCCCTGATATTCAATGCTAATATCGATCTTCTGTGTTTACTACTCTGCTTTTCTATCATGGATGCAGTAGATGCTCTTCTTCGGGAGATCCAGGACGGCGCTATTCTTCAGCCAAGGAGTATGAATGACCGGCAGGGACCTTCTTCACAAGTCCGGCAGCCGTTCAGCTATTCGCGAATTCCGGAATCGCAGCAGGCCCAGCATATGGCGGATCCGCGAACCCTAGCGCAGTCTCAGCAGCCTAGGTACGGACGACAGGATCGTTCCATTTACCAGTCACAGACTGGTGATTCAACAGATATACCGCTAGATGGCTTTGGTCAGTCATGGTTCCGTCTGCGACCCCTAATTTACTGAATGATGGATAGACAAAGAGCTGTTGTTGCAGTCCAGAATGGATCGGCAACAGCAGGCTACTAGCGGAACGGCACGCATTTCGCTGCGACCAGAGCCATCTAGAGTTGTGCGAAATAGCCAGATGATTAGTCGGCCTGCGAACAACAGTTCGACCTTTCAGAGAGGTAGGGTGGAGCATCCGATGAAAGACCACTACCTATGGCTAACATTTGTAGCTCCCAATCCAAGGCCGCATGATCTGGGGTTCTATTCCTGCAAGTAATATCATTCGATTTCCGGAGAGACTCTAAATAATGTTTACGCAGCTCAAGATATTCAAAGTCCACCTGTCCGTCAAGCCTCAAGTTCTTCGCCCTTCGGTCTACCATCGAGTCCATCATATGGTGTCAGCCAGCGGCGTAAATACCGGAATGAACCCGTGGACCATGAGTTCCAGTCTCAGTCAGATGCTCCCGGTCTTTCTCTGTCGTCTTCCCTTCCGCTGCTAGCAAAACCACGGGTCCGCGAGCTGGCTTTAGGCCATGCCCCTCCGATAGTTCAAGGTATTCAGCTTGTCTCTTCGAATGCCTTGCCGGACCGTCTCCGGTCTGTTTTTCCCTTCGAAGTGTTCAACGCGGTTCAGTCCAGATGTTTCGAGGCGGTATACAAGACCAACGATAATGTTGTTCTCTCAGCTCCAACAGGCAGCGGCAAGACTGCAGTTATGGAGTTGGCAATTTGTCGCCTTATGGAGAGCTTCAGTGCGGACCAATACAAAATTGTGTACCAAGCACCTACCAAGTCTCTTTGCTCCGAACGACATAGGGACTGGCAGGCCAAATTTGCACCACTAGACTTGCAATGCGCAGAGCTTACCGGAGACAGTGACATTACGCAATTGCGTAATGTTCAGAACGCTACAATCATCGTGACCACTCCAGAAAAGTGGGACAGCATGACGAGGAAATGGAAAGACCAAAGGAAGTTGATGGGTATGGTGAAACTCTTCCTGATCGACGAGGTCCACATCTTGAAGGACGCTAGGGGAGCGACGCTGGAAGCTGTAGTATCCCGGATGAAGTCAGTTGGTTCACACGTCAGGTTCATAGCTCTCAGTGCTACTGTTCCCAACGCCGAAGATATCGCATCCTGGCTAGGAAAAGACGACATCAATCAGCATTTGCCTGCTCATCTGGAGAGATTTGGAGAAGAGTTCCGACCGGTCAAGCTACAAAAGCACGTACACGGTTTCCAGTCAAGCAGTAACGATTTCGCTTTCGATAAGCTGTGTGATACCAAGTAAGCTTCTCGAAGATGTCCCTTGACTGAAGCGTTGAAACTGAACAAGGGCAAGGTTGCCAGAGATAATAGCGAGATACTCGAAGAAGAAGCCCATCATGGTCTTCTGTTGCACGCGCAAATCCTGTGTATTTACTGCAAAGAGTCTGGCAAACTTGTGGGCGACCAAAGACCCTCGAGATCGATACTGGCCCGCTCCTACTCAGAAACTTACAGTCTGGGACAGTGAGCTTAGGAGTAAGTTCCACGTATGTCTAGATGAAGTCTTGCTGACATCGCTCAGACACACTAAATTCTGGTGTAGCATTCCACCATGCAGGTCTTGACGGGCAAGACAGACATGCGGTAGAGAAGGGGTTTCTTGAAGGCCAAGTCAGTTTGATATGCTGCACATCTACTCTAGCAGTGGGCGTCAATCTCCCTTGCCATCTGGTCATCGTGAAGAACACTGTCACCTGGCAGGACAACTCATGGAAGGAATATGCGGACCTAGAGATGATGCAGATGTTGGGTCGAGCGGGCCGGTACGCCGTCCTCTGTCCGTATGAGGATAGTGCTAATCATACGCCCAAAGACCGCAATTCGACGATAGCGCTATTGCGGTCATCATGACACGGCAGAGCAAGGTTTCCAAATACGAAAAGATGGTCTCAGGGCAGGAACTCCTGGAAAGCTGGTATCAGATCTTCCCAGAAGCCACTGTCTGCCTGCTAACAAGGTTTGTAGCTTGCACACGAATCTGGTCGATCATCTAGTAAGTGATACATGGCGGACAGGGTCCATCTTGAGGTAATGCCTCTGATTGTATTCTAGAATGCCGAGATTGGATTGGGTACTGTCACCGATGTACACTCTGCAAAGAGATGGCTCGCTGGAACTTTCCTCTATGTACGGCTTAACCAGAATCCAGACCATTACAATCTCGATGGAGATACTAGAGGTAATGGTCACGAGGAATGGCTTGAAAGCATTTGCGCTCGAGATATACAGCTTTTACAAGAAACAGATCTGGTAAGTACAGGGGGAAGTCTGAAGTCTACCGAGTTTGGTGACGCAATGGCTCGCTATTACGTCAAATTTCAAACCATGAGAACTGTCCTATCACTCCAACAGAAGGCGAAGATCTCGGAGATCGTGAGCTTCATCCCAAGAAGCGGAGGTCCTGCAATTCGCTAACAGTCTCAGCTTTCGGTCCTCGCACAGGCTGACGAGTTTCGGGATATCCGACTAAAGAGCGGAGAGAAGGCACTCTACAAGGAGATCAACCGGGCGAACGCAATCAGATTCCCCATTCAAGTCGACATAGCACTAGCCGCACACAAGGTGTCATTGCTGGTCCAAGCCGAGCTGGGTGGAGTGGACTTTCCTGCGGACGACCAATTCCAAAGTCACAGGGTACAATACCAAATCGACAAAGGGACTATCTTTCAGCATGCCCATCGCCTGATCCGATGCGTTATCGATTGCCAGATCTACCTTCATGACTCTGTAGCAGTGAGGCATGGGCTTGAACTCGCAAGAAGCCTTGCAGCTCGAGTGTGGGACAACTCCCCTCTGCAGCTGAAACAGATCGATCAGATTGGCATTGTAGCCGTGCGAAAGCTTGCTGCGGTCGGTATCAACAGTATTGAAGCGCTCGAGAACACAGAGGCCCACCGACTTGAGATGGCAATGAGCAGGAATCCGCCGTGGGGTAACAAGATATTAGCATCCCTCAAGGACTTTCCTAAGCTAAGGGTATCAGTGAAGATGATGGGAAAGGTAAGCAATGCATGAACTCTTGGTGCTACATGGGCTTATCAACCTAGACTGTGACCGCTGCGCAGCCGGTCAGAGTGCAAATCAAAGCAGAGATAGGCTTCCTCAATGAGAAGGTTCCCGTGATGTTCCACCGCAAGCCCATATATGTATGCTTCCTTGCAGAGACGTCCAACGGGGAGTTGGTCGACTTCCGGCGTGTCAGGTAAGCTTGATCCTCGCTATGGATGATGCTCGCTAAACATTGTAGTGCGAAGAAGCTCATCAACGGGCTGGATGTCCTCATTACGGCAGATCTATCCAACGAAAAGCAGTATATAACGTGCTACGTTGTGTGTGACGAGATTGGTGCGTATGGACACTGAAAGAGACTTCACTTACCTAGCTGCTAGCTGACTTGGAGGAAGCTGGTACGCTCCGGTACGCTGAGTTGAGACCACAATTGGCTGCATCACTTTTCCCGCCGCAAAAGCCAAGAATAGAGTCAGAAACAGCCGTACCGAAACTCCCTCAAATGAATATGTCAAGACGCCGAAGCCGCAATGGAAGCCACGCCGGTACCAATGACGTCGACGTCTCTGACGAGTTCAAAGACGACGTCCTAGACGATGGGGAGCTTATGGCAGCAAGTACGAAACCTGATTGCTTCCGTTTCTGTGAGCCCTGCCGTGCTAACCATCCTTTACAGTGGACGATATAGAATTCAGCCACGTTGACTCTTTCGATCACTGTGCTTCAAACTTCCAACCACAAAACGCTACTAGAAGGAAGCAGCTAACATTACCAAACGCATCTGTTATCTATGACTTGGACCAACAAGAAGCCCTGGAGCAACCAAGGCAACTGGAGAACGGCAAGTGGTCGTGCAACCACAAGTGTAAAAATAAACAAACGCATGTCTTAGTACAATGCAAACGAGATCGCTGCTGACTTGTAGCACAGGTGTAAGCATATGTGCTGTCGTGAAGGGCTTGATAAACCCCCCAAGGCATCAATGAAGTCAAACACTGTGAAAACGAGCGCATCACAGCAGCCCATTAAGCAGGCTACTACCATCAATCGCAGTAAACTACCCACAGCCCTCCACGGAGTGCGTAAAGGTGAAGGCCAGAGTTTGAAGGCAACGGAGATCGAAAAGGTTGATCTCACTATGAGAGGGAAGCGTGAAGGGCATACAACCTTAGGCCCACAGAGACCTAAAGATCTCAATCGCTTGCACAGTAGCGTGCAGAAAACGGCGCCGGTCGACCTGATAACACAGCGAAAACCAGTTTTCTCTTACGCCAAAGGGCGTCAACCTAGCCTCTCCTTTCTCGACGAGACTGTCCAAGACCTGGGGAAGGCCTCGAGCGACTACGATGATGACACCTGGATGGCTGACTTTCCATCACCATCAGCTTTAGTAGAGAATGCCGCTCCAGCAGCAAGCTCGCTACCGTCAAAATTGTCCGGAGAGAACCACGGTGCTGCGTACGACGAGTCCATCTCCGAGCTTGAAGCGTGCATGGTGGGTCTCGATGATTCCATAACCCTTGACAACTACAAAGCCGACAGAGCGCCGAGCGTGGATCCCTTCAACTCTCAGAATGACCTTGATCCTGATGGGCTCGGTAATGGTCTAGAGGCAAACTGGTCCAATTTGCCGAAGCCGCCTCCTACAGCCGAGCAGGCAAGCAAGCAGCACCCAGAGAGCAAAAGCCAGAGAATCTTCATGTCTACTGACAGTCTCCAGAAGCCTGAAAGTTCTCCCATTAGCAGGAATACCCTGGGCAAGAGGAGGGTGGAGACACTCAAGGACCCCGAAGGACTCACAGATGATGCGTTGTCTACGAAGAAGCGAAAAGTCTCGGGAGACTATGGAGTGAAAGCCCAGCACATCACCAGAGACTCAGGGGCACGCATGAGCTGCAATCAAGAGGTGCCGGCGGAGACAGGTGTGAAGTTGGGCTGGGAGGGTATCGATCCAGCGCTGTTTGCCGAATACGGGGACATTGTGGATATGGTGGAACATTCATGATGACAGGCTATTAATGTTTCCTCGGCTTTTGAACGCTTTCCGGCGCTGAATAAGGGAGATAGCGCTTTGAGTTGGCTGAGCATCCCTGGATAATTAGCCCCTGATGGAGAAGACCTCACTAGCAGGTCGCCGCTCGTTACGAATCTAATGCTCAGACTTCAAGCTCGTGTTCTCTACATGTTCTCTACGTGTTCTCTACGTGTTCTCTACGTGTTATTCACCCGTGCATGCATCATCTACCTTGCTCTAGCGATCCCTTTGTTTACGTGGGTTCGCTCTTCACCCATCTCGTCGCCAAACAAACAAACGACTCAGCGTCAACCACACCCTTCCGTTCTCCTTCCAGACCTTCTGTAAGCACAATCTATCAACTGTGGTCTAGCTCATCTGAACGACGACTTTGTCATCAGCTCAACTGCAGGCAATCCGCAACAACACTTTGGAGACCCAGCTGCCCATCTCTTTGTACGTGTTACTCCGAAAAATCGGCACCACAAGCTCCTTCGCTGGAAGTACGTAACAGCAACTCCAGCTCAGACCCACTGACTCGGTCCAGAAGCCCGATAAACACGAAAGGTCCCATACTTGATACAGGATGGGGAAGCTTCACTACACCAAAGTTCATCTACCATCCTCTCACAGAGCCTTGGCAAGCTGACTAAGTAACCCTAGCGCAAGGCCGAAGGTCTCAAACTTGGACAAGTTGTCGCGAAGGATCTGGTATGTCCACTTCATTCGTAACCAAGAAAGGCAAGATGGAGCTCAGAAACATGGCAGATGAAACGAGTAACACCAGGTCCCATCTCCAAAGCCGCTCTACGAGACCCATACGTCGAACTCGACGTGTCCGGAAGGCAGCTCACCGACGAAGGCTTCGCCGAAATCGCAGCCGCTCTGTCCACTCTCAAGGCTCAGGAAAGGGAGCATGGAAATGTAGTTCGGTTGGCAGAACTTTGCCTCACCGGTAACGCGCTCACTGCAGGCTCTCTACTAGCCCTAGCGAGCGTTGTACGGGTTGCTGCTGTCGAGCTGAGAGATCTCGACTTGTCCGACAATGACATCACGGTGAAAAATGCCGAGGATGCGGTGGCATGGGAGGAGTTTCTTAGGTCTTTTCGGACGTGCTCTGTTCTTCGCCGCTTGAATCTCGGTGGGAATGAGCTGGGTTCGAGGGCTTATGAGATTTTGGCGAGAGTGTATGGGGATGAGGAAGTTTTGGAGATCTTGGCTGTGGAAGAAGGCGATCTGGGTGTTGTGCAAGAGGGGCTTGTGCAAGGAGAACATGAGACGATCGATGACGGCGTTGGCGGTTTGATTGAGCGGGCAGGCAGAATGAAGGTTGGTCCTGCGACCCAGGACGATGCAGAGCACTCGCTTGCAGATGTCAAAGAAGGATCTAGGCGGAGGCGCTCTCGCAAAGGTGAGTTGTCCCAAGCTGTCTTCAACTTCCCTACTTACCTTTTGGCACTTGTAGACTCTTCGGCGAGTAAGACCGTACTGCCTCATCCAAGTCACGCAGTAGAGGCTCAGTCCCTCTTCGCGACCACTCGCGGACTGCGGTCGATCCCTTACATCATCGTCACCAACACCTCGATGACAGACGTCTGTGCATTGCACCTCTCCTGCGTACTGGAATACCACAACCTACCGAAACAGCTCCTACAGTACGTGCCTGCAAAAGCCGGAGCATTGGCACACGAGCACGAAGCGTATGACACCACCTCTGGCTGTCAAGGAATAGTGTACCTACCCAACGACCAGCTCAGTAGTGTAGGGCTGAAGGTGCTGGAAGTGGCAGAGCTGGTTCGGAAAGGTGCGGAAAGTGAACCCTTCCAATGGAACGCCTCGCCCTCCAAGTCATCTCGCATGACATCAACGCACACCCGAGGGATTTCTGATACGAGCTTCGGTCCCTCGTCTAGTCCATCGCATAGACGACGCCGTAGCACCCTGTCTTCTATCAGTCATGGTGGCGCTGCACCTTCCGTAGCAAGCGAGCTCGATCGCGCACGGAGCCGGATACAAGTCAGCATGCTCAAAGAGCTCGGCCCCCAATCCGTCGAACTCTGGATTGCTTCCTTGCGTATGCTCAGTATCGCGAGGCTGATCCTCCTCGCAAACCCAAAGGAGCAACTACACGGAGGAGGTAATACCCTTGGAAGCAAATCGCTAGGCAACCCAGCGTCTAAACCAACCTATGCCTCAAAGCTCAAGATCGGCGTCTCCGTCCCCGGCGAGCCAGTCTTAGCCACCGCCGGAATCTCCAACACCCCTACAACACCAGTAACACCGCCCAAACGTAAAGGCAGTAACGTACCCACGTCGCGGCAGACAAGCAAGTTGACAAGTACCATTCAAGCCGACACGGTCCCCGTCGTGATCATCACGTCTCCAGGCCCTCCACCGCCGCCACTCGGGCTGTCGGAGGCGTTGTGGCGACGGATCATCGCGCTCGCGTCTGGCGCCGTTGGTGTAATTAGTAGCGAGCAGCAGGAGTCGATTATACGGTGGGCGAAGAAGAGGGAGACGCTGGGCAGGGAGAGGGAAGCGCTGGGCAAGGCGGAGAGCGAGCAGATCTGGAGGGTGTTGGAGGGGATGGGGTGTCTTTCGTATGAGGTGAAGATCTGAATGAATTTTGGGGGGTTGGTAAGTGGTGAGGTTGGAGGTGCACTTTAGTATTGGACGTGTAGTGGCACGTTGAGTGAGGTTAAGTCAGCGCTCAGACGGAGAGAATCAATTGTTGGTATGCTTGTTGTCTGCGTGAGTGTTGTCCGCATGATTGTTGTCCGCATAAACCATAAGTAGCGCCAGAGTCCCCAGCCTGTGCGACGTTAAAGTCGCTCGTAAACGCCCAATGCTTACCTAGCCGCGCCAACCGCCGGGTAAGGCTGCACCCCCTAGCGTCCGCCCTACCACCCGGACGTCATCTCACCAATTCCACCAAAAGCTTTCCTCGCCACCCATCCACTCCCCTCCAACCCGCAATCCCACAAACCCTTCACACCTCCCCTCCCATCCTAACAGTCAACCTCCCACCACCACCACCCACAACACAATGCCCCGCCCCAAACCCACCGCCCAACCCCAACCCCCCAGCACCCACCCCCTCCCCACCGCCTCCCTCTCACCCCACACCTTCACAGACGGCGGCGCCCTACCCAAACTACTCGTCTTCGACCTCGACTACACGCTGTGGCCCTTCTGGGTCGACACGCACGTCAGCCCGCCCGTCAAGGTCAAGGAGAAAGGGGCTAGGGTCGTGGATCGGTAAGGAAGGTGACAATCTGTTATAAGTATGTTTTGAAAGCTGATGGGTTGCGGGTTCAAGGTTCGGCGAGAGTTTCGCCTTCTACCCCGAGGTGTCGCAGATCTTGCAGGACGCGAGGTCGGCCGGGATGTTGGTCGGGGCGGCGAGTCGGACGGGAGCGGTGGAGCTGGCGAGGGAGTTATTGAAGGCGTTGGTGGTGCGGCCGGCGGAGAGGAGGGCGTTGGACTTTTTTGACTTTTTGCAGATTTATCCTGGTGGGTTCTTACTTCTGTTCTTGCCTTTTGTGGGTTTGGGTCGGTTGAGGGTTGGGTTTTTAGTGAGGTTTGTGGTTTTGTTGCTGACGGTTTCTATGGGGGGGGGGAAACAGGGTCGAAGACTACGCATTTTGCAAAGTTGCAGAAACAGACGGGGTTGAGTTATGATGAGATGCTGTTCTTTGATGATGAGGCGAGGAATAAGAATGTGGAGGAGTTGGGGGTGGTCATGTATTTGGTGAAAGATGGCGTTACGAGGGATGTGATTGATCGAGGCGTGAGGGAGTGGCGGCGGAGGAAAGGAAGGGAGGGGAAGGAGAAGGTATCCCACGCTTCCTCCTAAGTTGTTTCAATGTGACTGGGATGGGCGATCCTGCGATGAAACACATTCAGCTCATGTTGTTGACTTCGATCCTACGGAGCCCTCCGTCTTGTGGATCGACTCTTTAAACGCAGTCAGCTTGTGTTGTTACCTTCGATCCTGTCGAGCCCTCCACCTGTGGTTTGACTATTTGCGAGCTCGGAGTAGATCTAAGTCTTGACACCTTTGTTCGCTCAAAGATGTGGAACGACCTCTGAGGGATGATGATAAGTGAAGTGGGCATCAGTACGGACGAGCACGAGCGACGTGTGGAAGGACCTGTCCATATTGAAGAGAGATGCAGAAGATGTTGAATCTATCTGCAACTGTACTGGAAGTAAAGTACAGCATGTGACAGAACAACCGCAAGCAACGCAACTCAGATGTCGAAAAGCAGAAGCTGCACGGGAACATAGCTACGCTCGAAAACATCGAGCACACGCAGCTCACACAACACTACTACCCATTCTGTGTCCCAAATGATCTCGAAACTTTTCCGCCAACAATCCAGCTCTCGAATCTTCCCAGCAGAGACATTGACGGGCCCTCGGGAGTCCTGCCGTCCATTCGAAGTACCTTTGAGGGCCTCCTTGATCTTCCCTTGCCGTTTAACAGAATCTGTGGGTTCTGTCACAGAAGTTAGATATGAAAAGATCAGAAGGGATGGAATGCCTGACCTGGGACGAGAACGGTGGATTACTGGATCACGCCAAACCTCCTCATACTTGTTATGAGCATACCCAGCAGAAGCATTCGAAAGGTTCCATGCGCTGGTAGGTGAGGTCCCTCCTGATGCCAGGTCCCTTTGGCGAGTCTATAACTACCCTCGTCCATACCTCCAAAATCGAAGATGATCATGCTACACCAATCGAAGACGGCGACAAAGTCAGTCCCAGCTCTTCGATGGTATTTCCTCGCTTGTCCTGACACCCGACTCGTGCTTGGACCTAGAAACGTGTGGTCCTCCTGGTTGGGTGCATCTTTGGTGAACCCCTCGGAAAATATCGCCTTCGACGAGCAGCTGAGTGTTCTTCAGCTCGAGCACACCCAACGTCACCGTCTTAGTCCCATTTGTCCACTTCCACATGACGTCTGTGTGAGCCGTTGGGCCCTGGCGCACTTCAGACTGACAATAAATGGAGCCCCCCATCGCTCCCAATGCCATGTTCACGGGGTGAAGAAGGTACAGGGTCACAGCATGAACAACGTCGCCTTCGGTTCTGAGGAGTATACTACCTTCCACACCAGGTAAATAGGTGGTGAGGAGGAGCCGAGGAATTATTGCGTTGGCCACGTCGCAGTACATTTGTGAACTAACTTCCTCCAAGGCTTTCGGGGCATCGAACTTGTCCGTGGAACCTAAGAGTTGGATTGGAGGTATCTCCCAGGTACCGCCATCTCCAGGTCTTCTCATGTTGAGGGCGGGAAGAGGCATATAGAAGGACCCCCTTATGTTCGCCATTTTTAGCAGTACTATGAGAGTGCAAAAGGGGTGGTTCTTGCACGTACTATGAGAGCTTATATGTTCGCAGGTGAGCTCTGCACAATTCACTACTGTCTGATTGATGACAACAAAAGAGAACTCTTGATTTTGAAAGACTGTGTATTCATTGATGAATGAATCATCATCAAAGAAATGCTGATGAAATCTCTCTTATATAATCATCTTCAATGAATCTGAGAGTAAGCTCTTTATGATCTTGAATTGCAGTTTAAGACATTTCAGATCTTTCAGAAAGATAAACAAACTAAAAATTAAATGATTAACAGAAAGTAGATTTTTTCTGATTGTCAATCTTATTGTTAAATTTCTTATTAAGAAAAACAATTTCTCAGAGTTCATTGAGATACAGAGAAAGTCATAATCTGTTTTAAAAAATAAAGATGTTTACAGCTGTATAATCTTAATAATGAGCTTATCTATACACTTTAAGAGAGTTTGATCATTCATTAAGATTGTATTTTATGTTGATTTTACATAATTAAAATAATAAATCATTTTCTGCTTCAGATCAATGAGCATTTAGAGTTAAAAGAAAATAAATTTATTTTATTACATCTTTGACTCAATACATTATTTAGTAAACTCAGCTTCAGCACTTTATCAGTTCAAAATTCTTTCATCAGTAGCAGACTATTAAAAGCTATAGTTAAAGTAATTATTAAGTTAAGTTAACTCAATCTGATCTGAACAGAGCTTTTAAATTAAGTTAAGTTAAGCTTTAATTGTCAGTTTAAGAATTTAAATTAAACTTAAACATTAAAGCTTAACTTAATTTAAAAGCTCTGTTTAAGTTTTAAGAATTCTGAGACTGATTAGTAAGTAAGTTCTTAAGACTTAACTCAAGAATAAAAATTATGAACTTAGAGATTACTGATATATAAGTGTTATAAATGAACATTATATATATACAGTTAAATAGCTTTCAATTTAATCTATTTATTTACTATATTGAGAGTCAGATATTCTCAAAATAATCTAGTAACAATTGCTTTAATCTGCATCTTTAAATGCAATATTTCAGTTATACATGTATTTCTTAATGAAAGACATATTCTTGTGCTGAATAATAACTTACTTTACATAAATTGCAATTAAATTAACATTTACATTCTGTTAATTAATAAATGATAATTACTGTACAGTTTATTAGACATATTTTTAAAGAAAATAACAATATATACTTTTACTATCTTCTGCAGACTGTTAATGACTGAGCTTTAAAAGCAGAACATCTTATGTTGAGAAAAAACTTTTTTTAAATAATTTTAAGTTATTTTGCAGCAAAGTCTTTGAAAGAATAGTTTTGTTATTAGAAAATCTGTTAATTTTTGATAGTGATGTATTTTATAAAGAATGACAGCTGTAGAATGAAGTATTATTATTAAATATTATATTATATATTAAAATTAAGCTTACTGCTTGACTTTCAGCAATAAGTTAACTTAAATGTTTCAATATCTTCTTCTATATCTACAGCATTATTTTTTTTTCTTTTCTCATCAACATCAGTTTTTTCTCTTTTAAATATCTTTCTAAATGTTCTTTCTACTACTGCTGTCTTCTCTTCATCTAATACAATCTTCATAATACTGCATCTTGAAGTTTTCTTAATATGTATCATAATGTAATATCACAATACAATAATGCTTTAAAATTAAGTTAATAAAAGCATTATAAAAAAGCAGTTTAAATGCATCTCTGAATGATAATGAGTTTTAGAGTGATTTTATAGTTTGAAAGTGTGTTGTAGTTTGAAAATGTGTAATTAGAAGATGTGTTGAGAGCTTTTAAATGTTAATAATATTTAGATATTAAATTGCTGATAAACAATATATTTATTTATGATATATATATCAATATTATAAGTAAATATATCAACACACTCACTTTTAACACTCAATTTAATACTTTTTTATCTTTATCTCTATTACTCAACTTACTACACTCAGTCTCTACACTCACTAAATATATTGCTCAATGCTATCACTTATTTTACTGCTCATTTCTTAAGATTTAATTTTATACATTACTCTTGTACTTCACTCTGATGTGTAGCTGTGATGCATATATATAATGCTTAATTATATCACTTAATATAGAACTCAGCAGCTAACTATATATTTTAAATTTTCATTATAACAAATTTAGACATTAAGCTTTCACTGCAGACTGCAAAACATTTAACTTTTAATTTATTCTTAGTTTTTAAAGAAAAATCTGACTGCTGTGACTGTTCATAGAAATCTATATATGATTTAAATAAAATATTTAGTGAATACTTGAATAACTTAAAGACTGTATGTGCAAGAAAGAAATGACAAAAATGTATGAAGAATGAGAACTTTAAATAAATTAAAAATGTAAAGATGATGAACTGTGAAGCTGTAAAATGAAAAAGAGATGCATTGAAGAAGATTAATGTATATTAAATTGTGAACTCAGCATTGAAGAAGATTATGAAAGAGAAGATTAAAGATAAGATCTTAAAAAAATAATATAATTATAAAATTTTTTATAAGACTTTTTTAAAATTATTATGCTTAATTATATTGCTTTTAACTATCTGCAGATGTCTACTATGAAGATGAGTTGAGAAATAAGTTAATAAAAAATAAAAACTGAGCTTAACTTAAAGAGAAGATTAAAAAGAAAATGTTATTTGTTGAAGCTTTTGTGTTAAAAGAAGAGCAGAAGTTCATAGAAGTGAAGTAAAAAATATATTATATTTATATTTTTTATAGACTCTTTGACATTCTTTAGAATATCAATAAAGATGAAGTTATTCAGCAGAAGTGCATCAACATTAATTATTAAATTGAGAAGTGTCTGACAATTATGATTAAGTATTAAGAAAGAATTCTTAATGATATAAAAAAAATAAAAATTATACAATGCTGAAGACTTTAACTCTATTAAGATTATACATTACTTTTATAGTGAAGTTCTTAATTTTAAACATATTAATGACTTCAATTATATATAAATATTATATCACTTAATTATAACACTTCTTAACTTTAACATTAACTAATTACATTTAAGAGTTTGTATTTGATCAGAAGAAAGAAGATGAAAAGAGTGTAATTAAAGATGTTAATGAAGCTTATATGATGATGTCTGAAGATAAGAAATTTTTAAATGATGATTTTATTGATAAATTTATTCTTGATGACTTAATTGATAATAATGAAGATGATGAGAAGAATGTTGAATCTATTAGTGATGAAGAGAATAATAAAAAGAATAATAAGTAATCATTATTAATTAAATAGAAAGCT